>Ga0209416_1000225_pt1 | contig 61177 bp, 83 predicted proteins | sample RifGroF1_FD_184001 | JGI IMG/M metagenome (GOLD analysis project Ga0209416, IMG submission 184001) | Groundwater microbial communities from Rifle, Colorado, USA - Groundwater F1 (SPAdes) (version 2) | ecosystem: Environmental > Aquatic > Deep subsurface > Groundwater | place: Rifle, Colorado... | reverse complement strand
GTCACCGATCTTGGCCCCGTCACCGATCTTGGCCCAGTCACCGATCTTGGCCCCGTCACCGATCTTGGCCCCGTTACCGATCTTGGCCCAGTTACCGATCTTGGCCTCGTCACCGATCTCGGCCCCGTCACCGATCTTGGCCCCGTCACCGATCTTGGCCCAGTCACCGATCTTGGCCCCGTCACCGATCTTGGCCCCGTTACCGATATTTATACGGAAACCACTTTCAGAAACATTGTAACCATAATCGTCAACGGGCCAATTTTTGTACTCGTTTTTAATGTTTTCCCACAACATACTCTTCCCCCCCCATTTTTTTTAGTTATTTGAAATTTAGTCCCAAAGCCAATGCGGTATAGGTTACATACTCAAGATCCTTGTCGCCGGACCGTTCTATCATTGCGAAATCATCACCACCGCCGCTATTATACACGTCATGGCGGGCTGGGTAAGTGGCGATCTCAATCACTGTCCCGGCGGTGTACCCCTTCGCAAAATATCCATCGATACCACAAGCTTTCAATCCGTAACCTACGGCGAGTTGGGCCAGGAACCCAGACCTCCCAAACCAAGCAGCCTGATCGTTGCTCATGGTTCCATCTACGATCTCGGATAGGCCCGAAAAGTGCCAAGGTTTGTCCATGGCCTCGGCAGCCGCTATGTGGCCCAAGGTATGTATCGCAAAGGTGGTGGCCCCACCCGCGCACATGGCCACGATATCCTTGCCGGTCGCCATGCGCAGGTCATCTCCCCGAATTCCGTTGTAGGTCCATCCAGAGCACCCGTTAAAAACGCATAGGGCCATCATGAGCACTACGATAATTATCAGCATGAGCACGTATTCAAGAGGTGTCGTCGATGGATTGTGCTCGAATTGCCTGTGGGTTTTGCTGCTTAGTTCTCGCCAGGTGGTTTTCATCACATTCCCCCCCTTCTTGACCGTTCAGCGAACGGGCAGCTCTTGCACGGTTCTGTTGAAAATTGACCCCCGCATTGACCCTCGCAACCGTGGTGCATTGCAAGGCCCATGATCGTGATGAGGTCAATTACATCATCGGTGACTTCTGGATCTTGTTCGCGCTCTGACATTGTGTACCTCCCCATAGGGCGGTTAAAATTCAATCCACAAGAGCACCATGCCGACAAGCACGCATGCCCCACCATACACCAGTCCAGCCCCGTATGCCAATATGTCAGCGAGTTCGATTCCCATTGCCATAATCCCCTATTTGGTGTAGATATTTTTAAGGATATCATCAGCTGGCTTGCGAGCGCACATGCAGCACAGGCAGGCCTTTACTTCGCACGGCCCGTCCTGTATTGTTACGCGCAGAATGGCCGTTTCTGCGCACATGAAGCACCGCAAAGAGCCAATGCATAGCGTAGTTGTGCTTTTGATTTTTCTCACGATTACATCCTCTCCGGGCATCCTGCGCATGATCCCTGGTTGCATTCGAAGCACCTGGCCGGTCCCGGAAACTCTGCGCATATGTGTCGGCGCCAAAATGAGCGGATGAGTTCTGTGATTCGTTTCATGGTGTTCCTTTCTGGCCTCTCGGCCGGTGGTTAAATCCTGACTATGGTAGAGCATCTATCGTGCCATGACGCAAAATAAAATTATCAACAAATACGAGCATTTAAAAATGTCTTTGGAATGACAAAAACCGTCACCATTAATTTATTTTGCATACTTTCGTGCACAATGATATATAAATTGCTGTATTTACTCAATGTGCGCAAATTGTCACGTTTTTGCAAATAGCATCGAAATTATTTAATACTTCAAAGTTGCTGTTGACTATAACTTAACACACTGATATATATCATTTGCGCATCTCCTCCTTCTCCCACGGTCGGGCCACTATCGACAGGTGGCCCGACCACTCCCACAACTGGATCGAGGGGGCGGAGCAGGCGCAAACTGAACAAAGGGATAGCTGATCGTATCTATAGAATCATAGCGAGGCTGGAGGTATGACATGAACGAGCCTATATTGATGAGTCCTCCAAATGGTCCAGCCATCAAAACGTGTGAAACATGCCGGCCCTCCGAGCCTGAGAGCTAATATGCCGCAAAAACCAAGGTATGATTGGGTAGCCATAAAAAAAGAGTACCGCACAGCCACGTACTCAGACGCAGAATTGGCTCGGCGTCATGGTTGCAGTCGCAGGGCAATCCAAAAGAGAGTAGAAAAAGAAGGGTGGACCCGAGACCTGGCAGGAGCGGTAAGGCAGACCTTTACCGCTAAGATGGTCGCAGAAGATGCCAGGGTAGCAAGAAAAGTCGCAGATGATAACGCAAAATCCGATGAGTCTGAGGTAGATAGGGCTGCTGAGGTTCGGCTTGATGTTGTCTTGCTCCACCGCTCAGACATCAAAGCTCTAAGAGAAGAGGAGCAGCGCCTGCTTGCCGAACTCGGAGATAGCCCGACCAAGTTATGGGTAGGCCAGTACCAAGGCCAAGTCATTGAACACAAGGTCGGAATAGCTGTCACCGAGAGAGCGTCGGCCCTGCAAGCCCTGGCCGCTGTTCAGCACAAGCGGATTCAGCTGGAGCGGCAAGCCTTCCATATAGAAGACAGACCAGTAGAGATCACCGGTAAAGACGGAGGCCCGATCAAGCATGAGATTGTAAGCTTCCCGCCTGTCTTTGCGTCCATTGACGATTGGATAGCCTGGCAGCAGCGCAATAAATCCAGAGGTGAGGTATAATGCCGTTCTGGACACCACAAATCGGCCCCCAGCTTGAGGCAGCAACCTGCCCGGCTGATTTTCCTTTTTTTGGGGGCTCACGCGGCGGTGGCAAGACGGATTGCCTAATAGGTCGCCATCTGGCCGGCGTTCAGGCTCATGGTAGAAGCTGGAACGGGTTAATATGCCGCAGGAAATACAAGGACTTCGCAGAGGCCCGAAGGCGCATTGACGGAATGATCAGGGCAGGCCTTCCCGCAGAACGCATTGGCGGTGATCAGCAGACCAATTATATCCGATTCAAGGGTGATTTCGCTGGCGCACAGATCAAAATGGCGGCCTATGAGCGCGTCGAACAGCTCAATGATGAGGTTGGCCAGCAATACACGGAAATTTCCATCGATGAATGCACCACATTCCCATTTTTTTCTCAGATGGTGGATAAGCTCAAGGGCTCCCTTCGATCTCCGGCCGGCGTAGCGTGCAGAATGTTCGGCACCGGCAACCCTGGAGGGCCAGGGCACCAGGCCGTAAAGGACTATTTTGGACTTGGCACTGGAGGAGTAAGGCCAAAAACAGTTATTTTCAAGTCGCTTGCCAACGGAATGAGGGAAAGCCGCGTTTTTATCCCTTCTTTTCTTTCTGACAATAAAATACTGTGCGATGCCGATCCGGCCTATGTGGCCAGGCTCCTTTCCATACAAGATCCACTCCTCAAAAAGGCCTGGATAGACGGAGATTGGGACACATTCATAGGCCAGGCTTTCACATTCTCGCCGGACGCTCACATTATCGATCCAGTCCCAATACCGCAGGAAGCACCTGTCTACATGACCTTTGATTGGGGGTTTGGTAAGCCATTTTCCATTGGTTGGTGGTGGGTTGACAATGACGGCCGCATAATTCGGTGCATGGAGTGGTACGGCTGCACCGACATACCGGATACCGGCATCAGGATCACTGACCACGAAATAGCAGAGGGAATCAAGGAGCGAGAGGAAAAACTCCATCTTTTCAAGGGACAGCTCAAATTGAGGCTGGCCGGTCCAGATTGTTTCGCTAAAAAACCGGATTACAAGGGCGGAGGTCAGGGCAAGAGTACAGCAGAGGTATTTTCCGCCCATGACATCTATCTGTCTCCAGGAGACCCGTCGCGCTCATTAAAAATCAGACAGTTCAGAGAACGTATGGCCTACAAGCGTGATGAGATTACAGGCAAAATAGCTGATCGCCCGATGCTTCAGGTTTACAGCACGTGCAAATCGTTTATCCGGACTATTCCGGCGCTGTGCATGGATGAGATGAACCCCGAGGATATAGACACTGACCAGGAAGACCACATTTATGATGAGGCCTGTCATATTGTCATGGCGCGGCCCGTTAAAATCAATATTCTACCGAGCACATTCCATTCTGAGGCCGATAGGATAGTACAATACGTCAGCGGCAAGACCAAACGCCCGCCATGGGCGAAACTAAAGACGGACGGAAAAACGTACATGGATTTTGAGTCATAATATGATATAGACACAGTTAGCTAATAGGAGGAAATGATTATGTGGTGGCAAATCTTAATAGCGGTAGGCGTGGGAATGTCTGGTGTTTTGCTGGCTACACTGTTGGGCGGGTGGCTGGTGTTCAGGGCAAGGACGATCACCATGCCGAGTCAGTTTTTCAGCCCTGTAAGGAATCGGGAAAAGAGCAGCGGCAAACCAGCCCGATACCTTCCGGACAGCCTAAGCGAGTTTTCAGATGATGGGTTTGAAGAGGAACTAAGCCCGGCAGCGGCAAGACTTCGAGGCCAGAAATTGGATGGCAGTATCCTTGGTGGGCTTGCAAAAGAACCCGAAGAAGCTATATCGATACTTAAGGGGATCACAGGAGGTAAGAAATGAGAATATATTGCCTTAGTTGCAAAGATCATATCCTCAACACGGCCGATGCATTCGTGATGGGTGGGCCTTATACCGGAGCGATGTTCTCACCGGTCCACAAGGACGCCTGGCGCGCATCGATATGGCGCCAACAGTCAGGAATCAAGGACGCCAATTTGATGTGCCCACGATGCGAGGGACAATTCATTCAGGCAGGCAGGTTGTTGACAGAGCATGGCGTTGTGGTGCCCGGCCAGAAAACCATTGACAAGTCGATCTCTATCATCGCGCCCCCTGGCCATATCATGCCTGGTAGTGTGATGCGCATTGTGGATTCCAAAGAGGTCATAATTGACCGCGTTGAGATTGCACGGAAAGAGCGTCAATCGATTATAGATGAATTTGATCAGCAAGACGGACCAGATGAAAAGTTTATGGATTTGATCGCCAAGAAAAATAAAATGATCATAGATTCATGGATAGACGTAATGGCTAAGTCGACATTTCCAGACAATGCGCCCATTTCAGATGAGCAAGGTTCAGGCCGTCCCGAAGATCCTCCAGATTATGAGCCTGCAAAGAACGATACGGACGCATCGGCATGGCTGGTGTGTGAAAAGTGCGGCAAGCGCTACGTAAATAGCGAGTCCGGCATGCCGTGGTACGAAAAGCATGTTCGGAATTGCTCTAAAAAGGGGTAACCTATATGGTACAATCGATCAATCCAAAATCATGGTTTATTTTTTATTGTGGCGATGTGAGGCCTGTGGAGGATAATGAGTTTTCAAAAATAAGGGCTGCAAGTGATGAATTTTTTGATTATATACAATACTTACTTACTCCAATGCTCAGATTTCATTCAGCAGAAATATTGAGAGAAGGGGTAGATCACGTTTTTGTTCCATTCACGATTGTAGACATGATTGATGCGGATCTGGCCAATTCAAATCGAGAATCCAGAGAGCACACGGAGATTGATAATTCATTCGAGGATCTCTATGAAGATAGATATGACAACAATTAAACGAATCGTAGAGGCTCTATGATAGAGACTACCATAGCGAGTCCGGAGCACCGTGGTACGAAAAGCATGTTCGGAATTGCTCTAAAAAGGGGTAACCTATATGGGGTTTGAAGCTTCTATAAATCCAAGCCGATGGTTTATTTTTTACTGTGGTGATGTTAGGCCTATTGGGGATAATGAGTTCAAAAAAATAAAGTCTGCAAGCGTTGAGTTTTTTGAGTATATAGAATATTTACTTAGGCCGCTGCTTAGTTTTTATTCAGCAAAAATAGTAAAAGAGGGCATAGAGCACGTTTTCGTTCCATTTACGATCATCGAAATGATTGAAGTTGATCGAATGACTTCAAATGTAGAGGCCCTATGATTGAGACCACCATAGATAACGAGTCAATCAGCCAGTTCAACGAATCAAATCTTCCTCCGGCTGGATCTCCGCATATTGGTAAATTCTTCAATGAAAAGATTTGGGAACCGGCCCGTAAGGAAAAGATCGAAAAGCTCGGGCTTCACCAGCGCTGGATAGACCTTCACGCCCAATATAGGGGACGAAGGAAGCGCAGGACCTATCCAAGGATAGGCGTCAATTACATCTTCAAGCAGGTAGAGATATATTGCGCGATGATGACGGAGAAGATACCCATTGCGGAACTGACTGCCGACAATGCCGACGATCCTATCATGACGCAGGCTTTTGATTCTGACGCGAAAACTTGGTGGAAAAACTCGAAACAGCAATTCCTGCTTCGGGCCAGCACTCAGAATATGCAGATTTACGGAACGACAATCGAAAAGGCCGCATGGTCTGAGCTTTCTAAGCGATGCCGGATTATTGTCAGGGACGTGTTCAACTTTTTCCCAGCTCCAGGTTATACGCTATGCGACCTTGATATTCCATACGTGTGCGACGTAGATTTCATGCATCCATGGCAGATCAAGCAGATGTTCGGACTTCCAGAAGAGACCCACATCCCACCGGACGCCGATGAGCAGCTTGCCGGCACCATCAGACAGACAACCCGTGGAGGAAAGCAGGATTCCGATACTCTCAGAAATTACCCAACCAACTATTCTGCCGTGGCGGGTCCGCAGAGTGATGAAAACCTTAAACAAAAGACCATGGTGGTTGAGATATGGATTCGGGATAACACTATAGTCAAAGAGCCCGTAATGGCGAGCCGGCCAGCAATAGACCCCATGGGCAGACCAATCATGGGAGAAGACGGACTTCAGCAGCAGGAGGAATACCAGACCGGAGAGGTAAACGAATACGCCGCCTACCCAGATGGTATTCGAAAGATCACGATATGCCCGGCACTGCTCAATGACGAAAAAATCAAGGGAGTCCTAGACGACTCGATCAACCCGAATATCAACTGGAAACTGCTTGAGATGAGGATTCAATCCCTTGTAGAGCAGGGCTTGCCGCAACCGGCCGTCGATCCGTCCGGTAATCCGGTTGTTGACCCGATAACTGGAAAGCCAGCTATGCAGCTTGTTCCGGTAACTCAGGAGCAGGCCCAAGCCCTCGTTATGGCCAGGGCCAGGCTGTCATTCCCACTGTGGGGGCAGTTCCCGTATAGCGCAAATCCATCACGAATTGACACTTCTCAATGGTGGGGTTTTTCCACAAAAGAGCAGATCGAGGAGCTTCAGGGCAAGCATGAGATGATGCTTACAAAGTATCTGATAGCCCTTGAGCGGCAGATGTTCCCTATTCTGGTCAACACTGAAGGGTCTGGAGTACAAAATTCAGAGTTCAGCAACGACGCCGGCCTTGTTATCAATCCGACTGTTGCGACATCTAATCTTATCAGATACGTTGATCCGCCTTCTCCTCCATCTGAATATCTTGAAGCCATGATGTATATTTCTAATTCAATAGAGGATATTTCTCAGACTCCAGCGGTTATGCAGGGGCAACGCCCTACAGGCATATCCGCAGCAGCAGCCATCGTTGCTTTGCAGGATAAAGCATCAACCCTTACAACTCCTCAAATACAGCAAATAGACGCTCTGATAGGGTGGCGGGGTAAGGCCATGATGCATTTCCATATGAATTTCGATTTTGATTCCCGCCAAGTCATGGTCGAGGGCCAACCGGTACTATTCCGTGGAACTGATCTATTCACGAATTTCAACTACATCGTGGAGAGCGGAAGTTCGGCGCCGATCACAAAGGCTGGAAGGCGCCAGCAATACGTTGAATTGTTCAAACTTGGGGCGATGGACCTTGAAAGCCTGCTCACGTTCCTTGAAATCCCGAACAGCAAGCTGATTGTTGAGAGGATTACAGAGCAAAATTCACTGCCTGGAGCGCTTAAGATCCTGGCACAGGCCGGAGTACCTCCAGAGATCCTTGCACAACTCTACCAGGTCGCCATGCAGCAACAGTATGGTGTCAAGAATGTTGGCGGGACCACCATGAAAACAGCGGAAGACAAGGCCGGCGGGTATTCGGAGGGGATAAACGCGGCAAAACAGGGTATGTCTGAAATAGGGGAGGGATAATATGTCAAATTTGCAGGAAGAAAAGGTTGTTGCCAGAATAGTCATCGAGGTTCTTGAAGACGGCAAATTGAAGGTCAATGGACCTCTTGACAATCCAATGTTGTTTACTGACATCATGACTCAGGCCATGAGTACGATGCTTGGAAGGCTCAAGTCAAAGCATAAGGAAGAGAGCCAGAAACGGATCATAACGCTTCCTAAGGTTGGCAGGAACTAAATGGTTTTAGAAAAATTGCAGAAATTGATTGATTTCATAAAGCAACTAATGTTATGTAAGAGAACAGGGTGCTTAGAAATCAATATTTCTCAGGGCGGGATAACGTCCGTTTTGTTCAAGGAGAAGGTAATGTAGCTTCATAGACCATATTTTAGGGCCTTAACCCAACCCTTAAAAGGGTCTTGGAAACCCGACAGGTAATAGCCTGCCGGGTTTTTTTATTTGGAGAACGATATGCCGCTTTACGACTATGAATGCCTTGGTTGCGGGAATGTATTCGATGCCGTCAACACGGTCGAGGACTGTGATAAAGCCCATGATTGCCCTGAATGCGGTCATGAGTCCAAAAAGGTTATCGTTTTAGGGCATGGCGGTATAGTTCGAACCGGAGATAGTGTTCCTTGGGTCAGGGATGCAGCAAAATTCCTAACTAATACCGATAGACCAAACGATAAACTTCATACCGTCCAGGATCTTCGCTCCTATTATGAAGCGCACCCGAATGTTAGACCGAAAGAAAGTCACCCCGCGTTGCCTTCAAGCTATGGCGACGCTCTTTATGCCAAGCCCGATCCGACCGTTTTGAAAGAAAAACGGAATCGAGCTGGTAACGAATACCTCCGCAAACTGCGGAGAATTGAGGTATCCAGCCGAGCCGCATAAGCGGAACTGGAAGAAAGGAAACAGTCATGGAAAACACCGGAGCCGACCTTAATACAGGAGCATCGGAAGGCGCGCAAACCACAAACCAAAGTACCAGCGGGCAAGAGGGCGCGCCACCCTCTGATTATGCTGGCTACAAAACCCCTGAGGAACTCGTTACAGCCCATCAGCAGGCTACCAATCAGCTCGGTTCGCTGCAAAAGCAGGTGACGGACCTTGAGCGGATCAAAAGTACCAATTCAGGCCTGATATCGCAGTTGAACGAAAAGATCGCCCATCTCTCTGGTCAAATGGAAGGATTCCGTTCGGCACGACCAGCCGAACCGCAGGGTCCATCCATGGAACAAATCCAAACCTCTCTGAGAGAAGGCAAGATCGATGAGGCAGAAGCCCTTTCAATGGTTTCACGTCTCAATCAACAGCAGATATCCGCAAAGATGCGCAACGAGTTCAATCAACTCCTGAACCAGGAAGTAGGAAAGATTCGGCAGCAGACAGAGACGGAAAGATACGTCGCAAAGTTCATGTCTGAAAATCCTGGCTACAAGGAGGCCCATGATTCTGGAAAGCTGGACAAATGGCTGACAATCAATGCCGATGGCAGCAGAACGGGCGGAGAACACGCCTGGACAATGTACCAGCTCGAAACGACCAGGGCAGAGAACGAACGGATCAAAAAGGAGGCGGCCGATAAGGTCGCCGCAGCGGAAAAGGCGGGCCTTGACAAAGGCCTACAACTATCAAAATCAACATCGGCTGCCTCGAAGGTTCTGGTTGGCGGTGGAGGTCAATTTACTCAGACGAAGGGGAACTTCGATTTGACCAATCCCTCTCAACGCCGGCAGGCCGCTTCGGAATACCTGCAAAAGATCAGAACGACAGGCGGCTAGTAGGAGATAATCATGACACTGGCACTTAGCGAGCAGCAAGCGCTCACGGATGATGTCTGGATTCCCAGCGTCGCCAATAACTGGATTATGGGCAACATCCTTTATTACAAACTCATTGAAGGCGCGGAGCCCGTTGGAAGCGGTGAATATGTCCGCTATCCCCTGATCTACGCAAGATCCAACGGCGGGTCATTCGGGCCTACCACGATCTTCAACACCACCAAAAAGGCCATCGCAAACGCCGCTCAGTTCGATTGGGCGTATTTCTATGGCAATACCACATGGGACATCACCGATGACGTGAAGGTTTCCGGCGGTGAGAACGCGGTCAATCTGCTGATGACCAAGCTGGACAACATGCAGTCTTCGATCAAGGACTACATGGGCGATTCTCTGTGGACCGCCTACGCTACCTACGTTCTCAATACGGCCGGATCAATCCCGTTCTATGGAATCCCTGATATGTTCGCGGCCTCATCGTCTTATGGCCGTATTGCCGCCGCTGATCTCGGCACCTTCACGAATGCCGGCACCGAGGCTTCCCAGAACATTTGGGCTCCTTTCACCAGTTCAGACGCTTTGACGATGGGCTTTTCTACTCTTCAGTTGCTTTCTCGCGCAACCCGCGTTGGATCGGACAACGGCAAACAGATCATCGATCTGATTGTCACTACTCCGAAGCTCAAGGACGCCTTCGAGGCCCAGATTCAGCCCCAGCAGAGACACTATGACGCTAAACTGGCCAAGGCTGGTTTCGAGCACGTCAACTTCCGTGAGAACTGCCCAGTTGTTGCCGAAGATAAATGCACCGCGAACTATGTCAACGGCTTCAACTTGAAGCACTTCAAGATGCATCCCCACAAAGAGTACAATTTCACCAAGCCGGAGTGGGTCAGCCCGCACAACCAGCCACAGGTGAAAACCTGTAGTGTTATGTGGGGCGGGGCCATCGGTACCGGTGAGCGAAGATCTTGCGGCCAGATGACCAACGTAACTGTATAACTTTTAAGTGCCCGGTACGGGCAGCAAGGAGATACCAATGTATACACTGACTTATCATATCGGGGGCGCAGCCGATACATACAGAATCCCCGTCCCGATTCCCGGTCGCGTGACGCATGCCAATTGCGTAGTGGACCTTCAGGACGTTGCGACGGCTGAAAAGGTTATCACCCTGACCAATGGCACCAGCACGATTGGCACCATTACGGTCGCCGTCGATGCCGTTGAGGGTGATATCGATAATCTGGTGGTTAACGCAACGACACTCGGAAAGGTTCTGGTCGGTCCAACAGCTCCCATTGTTGCAGCTATGGCGGGCGCCGGTAACGGCAAGATGACCATTACTTTCGTTGTCGATGACCTGTTCGGAGCATCCTAACACGTAAGGCCCGGGAATACCGGGCCTTTTCACCAAGGAGATTGAGAAATGAAGCATATTCGCTTTATGCTTGCCCTCATCATGATTGTGGCCTGGTCTATCCCGGCCTCCGCCGCATTGACGGTAAGCAACAAAAAATTCACTAACCTCGGCGCACGCCGCATGCTCACATGCACTATCGCCTGGGATTCATCGTATGCCTATGGCGGTGAGAGCCTGGATTATGCGACTCTGGGATTCACCAACATCGATACGGTGGATGCCCAATCAACTGGCGGGGTCAATTTCGAGTACGATTACACCAACAAAAAGCTAAAGGCGTTCACTGACGCTCCGCCCATCGTGTTTGAAGAGCCCGTAACGGTGTCTACGAACGTTGGCACACTCAAATACCCGGCTGCCTATATCATGTATGTCAGCGCAGGAAATGCATCGTATAAGGTCATTCCTGGAGGGCTTACTCCTGTTACAGGGTCGGTCTCCGTGTCTGAGCCTGTTTGGGGCACCCGCAACACACTGACCTTCCTTGCCGGCGATTCTGTTACGGCCTGCAACGTGACCTATGTGACTCAGGCATGGAAAGAAGTTTTTGATAACTACGTTCTTGCCATCGTCACTGCGGGTGCAAGGGTCCAGGGGCACGCATCTCTGGCTTTTACCGCAGGAACCCCGGACGTAATTAGCCTTGGCGAGTATGCCGTTGCGATTCAATCCGTGCTTTGGAATGATAACGGCACCTACAAACCCATGAAGGCGCTTTATAAGTCCGAGACTGCCGCCACGGCTGAAGCCACCATCGATTTTACCGATTCTGGAAGTTCTACCACCAGCCTAAGCGTGCTTCAGACTGATACCCTGGATGCGGCAACCGATAGCGTCTATATCAGCTACATCAAAAACCCAGGGTCCGGATTCCTGAATTACCGCTTCATCGAAGAGGATGACCTTACGCCGTCATCTGATATTGTGACGGCCTCCTCTGGTATTGCGGCAGGATCGAACATGCTGCTTTACGGGACCTGCGGTGATCTTGCCGGGCCAACTACCAAGTTCGCCAACCTTATACGCTCGGCTGGAGCGGTAGGCACTACAGCTACTCTTGCGCAGCCAACGACGATCAACAACACGGCCAACACATTGACTTTCGGAAGTAACCACGCCGATAGTGATCATGTCAAATTGAGCTATATTGCCGGCCAGCCCTACGAAATCCCCGGCATTGTACAGCTTGAGGCCGCGAACGCGAGCAATCTTTCAAACATGACAAGCGTTAAGGTGCGCATCATCGGATATTAGGAGGCCCCAATGCTTGAGGCCGAAATGATAGCGAGCGTGCAACGCGGTTGTAGAAACCCGCGCCTTTCCAGCAGTGACATCTCTGCGGTTTTGCTCAGGGGTGTCACTGTCATGGGAATCAAGATCAAGCAGACCGACCCGAGCTATTTTCTCGTTAGAAAATCGTTGCAATCCGAAACTCATGCCTTCACAAAGCCTTCGGATTGCATTCGGGTTGAAAAGCTGTGGGATCTTGGCACAACAGCCAAAGCGGTAAGCGGTATTACAGCCGGCACATTCCCATATGTTCTGCCCATCACGTTCGGCGGCGGTGGTTTGGTCATCATGAGCGTAACAGACCACGGCTTCGCTGACGGAGATGTGATTATGCAACACGATGTTGGCGGGGCGACAGAGGCTAATGGAACCTTCCGTATAAGCTACATCAGCGCCGACTCCTACGCCCTTCAGGGAACCGGTTATAGTTCAGCCTGGACATCTGGAGGGTACGCCTTCAAAATACCTTTGTGGCCGGATGAGATCAAGCGGATTATCCTTCCCGACGCAAGCCAGGACAATGATCGTAAATGGTATCCAAGGGGCAATGAGATCATAGTCGATGATCGCGATTTTACCAATGACGTGATGATCGATTACGAGAAGGCCCCATCAGCCATAACCGATATTCCGGCTGAATACCATGAAGGGCTGGTATCTTTCGCCGTTCTTGACCTTATCAGAATCCCAAAGTCGGACGATCCCACTTTTGGGGATATCATCGAAAGCAAGCGCTTCCACGAGGGCATGCTCAATATGATCACGGCTCAAATAGGGCTTTCGTTAAAAGCGTCTTCGGAGCCACAATATATTCGGAACGCATGGGGAGACTCAGATTGATGAAATCGATATGTTGGGCTATCGTGGCGGTTTTTTCGTTATTTTCGGTTTGCATGGCCGGCTCTCAGCAGGTTTCTAGTACAACCGGTTCGTCCATGATCGCCCAAGTACGAGCCGATTACAACGATACTACTTCAGTCTATTTCACCGATGCGGAAATGCTCCAGTTCCTCAATGACGGCATTGTCGACCTGGTAAACAAATCGCATTGCTACGAAGCAACCGAAAGCATATCTCTTGTAGCCAACACGGTAGAATACTCGATTACTTCAAACTATGTCGAAGTTGTAGCCGTGCAGTACTATAACGGCACAAACAAATTTGCCCTTAAAAAAGGAAGCCCTGCGGAGATCGGATTAAACACGGAAGAATCAGACACGGACGCCCCGGCGTTTTGGTACGAATTTGCAGGGAAAATAGGCATTTATCCATCTCTTTCTTCTGTTACGACTCAGACGGTCACGCTTTATCTTGTGAAATGGCCCGTACCGATAGTGTCTTCAGGAACTATTTCAACTCCGGCAATATATGACGTGGCTCTAAAGTACTACATTTTATCGCGCATGGCTCTAAAGGACAAGAACACGGCCATGCACGAATCCATGATGGGAAAGTATAACCAGGAAATAGGCTTTTACCGACAAGACCTTCAGGTAAAGGACCAGCAGAAATAATGCGCAAACACGGCAAAAAATTTGCGGTAGCGGTAATCTTGGTGACCGTTGCCCTTTTATCGATATCCTGGGATACCGCCGATAAGATATTCCAATTACCTTTCATGGGTCAATGGCTTCCTGCCATCAATCCTGTTCATGTTGGAGCAAAAAACTATACCGTTCTAAACAACTTGAGATACAACGATACGGGACTTGAAACCGTCGAGGGATATTCGGCTATTACCACTACCCCGATCTCTGGCACCATCATTAATGGGTTCCAGTTTCGCAAGGACGATGAAACCCATTTCATCACCAAGGCCTATAACGGCTCCTCGTATCTCCTTTATGAAAACACGTCCGCAGTACCTCAGCAGGGCAATTTTTCTACAACCGCACTGAGCAGCAACACGCTGAATAACGTTTTCATGGCCAGCGGTCAGGGGTCATTTTCTGCCGGGCCTGCCGGCACGATGTTATATGCCGATGATAACGCCACGTTGATTTATGGCGGAGATGAGTTACGAGTTGCATCGTTTTTCACTTCATCCAACGCTTTTGTGCCACCTGACGAGGGAGATATCGTTGATGGAACAAATCTGGTAGATAACGATTTATCCTCCGAATACATTACGTTGGCCGGAGGTACGACGGACACCTATACGAAGCTGTTGCTGCACATGAATGGGGTTGATGGCTCTACCACTTTTACGGACACGGCTGGCTTACACACGGTAACGGCTGTTGGGGGTGCGCATGTTGAGGCTGACGATGGTGTTTTTGGTAAAAGCGGATACTTCGATCCAGACCAGGATTATTTGACAACGCCGGATTCAAGCGATTGGGACTTCGGGACCAGTCCGTTTACCATAGAGACATGGTGCAGGTTCCCAAGTTTCGTCGCCGCCCGAGCGCGTTTCATCTATCGCCAATATGTAGACGGTGACAACACAATAAGTTTTACCGCGTATAGATTTTCTTCTGATTCTATCGAAGTTTCCTTCAGGGTAGTGTCTGGCGGAGTCGAACTGGTGAGCCTGACTTCTCCTTCGGCCTCAGTTTTGGGCGCCGATGCATGGCATCATTTCGCGGTGGTGAGAGGGTGGGGCGGAAACGCAAACGACTTCGCCCTTGTATCCGATGGAGTGGCGATCGCTATAGCTACGGCCAACATCACGATGCCAAATCTTTCTACCCCATTGATTATAGCTGGACAGAACACAGTAGGGTTGACGGTAAACCCGACCTATCTGGACGAATACCGCGTCACTAAAGGGTTGGCACGTTTTGTTTCGGATTTCACTCCGCCGGTAGCTCCTTACTCCCTTACGGTCGTTGCTCAACAGCAGTATTTCTATGTCGGTTCTCCTCTGCAACTGAACGCCATCAAGCTTTATATTTCTAACCCGAATACTGTTTCTGCGACTTTATCTGGATCGGTTTGGTCTGGTGGGTCATGGAGCGACATGACGTTTACGGACGGAACCAGGGTGGGCGCTGTCCCGCTAAACCAGACCGGCACTATTTCATTCACAGATGCCGCCAATCTGGCAAAGCTAAGATATTTAAACGGAGTTGTACTATATTGGTACAGATTTCATCTATCTACCGGGACAGCCAACATATACAAGGTTACATGCGGTGCGCCGTTGCAAACTGTCAAGGATGTATGGAACGCATCCGAACGCACATGCACGGCATTTCAGGCGTTACGATCTTCAAAATATGAGGATTATACCTACCAGGTAAATGAGAAATCCACCGTTGACGCACCCTTTGCGGCTACTATCGGAGGGCTGACGGCCACGGACAAAATCTTCATTATGTTCGATGATCCAGTTATGGGTATCTTTGTAACCATGCTGGGCGCCAAGGTCAATGCCGCTGCTGCGGCAATTTCCTCAATCGACTATTGGGATGGCTCGGATTATACGACTGTCGGCACGTTGCAAGACAAGACTGCCCCGGCCTTCGTTACTTCGTTTGCGCAAACAGGGTCTATCAGTTGGTCTCCGCTGCCACTCAACCTTGAGCAGCCCGTTGAAAAGTTCGGCAAGCTTGGATATGTTTACCGAATAAACCTCAGCGGCACGTTGACGGATGGCACCGCCCACGATGGCACAAGTATAGATTTACTTACCGGTATCGCCGCGCCCCTGAAGATGACGGGATATGATAAGGTGGGCTTCTACTCCGGCCGCGCCATGCTTATAAAAGATAACCGAGTTGACTACAGCCTGCCGGATGCCCCTTGGGTCTATAATGGGGTCAATACATCGGACGGCGGGCGCCTTTCTCTATTCTTCGGTGACGAAAACAAGATCACGGCGACTTCCAGCCTATTCAACCGATACGGCTCCAACATTATTGAATCTTGGATAGTGTGCAAAACCGGCGAAACATACCTTTTGACCGGTGCGCAACCCTATTTTGACTTTAACGAGCCGTTCGTAAAGAGGACTATCTCAACCAATATCGGGTGCCCGGCTCCCATGACGATGGTTTCAGCAGAAATTGGCTTCGAAGTAGCTGAAGAAGCGAAAAGAAATGCCCTTATTTGGCTCGACTCTTCCGGACCTGTGTTATTCGACGGCGCGATTTTAACACCGATGCCTGGCATTGAGAACTATTTTGACACCACCAAGACAGAATACATAAATACTTCCAATATCAGCCTTGCTACGGCCTATTACGACCATATCCATCATGAATACAATCTTTTGATTCCTTCAGGAGCAGCGGCGGCAGCTAATAACACATGGTTGGTGTGTGATTTGAAAGGCCGGCGCTGGTATCGCAAGGCTCCTTCTGAATATCCGGTTTACACTGTTCCGGTTAAGGATTCTGACGGTGTTCGCTACAATTACGGGCATCTTGCTTCAGGGCATCTGATGCGCCTTGACTACGGCGCTACATGGAACGGAACGGCCATATCCCAGGAAATTAAGACCGGGCTATTTTCTCCACCTGTTGCGGATGAAATCGGTTTTTGGACTCAGGCAGAACTTAGGGACATTAAACTCATGTCTTCTAAAATCACTGAAGACAGAGATGTGACTGTATCGGCTTATGTCGATGGTACTTTATCGAGCAAGACCCTGACGATACCGCTTAACGCAGCTTCAGGAGCAGTTTCCAGGAATGAGGCCGGTGAAAAGTCCATGGGCATTATGGGGTATCTGTATCAGGTAGATTTTGCGGCTTCCACGTCATCGGAAAAATGGGAGCCGCTGGTATGGGGGTATAAAGCCCGCATGATCAGAGAGGATTAAGCATGATTAGATGGACGCCACAATTAACTGATAGGCTTTTAATGGGCCTTGGAAGACAGGCAGGACCGGCCGTTGACACTTCTGCCCAAGATGCCATCACCGAATCATCTGCGCGAGATTACGCCGTGCAAAAAAGAGCTGAAAATGCACAAGGCCGTCTTGGCCTGGCTGAAAAGGGACTCGCCCAAAACAAGGAGATGGCCGAAAAATCATTATCGGCTCAATCTGATCGATTCCAAAAGAGCCTGGATTTCGACAAGCAGCGCTTTTCTGACAGCATGGATATGGCCGGCGAAGAGATGGCGCACAACAAACGCGCTGGCAATTGGGCTACCGGTCTTTCCGTGGCCGGGTTAGGACTGCAAGGACTCGGAACCTACAAAGAAATGAATCGCTTAGATGACCGCAAGGCGGCGATGGATCAGATTATAAAAAAATACCAGGACGCCGGAACCGCTGAAGAACAGCGCTGGGCCGAATGGGTTAAACTTCTAAGAGTGGAGTAAAAAATGGACCCCTTCTATTCGTTGACCGGTCGCAAGGTAGGATCTCCCAGATACAGCGATATTATCCGCGCCGAAGCTCCCACTGCAAGAGAGGCTTATTACAGTAAGCTTTCTCGGGATCTTGAGCAAAAGCGGATGGACCAGCAAAAAGAGCTGTACGAAAAAGAACTTACCCAAAATCAATCACAGTTCCAAGAGAACCTGGATACTCAAAAGCAGCAATATGGAGAAACGCTTAAACTCCAGCAAGAGCAGGGCGCAGAGGCTCAAAAGCAAGCAGCCCTTGCGACAGGTGTTTCATCGGCTGGCTTGGCCATTCAGTCGGCACCTTATATTAAGTCCGGGGTAGGTTCTGTGGCTGGACTTTTTTCTGAAGGGGCTGCTGCTTCCGCTGCTCCCGCCGCAACCACAGTGGCGCCAGCGGCGGCAGAATCGGCCCTTGTTGGAACTGGTGGGGCAGGTGCGGCTTCCTCTGTTGGCGCGACAGGTGGCGCCGAAGCCGGGGCCACCGCTGGAGCTGGTGGCGCCCTGGGCACAACGGCGGCTATTGGAGCTATAATCGCAGGACAGCACGCCCTATCAAAAGATACGGATAGGGAATATAAAGGGATCAAGACTGGTGATGTTTTCAGCACAAACGATGAGGGCAATTGGGAGCCGCGCTTCTTTACGGAACCGTGGATGGGTTGGGCAGAACAAAGCTTTGATCGTCCGACCGCTGGAGAGCGCTTTGACTCTGCCGTACTTCGCGGAGATTGGGGAGATATGACCGCAGAGGGGCCGGCCATGGTTAATCAATGGGCTAATCCAATTGGGGTTGCCGGATACGATTTTCTACATGAAGGCATAAAGGACTTTACCGGAGCAGATGACAGAACCGCCGATGTCATTGGCGGTTTGATAGACCCGATCAGTGCCGGGGCAAACCTTTTTAGTGATGTGATAGATGACGTTTCTTGGCTTTGCACCGAAACCGGAAAAATCGTAGGCATCGAAGACCTGATAATGGAAAAACTTGAAGCCTTGAAGCACTATTCGAAAAAGAATCACCATAGAATAGCTATGCATTATTTTGTGAACGCTCCTAAATTGGTCAAGGCGATAAAAGAGCGTTTAAACGTTGATCTTGTCAACTTCTACAATGACTTTAAGCAGAACACCATCGCCCCGATAATGGAGCACATGGAGTCTGGAGACTTTGAGGAAGCGCACAAGATTTATGAAGAAAAATACCTGGCGCTTATAAAACAGTATGCGCCGGAATTATATCCGTGTTATAGTAGGACCGAAACGCCGGAGGTACAAAATGCCTGATTACGCTCTGGTTCCAAACGCAATCAATTCACTTTCGGACAGGGTTAGAGGTTTGTCTCTGGATAAGCAGCGCCATGAAGAAGCCATGCAGGGGCTTAGTCTGGCAGGTGCTCGAACCGACCTAGAACTTCAGAGCCGCGCAAGCCAACAAGAGGCAGCTCTCGCTAAGGAAAAACGCGAGCAACATTTGGACGAGCCGGTTACCTTCGGAATTGCAATCAGCACGTCAAAGCTTGACGACGCGGCCAAAAAGAAGTTGATGTCAACTGTACCTGAAGACATTCTGAACGTTCCGACAACTCGCAGAAAAGCTTTCGAAGCCTATCAGACCATGAGGAAGCAGTCCCAGGACTCAAAGGAAAAATCTCTCGACCGGACATCACGAGAAAAGGTTGCGGGTCTTAACAGGGTCTCTGCCGAGAAGATCGCCGGAATGCGAGCAGGTTCACAAGGCGACGGACTTAAGCAGATGAAACTTGAATCCTGGAATGCATTCATGCAGGGCAAGGCTACTCCTGAACAGGAACGCCTTATCGGTGTGGATGTAGATCCGTTCTTGAGGCCGGCGGCTCAGATGCTTCAGAACGATGTTACGATGTTTGGAAAATCCAGCGAGGAGATGGCAACCAAAGCCCAACAGCTTGCAAAATATCTTCGTCAGCAAAGCTCACAGGGCAATAAGGCTGGGACTGAAACGCAGGGTCAACCGGGTGGAGCGCCTACACAACAAGGTTCCGTAACTCCAGAACAAAAAGCCCAATATTTCAAACTTAGACAAGAGGGCTTGAGCAAAGAAGATGCCGCCAAACAAGCGGGGATTCAGTAAATGGGTGTTATTGAAGATCTTGAAAATGAATTTCAGCAATCGTTGAATCCTCGCAGGGGAGTTTCTGTTTTAGATGACCTTGAGTCTGAATTTCAGGCACAGTTGAAACAACCAAAAATGGACTATTTAACACCGGGCGACATGCACGGCGGAGAACCGTTTGAGCCATCCGGCGAACCTATCATCAGACCTAAACAGTTTATTGAAGGTGCAAAAGACGTTGCCAGAAGCACTATGGGCGGCATTGCGGCTGGTTACAAATCAGGTTTTCTAAAGCCTCAAATTCAACCAGGCATCGATACGTTCGGTCCAGAATATAACGATCAGATGGCGCAAGCCGCCTCGACGGTAGCCAAGAGTCCGTCTATAGCTCCCGATAAATCCATGCAGCCCAAGAATTGGGGCGAATCTTTTGCTCGCGCCGTACCTCAGTTCGGCGGTCAAATCGTTACCTCTATGGCATCGCCTGTGGCCGGTGTTACCGGAATGGGGTTACAGATTGCAGGCGGAACGTATAACGATCTAATCGAAAAGGGCGTTCCTGAAAAAGAAGCTGCTATATGGGGTCTTGCCAACGCTTCAATGCAAGCACCGCTTGAACAAATTGGTATAAGCAAGGCGCTATCGTCGTTTGGCAAGCCCATATTTACGGCATTAAAGGCGGCAGGTGCAGAAGCGTTTACAGAATTTTTTCAGAAGTTTCCCGATGAATTTGTAAACATCTTTGCGCCGAACCCTGATAAGACCCTCCTCGAAAAAAGCGCACAGTACATAAAGCAGCTTCCGCAAACCGCCAAGGAAGGATTGTACGAAGCGTCTATAGCCGCTCCCATGGCGTTAATCCCTGGTGCAGCCGGTGCCATTTCAGGGCGTGGGGAGGTTGTTCAAGACGAAAAGCAAGACGCCCAACCAAATCCATTCATTGCCGATCTCCAATCCGGAGCCGTAACCGCAGACCAGCTAAAGGCCATGCGGGATCGTGTTCCTCCCGCTATGCGATCAGGAATTGACGAGGCGATAGCGCAGTATCAACCAAAGACAGTTTTTGACGAGATTGAAGAAGAGTATCAGCAAGGAAGCTTTGGAAAAACCGGGCGGCCTTCAACAGCCAAAGAATCTGCCGATATATTAAGCCAAGCGCCAATGGCACCTGCCGAGCAATCGTATGAAGTTTTTGAGAGAGAGGGATTGACCGAAGAGCCTATTGTTCAACGTCAGAAACAGAACCAGCAAGCCATTGACCGCACAAACATCGATGCTGAAAACGAGATTTCACGTAATGAGATGGCCCGCAAGCAGTTGGCTGATGAGGCCGCTCAACGAAAAGCAAGGGCTCAAGAGGTTTCTATTTTAGTTGATGTTCTGGCGAGTTCAGAAGATCCATCGGCCAGGCAAGCCATAGCCAACGAAATCAAGAAACGTGCCCAAGAGACCCCGCGCCCAGAAGCCGAGAAACCGTCTGGCGCTGGCCGGGGTAAAAATATTGCTGCCGCCCCTGTGCCCTCCTCCCCACAGGAAGCGCAGCAACCTTCCCCGGCGCAACTTGACTCCCCCTTGGTTGCCGCTGGGGAAGGCATCCAAAAATTTAATCTGCCACCCGCAGAAACAGTAACGGAAAGAATCCCGGACTTTAAAAACACCAACGAAGCCGTTGATTTCGGAAAGAACGCGACACATGAACAGATTAAGGAGATTGAACGGCTTAGATCAGAAACTCAGGCCCGCGAAGCAGAATTGAAAGCCGCCAAAGACTTCAGCGACGAACGGACACAGAACGCCTATCGTGGGCAGCTTTACCGTGAGGCCTTGGAGGCTGCGGCTGGAACGCATCCATTGGTTAGGGATAAGCGTACTCCCGAACAGATGACAGAATATGGTGCTAAGGTAGGAAGGAAAGTTACAGCAATGGAGCCGTCAGAGATGGCGGCTCCAGCCACTAAAGAACCGTGGGAACAAAGCCAACAGGAATACGTCGAAAGCAGGTTTGAAACAGAAGCGGAGAAAGGGATAGGAAGGCAAGCCCCCCGAGAGTACGTCAGAAAACACAGGGACTCGGTGCGGAAAAGGCTCGAAGACGAGTGGTACGACGTTACAGAAAAAGCCTTTATTGAAGGCAGGCAGGTTGCCCCTAATGCTGTTCCTGTATGGGCAATTTCAGCCGAGCAGATGGCAGCAAGAAGTGATGATACCCTAGACGGGTATTTAAGGCAATCTCACCGAGAGGCCGTGAAGACAGCGGTGTCTGATGGAAAGCCCGTTCCCGCTTCGGTGCTATCGGCATATCCAGACCTCCAAGTTAAGGCAACGCCCCCAACCTTAACCGATCCGAGCGGTAAGGAAAGGCAGGAAGCCCCGCAAGCCATGACAGAGGAAGAATACCTTTCCAGCGTCGGGCTTTCGCGGCAAGACATCGGTGAATCTGCCCTACACAAAAACAGAGGCGGCAAGTCAGATAAGCAATGGGCTAAAACCGTAGACGCACAAGCTGCTAAAGACCGTGAACTTATTACAAAACGAGATGCGGCCCGAAAGGACTACGCCGACAAGATAGCATCTGGCGAACTAAGAGCGCCCACCAGAACTGAGCAGCTTATCAGAACCGCTCAAGGCCACGAAGACAATGAAGCGACCATGTCCGCCCGCAGGGTATTAGAAAAACGCGGCATCAAATGGGAAAGCCCCGTTCAGCAACCGGCATCCGTTCAGGAAAAGCGAACACTCCCCGAAGTTGAACAATCCAGAAAGCCAATAAACGGCGTCCAAAAATCAGGCCGAAGAGAGCAAGCAGCGGCCCCAGGTGAAGTCGGTATGGTTGAGAGGCGGTCACAGGATAGGGGAACTCCTGAACGGCGTGATATTGGAGAGAGAAGGGCTGTGGGTCGCACTGTCAAACAGAACCCAGAAGAGGCCCCCCAAAAGCCCAAAGCACTTGGCCGCGTATGGACCGGTAACCAATGGCGCCCATACGTTGAAACCCAGGAGATAAAGCGCGGCAAGAAGAAGGGCATGATCCGCGTGACGCTTCCTGGTGGAAAGCGGATTGTGGTTGACGCTAAGTCTCTGAAGAGCAGTTCTGATAAGCCTATTTTTTCCAGGCGAAATCCACAAGAACATGGCACTCAAAAAGCCAAAGACCTGTCCATAAAAATAGTCCGCATAACATCAGCATGGGCAAATTCACCGGCCGTTGAAGTGGTTCAATCCCAATCCGAACTGCCCGGAGACATACTCGACCATCTTAAATCCATTGGCGCTGAAAATGACATCGTTGACGGCACCTTCTACCACGGAACAGTTTATCTCGTAGCTGACAACCTTGCTTCGGAAAAGTCCGCAGTCAATACCATGCTCCACGAATCCTTCGGTCATTACGGGCTTAGGGAACTATTGGGGCCTCAGTTCAAGATGGTTTTAAGGCAGGTATATGCGGCCAAGAAGGCTGAAGCCGATGCAATAGGCAAAGAGTACGGTTTCGATATGTCCAACCAAAACGGGCGCATTCAAGCCGCTGATGAGTGGCTTGCAAGGCACGTTTCGGAGAATGAGCAATCGACATGGATAGACAAGGTTGTTGCTGCAATCCGTTCATTTGTGCGAAGGGTTGCTCCCAGTCTGAAGTTTTCCGATGCAGAGATTCGTAGCCTTCTTGATGCTGCGCGGGCGAGTGTGGTTGAGGGCGGTGCTAAATCTTTGGTTGATGAGAGTGCCCCGGCATTTGCCAAAGCTTATCACGGCACCCCGCACATCTGGCCGCCAGAGAAAGGCTTTCCTCATGGTCGGCCACGGTTGGATAAGATCGGGACGGGGGAAGGGGCGGCTTCGTATGGGTGGGGGTGGTATTCCGCTGAGGAAAAAACGGTAGCAGGAAGATACGCCGAAGTTCTTAGGCCACTGACGGAAGTTAGGAGTCTAACAGTTGGTGGAGTTCCACTATACCACAATGGCGACCCGGTAGATTACTCTCCTTACCAGTTCACCAAAAACCCCACTGAGCGCGATTACGTCAGGGCTCAGATACAAGAAGATTTATTGATAAACGAATGGAAGTTAAGAGAGGCTTTTGATAAAAAAGGAGTCATCGGCGTTGTCGATATGGCGCGAGAAGTCATAAACGACAGAATAGAAATGGCCAACGACGACAACCCGAAGGCCGTTCCGCACCTAAAGGCCATCCTTAAAAAACTGAATGAAGGTGACAATAGCGTTAAATTTAATAAGGGTGAGTCTCAGCTATACACACTTGATATCCCCGACGACGTAATCCCGAAGCTCTTGGATTGGGATAAGCCGTTGTCGGAGCAGAGCGAGTATGTGAAGAAGGCTTTGCGCAGGGCTTACGATAGTTCATCGGGCGATCTTAAAAAGGTTTTGAACCATTCGTGGGATAGCGCCGACAGCGGCGAAGCCTTGTATGCAGACCTGTCTGAATTTTTGTCTGAAAAAGACGAACCGGCCGGCAATGGTTGGACGGGGTTTAGGCAGACGCTCAATGACAGAGTAGCAAACCAGAAAGCCGCCTCCGAATACCTCGCCTCAATAGGCATCCCCGGAAATAAGTACCTCGACCAGATGAGCCGCGATAAGGGCAACAACAAGGTAGAGTTTTCCAAAGAATCGAACACATGGGACGTTGTTGACGGAAAAGGCAATTTGCTTGCCGAGTTCGTAACGAAAGCGGAAGCTGAAAAAGCGGCATCAAGAACTTCGAACTTTGTAATATGGGATCAAAAAGTTCTCGACCGCATAGCCCTCCTTGAGCGCAACGGTGAAAAGCTGGACGCCATGAGAGAGGGGGCGCAGTTTTCGAGGAGGGAGAATCAACCCGAGAAGCCAGAAGGCGGGCAACGGTACAAAGACACCATCCTCATTGATGACGGTACATCAGAACATGGCGATAGCGTGTTCGGCGATGATTGGGGCGATATTAACTCATACAAAGAGCTTCATATCGCCTACGATGGTACCGAAGGATCATCCTGGGTTGACGGACACAAAGAATACGCACACATAAAAAATCCAGTTGCCAGAATAAGATTGACCCACAGGCGAGAAGACGGAAGCGACTTACTTGTTGAGGAGATACAGCCGCCTTCTAAACAAGAGCAAGCTAAAATGCCTGCGAAAGTCAGGAACAGGATGTATGATATAGCCATCAGGCATCTTGTGTCCTACGCCGCCAAAAATGAAATCAACTCTATCATGTTGCCCGATGCCGATGCTTTACAGGTAAGTATGGGGTGGGAAACAGGAAACCTATCCAATCTTTACGACAAGATATTGCCATCAAAATTAACAAAATTGCTTGGAGACCCAGAAGAAACTTATGTCGGGAATTTTGAGGTAAAATACTGGAATGTCGATCAAAACGACGATCCAATCCCTACACACACAAGCCAACCTGGTAAGGCTGGAACTGAACCATCCTTCAGCAGAAGAAAGGAAGACAGCGATAATACGGAGTTCGACCAAGAAGCCTACGACTTCGCGGTTAAGTATTTTGGGAAGGAGAAGGCAGATAAGGAGTTCGGTTTAGATAAAAAAGAGCGAACTGAATCAAAACGGTTAAATGGTAGGTTTGAAGAAATTAGATCAGCGATAAACCGGCCTCTCAATGATTTCATGTATTGGATTGTAGATAAAAACCATCCGATTCAAGAGGTTCAGGCAAAACTATCAAAAGTTACTGAAAGCATAGACGTATTCCTAAAAGAAACGCAACGCCCGAAAGTTACCGCAAATAGGGTAAAGGAGCTATGGGCGAATGAAGTTAAGCCATTGATTGAAGCTATCGCTAAGTCTGGTAAGAACGTTTCCTATCTTGAGGAATATGCTCACGCAAAACATGCTCAAGAAGCCAATATTGACGCAAGGGATAAAAATGCAAAGAGATTTCTTGACGCTTTAATTGAAGCGTTGCCGGCAAAAATCACAAAACCATTGCGTGATGAAATGGCTGTAGCAACAGAAAATAAGCGTAAATCTGCTAAAACAAAAGGTGTTTTTGAAGGCGTCGGGTTAACTGGAGAAGATAATTATAAATATCTAGAAAAATCATTTGAGCAGTTTGCCGATGAAAATGCCACAAAGCAAATAAAGAAAAATTGGGAATCTTTCACCGGTATAGACGAAACTCAGGATAGTGTCGGTAAGCTATCAGGAATGTCAAATGCCGAAGCTAAAGATATTCTTGACAAATACCATAGCGACACCGTTATGGAGAGGCTTAGGAAAAATCTCGCATCCATAAACAATAATCGCCTTGAGTTGCTTATGGACGCAGGCTTAATACCACAAGAGGAATATGATGCCATAAAATCAAAGTTTGAGTATTATGTCCCTCTTCAAAGAGAAGGTTTTGATGATTCTGTGTTCGGAGCATCAAGGGGGCTTAATCCTACCGGAAAGCCAATCAAGGTACGCGGTGGGTCAAAAAGAAACGTAGTCAACATCATTGGGAATTCGGTTGCATCCTACGAAAAGGCTATTAATCTTGCCGAAAAAGCTGCTTCAACCAGGGTGTTGAGGGACCTAGTAAAGAATAACCCAGATCCGACGCTATGGACATTGAAGACAGAGAAAAAGGCACCGAGGTTAGACCAATACGGAAACGTTAGAATGTACCCGGACATTTTCAACGTTTCTGATAATGAGTTTAGGTTCATGTCGGATGGTAAGCAATATATCCTTGAAGTTAACCGCGACAACAGAGATTTGATGTTGATGTTAAGGACATTGAAAGCTGCGGATACTTCCTATGGGCCTATAATGAATAGCCTGGCAAAAGTTAATCAATGGCTTGCAAAAATAAATACAACCTGGAGCCCTGAATTTATCATTTCAAACTTTGCAAGAGACTTTCAGACAGCCAATATAAATATCCAGGATACCGGAGTTAAGGGCAAAAACATGCTTTCTGGCGCCGGGAAAGCAGTAAATGCTATATGGAGAGTTGAAAAAGGAAAACAAAAAGGCGATGAACTCGAAAAGTTATACGATAGATTTAAAAAAGCAGGTGGGAAAATAGGCTGGTCCGACATTCATGGGAGTGTTGCAAATCTTGAAAAATCTATATCAAAAGATGTTGAGGTTTTACAAGGTAAAAGACCCATTTTGGCTACAGCAAGAAAGTTTGCCGAAACAGTTGGCGCGGCAAACACAGCGATTGAGAACGGGATAAGATTGCATGTTTTCAAATTGGCCGCCGGAAAAGGGATGACCGATATTAAGGCAGCTAAAATAGCTTCAGACATAACGGTAGATTTCACAAAAAAGGGAGCTGCTGGGCCTGTAATAAATTCTCTGTATCTTTTTGCCAATGCAGGGATACAGGGTTCTTATAGAATAATCAGGGCAGCACGCAGAAGCTCAGGAGTTAGGAAAACGCTCGCCGGCATCGTAGGGACTGGTTTCACGTTCGGCATACTAAATGCCATGGTGGGAGGAGATGACGATGACAATGAAGACTATTACAGCAAAATAGAGGATTATGTAAGAGAACGGAATGCCATATTCATGATACCCGGGTCGAAAGGAAAATACTTAAAAATCCCTCTTCCATGGGGATATAACCTGTTTTGGAATATTGGAACCGAAGCGGCGCTTGCGTTCACTAGAAAAAATTATAAACCTATCGATGGCGCTGCCAGGCTTGCCGTAAATTTTGCAAACGCATTTAATCCAATTCAATCCGGGACTCTCCTTCAAACATTGGCTCCAACTATTGCCGATCCATTCGCTCAAGTAGCAGAAAACAAGAATTGGTTCGGTGGCCCGTTGATGCCTGGTGATAATCCTTTCGATAAGGTTCCAGATCCAGATTCGCAAAGGTATTGGAAGTCATCCAGGAAGCCGTCTGTGTGGGTAGCCTCGCAACTAAACACTCTGACGGGGGGCGACAATATAAAAAAGGGTGCTATCGATGTTTCCCCGGCTACTCTTGATCTTATCTTGGACACGGTGGGCGGTTCCATGGCTAGGTTTTTTGCAGATATGGGTGCCGTACCACTTAAAAAGTTAAGGGGGGAAGAGGTCCAAATATCTAAAATTCCTTTTGTGCGAAGAGTTTTTGGGGAAAAGGCAGAGTGGTCTGATTCAAGAACATATTTTGAAAACATTCAAGAAATATTGACTGTCAAAGAGCAGCTTGAAGCCTATGCCGGGTCTGATTATTTTAGAAATTTGAGCTCACAGACCAAGCCGCAGCAAGCCATGTTTGGTGCAGCTGTTCAGACAGAGAAAAATCTTCGCAGGTTGAGAAGAGTTAAGAAAGCCCTTGAAGCATCTGGGAATAAGGAACAAGTTAAAAACATAGAAAAGATCATTGACGAACAATACAAAACATTCAACTCAATGTACGATAAGACAGTGAACTAAGAAAGGAGCACCAGATGGCTGGATCTTCAGTAACAGTAACCGTGAGCCCCCACATTCAAATGGTTGGACACGGAGGGGTTGGAGAAGTTTTGATTTCCCTGGCGTGTCTTTCCGATGATACTGACGGTTCGATTCCCGACCAAGACCTTGGCGCGACGCAAAACCTTGCGGGGCTCAAGGCGTACACTCTGACAGAAATCATTACAGACCCGGACGCAACCGCCTATCCTACGACCGCATACCGCGTTAAGGTGATCGAAAAGGCTACCAGCCGGAGGTTATTCAGGGGCAGCGCGCGCTCTGCGGCTGGAGTCTCACAGGCTCAAAGCGCCCACGAGGATCTCGGGTATTTCCCTTCGGTTGATAACACGCTGACCGTTAAATTCCTGGCCGACGATGGAGACACGGAGGCAGCCGCAGACGTGGGCAATGAGAAGATCGTTACTGTCAAGCTGCGGTTCACCAAAAGGGATAAGTGATGAACATTTCATCGGCGCAAGTCAGAAAACGCCTTGAAGAGTTCGAAGGCGGGTTTTTCGGACGAAAAATCAGCTCAGGAGCCCTCTTGAGAGATACGGGATATTTTATCACCGATCCAGAAGACCTTCGAAGGCGCGTTATAATGGCACGCCACTGGATGGCAAAAATATCAAGGGTGCCGATAGAATCACTTTCAAGCATCATGAGCAACGCCGATGGTAAAGACAACGGACGACTCGATTGCGATAATTTCGCTATTGACGGATGCTCAATCATGAAACGCGAGTTTGACGCAGATTGCAGAGAGTCCGGTGATAATGACTCCCAGGAGCTTGCTATTTGGCCGGCAGCAAGAGACGATATAGATCATTCGCAGGCCCTATGCCTAACAACTGATGGTTGGAGGATGGTTGAATTTATAACCGGTGAGATCGTTTCTAAGATACCAAAACTTTTGCAGGTGGGATAATGAAAAAGATTATCTTGATCATATTGACTATCGTACTTTCAGGATGCGCGGCACAACGGAGCCTTGAAAGAAGCGGAACCGATATAACATATTCCGATAAGGTCACTGGAGCATCGGGGGTTACAGGTCAGTTTTCATCTGACGACGCGAACGAGATAAAGACGGCTGTCAATTCCAAAGAAGACCATAACTCGAACGATTTCGACCCCGATCGTATGGCCGGCGATGTGGTTGACAACAACCTTGTCGATCCTGCCATCGGCGGGTTTGGCCTGGACGTTTCAGCCTGCACTGGTCATATTGACTGGTCATCTGGAACGGCGACATGCATCAAGGACTCCTTCGCCCAGGTAGCAGCGCCGACCGTGGATGATGATGCTGACTTTGGATATGCCATAGGGTCTCGTTGGTACGATACCACGAATCACAATTTTTATACCCTCCAGGACGCCACAGACGGGGCAGCAGATTGGGATTGCTATACCTGTTCGAGTGTGAGCGCACTAAACGATCTTGGAAATCCTTCTGCAAGTAAGTCGTTTTCCATGGCGGCCTACACATTGACTTTTACGAGTTCGACTGACGGTTGGGGCGGTCTTTTACTCACCAATACCGCTGCTGACAATTCAAGCAATACCACACTGCTTTCATTGAAGTTCAACGATGCGGCCGATGATAACTCTATATGGTTGGATGTGGTCGAAGACGCTGACGGAACTCCAGCCAGCATAGTCAAAGGATATGGCAGAACGCTTTTATTGACAAACGTTGCTCTTACCCTCGGGTCTGGTTCGAGCATCGCTGGTGTTGGGGCGGTGGACTTGGGAGCCGTTACTGTAGAGATAACAAACGGAGCCAGCCCCACTACCGACTCAGCCGGAGAAATAGCTATCAGGACTGGTGCGGATGAGGCTTCAGGAATTCAGTTATACGGCAACGTAAGCCCAGGGTCTTCTTTCATTCCGATTTGGCAATCCCGTTGCCAGACCTGGGCGGGGATAGCCGCCGCGTCCGATCATATGTTCCACCAATTCCCATATGCGATTACGGTGCGGCAGGTGAGGGTAACCCAGCGCGGTGCAACCAATGTTGTAGGCCATTTGGATGAGTGCGATTCGGCCGGGGCGTCTTGCGTAGGGGTCGATGGGGCAACCGATATTACCGCGACTACCACTGCGACCGACGATGGAACTTTGAGCAATTCTTCCATTGACGCTGATGATGTTATTCAATGGCACACCACTTCGGTCAGCGGAACAAACACGGACTGCATGGTTTGCCTTTATTACACGGTGAATTGATGAAAAGCTTAAGAATCATATCGTTGCTAGTATGCCTATTGCTTTCGGTTTCTTCCGGATCAATGGCTGATGGATTGGTGATCGCGGCGGCCGGAGGAGATACGACCCCTCCTAATCTTTTGAGTGCCACAATACCTTCGGCTGGAACATCGATATCATTTGTTTTTGATGAAGCGGTTTCAATCGGAGCGGGGGGTAACGCCGGGTGGTCTATCGATATGGACGGAGACACCGGAGAGAGTCTTTCGTATTCTTCAGGCGATGGAACTACCACACTGGTATATTCTATCACCGGAAGGACCATATATGATACCGAAGCTGGAACCGTCAGCTATATTCAGCCGGGAGATGGATTAGAAAACGATTCCGAATATGATCTTGCCTCGATTCCGTCTTTTGAGGTAACGAATGATTCGACTCAAAGCGCGACTGGCGGACTTGCTCTGGTAGCTACGGATTCAGCCCACACCACGGCCCAAACAGCCTATCTTGAATCCGGAACCGTTACGCCATCTGGGAACGACAGGCTGATAACGCTTTCGGTTACGAACGGGGTTAACGCGGCCCCGACCTGTACTTACGCTGGAACTGAAACATTCACATTGTCGGCTTCCGCTGCGTTCGCCTCAAATATTTTCACCTATGTTTACACCATCGTTCCTTCCGCCGCAAGCGGAGTAATCCGGGTTACTCCTACATCTTCAACTTCCGCAAGTATGACGTGGCATGTATGGTCTGGTGCGTCTTCCACCATAGGGGTCACAAGCAACAACTATGTAATTGGAGGAACTTCTATTACGAGATCGGTAACGAGCACTGTTGCCGATAGCCAGTTGATAACCGCCGCGACCGTAAACACGGACGCCATTACCAATGATGCGGTTACGAATGGATCACAGGATAATTACAACAAAGAGACTTCCACAACTTATCTGGTAAGTAACCTTTTGACTTCCACACTTTTGACGACTACAGTTGGGGCTTATAGTACAGGCTTTAGCTGGACTGAATCCAGTAATTCCAACATAGTAGTTGTCGAAGTTAGCCCTGCTCCATAGGAGATAAAATGAAGCGTCTTGCGTGCTTATTCTTTCTTTTGATGGTTGTCCCGGCGAGCGCCGATATAACCTCGTTGCCATGGTCAACAACGTTCGATTGCTCGACCCTGGATGTCACAAATGCTTATTGTTCCGCGAACTCTGGAGATGATATTTGTGACGGATGGGAGATCGGAACATGCTCAAGTCTTAATAGCGGGATCTCTGCCGGATCGAATTATTCAGGTGGAGACGGTGGTAACGGGCTTTACTGGCAGGTTGGTGATGGGAACACAACTGGAAGCACAGGTCCGACAGGTTCCGGGTTTTTCATAGACGTACCTGATTCAACCCCTCAAATATATCTTAGATGGTACTTTTACCATCCAAGCGGAATGCCCCTGTCGCATTCACTCGGGTTCAGCAGCCATAAGCTTCTTTATATCTATTTTGCCACGGATTCATGGTATTTCGATCAGAACACTACAGACTTTAGGCTGTATGACAGGGATGGTACGTCTGGCAGGCAAAGCACGAATAATTGGGATGACTTCTATGATAATGCAGGCCGTGGCGGTGGATCTTGGCACGCTATGGAGGTTTATATCTCCTCTTCTGGTGTTTTCAGAATGTGGGAGTACGTAGACGGTGTAGACAATCCGACACCGGTTATAGATGAGAATGGATTAGTAACTTATGGCAATCTAAGGTATTTGATTTTCCCCTCCAACGTCAAAACAGATTTCACCGGAGCGGATAACGGACAAACCTTCACGGTTTACTATGACGACATAGCGATAAGCACAACTGGAAGGATAGGCCCTCTGTCGGCAAGCACAGATCCATTGATTACCGTGACCGCTACAGATTCTTCAGCAACGGAAGAAGGGACGACTACCGGAACATTTACAATCACGAGCGACACGGCCGGCCCTTTGACGGTTGCTTACTCGATGAGCGGGACGGCTACCAGCGGGACGGACTACTCAGCCGTGAGCGGTTCGGCCTCTATCGCTTCTGGGCAATACACGGCGACGGTTACAATAACGCCGGTCGATGATTCGCTTTCCGAAGGCGATGAGGCGGCCATATTGACCATCACGGACGGGGCTACATATGACCTTGGAACGCCGAATACCGCTACCATCGTATTGACCGATAATGACCAGGCCCCTCCTCCTCCGGTCACGCTTCTTTACCTTCACGCCGAAACGGGATCAGCCGGATTGACCGCAGCCGGATGCTATGACGATATCAATCAGAGATTTGTGATCGATACGGACCGGGCTACACGTTCGGCTTCAACATTTTCATCGAGTACCGCCTATAATATCGGGGATGATGTCATTTACTCTGGGCAGCTCTACAAGTGCGTGGTGGGGCACGCCGCAGGCTCCTGGAACGCTGCAAACTTTGTTGCCGATAACGGGTATGTCTTTGAGTACCGCTTCACCCCAGGGGCTTACAGGCCGACCAACGGTAGTGGAACGGCGAGTGCTCTTGGAAGTCTCAGAGCGCAGTTCAGTCAGACGCCTGAGATCTATGTAAAGTACAAATTTAAATCCTCAACGAACTATGTTGGCAATGGTCTTGGTACATATGCGGATCATTGGGTTTATCTGGAAACTGACGCAGATAGCGCATGGGCTGGACTGGCCAACACGCACCTTACCGCCTACATGGAACATGAATATAACAATATTCTAACCATGAGTTTTCAGGACGCAAAAAACCTGGACCTGGACGGTGATGGGCAAAACGACGACCAAATAGGCACTGACCTTACAGCCAACTTTAGCCAGGGAGCTGCTCACGGAGGTCATGGGAACTTCACCAATGCCGGCACGGGAGTTTCGTGCTATTTTTCTGGCAGCAGCAGTATAGGAAACCTAAACGTAAGATGGTGGGAGCAATCTATATCATCCTTTGCTGACGGCCAGTGGCATGAGGTCATGTACCGTGTAAAAATGAACACGCTTACCGGATCTACCATCAATCAAGATGGTATATTGCAGATGTGGATAGACGATTTTGATTCACCGGTTTTCACTGCAACCAATGTCGTTATCAAAAAGGGCTGGTACACTTCCCAGTTTTTTAACCAAGTGGTGCTTGGTCCGTATCTGAGCGGACAGAATGATCTTTCCGCTGATCAAGTAATATGGATAGACGACTTTTTTGTAGGCACGGCGGATGGAGATGTATCTCCACCGGTTGTTTCCGGATGGTCCCCTGCTAAGAACGCAACGGGTGTTTCAAAAAGCACCAATATAAGCTTTGTTGTGTCGGATAGCGGTGGAGTCAATAGATCATCAATCGTGCTTTACGAGGAAGGCAATAAACATTGCCCGACCAGCGAGACATGCTCAGGAGGAACGGCAGACCTTGCCACCAGCGGAACAACCGCAAGCTATACCGTAACCTTAAACCCTTCCGATTACAGCGATGGGCAAGAGGTCAATGTGTCAATTGATGCTTCAGATACGGACGGAAATGCCATGGTGACGGATGTTTATAAATTTGATATACTACCAGTAGTAACAGGCTTGGGGATTATTAGCGGTGGAGGTTCCGCCACAATCAATGGTGATGGCGCAGGCTCCATTACTGGCCAATAGGAGACAAAATGAAAAAGCTGTTTTTGATCGGCATTGCCTTTTTGATGTTTGGTTGTGGTGTTACCTCTCGTCTCGAAAGGACCGGTGGCGTTCCTGCCATACCGCCTCCGCCTGCCGGATCTGCGGCAGAACTGACCGCAGGGACCGAGACAAGGACAAGGGTTTGGTCGCCATCGATCCTCGCTACGCAGTTTTCTGGGGCTACCGCCGAAGTCGTTGATGAAGCAGTAACAGCAGCGAACATGAACGGGGATACATCTCATGGGGCCTCTCAAAATGCGTTGATTGATTATTTGATGGCAACCATCGACGCTGACGGAGACGGGTCCATAGCGGATTCTACCCTGTCTATTGCTGGTCTCACGATCAGCGGGGCTGGCGGTCTTGAGCTTGGCGTTGCTGGAACCACTCTCGGTACCCTTAAAATCTACTCTAATACCCCAGCCAATAACTTCAGCTTCGATCTTTACGGGGCGAATTTCACCGAATCGTGGGGGATTAGAGTACCAACGGCGTACCCGGGCGGGGCCAACTACCTGTTCAATGTTGATGCTGATGGCACTGGTGGCTGGACCAACCCGGCCACATTCGAACCTGCCCTATCCGCAGCGAGCCAAGCCGAAATGGAAGCAGGAACCGAAGCAGCTCTTCGATCAATGTCTCCTTTGCGGGTTGCCCAGGCTATAGCAGCTCTGGCGGCTTCGTCTTCTGGTGACGTTCTTTCAGTTGGTGATTGTGTAGACGGAGCATGCGGAGATGGTTCGAGCGACGGCGGGACCTACATTAGATTTTATGACGGTGACAGCCATTACACACAGCTCTCCCCCGGAAACTCCATCGCCAACCTGACATGGACATTCCCAACGGCTTATCCTGGAGCTGCGAATGCATTGGTGGTGTCTTCTGATGCCGGCGTGTTAAGCACCCTCCCGGCGACAACCTATCAGCCCCTTGATGCGTATTTGACTGACATCGCCGATGAGACTTTGGCCCAGGGAGACATCCTGTATTTTGATGGAACCAATATCGCAAATCTTGGTCCTGGTGTAAACGGGCAGTTCCTTCAAACCCAAGGCGCAGGCGCCAATCCTCAGTGGGGCGATCCGGCTGGTTCTGGTGACATTACAGCGGTAGGCGATGCTTCAAGCGGTGTTGCTTTTACAAATGGGGCTTCTGACGGCAACGTAGCCAACACGCTTTACTTTGAAGGCGCCACGGTAAACGATTTTGAAATCGCCTTGGCTGGCGCAAACGCTGGATCAGATGTTACGGTTACGATCCCAGCCGAAACGGGCTCCATCGTTCTTGGCCCCGCCGGTTTTGGTACTGATTTGAGACTTATCAAGACCAACGGTACCGGCAACCTGACACAGGTAACGGGCATATCGGTTGACGCGTCGAATAACATCACCGGGGCGGCATCGCTTGCTGCTTCATCGCACATAGCCTTGGGGGCCGATCCCTCCGATGCCGGGTCGATCAGGCTTCCAAACGCTGGGTATATCATGTCAGAAGCGGATATTGCCGGAACTGACATATCGGTAATCGGGGTGACTTCTGCCGAAGTGGTTGCAATCGGTGCTTCGGGGGCCTCTGGAGTGACGATCACGCCGGCTACAACCTTCAGTGGGGGCATAGCCAACGCTGGAACAATCTCGGCCGGGACGTGGCAGGGCACGGCGGTTGCGAACGCTTACGTCGCTGACGATATTACATTGACCAACATTACACAGATCACCAGCCGAAGTATTGATGACATCTCTGACGGAACAACGCACCAGCGGGTAGCCGCTGCCGATGTCGACGCCTCTGGGCACGTCAACCGCGTCTACGATTCTGATGGCACCGGTTACGCTACGATTACGGGCTTGTCCACTGCCAGGGCTATTACGTTGGTTGACGTTGCGCAAACCTTGGCCAACCTTGGTAGCGATCAGACCTTTACCGGGTCGCTTACTTTTGGAAATGCCGACACAGATACCCTCGCTGTGCAATCCGTACTACGCGGGGCAAATTCGCACGCGATATGGATCGATGACGATACAACCGTTGCCCCGACATACGCAACAACGACCAACTCTTTGTACACTGAAGGCCCAATAGAGTCAGGGTCAACTATTTATGCCACGTCTTTTCAAGTTACAGGTTCAGGAGACTCCTATATATCTTTGGCGAACAATGCAGGTGGAAGATCTCCTGGCGCTTCTGAGTATGCCATATGGTTTGAAACAGACTCATCTGATCAACTGAAGTACTCTGTCAATGGCTCCGAAAAAGCGGTTGTAAATGTCCAGGACGCACAGACCATCAGCGGAGCTAAAACACTTTCTGCTGCGCTCACGATCAATCGCGGGGCGACAGGTGCGGGGCAACTCACCATCGCAGAAGACAGCGATGATGGTAGTAACACGGCAACGATTACAACCCAGGCCATGGCTGCAAGCTACACTCTGACCCTTCCGGCCAACGATGGTGATGCCAGCCAATACCTTCAGACCAATGGAAGCGGAACGCTCACATGGGCGTCTCCTACTGCTGCCGCTGCTGGATCTGATACTCAGGTTCAGTTCAATGATGGCGGGTCGGCCCTGGGCGGTGACACTGGATTTGTGTTCAACAAGACCACAAACGCCATGACCCTCGGAGCAGACGCACAAGACGGCTCTCTGGTGCTTTATAACGAACTTGGTGCCACCGACTATAGCACCACCCTTGTTCCGAACGCTTCGCAGGCAGCAGACGCCACAATTACATTCCCAGCAGCAACCGCCACACTGTCAACGACCGCCGCGAACACCTACACCGGCAACCAGACAGCCCCGGCTTTTGTGGGAAACTCGGCTGCCAATGCTGACGGGGAAGCGGGTTATATCTCAAACGCTTTTTCATGGTTCGCGAATAGCGAAGACATGACCGCCACCGCTGGAACCAACCTTTGGACATTTGCCAGCGGCACCAGTGCAACATTCGCATTCACCCCAGCCGTTGCCCTGAACGGTGGGGCTACCTTTGCGGATAGTCAAACGCTTACTTTTGATGAATCTGCTGCCGATCCCAATGACGCGGACGTTCGTTTGAGCGCAACAGACGGAGTATTGACAATTACTTCTGTCAATGGGGCGAACAACGAAAATCTCACAATAGACACAGATGGAACGGCCAACAAGGTAGTGGTGGGCACCGGCACCGGCGTTACGGCGATTGATTTTGCTAACATCGCACTCCAAGCAGGGGCCAAGTTTAATTCTTACGTTGCGGCCAGAACAGCAACCCAGGCTGATAATGGCGGCGGTATTATTCAGATGACGACTGCCGATGAAGTCACCATGTGGGATTGCACCGCAGCAACGATTGGCAACTTCGTTACGTTGTGGGCGCGTGACGCAGAAAAAATTGAAGTTGTTCCTGCTTCTGGCGATCAATTCTATCTATTCGACGGAACCGGTATCGGCGCAAATGATGAATTGGATATGGCCGCTACGGCTGGAACAAAAGTTACCTTGATGTGTACCGCTGAAAACGAGTGGCGGGTATTTTCCGAAACTGCGGCTTGCGCTGATGGAGGGGCGGCAGACTAATGAAGAGATACGTAGACCTTATTTGCTTCTTGCTGGTTTGCGCGGTTATTATACCGTTTACGGCAAATGCGTGGTGGTCTTCCTCGCAGCCTGCTATGCTTAGGGTGTCTGGCGGCACGCCTACGCCGACTCCGTCTCCAACACCAGCTTACAAGAACATCGCTTTAAACGTGGTAGATACCTCTGTCAATACCATTACCACATCTACCAATTTAGATGTTGCCACAAATGATCTTTTGGTATGCCAAGCAGGACGGTATGAGTTCGACAATCAAGATTGGTCTACCGTAGATTGTGGCGCAAACTCGCTTACAAAGGCTGGAGTGACTACGGTTACAGCGGCTCATTACATAGTCAGCTATTGGTATAAAGAAGGCGCTACGGCCGGCTCGACAACATGCGCTGCTGCAAATCCGGGATACGCAAGTACTTATAACGGCATCCAGTGCATGAACTATAGCGGAGTTGCAACCAGTTCTGCGCTCGATGGATTTTCTTGCAATAGCGCGAGCTGCAACGATATTGCGGCTTCGTCAACGAATCGAACGGCACAAAATATTACTACCACGAACGCCAACGATTTGCTGGTTGCTTTTGAACTATCTTGGAATAACGATCATACCTACACCGCTGCCGGTAGCTTTAATCGAAGGAGCGCAGCAAGTGGTGTCCATTGGGGTGCGTTTGACAAGATTGTAAGCTCAACCGGATCTTATCCTGCTGGGAACTTTGCAACAGTAGACTCAAGTGACCAATATATATCAGGGTTCATGGCCTTTAAGGCACAATAGGGGAGCATAACTTGAAAACGATAATTCGCGCAACAGTTGTCATGCTGATGCTTTTAGGCAACTGTTTTGCTGCGAACTATGCAGTCGGACCTTCGGCCACTGGTAACGGTAGTGGGTCAGATTATAATAATCTTCTGGCGTGGTCGAGCACGCTGACACGCGGAAACTCATATTATTTAGTAGATGGCACATACGCCGGAAAAACCTTTAGCACTGCGGTTTCAGGAACAACATTAATAACAGTAAAAAAGGCGACTGATTCTGATTACGGTGGGTTGTCTAATTGGAGTTCTGGCCTTGGGGATGGCCAGGCGTCTTTTACCGGTGGTCTTGTGGTGCAGTCTTCCTATTGGGTGATCGACGGCGCAAAAGGTTCAATGAGTAAGACCGCATCCGATTATGGTTTTGTTACGGCGTCTTCCAATGGAGCGCTTTCCGCCTACAATATTAATGCGGTAATAACTGACATTACTTTCTCACACTTCACCGGCACAGCTCCGGGTGGAGACGTAGAAAAGTTCTTTTTCTCTACTGATAACTCCAGCGAAGGAGTTCATTATCTGACTATCAGTCATTGTCTCGCAAATGGATGGTCAAACTTCCAATGGGGTACAGCTGGGTATGAAGCGGCGGACAACAAAAACGACTATTGGTTAAGTGAATACAATGTTATTTTAAATGGATATAGTTCTGCCGCCCAGCATGGAGAAGAGTTTAACAACAACTATGGGAATTGCCGCTGGTGGACGATTCGGTATAATTGGATTGAGGGTCGCGATTCTGGAACTGGCGGTATAGTTGCTCTTAATGCTCCATCAGGTCCATACTATATCTATGGCAATGTGTTTTACGATATAACGGTAGGAGATGGAATTATCGCTGGTGTGCATTATTCTCTCCAGGCGTACATATACAACAATGCATTTATTAGTTGCAACAACCGAATCCTCGGAAGCGATACTGGCGTCACTGGAGAGTTTAGGAATAATGTATGCTACAACTCTAACGCGGGGTTTCAAAATTCTACCCCTACAAATACACACAACGGGTGGTGGTCATGCTCGAATGTTACCTCTGGCACCAGCGCCTACACTGGAACTGGAAACCCATTCGTCAATATTGCAGCCGGGGACTTCTCGCTTACCCCAGCAGCAGTTGCAGCCATGGATGCAGGTTATACGCTGTCAAGCCCCTACACTCAGGATTGGGCAGGAACGCAAAGGGGTGCTGATGGAGAATGGGATCGTGGGGCGATCGAGTATGTGGACGGAGAGCCAACACCAACTCCAGTTCCAGCGCGCTCTTTTGGAGGCACCGGGACTATATTTTATGGGACTGGTAATTACCGATAAGCGGTATGGAGTTTACTTTACAATAAAAAAAGGAGATTACGAAATGAAAAAGATTACCTTGGCATTATTGGCGGTATTCGCGCTTTGCGGCGCAGTTCAGGCCAATGACGTAACCCTTCGATGGGACGCCAGCGTTCCGGCTCCTGAAGGGTATCGGATCTATTGGGCTCCTGAAAGCCAACCGTTCGTTTATACCACCCCTGCCTGGCAGGGAACCACTACGACATGCACATTGCCGGACTTTCCGGCCGGCGTGACATTTAAATTCGTGGCGCGAGCATATCAGGGAACTATCGAATCGCCGGACTCAAACATCGTCGTGTACACAATTCCGGAGCCGTCCGAAACGATAGTTTATCCAAAGGCGCCTAAAACGTTGACTATTCAGTTCGGGGAATGATCTGGCATTGGGCCAAGATTTTAAAAAATTCTTGCTTGAAACAATCGGTGGTGATAACATGACTATAGTGCCAGAAGATATTGATACAGGGTGGAAAATAGGATCAATTTTCGCTCCCCTGCTCGCCGCAATCGGAATCTCAAAGTGGGCACACAAGAACCATGACAAGCGAATCACTGCGCTCGAATCAGGGAAGCAAGATAAAGTTGCTTGTGAAAACCTTCAAGCCGCATGCCCTATGGTGCTTCAAGTGGGAATCATGAACGCCACCCTCATAAGCCTAAAAGACGACCAGCGCCAAATGATCGATGACATAAAGTCCGAGTTTAAGGCCCATCACGATCTCCATTTGGAGATCGCAAGGGATATGGGTGGCCTATCATGCGTAAAGGACAAATAATGTTGTGAGGTATCGATGTGTCAAGGAAACGGTTGCAAAATACCAGACTGCCCGTACCTAAGAAGGGAGAAGTTTTGCGACCATCCGGACACGACCAAAGAGAGCTGCCCTCTGGACTGGAAGGAAGTCCAATCGATCCAGGAGAAAGAACAACGAAAACAGCTTGCGCACTATGCCCTAAATTTCAGGTTCCTGGGCCCGGTGTTGGATGCTTAGATTGCGAGGCGTTTAATGGATGAAAAAATAGAACTTGTAGCGTTCGCTCTTTTTGCTCAATTTTGGATTGATGATCTTGATTATGATAACCCAACCAAAGACGATATTGCAGATATAAAGAACAGGTGGGTAAAACATTTCAGGCCATCAACAGAAACGGACCATTGCGGAGATTGTACCAACGAACCAATGGCTTGTACTCGTTGCATAACAGAAGAGTACATGGACAGAGCAAAAATGATTTGCGAAGCTTTCAATGGCTGACAACTACGTCCAAGAAATTAGCGACAAGCGCGGAAAGTGCCACGATTGCATAGGTAGACATTGTAATCCTGAAAACTACTTATACCGGTGTGGCAATTGCGTTCGTATGGCAGAGCGCGATAGGCTGGCAAGGGAGGAAACCCATGAATAGAAAAGAAAGACGTGAACTGCGCCACGGTAAATATTATAAGCCGTCAAAGTTTGAATTGATCCTTGACGCTATCGTGGCAGCACTGAGCATTGTTTCCATATTCAAAAAAGAGGATAAGGATGGCAAATGAAACTTAGCGAGGCGCGCTGTCTATTCTCCAAAGTACTTGCAAATCATCTTGTATGGCTGACCTCTATCGGACAAAATTACGCCCTCGATGAAGGCATCGACCGGCTTACCGAAAAAGACCCCACCAGCGATCACATGAAAAACTCAAATCATGACATAGGGCTTGCTCAGGATATTGTGTTCTATGATGAGAATTTCCAGCCGATGATAAGAACAGAGGATCACGCGACTTCAGGAGTAATGTGGGAAACGCGGCACCCCCTTTGCCGATGGGGTGGAAGATTCAGCGATGGCGGGCATTACAGCTTTGAATGGAAAGGCCGCAAATGACAGACGCAACCACTCCAGACAAACGTTATTATATTAGTACGTCGAGAACCGATGGATTAATAAAGCTACGATACGCTCTTAGAGAGCTTATCGAGCGCCATCCGGAAAAGTGCATGGCATTGACGGCGCCTCGCTATGACGATGTGTATTATGCTGGCGTTGCCCATCTTGACACCATCGCAAGTGGTGAAATAGACGGATAGGAGGCTATTATGAAGTGGATCTCTAAGCTCCTGAAGCCAAAACCGACACAGCAGAAAAGCCGCCGATGGTATCGGTGGGTGTGTAAGTGCTGTGGGATTAAATCGCGAGCACCACTTTGCAAGGACTGCTTGGCTCTGTGCACTATCGCACGAAGGCGCAAAGGAATCCTTCCAAAAGCAATAGCGTACCTGGCAGAATGCCCCTGGCCAGATTATAATCACCCAAGGAACTGATATGAACGCTATCCGATACCGCAAGGGATATAAGTACCAATTATCTGAAACCTACTCCCTCCGCATTGGCATCGAGCCACCCCAAAACATCCACACAGAGTTTATATCGTTAACCAAGCTTGGCTTGCTGACTATCCAGATGGGGTATGCCTGGGACGGTCCAAGTGGATGCACCGTTGATACAAGAAGTTCAATGCGCGGAGCCCTTGTGCATGATGCATTGTACCAACTTATGCGCCGTGAAAAACTCGACCGCAGACTTAGGGAAGTAGCTGACGAAATAGCCCATTCGATATGGATACAAGATGGAATGTACCGGTGGAGGGCTTGGCTATGGAAACGTGCCCTTAACAAGTTCGCCGGGTTTGCTGCTGACCCGCGAAACGATCCTATGATTTACAACGCACCGTAATTAGGATATATATAAAATGAATAACTTTGACGTGTGCCGAAACTCATTAGAAAAAAGACTATGTATAGATAGCTCTGTTGAAGTTAAAGATTCATTAAAAGTTAGTGCTGAAATAGCCCACATGACAAAAGCCCTGTCGGATCTTGTTGAGCTGTGCCGGCCACGACTGATTATGGGTGGAATAAGATATGGCAGCTCATGGAAACACGATGCACTTATGAAGTATATGCAAAATAAGTTTGATGCATACAAAGCAACCGGAAACATGGAAATGTTGGTTGATTTAACCAACTTTTGCGCCATAGAAACAGCGTTGAAAACTCACCCCAATTTCCATTTTGAGGCAAAAGACAGGTGATTTACAACGAACCGTAAGGAGGTATTTATGGACTTAAAAGAGATCATCTATTGGTTTAGTGATGGGCGAATAAATGAGTGCGTAGCCGTCATGGCAAGGGATTTCAAGGTGATTTCAACGCTTGTTGGCGCTCCCCTGTTGTGGTTTGCCTTCAAGATCGTAAAGAAAACACCATGGAAGTCTGACGATCAGTTATTGCAAAAGGTCGCTGACATGCTTGGTGTTAAAAACGAGTAGACAAAAGGAGAACTACATGGAAAAAACACGCAAACACTATATCGCTGTTATGGTAGCTCTTGGAGTCATCACAGGCTTTTGCCTTATCATGGCCCAGGGCTGCGCCACGATCCAAAAGTGGCCGGATTGCAACGTAAAGATGGATCAAGGCTCTTTACTCGTTAAGGCTGCAAACTCGAAAAGCCTATGCCTCAAGGACGTAGGTAACGGCCTCATTTTGGCGAACGGCATGGCCATCAGCCTTGCTAAGCTCTACACGGCCGAGCAGGCCTTGACCGCAGTGGACAAGTGGGTAGCGACGCTTAAAATGCGTGTGCCGGCCGTTGTGTTCCGGGATCTGATCACAAAGGACATTGATAAATTCCCTGAACTCTTCATTCTTGTCGATCCGTTTTATACTGCGTTTTCAGGTTACGATGTGATCGATGAGTCGAGCATCGCCATCTTGGTATCGTATCTGGAAGGTGATGTGCGTCCCCTGCTTGTAATGAGGATCGAGGCCGCAAAAAAGCAGGTTGACTCTGGAGTTCAGATCTTGCCGGGCTTGACAGAGGAGCGCTTACAATATGAAATCAGATCGTCAGTAGAACGGAATAACGCAAAGCTCGGTATGGATTGGAAATCAGAAGCCGAAAAGCGTGAGTGGATGGTAAAAATGGGTTTCCTGCTTTCTGACGAAGAGATCGCCAGGATCACACCGCGCATTGAATTGTCTAGATGACCAACAACTGCGGCTGTTTTATAGCTGGCATTAAAATATATGACCTATTACGAATCACACGTAAGAGCCGTAAAGGCCTATAGAAAGAGGCATACAGAAAAAGGCATTTGCACAACATGCACAGAACCAGTTGTTTTCCCTTACACTATATGCAAATATCATCTTATGAAAAGAAGATCAAGATATTGCAATATGTCAGAGGATCAAAAGGAACACCGCAGGCAATATCGGAGAGAGCAAATAAAAAGAATGAAAAAAGAAGGAAGATGCACAGCATGTTGTGCGCCTCTAATACCTGATGTGGACGGCGGTTATGTAAAATGCTCAAACTGCCGATCTCGGATTAAACGCTAACCAAAAGGAAGCGTATGATAATAATAAACAAGGAGGTTCCAGACAGTTTCAATCTTTTTCTAATAACAGACGATCACGAAGGAAGTTTTTTAAGACACCATGAAGGTTGGGACTTCATGGTTAATCAGGTCAGATCTAAGTACGATGAAATTCAGCCATGGAATAACTATGTCATCCACCACGGAGATATAGTTGAAGGCATAATGGTTGATGACAAACGTTACGATGGTATCACAACACAAGCCGCTATTCATGAACAAATGCAGCAATGCAAGCGCAACCTAAAACCAATCCAAAAAAATATTGTAGCAGTTCTTGACGGTAATCACGCATGGAAATTATGGAAATGGTTTGGACCAGGAAAGCCAGGCCTAACGGAGGTTGTTTGCAATGACATAGGAGATGGAGGCGTTAAATATGGAACCGCTTCATGTGTTATCAACTATGTAGATTTTAAAGGCAACCTAATATTAAAGCAGTTCGCCGCCCATGCCGGAGGAAAGAGCGCTCCGTCATCATCCGCTAAAGACCCTAAACAGCGCCAAAACAACATAGAATTGGGGTTAAAGGACAGATTAAAGCCTAAAATGGGAGACTGCGCTCTAATGTCATGCGGCCATTGGCACAAGATGATTTATTGCAAACCTACCGTTGAGTTTTATTTACAATCAAACAGTGGAAAACTTAAAAGCGGCTATACTGGTCAGTCTGTCAGAGTGGGCCACTTTATACATCCAGATCATAGGCATTACCTATGCTGCGGTTCTTTCCTTAAGACTTACGGAGATGATGGCATGGTTGGGTATGCCGAAAAGGCTGGGTACGATCCTGTTGAGCTTGGCTACTTTGTGGTAAAAGTTAGAGATCAGCAGATACAAGATATAGACAAAATAATGTTGGACTAGGTATGGCAAAGATAATTAATATATCCGAAGAAACATCAGAAGCCTATTTGCTTACATGTGAGTGTGGATGCACCCTAATAAAACTTTGGATATACGATGGGCCAAAAAGAGCTGTAGTTGAATGTTCGGAGTGTGGGGCTACTTGGTGTGAGCAGGAAATAGAATAACGACTGGTTATATTTTCCAACCAAATACGCTTGAGAAAAAGTCCTTAACGCCGTCTCCTCTTTGCGACCGTATTTCGGCCAAGTGATCCCTGACATCATCACAAGATATGCCAAAGGCTTTCGCTATATCAGAAACCTTCGGACGCTTTCCATCCTTGTGGCAACGCTCTATGTAATGCTTGATTGTTTTTGTCATGATGTCCATTCGAAGTTCTCCGCATTTTATGTGTGCCCCATACACTCACCCGGATGTATGGGGCACTCGCTATTCTGCACCGAACAGTCCTATCTATGGTTTATTTGCGGGTGAAAAGCTTTTTTGTAGTTTTTTCTTCATAATACCATAATCTTTTATGTCACGATATACCCAATCCATATCAACTGGCCGGCCAGGGAACTGCCTTCCCCACTGCCTTATCCGATGCCTGTACCTATCTCCGTGCTCCTTGCAGTACCGATCTGTAGGTTTGCATCTCTGGTGCATCATATGGGAACATCCGGGCCACATACATACCCTTCTCTCTTTAATCTCTCTGCGGCCGTAGCGTTTCGCCTGGTTTTGGCGGCGTATGTAATATTCGTGAATAATTTCGTTGTCGTGGCCAGATCCGGTATAAACCATGCGCCCGTTACCAGTGAACTTGCATCCGGCACAAAATGGTTGGTTCTTATCTTTTGGTAGTAGCCCGCATGGAACGCCTGTATCTGGCCGGCACATGCATGGGCTTTTTATTATTCCGTAATCGCATGGGCTTGATATAGAAAGTGGCATGTCTGCGAGGTCTATTGTTGGCATGTCTGATACTCTTGATGGGTTGAAGGTCATGTCCTTTCCTCCCAATCGCTTGTGTATCCGTATTTATCGCAACTATACGGCTGCATATTCTCCAACGAATCCCCCAAAATCACACGCTGGTCTTGCTTTGGCTTGAATTCTGTCATGGATTTACCTCCTTTTCCACAATCTCACCGTTTACGACTTCGTAATCGTCTTGTCGCCGGAGCTGTTCCTTCCTCCACTCTGGGAGTGAGTTCCAGAGAATTTCAAGAATGTCTTCTTGGGTCATGGCTTTACCTCCTATCAAAACATCCCAAGGTTTCCGGTAGGTATTCAAACCATCCGTTTGAAACAAATACTTTATACTCGGTTTCAGTAGACTTGTAGATGGTTAATCCGTTGGAGTACGGGAATGCTATTTGCCCGCATACCAATTCTGTTATCAGGATTAATTCCTCTGGCATGCTGCCTCCTAAACCTTAATGCGTTGATGTATCGTTTGGAGTCTCAAACTTTGAGACCTCATTTCTTATAGTTTCCTCACAAAAAGAGCTATCGTGGCAAACAAATCTTAAAATGTTTTTAACACCATCATTAGCTATCGTGGGTATTTTAAGAACTAAAAATGTTTCATGTGAGCTTATTAACTTATTACAGCCACAGCATAGCATAGTATTAGCCTATTTAAGTAAACATATAAATAATAATATTATTAAATTGCGATCTAGTGTTAAGTATGGTTGACACGAAAAAACAGTATAATACAATATCTTCACTACTGTTATTCCAGTCTTCCATACCCACCCCCTCCAAGTAAAGATTCATAATTACCAACCTTTCTTTGCGCATTCAGGCTTATCCGCCACTAGGATGGCTTTCGCCTCTGCTTCATAGCTTCTCGCTTCGCAGGCCTGGATTTTGGTTGATTAAGAATCTGGTCCGTCCACCCACCAACTATGGCCACAAACGCTACAGGTAAATTTGTTATCCTCGTAACCGCCGCAACTTGATTCCCACACCGCGAAAGTGATTGGTTGTTGTTTCTTGCACTTTCGGCAGTAGGCGGTAATTGTTTTTGGCTCCTGAAAAGTTCCTTCGCTTTCTGGAATGGGCTGCGTATGCATATCTCTCCTTTAAAGTTTCGATGGTGCGTGTTCTCAACGCCACGGTCTTGGCCTGGTTATAATTCCTTACCCGCCCGCAGGCCCGGCATCGTAGTACGGTGTTGTGCGATTCCTACATATCGCAGGCGCATTTCCGCCGTGCCGCCATCTAAAAGGTTATTTTCCACTAAGATATTAATTCTACAAACGGCTCAGATTCATACAATAAAATCATAATACCGCGTTCATCCTGCATTTCCTCAATTTTATAATTATCTAAATTAAGTAATTCTTGTTCCAACATCGCCTCAACGTAACCAAGGCCAGTAGTTTTTACTATGACGGTGTGTGGAATTCTCTTTCCTTGTGTGTCTAATGCCGTGCATATAAATAATTTCATCTGCACCTGTGTTAATTTGTTGATCTCTTTCATACTTCCTCCTTTAAAGTTTCCATGGGCCATGCGTTCATCTCAATTACGGCCCGTGTTGGGCGCGTTAGGTTTCGCGCTTGGTTGGGCTATTTGACCACTTCGGGCCATGCTCTTTGTTGATATGACATCCATAACAAAGCCAGCGAGAATTTTGCAGACTGTCTTCTCCTCCAGAACCCTTGCTCTTGATGTGGGCACGGTGTCCGCAGGTCCATAAATTGAAGTTACCGTCTTGGTCATAAAGAGGTGCGAATATTCCGCACTCTTGGCATATGCCCATTGCGCGTTCGTAGACTTGGCGACGAAGTTCGCGTTCGGCCTTGCCGTGAAGACGGGTAACTTTTTGTTTTGGGCGTGGGGTCATTGCACGGCCTTTGTATTACTACCTGTTTTAGCTGTATCCCACCAAGCCGATTTACATCGAGGGCAAATTCGCACTTCTGTCTTGCGAGGGTTCCATTTGTGACCGCAGCGCCTGCATTTCAATTGTGTTTTGAGTTTTATTTTCATGACTCGATATTACCTTGTAAGTTTACCTTTGTCAATATGTTTTTGTGGAAGATCGATGGCCACTACATCATGCCTATTACGCGGGCCATGTTTACGCGATCCAGATAATGCCCTAGGTATGTGGCCTTGCATCCAACAAAACGCTCCGGACTCCACCAATCACGGCGCTTCAGACAGTCTCCTATCGACTCGTAAAATTCGTCTTGGTCCGAATCCTTGCATTCCAGTCTAACCAACTCTCCGTTGTCTAAGACTAAATCAGCTATTGTTGTCATCTGCTTTCCTCCATGGCTACCCCTGCCTTGCCGGTAGCTCTATTTGCTTAGTTTCAAGATGGGTTAGAAATTCTTTTCAAATTTTCTATGCTTTCGCTATCACCAGCTTGACCAAGTTGGATTAACCAAAACAAGTCGCTTATTGTTTTATCCCCATCCAGGGTTTTCATTAAGCACTCTTTACAAATTCTTGGTTGCTGTATATTGTCTATTCTTACAGATTGACAGAGGTCTTTTTCTTCGCCACATTTTGCGCAAATCATTACCGGCCTCCTCATTTGCTGAGTTTCAAAAGATACTCTTGCTCCACCTGTACGGCCCGGAATTTCTTCCATTCAGGCGTTGTCTCGACAACCTTCCCGGCATCGTCCGCTTCTTTGCGCTGGACTTCGTATGCGGCCCATTGCGGCGTTTTCTTGACTGCCTCCAAGGCTTCCTTGGCCATAGGTTCGAGCACCTTTAGGCGGGCCTGGATCTTGTCAGGTGAGGGCGCCTGCTCTGTTGCCTTTGCCGGTTGCGGTTCCTGGGCCTGCAATGTTGTGCAGGCGGTGAAAAGTGCGATGGTGATAAGTAGGGTGATTGTCTTTTTCATTCGTAATCCTCCATAGATTTCTTTTTTGTCCAAACAATATTATGTTCAACCCCAAACACATACATCAATTCTATCATATCAATCATTTCTTTTATGGACATTTTAGAAGTTCTGGCGCCAAGTACAACAAACCCTCCGTTGATGCCTGGGACCGCTTTTTGTTTCTTGAGGGATGCCGAAAGTATATCTTTCCAGTCTTCTTTGGTCAAGTAATTCCCGTACCAATTCACTTGTTTTGCAATATCTGATAGCATGGCCCACATTTTTTTGTTTTGATCTACAGTCCTTTGGTCAACCTTCTTCCTTGTGAACTTGCCGCGCAACGGGACGCCTTCTTCTATGTCATGGCATAGCTGCCTGTCGTCCTCTGTCATGGGGATGAACACATCTCGTTTGCGGTATAGGGTGGCTTCGATCATTTATTCCTCAATCCATCCGTTTTTGATTAGGCATTGCTTTAGTGCTGTAAAAGCATCCTTGCCGTAAGTTTGGCATGGACATAAGTAAGACATTTTTGACGGGAATAGGACGTGACATAAACTAAAATTACATATTGTGCCGTTAGGGCATTCTAAATACGTCTTGGGTCTGCCACCGTCTGAAGTACGCCCAAACTCGCACCACATAAAGAAAGTGAAGAAAGTCTCCTTAGACTCTTCGGTTAGTCCGTTCCAATTCGTTTTTGGTTTCATGTTACTCCTCATGCTGATGATAACCGTTTTGTGATAGCCAGTATTCTATTTGTTTCCATGTGAAAACGTCTTCAATTTCCATGTTGTCTTGAATCCATTGAATGGACTGCTCAAGAAGATCGCTTGGTATCAACTGCCCGACAAAGTCTTGGTCTTGCCTTGCTGTTGTCATGTTACCCCCTTATCCTGTTTACGAGTGAGAGCATTTCCTCGATAAAATAACCTGCCTCCAATTCAAGTTCTCGTATCTCCTTATCATCACGCTCAACGCGAACGATTGATATCGGATCGCACTTGCCAACAAAGTCGCGGCAATATACAGAATAGTCGCACCATGTTCTTCCAGAACGAGAAAGGCCCCATTGCATTTGTCTGCGATAGGCGGTTGGTATGGCGCCCGTAATCTTGTACTCAACAAACACAGATGGTATCACGTTCTTGATTTCAAGCATTCCGTCATCGCCGATAAGCCCGTCAGGAGATACATGCTTATGTGGGTAGTCCTTAATCAAGGCAACCTGGCGCACTTCGTTTCCGGTTATCAACGAGTAATAGTCTCGCGCCTCAGACTCGTTTTCAGTGCCAAGCTGCATATATTGGTTGGTGTACGATTCTTTTTTCTTTCCGGATATGATCTCCCCAACCATATCATAAAGCAACTGTTTGCGCTGCTTTCCCTCTCCCTTGGCTGCAACCTTGCTGATGCTCGAACCACCTATTGAGCCAAGGCATTTTTCGAACCATTCATCTGATCGTTGTTCGAACGAATCAAATATCTCAATCATTTTTTCCCCCTTGCACTGTTTAGGGCCGTTATAACATCGTTGTATTTAGAAGCTTGCAGATCTTCTACAGCGTTTACCTTGAACGCCGTCTTGAGCCATGCAAGGCCTTTGGTGGCATTTGCACCATAGATTGAGTTTATCAGGTCGTTTATCTCTGTGGACTGGTCGGTTGAAATGGTTTCTTTTTCATCAGCTCCGTCGTTGTCCATATCGCGCGTGGCAAGCCCGGTAAGGGCCAACACCGTATAGCGTTCAAGGTAACTAATGGTGCTTCCTATTGCCTGAATAGAGTTCTTGCTCCCGGTCGTATCCGGTCCAGCAGTCAGCGATGTGCTTTCGGAATGCCCCATGATGTGAGTTATGGTGCATGTAACACATACTCCCTTGTCGGTTTGTGCGGTGGTCCACGCAACTGATAATCCGTTCTTGCTTAGGGCCTTGTTGATTTTGTCGGTAACGTTTGAAAGGCTGGCATGCATGTAGCCGACCTTAGATCCCTTCGCTTCATAGCCAACGGATTTGTCCTTGATGATCTCTGGGGGGTCTGCCTTGAACGCCGACATGGCCGCCACATAGGCTTTTTTAGCCTCTACAGCGTCATACCTGATCTGGAGTTCAAGCATCCGTTCAAGTACTTCAAGTGCCTCTTTCCCATATCCGCGCTCCATGGCATCCATGGCGATGGCGGCCGGAGACTTGCCCACAAGTGACATGGGCACAGACTTGACAACATCGCACTGCTTTGATTCTTCCATTTTAATTCTCCCCCTATTCGTCTTCAGTTAAAATATCGATAGCCGATACGGCGCACTCCTTAGCCGTGGTCATTAGGTTACGGACAGTTTGCAGCTTTGCGTGCGCGTCAATCCCCAGGTGGCCTTCGTCAAGTTCGGCGTTGGCTATCACCGAGTAGGTCAGCTCCCTGGCCGATACTGAAAGGCCCTCTATTTTTGAGATGGATTCTTTCAATTCTTCGTAGGCGTTCATGGCTTTATCCTTTTGAATGAGATTACCCAAACCCAGCAATTGCTATCCCATGGGTATATATTTCCGTTTATTGAATCCCAAAGAACGCTGAACCACTCTATCGGCTCATTTAGCGTCGGGCATCCTTCGGCGCATGCCGACCCTTGGCCGATTTCCTGTAACCGCTCAACTCGAACTTCCGTTATCTCAAGCGTTATCCGGCTTGCCCATTTGGGCATGAATCTTGATGAGCGTTTGCGGCCGGGATTGCCGAAATCAATTGCGTCGCGTTCTCCCCATTGACGATATGATCCATCGGCAGGATACCACAATGGGCCATACGGCCCGTTTTCGTATCCTGCTTCTTGGGCCGCTGACTCCATTTCGGTAGCGTTCATATCATCAAGCTTTTCTCCCGTCTGCCAAGCCTCTTTAACATAGAGCCGGTCTCCCGGGACTCCGTATGGGCACTCAACAAGTTTTACAAAACATTTTGGGAACACACTTTCGGAGAATTTTCCCCCCAACTTTTCATGCCCATACATAACACTTTTGAATTGGTGATGCTCGGTTGGTTGTGGCTTAACTATCCTGCGAGTTTGCGTTTTTCGCCCGTCCAAAATAGCGCGGACCATTTCAGAACTGAACAATATGGGCCTTTCTTGCATGGCTTACTCCTGTTCAACTGTTACTTCTGCGCCGGCACTCCGTAACGCATATGAGAAGTCGCTTGCTCTTTCTTTTGTTAGACCACCGGATATATTGGCTCACCGCCAGCCGTTGGGTTTTGCCGGAGTCAGGCTATCCGGCTACCAGAGTCCACGCGATAGAGGCCAATTTAATGCCAAAAGCGTTCTGTATTTGTTTGTGGCGGGCCAGGTTCTCGCCGGAACGGTTTGTAAGTTGTTTAGTGGCTACCTGTTTCAACGTCCGCAGACTCCACAGGAACGCGCGCAACTTACACGAATTAAAGGGCGAAGGTTGGTTCTCGTGGCCCACACGACTCAAAGATTGGTTGCGGTAAGTCGTCACCCGCTGGCGCATTTCCGTTGCACCGCCGCCACAAGGACTATTCTGTCACAAAACTAAATCCGAGCTTTCCAACAGACTCAACACATTTGAGAATGCTCGGATGGTGCCCATTGGCGCCAATCCCGGTTGGGTATCTGAGAATATATCCCCTCTCTTCGCAAATTATCATACCAACAATTCCGCCGTTGCGCACAGCAAAAATGGGCTTCGCTGGGGTAATACTTTCTAGCAAAACTGTTTGTTCATTTTCTTTTTCGATAATAACTTTTCGCATTGGTTTCCCTCCTTAAAGTTTTTCAGTTTGATGGTCGCAATCTATCAAGCCGTTTTTTGCCTGTCAAGCAAAACTTTTCATGTTTCGTAATATTTTTTGGTTGACACAAGATTTCCATTATCGTAAAAGGAAACCATGAGAACAAAAAAACCAACCAAATATTCAAAACGTCTAAGGGAGATGCGCAAGGCTGCCGGCCTGACGCAAAGGGAACTTGCGAAAAAGACCGGCATCCCAGGGGCATCAATCGCTACTTATGAGCTTGGAACGGCTTCAATCAGGATCGAGCTGTACGACAAACTCATAGGGGCTTGCAAAAGGCAGATTCGCAGGAATCATAGACTTGTGGAGGATTGACAAATGTCACTTAAACAATGCGCCTATTGCGGGTGTGAAATGATAGTGCTCCACACAAGGCCGTGGGTAAACCACGCCTATAAAGATGTATATTCTCTTGACGGCCTACACCGTGTAGGATGCCCAATGACTGATTCAGCACAGGTAGACTACCCAACCAAGCAAGCAGCTATAGACGCTTGCAATATGAGGTCAGAATGAGAGTATCGACATCCAAAGATATATAGAGGATTTACCAATGGACTGCCCAAACTGCGAAACAACCCTTCAATCCGAACAATGCACCTACACAAAGCCATCTGGAAGGTTAGGAGCTGCGTGCGTATACAGGTGCGAAGATTGCGGCTACGAGGTCGAGATCAGGCGAGGAAAGCCGTTTGTGATCTTTGAGGGGGTTCGTGATGTTGACCGAGAGATAGGATTCAATCTGGAGCGGTAAAGATCTCCCGGCGACAAGCGTAACGGTCCGGTTACTGTTGAGATTTTTTAACGTGGGTAATGCTTTTTACGACTTTGGGAGGGAATTTATGGACGCCGACAAGGCCAAAATACGTGAGTTAGAACGCAAGGTTAAAAAGTATGAAGAAGTATTGGATTGGCTCCTCCGAACATTCGAAAATTTGGAATGCGATTGTTTTTACGAGGTCAAGACGCATTACCGCGCACATTCTGACCACTGCCCAATATTCGTGACTGGTTTTATCAACAAGGCATTAGCAAAGTCGCATCCGAAATGAAGATGGCCGGTTACTGTGGAGATTTTTAACCCAGGAGGGAGTTATGGATTGCGCATGTGTTTACGTAGATACGGATTGCGATGGGCCAACTGTCCACACAGCAGAAAAAAGAAAGGCCCGCAAACCACACAAATGCACTGAGTGCCGCCGCGTAATAAGTCATGGCGAGACGTATCTGCACGAAAAAGGCTTATGGGAAGGCCGGTGGGAAACATACAAAACCTGTGCCGAGTGCCTGGAGATCCGAAACGAGTTCTTTTGCGACGGATGGCTATACGGAGAGGTAATGACAGATTTTAGGGAGTATGTATCAAGCGGATACGGAGATGTTTCGGAAAGCAAGATAGCCGATCTATCCCCATCGGCGCGTACAGTGGTGTGTGGCGTAATTGAGGCCTATTGGGAAGATCATGAAGAGGACGATTAAAGCCACGCCGGATCACACCACGGCAAAAGTAATCGGCCTGGCATTGTGCCAGTAATAGGGGGCCGGTGAAGGTGTGGGGGTGGGTGGGATGGATGAGGTGTTATGGGTAGACGACTTTACATCGCGGGTCCGTATTCAGCAAACAATGTAATAGATGTTTTAGACAATATGCGCAAAGGTATGCGCGTGGCAGTTGAAGCTTTACTTGAATGTTTCTCGCCATTTTGTCCTTGGCACGATTACCATTTCCAACTTTCATTGATCGCAGATGAAAAACTATCAGTTGAGCAATATTACAGGTTTTCGATGGATTGGCTTGAGGCTTCGGACGCAATCTATGTCCTTAACGGTTACGAAACCAGCAAGGGAACTTTGGCTGAGATAAAGCGGGCAGATGAGCTTTCAATTCCAGTTTATTACCAAGACGACATCACGCTTAAAGAACTTGCAAAAATAATGCTTTAAACCATTGCTCCATATCAAGCGGTTTGGTATTGTGCCGATGCTATGGTAACGATACGAAGGAAACTCTAATGTCAATTTTCGTCCGGCTGTGCGCGTGTCACCCTCCTAATCCTTTGGATCGTGCCATAGCAGCGCGTACAGTCGGGCGATTTCCTTTTATGATGTGTATTTAATGGGCGCCATGAATCAAAAACCTGAAAAAATCGCACGTCTCAGAAACCTGTCTAAGCAAGCTCGCAGATACAGGCGCGGACTTTACGGCCAGAACTGCCCTGAAAACCTGAAGGCTGTTAGGGATGAGGTCTTTCTTGTCGGCGGGCTTGAAATGCTCGAAAGGTCCGACGTAATCGTGATGATTCCAGGATGGGAGCAGTCCGCCGGTTCCCGCGACGAGCTGAACTACGCAAAACTCGCAGGCAAAGAGATAATCTACGAGCAATGAACTATTACAACGAAATTGACAAATTCGCGGCCCAATGGTTGCGAAACCTGATTGAAGCCGGACTCATACCGAAAGGCGAAGTCGATGAACGATCAATTCACAATTACAAACCAAGGTCTTCTGGCGCGTAGTGCATCCGATCCAGAAGGGCGTGGCATGTTGGGCATAACACCCAAACCATTTCTGGCCATTTTGAGTTGCGAACCGAACGCCATTGACCATTCCTTTCGTGACCTGGCTTATGTGCCAAGTCAAGCACGCGATCTTCTCCACAAGATTCGCAAGCTGCGGGGGCGTTTGGATTGTTTTTGCGAAATCGCTTTAAGTTTGAGTCTGGCATTTGCTTCGCTTTTGTGCGTTGCCTGTAAAGAGATTCACGCTCAGGGTTTCTCAGGTGCCATTCACGAGTTATCTGCGCCACCCGCGCCTTGCGGCACTCATCTGAACACACACGTTTTTGGTTCGCATCTTTCGTTGCGTAAAATTCTTTTCCGCAAAATAAGCATTTGCGGGGCCTATCGGTATCTTTTGGAGAAAGCTTCCATCTGTGTGCTGCTCCGCACTTTTGAGAACAAAATTGGCTGTCATTCCTATTGTGTTGATAGTCTTTTCCACAGTGGTTGCATTGGCGTGTTTTCATATACGCACAATAGCATTTATTATGGGGTAAGGCAATGAAAAAATGGAACTACTATAATGACACTGACCCATTTATTTGTCAGTGGGTTAAGAATTTAATAGCCGCTGGCCTTGTTCCAGATGGTGAAGTTGATAGCAGATCGATTGCGGAGGTTGCACCAAATGAAATCAAAGACTTTATCCAATGTCACTTCTTTTGCGGAATACTCGGGTGGCCATATGCCCTGCAACTCGCCGGATGGCCCGAAAACCGAGAAGTCTGGACGGGCTCTTGCCCCTGCCAGCCCTTCAGTGTGGCAGGAAAAGGAGCGGGAACGACTGACGAAAGACACCTTTGGCCCGCTTTTCGACGCCTCATCTCCGAGCGAAGACCTACAGAGATCTTTGGCGAGCAGGTTGCGTCAAAGGATGGCCGCTTATGGCTCGCCGGAGTACGCGCTGACCTGGAAGCAATGGGATATGGAGTCGGGGCCTCCGATTTGTGCGCTGCGATCGTCGGGGCGCCGCACATCCGACAAAGGTTGTTCTGGGTGGCCAACAACATCCACCGAAGACCACAAAACGGACGGGCCAGTGGTCATGGGAAGATTAGGCACAGACAAAATGAAGACTTGCGACCAGCGACTTCGGAACTTTGTACAGATGGTAGGCTGGCCGACGCCCTGCCAACAGGACGGCCCGAACGGGGGGCCATCGCAGGGAGTGGATCGGTTGCCGAGTGCGGCGCAACTGGCGGGGTGGGTGAGTCCGACAGCTCAGGACCACAGCCGAGGAGTGAACCCGCCAAGACCGCAGGATACCGGAATCCCATTGAGCCAACAGGTTTCTGGTCTGACTCCGGAGCCATCCAATGCTCCGACGGAAAAGCCCGTAGGATACCGACTCAATCCGCTCTTTTCCCTTTGGCTTATGGGCTACCCGGCAGAGTGGGCCTGCTTAAAGGCGCTGGAAACTCGATAGTCCCTCAACTTGCCGCTGAATTTATTAAAGCGTTTATGGAGGTGTCCAATGGATAGATACCAGGCAATAGCGCGCATCATCGATGCCCTGGACCACTCAGACCTTGTTACGGGGTGGTCCACTGATCCAATTCATATCGGGTCCGTACTATCTGAAGCGTCCGGGGATACAATCAAAGCAATTAATGAATTTTATTGGTCCGATGGACCCCGCAATGAGATCGAAAGAGAAGCGGCCCAAGCCGGCGCCATGGCTGTCCGGGTGTTGATGGGTATAGATAAATACGAGCGGAAAGATATTGACACAAACTAATTCACGCGGTAAAAATCATTTGCGATGCTACAAACCATAACCATAATTCGGTTCTCACTTTCGCCCCTTCCATGCGGTCACTCTAAAAATGTGGCATCGCACGCATGGTTGGGGCGATTTTTTTAGAGGGTACAATGTACGGTAAAATATTTGAATCAATCTATGACGGAACCCTATCTGATAATTGGCAAGCACTGATAACATTCCAGCAAATGATAGTTTTGTGCGACGCAGATGGAATTATCGATATGACGCCCCAGGCGATATCGAGACGAACGGGAATACCTGTTGAGCACATTGTAGATGGCATATCTTTTTTGGAAAAAGAAGACGAATATTCAAGAACACCAGACGAAAATGGCAAGAGAATTGTTAGATTAGACGAACATCGGCCGTGGGGTTGGTCAATTGTAAACCATTCAAAATACAAATCATTACAAGATTCTGATACCGTAAGACACCAAAACAAAATTAGAAAACAAAAACAACGCGCTCGTCACGAAGAATCACGCATTGTCACGGATTGTCACGGACAATCACGCCATACAGATACAAATACAGATACAAAAACAACTAATACGTCTATCGACGTACATGTCGAACTGGATGAAAAACAGGAAAGGCCATTCACTGATGACTTTTTAGAATTTTGGAAACATTACCCGAACAAGAAGGGGAAGGGTTCGGCTTATAGGGCGTGGAAAAAGATAAAGCGCCCGAAAGAGACACTTGCATTAATTCAGACGGCCTTGATATGGCAAAAGAACAGCGAGCAATGGTTAAAAAACAACGGCCAGTTTATACCACATCCGGCGACGTACCTAAACGGGCGACGGTGGGAGGATGAACGGGAAGGACGCGGAAACGCTCCTGTCGTAATTCCAGAGCCGTATGTTAAGAGATATGCCGATGATTGATATGATAAACAAAATACCGCCACATTCGAGAGAGGCAGAAGAATCAATCCTTTCCGCTGCCATGTTGGGGGCTGCAAGAGACATAGTTGAGATGTTAAGCTCTGAAGATTTTTATGCTACTGCTCACTCAAATATATTCGAAGCCATAACAGAGTTGTGCAATAAATCTAAACAGGTAGATATAATTACTGTTTCTGAACTGTTAAGATCTAAAAATATTCTTGAATCAGTTGGTGGAAGTTCATACATATCGAGAATTATTGATGTAATTCCTGCATCTGCTTCGATAAAAGACCACGCCGGAATTATAAAACAGGCATCACAAAAGCGTAAAATAATTGAAATATGCTCAAGAACTATTCAATCTTGCTACAACGGACAGGGAGTCGATGAAATCATGGGAGAAATGGACAAAGAAACTTCAAAGATAAAAACTCACTCGGGTGGATTTTTTAAGATTGGAGATCTTCTACCCGGAATGATAGACAAGCTTGAATCAATGCGCAAAAACCCCGGGCCTCCTGGAATACTGACAGGGCTGACTGACGTTGACAGAATGCTTGGAGGACTTCAAGGGTCAAACCTGTACGTTATTGGGGCCAGGCCGTCCATGGGAAAGAGCGCTTTGGGAATGAGGTTTTGCCGTGGAGCTGCAAAAACTGAAACTCCATGCCTGTTTGTGTCCATCGAAATGAGCCGCGATCAAGTAGTGGCCAGGGAAACATCGTGTTTTTCAGGAATAGACGGAGAAAGGCTCATGTGTGGAGATCTTGATTCATATCATTGGGAAAAGATTTCAACAGCAGCAAGCGAAATATCAGAACTTCCCATATGGATCGACGATTCACCATCTGCCACAATAAAAGAAATCCAATCAAAGATCAGACAGTTTTATAAGTCGCATGGTAGGTGCCTTGTTGTTATTGATTATTTGCAATACATTAAAGGGGTTGAGTCTGAAAGGCATGATATAGAGATTGGAACAATAACCAGAGGATTAAAAACGTCTGCAAAGACTCACGACATACCCGTTGTGCTGTTGGCCCAACTAAGCAGACAATTGGAACAAAGGACCGATAGGCGTCCAATAGCATCAGACCTTCGCGGTTCTGGAGAGATAGAACAGGATGCAGATATAATAGCTTTTTTGTATCGTGATGAGGTTTACAATCCAACACAAGAAAACCATGGTGTGGCTGAGTTCATAGTAAGAAAGCATCGAAATGGTAAAACAGGACCATTGTTTTTGACTTGGATAGAGCACCGCACCACGTTTGAAAATTACATACGAGCAACGCACGACGCAAGGAAGGTTGACCCGTTTACAGGAATGAAACGAGCGTGATAGTGACTGGAACGACGAGTTATTAAGGCAACGGTAAGGTCCAAGGCGAGATCGTGCAGCCTTGAGCCTATTACGAAGTCGAAAGGAAAACGAAATGCTTGTACAATGCAATAAGTCTGGACACTCCAAGCTGTGTTGCGATTGTCCCCACAAAAATCCTCACGAACCGAACACGGTTGATGTAGGACGGGTTGACGTTTGCACGGAAGAGGAGGGTTGCTCAAACAATCAGTGCCCGCCTGTCCAGGTGCGATGCGTACCCATTGCTGAGGTATCAAAATGACTCACATTTTAAAACCAGGTAAGGTTCCACAAAGGTCAGAAGAAGATGAGCAACGCTCAGTAGCTCAATACCTCGATATGCGTAAAGACCTTCTGTGGTGCCACGTTCCAAACGGAGGGGCAAGAAACATCGTAGTTGGCCGAAAACTAAAGGCCCAAGGCGTAAAGCCAGGAGTACCCGATATCTTGATATTCAATCCACCAAATAACGGTTACGTTGGTACTGCAATAGAATTGAAGCGCCGAGATGGTGGGAGTCTTCAAGAATCTCAAATTAAATGGCTTAAGCGTCTTGGTGATTATGGGTGGGATACAAACATATGCCACGGATCGGGTCAGGCCATAGAATTGATCGAGCGTCTTTACGGCAGAATATGAAAGGGGGAGCGCAATGGAAAAAATACTATCCAAATATCCGTGGAAAGTTGCAATGTGTAGCTTGCGCCAAAATACGCTCTAAGGTGAAGTGCTTTAAACTCAAATGTGGAGGGTAGGTACAAGAATGTAGCGACGGAAAAAGGAAATCAGGTTGAGCACCCCGCTGGTCGCAGAAGCCAGCGGGGAACAAAGCCCATGGTTCGACGAGTGCGCGGAGATAGGGATTACGAGCCTAAAAAGGAGGTTAAAAATGTTTTACGAAGAAAACGACATTATGGTTGCAGAGTTTGGAACTGGAGACATCATGATTACCCCATGTACCATTAAGGGCGAAGCGGTGGCCGTGGCTCTTGTCGATACGTGCGGCAAATGTTTCGAAATAAACTCGGCTATGCCTGAGAAGTTCCAAGGCCAAAAGGACACCGAACTAAACACTGTCATTAGGATTGTTTTTAAAAAAGAAAGCTCGATAGACGCTTTCATCGCCGTCCTTGAAGGGCTGAGGCCAATTATCCGAGAAATAGAGCAAGGTCCGTAACGACCCCGCAACAGACCCAAGAAAGGAAAGCCCCTCATGAGAGGGGCGCAGCTCGTAGGTGGGATTTGTTGTCGGGTTATTTAAGCGACTCTGCAAAAAGATCAATATAGCGCTTGTATTCCGATATCTGATCGCTTGTATAACCTGATTCCCTACCGATATGCTCGTATTTTTCGGTCCACTCGGATATTGTCATGACATTGCACCCTATACCGATCATTTGTTTTTTTGGATCGTACAAATAGACTTGATGCATCGATCCTACAAGGTAGGTTAGCATTTTTCCGATCTCGGCCTCGTCACCGATCTCGGCCCCGTTACCGATCTTGGCCTCGTCACCGATCTTGGCCTCGTCACCGATCTTGGCCCCGTCACCGATCTTGGCCCAGTCACCGATCTTGGCCCCGTCACCGATCTTGGCCCAGTCACCGATCTTGGCCCCGTCACCGATCTTGGCCCCGTTA
>Ga0209416_1000218_pt1 | contig 62181 bp, 74 predicted proteins | sample RifGroF1_FD_184001 | JGI IMG/M metagenome (GOLD analysis project Ga0209416, IMG submission 184001) | Groundwater microbial communities from Rifle, Colorado, USA - Groundwater F1 (SPAdes) (version 2) | ecosystem: Environmental > Aquatic > Deep subsurface > Groundwater | place: Rifle, Colorado... | reverse complement strand
TTTTATGGATATGTGCCGGGAAAAAGGGATTGGTCCGGTTAAAAAATTCTCTGGGAAATTCAATCTTCGCGTTCCTTCAAAGCTGCATGCTGAGATAGCCGCCGTCGCGGCAGCTGACGGGAAGAGTCTCAACGTTTGGATTGTGGAAAAATTGAGCGGGATGGTTGGTAGAAATGTTTGAAAAGCATAAAAACCCCGGCCGGTTATCGGCCGGGGTTTTGGTATGGTCGTTTTAAATTAGGAGGATAATCACCTTGTTGTGCTTTGGAAAATAGCGGCCTCTCCGTTTGGTAAAAGAATGGTCCCATGGGTCGTTTGAGGCGGTGGCGGTTGCATCGAATTTATAAGCTGAAACAGTTGCATGTTTGTTTGGAATTCGCTTTGCTGTGCCTGCCGTTGTGCTATTTGAATCCTTTGTACCTCGTTGGCAATGTTTAAATCAATATTTAATCCTGGGGCTGATTGTGGCCTCGCAAGCGTGTATTGAGATTCCCTGTTTCGTTTGGATATCGTCACGATATCTGGAGATATAGCCTGGGCGCCGCTTCCCCACCTTGCGACTATTCCTTTTGTTTTGAATTGTCCATTCCCATCAACAAAATTTTCATCCCAGACATACACTATCCTGACCGGTGATACCCCTAAAACTTGCGATCCGTCCTGATACGATATCACTGCGCCCTCTGGTATGGTGTGGTATGTCAAATAATGGTTCGCGCAGCCAGAAAAAAGAAAAAAAAGTAAAAACATTGATGTTAATTTCATTTTTATACCATAACATCCTCTATTGTTATTGTTTAATTCGGTGAGAGTTGCCCGACCTTTTTCCATTCCGAATTTGGCTGAAGCGTAGCAGAAATATATAAAGTATCCCCGGATATAAATGACGTTTTAATGCCATCTTTTTCAAGATTCGCTTGGAGTTGTTCTGGGCTAAGAATATAAATACCCCCGGTCGAAAAATCGACAATTAAGCCTACTATGCCCCCAAAAAAGATATTCCCCCATATCCATCCGCTGACACCATTGCTCGTCACTGTTGCTGAATATGGACGATACCCTGGCAATTCCATCGTAATTGTATGAGAGTTCCGGCGGCTCATTTTAATAATAGACGGGGCTTGTCCCTTGTTTTCTCCATCCACAGTTATCATAGCGCCTGGGGGCGTACTTGATACGCCTATTTCCTGATTTATTCCATTCATGATTGTTGCGCACCCAACAAGAAAAACAAATAAAACAAAATAGATAGCAACCCTTAGCACCTTCATAACACCAATCCTTTTCTATTTTTTTAATAGTGGCCACATAACAAACAAATAAAACCAGAAGCAAAAACAATGCCGAAGTCGGTACCGAAATATTTTTTATTTTTTCAATATATTGCAACTATAATAATATATTTTGTGTAACAAAAAGTACCAAAATAAAAACTTATATGGAACATAAAGTACCAATATTATTTTGCGTCATTGGCACCTCCCGAGTTTTCCAAGAATTATCAAATTGCCTTCACGGGTATATCTGGCTGACCATGGTACGGTGCTATCCTGGTTCGGCAGGTCGCCATCACTCGGACCAGGCGTCAACCCGACTGTCTACTATCCCTCCCACTACACTTGTCTGTTTTATTATTTGATCTCTTTTTATTACGTTTTGCAGATTCAAGCTGCCCAAGAATAAAGCCTTCTGTTCCCGTTAGAGCATCCTCGTCTATTTTTTCCAGTTCAACAAGCGCCTTGTTAATATTTATAGCTCTCTCTTTATCGATAAAATTTTTTATTATATTTGCATGTTGTATATCTATAACATTATCGTAATCACACTCTATTTTTTTTGTATCTTGAAAAAAAACTGGAAGATTTTCATTTAAAAAATTAGCAATTTTGCACAAATCAACCAAATCAAGGCTTTTCCCAGCCTCCATTCTTTTTATTTTTGATTGGGCGGCCCCTATTTTTTCTATGCTATACCCTAGCGCCGCGCAACCAAACTCACCTTGGGTCATATTTGGGGATAATTTTTCCCTTAAGCCTCTTATCCGCCGTCCGATATCTTTAGGATCTATAGTCATAAAAAGCCTTGACAAATAGTCACATTTTGCCTATTTATAAAATATGAATTTATCAGAATGGCAAAAAAACACAGGTGTCTCCAATGGTGATTTATCAAAAATACTCGGTGTTCATTTTTCATATATCACCCACTTAAACGCAAACAGACGTCGCCCCTCCCCAGAGCTAGCCCTAAAAATCCAGCAAGCCACCGGGGGCCAGGTGACGGTGATGGAGCTTCTTTTTCCAAACCAAACGAACCCAACCCGACCATGTGAATGCAACCCAGCGGAGGCCCCAAGTGGATAATAACGATATTTACACCCGTAGCCTTCTGGCCAGTGGCAACGCGACCATAGCGGATTACAATTTTATCCAGAATCTCGGAAACCCGCTCGCTTTTCTACAGTTGCCGGGAAGATGCAACACACATATGCATGTTGGATCATCACTTTTACTGTCACAAAATCGAGCCCTTCTCGGGGAAGAAACGCTTCGATTTCAAGGTAATGATGGTGCCCATAATCAAGGCTTTTCGCCTTAATCATGTTCGAGTCATTAATAAAATCAGATAGCCCGGAAAGGACACATCTTGCATCCGGAATCAATTGAACCAAAAAATACTTAGTTTCCATTAAATAGCCGCATGAAAAACGATTACAAAACAGTGAGTTTCCGGTGGATGGCGTGATGATCCATCCACCGGAAACCGTTTAGAGCAATAGGGTGATCATGAGTGCCAAGACAGAAAGTATCTTTGCGATATCCACTTTCACCTCTATTGCGAGACTGAACTTTGATTCCATAAAAACCTCGATGAGATCAAAGCCCAGGCCGGCCCGGGCGTTAACCCAGATGTATTTATGTTCGCGCCCTGGCTGGCGCTATCACAACGCTTCGGTACCAAAAAGTATTGTGAGGTCGGATAAAAATCATGACTCTGTTCACCTTCAGGGGTCACAAACAAGACATAATTTTAACCCTTAAGCCGAGGCAGTCTACCTCGACAACAGGGCTGACTAAGCCCCTTCCAATAGGCCCCCAACAGGCCCGGCCACGGTATCCGCGTAACGGGTCGTGGATAGGGTGTCTGTGAAAACCTTTGGATGTAGGATGTTTACCACATGCTAAAATCTTTTAGCAACGAAAAAACCTTTAAAGCACTGATAAAACAGGGCCGCCCATTTAGGGAGACAGTTAAATACCTCCTCGACTGCGAATGCATCGGGTGCTCCGGCGTGGCAAGATTCGCCATGATTTCCAATGCCGCCGTATCCCAGACGCTTTCCGGTAAACAACCAAATGCCCGGGTGCAGGACGCGATTTCCTCCCTGCTCGAATTTGATCCTTGGACTGTCCATGATCGAATAGTAGCACGATCCACAAAACAAGGAAGGTCGAAAAAATGAACGATTCGCCCACGGTCCCGCTCAAAACGTGGCAATTTTTCCACTCCTACCGGAAAACCCTTGGAGACACATTCCTGACCAAACTTTTCAACAGGGGCTCCCGCCAGATTTTACGCTGGGCCGCCGATCCGGATTTCACGACCGACCACGAAAGAAACCCACTCGACCGTATGAAAATCATCCTGGAACGGCTATCAGAGATCGGCCGGGATGATATCGCCAGGGGAACAGTATCTTTTCTGGCCGGCGCCATCGGGTGTGAGCTGAGATGCCTGGAGCCGGCCGAGCCTGACCAACCCACCGTTGAGGCCGAATGCCTTGACGATTACCCGGCTGTGACACGGTTCCACGATGCCATCCGTACCGTGGAGTCTGTTGCGGTTATCCGGCACCTTTGGCAGGAAGCCAAGCGGGAGCTGGACGAAACCTATGAAATGGCGGTGCGGGTTGGTTAAATAGGGGGTTCGAATGGAAAAGGTTCGCGGGTCGCTTCCGATTTTTATCAGCAAAAAGCTTGAGTATCTAAGCAAAAAAATGGCCGATGAGTTTGACCGCGGCGACGTCGATTCCGCGATGCGGACCCGGTGGATTTATGACTGCATCTTTTGTGGGTGGTTTTATCGGAGGAAGCGCGATGCATAAATGCCGATGGTGCGGGTGCGATATCCACCCACAGATGGAAAATGAGTGTGTTTCGTGTTGGAGCATCCGGATGCGGGTTACCGCCCACCCGGATATCGCTGAGCGGATTTTGGCTGATTTGAGAAACGGTTCCCCGGCAAAATCTTGCGGGTGAGGTGGATGCAAAAAATGACTCTATGTGACCAGATTTGGAGCCATATCATGTTGCTGATCCGGCGCCATGCCGGGAGGCCAGAGCTGTTACCGGCTGTTTTACTGCTTGCTGATGGGTACCGGAAGCACTTGGAAGCTGAGAGGCAACGATAATGGCTAATCCTCAAAAAGAAGACGGGTATACTCCAATAGCCAACGAACTGTTATCAGCAATTTGTGGCACCAGGATACCCGGCGAGGCCCGCCAAGTTTTCGATGTTATTTTGATAAAAACGTATGGTTGGAGCAGGAAACAGGCAAAGATAACCCTTAAAGAGTTCGAGCAAGAAACAGGCATAAAAAAACCTAATATAATTAGAGCTATAAACGTTTTGGTAGAGATGAATCTTATTATTTTGGACACAGGAAAAATTATCGAAAATGATAATAAATTATTATCGAAAAAGATAACAATTAACACTATGTTCAAAATAAATAAGGACTTTGATACATGGAAAAAGAAAGATAAAAAAATTATCGAAAATGATAATAAATCTATAACTATCAAATTAAACACTAAAAACAAAACAAATATTATCGAAAATGATAATAATGAAAAATTATCGAAAAAGATAATAAATATTATCGAAAATGATAATAATGAAAATTTTACCTCTAGTATTAAAACAACAAACAAAGAGGTGAAAAACGAAAAATTATCGAAAAAGATAATTTTTGCTCAGAACGAACTTAAAAAGCCGCTTCCTGAATTTCTGGACCCCGACTTATGGGAAGATTTTAGGCAGCTTCGGAAAGAGATAAAAAAGCCCCTTACCCCAACAGCCGAAAAAATGGCCCTTAAAAAACTTATCGGCCTTCATGCGGAAAACTACGATTGCAACCGGATAATCTCACGCTCGATTGAAAATAGTTGGCAGGGCCTTTTCCCAAAAGACGATGATAAAAAACCCAAAGTTTCACAGGTAAAAACACAAGCAGAACGTGCAGCCGAACAACAACGCAAAGTCCTGGAGGCGATAAGCTGATGGATTTTAAAGTTCCCCCTCAAAATATGGAAGCTGAAGAAAGCATCTTGTGCGGGTGCTTGACGTACCAGGAAATAGCCGACGAAGCGGTTGAACTGTTAACGCCAGCTGATTTTTACAAGCCTGCCCACTCGCTAATTTTTTCAGAAATCAGGGCCATGAAGGCCAGCGGTAAGCCGGTTGATCTTGTTACAGTAACGCACTCGCTTACAGAGCGAGGGTTGATAGAGCGGGCAGGTGGCGTGTCTTACCTGTCGGAACTGCTTTCAGCTCCCGTGCCTGTCAATGTGCCATATTACGCTTCTATGGTTAAAAGCGCCGCCGTTCTAAGGGAAACCATAAGCCTATGCCATTCGGTAGCCGGCCAGTGTTTTGATGGTGGGAAAGCTCCGGCTGAAATAATAGCCGAACTTCAAAGCAAGTCGCTTTCTCTTGGCGCTGAATCAATTGACGATTTCACGCCAATGTCAGAACTGAGCAAGCAGAGTCTTGACAGGTACGAGTCTTTGCGTACCTCCCAAAGCGGACGTTTCATAAAAACAGGTTTCTCTCTTCTGGACAGCATGACGGGTGGCTTCCGGGGATCATCACTTATCATCCTCGCGGCCCGGCCTGGAATCGGCAAAACGGCCATGATGTGTAACATGGTCGAAAATATGAGCCGCGCCGGCGTGAAGATAGGCGTTTTTGAACTGGAAATGGACAAAGAGAGCCTTGACGACCGGTGGAATGCTAGCCTTGCAGATATTAACACCGTTCGGCTTACATCCACACAAAAGCTTGATTCGGATGAGTGGGGCCGGCTTGTTGAAGTCGCCGGCAGAAAATCACAATGGCCGGTATGGATTGATGACACAGGCGGAATGTCGGTTGGTGAAATTTGCCGGCGCGCCCGGAAGATGAAGCGCTTGGGATGCCAGATAATTTTCATTGACCAGCTTTCGTTCATCCGAGGCGACAAGAAAAAAAGTGTGTTCGAGGTCAACACCGAAAATGTGGAAGCTCTTGGCCAGCTAAAAAAAGAACTTCGGATGCCTGTCGTGTTGCTGGCCCAGCTGAACCGGGAGCTTGAAAAGCGTGGTGGAGAAAAAAAGCCGATTCTTTCAGACCTGAAAAACACCGGCATGTTGGAAGAGGCTGCCGATATGGTTCTTCTCGGTTACAGGAGATTTCCTTACACTAAACTTGAGACCGATGAGCATCACGCAGAATGGGAGTTGGCAAAAAACAGAGGTGGGCCAACGATGAATATGGAGATGGTTTGGATGCCAAAACAGGCAAGATTTGGAAATATCGAAAATTTTCACAACGGAGTCAGAAATTGAAAACAGAAGGCACGAAACACGACGATGGAAAGGCAAGATATGACTTGTTCCCGTGGGAACTGATGGACGGTGTTATCGCGGTCTATACCCATGGCGCAGTTGAATACCAGGATAATAACTGGCGGCAGGGTTTTAAGTGGGGCCGTATCATCGGCGCTGTGTTTCGGCACTTCGTGGCCTGGATCGCCGGTAATGACCTGGACCAAAAGACAGGGCTTCACAACCTTGATCAAGCGGTTTGGAATCTGCTTACCCTTCGGTGGATGCAAAAATACGGCAAGGGAGTTGATGACCGGTGGAAAAATTCCATTCAGGAAAACGACGGAATGACGTTTGACGATTGCTTGACATCGCTAAAACTCATGGTCCGGCGTTCTGAAGAGAAACATCATTGCGTTAAGCCTCAAGACATGGCCGATATCGAGCGCATGGCTAAGTTTGCCAACGATAAGCTCAAGGCGCTTGCCTTTCAAAGCGGGCGGTCGTGATCGTTCTATATGCGGCTTCTAATCGATTTTGGAGGATGAAAAATGTCAAGTAAAGCTTTTATAAACTCGATGGCCACGATAGCCATCTGCGAATCACAAATCAACGTTTTGATGGCAGAACTCAAAGGGGATCAGCTTGGGGATATCCTACCAGCTCTCAAGGAGTGCAAGGAAGAGTGCAACCAAGCATATGGAAGCTGGCCAGGTCAGTTCGACGAAAAGGGGATGAAGCGGCTCAAGAAGATCCTCGATAAATTTCACGGAAGCGTCGAAAGCTTGGAAATGGCAGAGTTCACCAGCACCGGCCTTGCGTTGTTGGAATCACTACGTGCACGGCTCGTTGCTTGTAAAGCCGACCGGCGCCGTATCGCAGCGATCACCAACCTGATTGAAAAGTTTTCTGTTGTTCACAGTTTTTTTGATCCGGATCTTGACCGGCTTGCGGCTTACGTTTCTGCCGGCGAATTGGAAAACCGTTGGACCAGCATTGTGGAGGCGGCATAAATGCCAGCAATAGACCAGCAGGACCTCGCGGAAAATGAAATCCAAATAAAAGACTTGTGCGTTGCTATGATAGGGTTGGCAGTTACCGACATCACCGCTCACAGGGGAGGCAAAAGCACAAACTATTGGGCCGAGTCGGCAAGAAAATGGGTAAAGGATATTCGCCCGGGTGACGAATCCTACCCGACAACATTTGCCGGGTGCTGCGCTGTGCTCAATCTCCCGCCTAAAAAAATTAGCAAAATTTTAACAAGCGGGAAAATAGCCGCTGTCCGTAAGAAAAGATGGCTAACCTCAAAGCTGGTAAAAAACCGAGATTACAGCAAAACATGGTGGAAATGCAGAGTAATAAAAACGTGGGCCTGTGAGTATTGCGGCGACACGATACCGGCTAAAACGTTGTGCCACAGCCGGTATATAGGCAGCGGCGGACTATCATATGCCTGTGAAAAATGCTCGCGTAAAGACCATGACCCCAATACTGTTTTTAAAAACGAATTTAGGGTTAAAAAGGAGGCTGTTGCCTCATGATCTCAAATATCAAAAAACTGCCGGTACCATCAGAGCATTATGAGCAAGTCCAACTGTTCCGATGGCTCAAAGATAAAATGCTTGAAGATCCGGATTATGGCCTCGCTTATGCCATCCCGAACGGCGGGAAGCGAAACAAAAAAACGGCTGTTGACATGCAAGCCGAGGGGGTAAAATCCGGGGTTCCTGATGTGTGTTTCCCGGTTCCGCGTTATCCATACCACGGACTCTACATCGAAATGAAGCGGACTCAAGGCGGGAAGATAGAGGAAAAGCAAAAATCTTGGAATGTCAGGCTGAACGAAAAAGGCTATTACGCTGTTGTTTGCAGGGGTTCTGGCGAAGCCATTGCTGTTATCGAGGCGTATTTTAAATTGCCAAGGTGGTGGAAGGGAAATTAAATGCACTGCCCAAACTGCGGACACAAAAAAACAGAGGCCGACGCCCACACCGAAAGGAATCGGTGCTGTAAATCCATAATCTATCGAACCAGGACCTGCCCACTGTGCCTTGAAGTGTGGGTAACTCGTGAAGAAACCTGTTTGTGCGATATGGTTGGGGAGCAGATTTATGGCTTGCCGGTGGTCAACACGGCTTCTTACGATACTGTGGTTTTTAGGGTGAGGAAGGGGCAGAATGTTGTTATCCCAACAAAAGAGGAAATTTTGCCCTGGCAGTTGGACCGATATCGTGGAAACAAAAAGCCCCTGGGTGAGACTATACTTGGTCAAAAATAAAAAACCTCATATAGCGCTATCTGTAAAACCAAAAATTGAAGTCACAAATATTATGCGCGTATCATCGCCATAATACCGCCGGGTCTGGCCCGGTCCCGAAAAGGCGCCCGGCAGAGTCCGATACAAAATGTCCAGGCCCTCACGGTAAACGCGCTACCTGTTCAACAGGTTTTTAATATCTCGGGGTGATCCGCCGGCCAGGGGCACCCGCAATACAATCGGGAGTTGTGGCCGGGGTTAATTGCCCCGAAAGGGGGGTGCGATATACGGCGGGGATAGAAAATTCGGACGATTCTGAGATTAACGGTTTTAACGGGTCTATTGGTTTTTAGTAATGAAGGTAAGTAAGTGCTTACAATAAAACAAGAAAACTTTTGCCTCGCATACTTTAAGACCGGAAACGCTTCGGAAGCGTATAGGGAGGCCTATGATGTTTCGAAGATGAAGCCGGAAACAATAAATCGGCGGGCTCACGATTTGGTCAATAACGGCAAGATCAAGGCAAGGATAGAGGATCTATATAAGCCTATCCGCGATAAGTTGGTCGCCAGCAAGGAAAAAACGATCAAGCGCCTCATGCAGGGACAAGAATTCGACATCCGCGGCTTGTACCATGAGGACGGTAAATTAAAACAGCCCTATGAACTCGATGATGATACCGCAAAGGGTGTTGTCGGCGTCAAATACGACAAGGATACCGGTGCCCTTGTCGAATACAAGATAATCGATGTTAAGGGGTGCGCCGAGTTGATCGGGAAGCACCTCAAGCTGTGGGCGGACAAAGTTGAACTCTCCACTGATCCGACCGATCCAATCATGCAGGCAATCGCCCGTGCGGCCGGAGTATCCAAGGGCCTTCCTAAACCGGTGGTTGAATAATGGCAAACCTCCTCGATGATATCAACGCTATCCTCGGCCGCCGGCAGGCTATCAACGCACTAATTACCGCAGGTGAAGATCCGGATCTCGCCAAGGCCATTACCGACCCAGAAAACCAGCGCTGTTATCACCACCTGGAAAAAATGGAATGGCCAGAGATAGCCGAGGGCATCACGGATAAATGGTGGAGACTCAACAACCTCTATTACATCATCGATAAAACAGGCAAAAAGGTTTTGTTTCGTCCTAATTCTGCGCAGAAAAAATTATGGAATTCTGTATGGTATCGGACGGTTATATTGAAGGCAAGACAAAGAGGTTTTACCACATTCATCGATTTGTTTCTTCTCGATGAGGCCCTATTCACTCCCAATACGGAATGCGGTGTCATCGCCCACAACCTCGATGATGCCAAAAAGATTTTCCGGAGAAAGGTCAAATTCCCCTACGAATCCCTGCCTGAATCTATCCGCAAGAGGATACCGCTCAAAAAATCGTCCGAGTCGGAACTGATATTTGCCAACGGGTCCACCATGTCGGTGTCGGTGTCGTTCCGGTCCGCGACCGCTCAGTACCTGCACATATCCGAGTTCGGGAAGGTTTGCGCAAAGTTCCCGGAGAAGGCCCGGGAGATCGTAACCGGAGCGCTGGAAGCCGTAGCGCAGGGCCAGTTTGTTTTTATCGAGTCAACGGCAGAGGGCCGTTCCGGGTATTTTTACGACTACTGCAAAGCGGCCCAGGATTTGGAAAAAGCAGGCAAAAAACCATCCCCGCTTGATTTTAAGTTCTTTTTTTCCCCTTGGTGGGAAGATCCGGAATACACGATGGCCCCAGAGCATTACGCACCGATCAGCCAGGAGCACGCAAAATATTTCGCTGATCTGGAGGGCAAGATCGGAAGAGCTCTGACCCTCGGACAAAAGTCGTGGTGGGTGAAAAAGTTCTCGGTTCTCGGGGAGGATATGAAGCGTGAATACCCTGCAACGCCTGAAGAAGCCTTCCTGGTGAGCATCCAGGGCGCCTACTTCGCCTCTGAGTTCACGCGAGTTCGAAAAGATCGGCGTATATGCGCGGTACCATATCAGCCGGCGGTATCTGTTGATACCTGGTGGGATCTTGGCATGAACGATATCATGGCAATTTGGTTCACTCAGGACATTGGCCGGCAGATCCATGTCATCGATTATTTGGAGGGAAGCAACGAGGGGTTTGAATATTATTACCGACTCCTCACCGAGAAAAAATACAACTATGGCCAGCATTGGGCGCCGCACGATATCAGCGTGAAGGAGCTTGGCCCTGGGGCTATCCGGTGGGAGTCGGCTGCGAAGCTCGGGATCAGGTTTAATAGGGTGCCTAGGGTTAAAGACAAGCAGGATTCGATTCAGGCCGCTAGAAACATTTTCCCTATCTGCTGGTTCGATGAGGAGAAAACCGACCTTGGCATCCAGCGGTTGGAAAATTACCGTAAGGAGTGGGATGAGCACCTTGGAACATACCGGCGGACTCCGCTACACGATATTAATTCCAACGGGGCAGATGCCTTTCAAACGCTGGCCATGGGCCACACAAGGCATTTGCAAATGAGAACGGCGCAATCCGGTGTCGGGTCGGCGCCGGTAGAGTCAAAACCATACGCATGGACATAAGGAGGCCCGCATGGAAACAGGGCTATTGCAGTGGAAAAGCAACGAAGAACTGATCGCCGACGAAGAAGAGGCCGCCAGGCGTGAACTGGAATCCATCCAGGGCAGGCCGGAAATAATCTCTCTCGCGGCCCATGTCCGTGCCAGGTGGGAAGCCGCAAGGCAGGCCAAAATGCCGCACGAACAACGAATGCTCAAAGCGCTCAGGATGCGCAATGGTGAATATGAGTCCGATCGGCTTGCCCTGATCCGGCAGTCAGGAGGGTCCGTAATTTACATGATGCTGCCGGATGAGAAATGCAACGCGGCCGAGGCGTGGATTGAAGATATTCTCGGGGATGAACCGTTTGGTACAAAGCCGACGCCCGTTCCGGATCTGTCGCCGCAACAGCGACAAGCTATTGAAAACCAAGTCCGCATGGAGGTAGCTCAAGAGCTTCAGATCTCAGGGATTATGCCGACCCAAGAGGCCGTTATGCAACGCGGCCGGGAGATTTTGGAAGAGGTCAAGGCCCATGTTGCAGAACAAGCCAAGCGTACAGAGATCCAAGTCGAGCAGAAAATCAAGGATTTGGTGGTGGAGTCCGGATGGAGCGATGCCTTAAAGTCCTCAATCACCGATATTGTCACGCACCCCGCCGGGTTTTTGAAGGGGCCAATTTTCAGGAAAAAGAAAGATCTCGCATGGGGGCCGGACGGAACGCCCGTTGTTCAGGACATAATCGCAATGGAATGGGAGAGCCCGAGCCCGCTGGATATCTACCCGGCGCCGACGTCAACAAAGATAGGGGATGGGTATCTATTCGAAAAGCACCGGCTCACCCGGTCCGATTTGGTCGCAATGATGGGTGTTGACGGATTTGACGATACCGCTATCCGGCAGGTGCTTACCGAATACGGCAACGGTGGCCTCAACAATTGGATTTACATGGACAACGAGACCGAGCGAGCTCGGTTGGAGTCGAGAGACTACGAATCTCATGATCCGGATGGCAAAATCCACGCGTTGCAGTTTTGGGGAAATGTCCAGGGCCTCATGCTGCTCGAATACGGAATCGATCCAAGCATGGTGGAAGATCCAATTTCCGAATACAGCGCTGAAATTTGGTTAATCGGCCGGTATGTGATTAAGGCCGAGCTGAATGGTGACCCCCTGGGGCGGCCCCCGTATTACAAGGCCCATTTCAGGGATAAAAAAGGCTCGTTTTGGGGCATGGGCCTGCCGGAGGTGATTGAGGATATCGTGGATATGTGCAACGCTTCGGCCAGGAATTTGGCAAACAACATGGCCATGGCCAGCGGACCCATGGTTGGGGTGGATGCTTCCGCGAAGATACCAGGGGTTGACTACGAGAATATGCGGCCGTGGAAAATCTGGCCGTTTGATCTCACCAACTCCCAGGGAACCAGGCCGCCTATCTGGTTTTTTCAGCCGAACGTAATGGTTAATGAGCTGATGGCGGTTTATGAGAAATTTAGCGCCGAGGCGGACAACAAATCCGGTGTTCCAAAATACATGTACGGTGGCGAGAACCGCGGCGGCGCCGCGGACACTGCCAGTGGCATGTCAATGATGATGAGTAACGCCTCCAAGGCTATCAAAAAAATCATCCACAATATTGATGTCGGCATAATCGAGCCGTCTATCCGCCGGCTGCATCAAACCATCATGCTATACTATCCCGACCCGATCTATTTCCAGGGGGATATCAAATTTGTTGCCAAGGGATCAACCAGCATGATCGCCAAAGAGCAGATGCAGATTCGGCGCGGTGAATTCCTGAAGCTGATCATGAATCCTGTGCTTGCCCAGATTGTAGGCCAAGGGGGTATTGCTGAGGTCGCCAGGTCGATTGCCGACGGACTGGATATGGATGTTGACGATGTGGTCCCCACAAAAGAGGAGTTGGTGCAACGGCAAGCCGTTCAACAACAAATGATGCAGCAGCAGGCCCAGCAACAAGCAGCACTGCCACAATCCGGCGGAAAGCCGCAACCAACCAACCCGGCCGGTGATCGCGCCGGCGGGCAGGATTTCAGAACGTTTTAAGGAGGCGCATGATACGTCAACACTGTGAGGATAAAAGGGTTTTATCGGCAATTTCGTCATTGGAACACAACGAGGATTTCAAGCTGATTCGTGCATGGCTGAAATCCGAGTTGTCCGCCATGCGCGAAGAGTGCGACACCGAGCAGGGTATTCATTTGTCATGGAACCAAGGCGCCTGCCAAGCGATATCAGCCGTCATCAGGGTCATCGAGACCGCCAGGGAAACGATACGAGCCATGGAGGCAAAAGGGCCTCCGGTGATTGTGCATCATTCTTGGGTGTAGTTTTCCTCTAAAAATCTATTTAATAACCCGGTTTCCGATAAGGATTCCGGGTTTTTTTATGCCTAAATTCTATCATTTTCTCAGATAGCGCTATCTGCAAGCCGTTTTGTTGTTCTCTCCGCAACTCCTCTTTATCGTCGCATAAAGTCAACCACTTAAACGCGACACCCGAGCTTGTAAGCTCGGACCGCAAAAAGAAAAGAGGGAAAATGACGGAAGAAGAAGCAAACGACCTGATCCCGGCATCAATCCGCGAACGTGCGGCCAAGGCCGATGATATGGTCAAAGCGCTAAACGCGAACTTCGGCAAAGAAGTTTCGGCCCAGCAGCAGGACGGCAAGGATACCGGCGAGGCATCGCAGGCCCAATCCGCCCAGCAGCAGGACACCGCAAACACCCATCCGGAGCAAACGCGGGCGGATGATGGCTGGAAGGCGAAGTATGACACCCTTCGGGGAAAATACGACGCCGAAATCCCACGGCTGAGGGCTCAAATCACCCAATACGTCGCGGAGATAGACCAGCTGAAATCTGTTTTGCAGTCGCGCGCAGCAACCCCGGACACTGTTCGCCAACCAGGGGTGGCCACCCCTGACACTGGACGTCAACCCGGCGATGGAAATGGAAAAGACCCCACCGCATCGTTCGACCCCGATAGCCTGAAAGACTACGGGGAAGAGTTCGTCCAGCAAGGCCGGATCGTAAAAGATCTGATGGCAAAACTCGATCGTGTTATTTCTGAAAACGCGCAGCTAAAAGGGGCTGTGTCTCAGGTCGAGTCAAGCCAAAAGGCCAGCACGTATCAGCAGTTTCGCGCGCAACTCGCCGCAAGGGTTCCGGAAGTAGAGGTGTTAAACTCTGACCCCAATTTTTTGCAGTACCTGGGCCAGATACACCCCATCACCGGGCAACCCCTGATTGAGTCTCTGCGAAGTGCTGAAAAATCATTGGACGTCGAACGAGCGGTTTATTTCTTTGATGAATATAAAAAATCGCTCGGCAGTCCAACCAAAGCGCCGCCAGTGACACCGCGAAAACCTCCGCTTTCTCCCGCACAGGGAAAGACAGCGACCGAACTCCCGCCGCAAGGCAAGTTGTGGACTCGCGCAGAAATCAAGCAGTTTTACGCCGATAAAATGCGAGGGGTCTACACCGGAAGAGATCAGGAAGCCGACAAGATTGAGCGGGATATTTTCGCAGCGCAGGGGCAAGGAAGGATCGTCGGGTAATAGGAGATACCCGAAATGGCTTACCCGATTGACGCCAGTTTAGGCACTTATGCGAGTGCCGGTGGACTCAGTTCAACTTACATCCCGGAGATCTGGTCGAGTAAATTACTCGAAAAGTTCTATGCCACAACCGTCTTTGCGGCTATCGCAAACACGGATTACGAATCTGAAATCACGGCAATGGGCGATAAAGTTATCATCCGGACGGTTCCGGATGTAACGATTCGTGATTACAAGATCGGAATCAACCTCAACTATGAGCGCCTGCGACAAGCAAACGTCGAACTGCTCATCGACAAGGGCAAGTATTACGCTTTCCCGGTGAACGATCTGGAAAAAAAGCAGTCCGACATCAACTATGTCACCAAGTGGGCGGAAGATGCTGCGCAGCAGATGAAAATCACAATCGATTCCGAGATCTTGGGCGACATCTACGACGATGTTAACAGCGACAACACCGGAACGGCTGCCGGCAAGGAGTCGGAAGATATCAACCTGGGCACCACCGGTACAACCGGTGAAAGCGCCGTTGAGGTAACATCCTCCACGGTAATCGACAAAATCACCCTGTGCGGCCAGGTCCTGGACGAGCAAAACGTTCCGGAAACCGGGCGGTGGTTTGTTATCCCGGCGTGGATGGGCCAACGTATTAAAACGTCGGATCTTAAAGACGCCAGCCTGACCGGTGACGGTAAATCGATTCTGCGCAACGGCCGTATCGGAATGATCGACCGGTTTGAAATTTTCGTTTCGAACTCTCTGACATCCGTCACCGAAACGTCAACGAAATGCTGGCATACGCTGTTCGGTCACAAGAGCGCGCTGACCTTCGCAAGCCAGCTCGTGAAGAACGAAACGCTCAAGAATCCGACCGATTTCGGAGATCTTGTGCGAGGGCTTCAGGTGTATGGATACAAGGTTATTCAGCCGACCGCTATCGGTACCCTGTACGCCAAGGCTGGATAAATATCAGGATAACCGAACAAAGAACCCCTGATTTTAGGGGTTCTTTTCCCAAAGGAGGGTTTTGAAATGAGACACGAAAACCTGACCGTCCGGGAGTTATCCGGGTTGTCATTTTTGAATTTGTCAGGCGCTGTTATCGGCGCCGGCAGGACGGACGGAGCACTTATTAAGGCCGGATCAGCAACGTCAAGAATCATAAAGGATGTTGCCGATACAAAGTTCATGGCGTTCTATTTTGATAATGGTGCATCGAGCGGGGATAACCGCGGGATGTATTTAAGGCAATATCTGACCGGCGGCGCCGGAGGAGAGGCCTTGCGAGTCTTCAACACGGTTGAAAACGTTACCGCTGGAACAGCCCATGGGGCACACATTAGCCTTAACTTTGGCGCTACGGGGAAAGTATCCGGTCTCGGCGTTGCAATGCGGGCAACGCTTCACATCGCTAATCAAGCAACGCAGTCCGGCACAATGGCAGCCATCCAGGCCGAGATTTATAGCGATGGCACCACATCCGACCCCGCAAGCTCTGTTGTTTCGTGCATCAGGGTCGTTAACGATGGATCAGCAAAGGATGACGTCGATGACGATGCCTTTTTGCTCGATCTTTCCGGTTGGACAAAAGGCGCAGGTCACATGGTGCAAACAGATACCGGCAATGTCGATACACTTCTGAAATGCCGAGATGTTGATGGTACCAACATCTATATCATGTGTACCAAAACCATTACTTAATCTTCAAAAGGAAAGGACTTATGCAATTACGAGTGGCTGATAGGCTGGTGCTTCTGAACTCTATTCCCGCCACCGGGGATATTACGACCTTGAAAATAGTCCGGAAGTTGAGGGAACAATTATCTTTTACGGAAAAAGAACATTCCGAGCTTAAGTTCAAAGAGGAAGCAAGCCATGTTTTTTGGAATACAGAAGCAGATACGCCAAAAGATATCAACATAGGGCCTAAAGCCGCTCAAATTGTTTCAGATGCCCTGCAACTACTCAATAAACAGAAAAAATTAACCGAGGACCATTTGCCTGTATGGGAAATGTTTTGCTCGGAAAACGAAGAGGAGTAAACTATGAAGTTTGTAACCGATGAAAGTTATGGGAAAGTGCGACGGGTATTATCCGGAACTATCGGCATTACCGAGCAGGCAAATATCATCGGCATTGTACCGCTTGGCGCCGTTATCAAAAAGGTTGTTGTAGGAATCACAACTGTTTATGACGGGTCCGCGACGATCGATATCGGAAACGCCACTACGGCTGGCGCCTACATGGCCAACACCCTGATTACCGAGGGAACGGTGGGAACCTATACGGCATACCCCAACTCGACGTTGACAGCGGACACACCGGTGCTGGCGACTGTTGCCGGAGGGACAATTACCACCGGTGCCGCTGTGGTCGAAATCCATTACGAAATTTAACGAGCGTGCTTTAGGCGCGTAGCGGCCGGAACCTGTAAAACGGTCCGGCCGCACTATGGAGGATATACCGATGAGCCACACCCATGTGATCATGAGAAAAACAGGAAGAGCGTATATCAGAACCCCTATTTTGGATGCAAAGGCCGATGCTATTCCGGCGGTCTGGGATACAGGGCTTGGGAAAGCCGTTCCTTATTTCAAAGCTGCGTCTCCCAAGATGGCAGAAGGCCAAGATGCCGATGAAAATCAACCCGGCTTAGCCAATGATCTACGCCCGGAACTTGAAAAGCTAACCAAAGCCGAAATATCCGATCTCGCCATGGCGAAGTTTGGCGCTACCATCGAGCACGGAAACAAGGCTTCAATGATTGACGCATTCTTAAAACTGGCCGTAGAGGCACTGGAGGCATAACCTATGCCGACGATCACCGCACAAAATATCATCCAGCGGGTTTTGATTACCCTGCATGAGGATTTGACATCTCCGGTACGATGGGACAAAGACCGGCTTTTGCTGGCCCTAAACGATGCCCAGCGGCAAATTGTCAAATTTAAGCCAGAATCCTATGCTGTTACGGCTTCAGTGGCGACTGTGGCCGGAAGCAAGCAATCAATCCCGGCCGCTGGTATTCAGCTGATTGACATCATCCGGAATATGGGGGCATCACCCGGGACAACCCCGGGGAAGGTCATCCGGAGATGCACCAGGGCGGAGTTGGACGAAGAAAGGCCCGACTGGCACACCGAAAGCCCCAGCGCGGTTGCCAGGAACTTCGTTTTTGACCCTCGAAACCCGAAAACTTATTACCTTTGGCCGTCTCAGCCGTCATCTGGAATGGGGTATGTAGAAATGACATATGCCGCATCTCCGGCGGATGTAACAGTTTCTGACTGGACGTCAGGGTCAAACGTCATCACCCTGGATGATATCTACAACGTCGATATCTACCATTGGATTCTTTATGTCGCCTACTCCAAGGATGCAACGCACTCATCCAATGCAGCACGGGCAGCGGCTTATTACCAGATGTTTTTGCAAGGGCTTGGGTTGATGGATCAGGCGGAAACCAATATGGCCTTGCCGCCCACTCCAACGACCATGAAATCATAGGAGCGCAGAATGTACTATTCTGAAATGGTAGATTCGGTTCAGCCAGGAATAAGCGCTCCCGCATTCGTGGTTGAAGGGAAAATTCAGGATGCCGTTATCCAGTTTTGCGAAGAAACGGGGATCTGGGTAACGGACCTGGACGCAATCAATACCGTTGCCGATGAAGACACTTATGACCTCGAATCTTTTGACGGTGTCATCAACAGCGTTTTATCCATCAAGGATGAAAACGATTACGAGCTTGGGTTCAGCGTGGCTGATGATTTTTCAGCCTTCGTTCTTGATTCAACCCCATCGTCAGTGTTTGCGATCACGCCCAAAGTCGTGCTGATACCGGAGGTCGGCGGCGGGGAGTTTCCCGACTTTATTTATGCTCGTCACCGGGAGGCGCTCATTGCCGGCGCCAGATACAAACTGTTTGAAATGCCAAACAGAACATGGAGCCATGACGGTGAAGCGGCGAAGTCGTTGCTGAAGTTCAGAAAAGGAATTACCCGGGCGAACCAGACGTTGCTTCTGGGCAGAAAAAAAGAGTCGTTCGTCAAAATGATCCCATTTGTATAAGGGGAACTTGTTCATGAAGCTTGCTCAAGCTGTTTTTGCCGGCATGGCCCCCAGGGTCGAGCCGCATTTGCTCGAAGAGTCCCAGGGCCAAGACGCCACCAATTGCAAGCTGGTTTCCGGGGCGCTCCAAGCGCTCTACGACTCCATAGTTGCCAGCTCTCCAAGCGGCTCGTCTCTGGTGGACCTGTATAATTTCGACGGCACATGGCTTACCTTTACGGCGAAAACCAATATCGCCAGGGCGCCGGTCTACAACACAGACAACCGGTTCTATTACACGGTTTCCGGGTCAGCGCCTCGAAAAGCGCTCAAAGCCTCATACCCGACCAGTTTCAAAATGGGAGTGCCAAAGCCAGCTTCTATTCCGACTATCACGCTCTATACTGACCCTGGCGGCATCGGTGAAAACCTTCAGGATGAGGTGTCATACGTTTTTTGCTGGGTAACAGGATGGGGCGAGCAGGGGCCACCGAGCGACCCGAGTGCCATCACTGAAATCATGGATAATCAATATGTCGGGATAACCGCCGGCATCACATTGCCGACAAACCATGACACCGATTACAATATCGTCGGGTACCGCCTGTTCCGGCTGAGTCATGGGTTAACCGGATCAGAATATTTGCAGGTCTACACGGCGGAATGGACGGACAGTTCGACAACCGGCGGGCATATCCCGATATCAGATTTGACCCCAACCGATAGGGACGGATCGAATTATGCCCTGATAGATGGGACTAACCTGGGGGGCGCGCTCTCTTCAAACGGGTACCAGGAACCACCTGCCACCATGGACGGTCTCATTTTACTGTCAAACGGGGTTTGCGCTGGGTTTTATGGAAACGAAATCGCCCTTTCAGAACCGTTTTTGCCGTTTGCCTGGAACCCGGATTATGCCCTTGCCGCTGATTATCCCATAACGGCACTGGCATCCTACGACACCGCCATTGTGGTGCTGACAAACGCATACCCCTATATTATCGACTGCTATGACCCGGCAAACGCCACCATGAAGCGCATTAACGTGCCCTATCCGTGCGCCTCCCTGGATAGCGTTATAAGCGGCAATGGGTTTGTGGCTTACGCCTCAACGGTGGGCTTTATCCGGATCAGCGCTAACGGTGTTGAAAACCTAACCGAAGCTCTTTTTACTGACGAGCAGTGGACGGCCCTTGTCCCTTCCACAATGATTTGCAGATTTTACGATGATCGGTTTTATTTTTTCACATCGGCTGCAAAGACGGGATTTATAATCGATTTATCGTCTCAAATTGGGGCCTATATCCCGTTTACGATGACTAACAAGACGTATGGGGCTACGGTTTCGGTTAATCCCCACGGGCTTTATCTCCTGACAAAAACAGATGCGGGCGTATTCAAGATCGAGAAATGGGAGGGAGCGACAAGCAGAAAAGCGGCTACTTATACCAGCAGATTGATGAAGCTCCAAGCCCCCATCAACTTCCAATGCGCGCGGGTTCAGGGAACCCAAAGCTCCATCAACACCGTCACGTTCCAGCTTTATGGTGACGGGGCCTTGATCCACACCAAAACAGTTTCCGATGATGATTCGTTCTGGCTCCCCGGGGGGAAGCTTTACCAGGATATTGAGGTAAAACTTGCTACCGGCGTAGCAAAAGTGACGTCGTGGGAGTTGTCAACCTCCGTTGAAGAGTTGATAGGAGGATAGTATGGCCCGGTCTGCAACAATGCCCGTTATCCCGGACGTACCTGCCGGCATCGATGCGGCCTTAACCGCATTTTTAAAACCGATCAAGGTAACAATCGATACCCGTGAGGGCAGAATTGCAAGCTCAGGGGATCAGCTTGTCACCTTCAATATTCTTTCCGATCTTGGCATTGACGTCAACTCCAGGTACCAAATACCATCGACACCCCCAACATCCCGAATTACCGGGGATTCGATACCGCCCGGCATCCCGACAGATTTTACGGTCCTTCCGGTCGGCATCAATTCACATCGACTTCAATGGACAAACCCCAGCGATAAAGACCTTTGGGCGGTAGAGGTATGGTACAGCAACACCAACGATATAACGACTTCAGCGCTCCTTGCGGTAGTTACCATACCAGATGCCCAGCGGGGCCAGCAAAGCGCCTACACTCATTCGGGGATTGATTCGACCCTTGGTTACCATTATTGGCTAAGGTCAAAGGATTGGTCTGGGAACCTTTCTAATTTCGCAGCTGTTGGTACCGTTGTTGCCGCGGATAATCCTTCGCTTGGGGATCTGATTGCAGACCTGACCGGTATTATCGACTACGCTCAATTGTCATTAGATTTGCAGGGCGACATTGACCTTGCCGCCGGTCTGGATGGGAAGTTGGTCCTTTCCAACAACGTCGATGGCCATGTTTCCGGCGTGGTGCTGGTAAACGATGGGACAACCTCAGATTTCACGATTGTTTGTGATAAATTCAAGATCGTCAACAACTCCGACCCGGGGAACATCACGGTTCCTTTTGTGGTGGGGACCATTGACGGGACTTCAGCCGTTGGGATTAGCGGGGCGCTTCTGGTTGATGGGTCAATTTTAGCAAGATCGATAGCGGCCGGCAGTATAACGGCGGATAGGATAGCGGTTGGCACCCTCACGCCGTATGAAATGGCCCCCGGCACTGTCCCCATCTGGCAAGGTACTTATTCGGCGGCCACGGTTTACGAAAAGGGCGACGCTGTTTTTTACAACGGATCGTCATTCACCTATATCAACGACACCCCTGGGGCTGGGCATACTCCGGCAGATGATTCGTATTGGGATTTTTACGCGCAGGCTGGTACATCTGGATCGTCTGGATATAACGCAGCAACTCTTGTGGCCTACCTCCGAAGCGCCACAACACCAGGGACCACCCCGGGAGCGCTGACCTATACTTTTTCAACGGCAGATTGGACACCGGGCAACTCCTGGTCAAAGACAGTTCCTTCCGGCACCGATCCGGTATGGGCGGTCGCAGTTACGGCCTACTCAAACACCGATACTAATAGCATTCTTTCAACAGATTGGAGCGCTCCGGTTCAGGTTTTTGCTAACGGCGAAACGGGAGCAAGCGGCCTGAATGTTGCGACGGCATATCTTTATCAAAGGACAGCTTCCAGCACGGCGCCAACGGCGATGCCAACGGCGGCTTTAACCTTCACATTCGCAACGGGTGCCATCACTGGTACCCCTGGCAACAGCTGGACCGCGGCGATACCGGCGCTTGATGCCTCAAAGCCGTATTTGTGGGTGACTACGGCGACCGCAAGCAATACGGCAGCTACTGATTCGATTGCCGTCGGAGAGTGGGCGGCATCGAGGTTATTGTCGCAGGACGGATCGGCGGGTACAGCAGCAAGAAGCGTTTCCTTGACGGCAAACGACCAGGCTACAATATACGACGTGGAAGGCGAGCGGGACACGCCATTTTACACCTATGTTTACGCAGAAGCTTATAATACTTCCGGTACGGTCTATTATGAATTCGTCCTTGAGGGGACAACTGTTCAAAATACCACGGCGTCATCCTATACGTACTATCCCCCCGATACATTCGCAGAAATGCCTCAAAAGATCGAGGTGAACATCAGAGAGGGTGCGAGTTCCGGAACGATACTTGCGAGCGATAGCATGACCTTTTTTGGCGTTAGGGCCGGTGCAAGTGCCATCACCGTCGGGAACTCGAACGCGGCGCATGTGCTGCCGGCAAGTTCTGAGGGTACCGTTTCTTCTTATGCCGGGTCGGGGACCATATTGTCTGTTTGGGAAGGGGCGACACAGTTATCCTATTCTACCAGTGGGAATTCGACGTGGAATGTTGTCTCAGCCGTTGGCAGTTCCATTACAGTCGGCACCCCAAGCACCGTAGGCCAAACGAGGGTTTACGGCAACCACAGCGCTATGACGGCGGATCTTGCGACGGTCACGTATACCATAGCTGTTAGAAACGCGGGGGGGGCAACTCAAACATTCACGGTGCTCCAATCGTTCAGCAAATCAAAAGCGGGCGTTGATGGCGCGGACGGAGCTGATGGGGCTGAAGGTGCGCCTGGTCCCGGAGTCGTTTATCGGGGTGCGTTTGCGGCAGGCACTTATTATTACACAGCAAAGCGAAGAGATATTGTATCGTATTCAGGGTCTTATTATCTTTATAATGTCCCAACCTCTGATAGCGGTGCTTCTGAATCTTCCTGGAGCGCCGGTGACTGGACCGCCTTCGGTGCGACATTTTCAAGCGTTGCCACTGACATTTTGCTGGCGGTTGACGCAACGATTTTGAAGTATTTGACCATCGGCAGCACAGGGGGACTTAGGTCTACTGGAAAAGATTCTTATGCTGACACGACGGCAGGGTACTGGCTTGGTTATGATAGTTCAGCCTACAAGTTAAATATTGGGAACTCAACAGATTACATAAAATGGACTGGATCAGCGCTTTCAATTGCCTCATCTTCAGCAGCAGCCATAACCATCAGCGGGGCGGGCGGAATAACGCTTAACTCTGGCGGAGGGGTCACCGTAAATTCTGGTGGTAACATTAAGTTAGTTGGGGCATCGTATGACCCCGGAATGATAGTCTTATATGGGTCTTCTTACAGCACAGAATTTTATACAATTCTAAATGGGGCAAGCATTCACATTAGGCCAACTATAGCGTCAGCGGTAACATTATATTTTGGTGATCCAAGTACTGATAGACGTTACTCTGCCATAGTATCTTACGCCAATACGTTTTCTATTGTTGCGTATACAACGTGTAATATAGATTGTCCTGATTTTGACCTCGATGCCTCAGATGATATTTTTATTGATGCCGGCGACAATATAAGCATTACCGCAGCAGACCTTTTAACCCTTACGGCAGATGACATTATCTGCACAGGCCAGCTTCGTCCTGAAGCAGCAAACACGCGGGATTGTGGAACAGCAACCTATTACTGGCGGGGTGTTTGCTCTGATGATTATTACTATAAAACTACAGGAACCTTAATCCCCTTTGATCATCTTGACGACCTTGCAATTATAGACTCAGCAAAACCGAAGATTAATGAGGTAACCGGGAAAGAAGCTCTTGATGTGTCTGGCTTTCCGGATGATTTTTTTATGAAGGATGATGCCGGCAATGTAAATCGAGAGTGGATGTGTAATAAAAACGTTTCAACTCTTTTAATAGGTGCTGTTAAGCAGGCAAATAAAGTTATTACCGAAGACGTCATAGAACAATTCAACGCAATGATAGAAGACCACCAGCAACGCATTGCCAAACTGGAAGCGCAAATAAATAAGGAGACAGTGTAAATGGATCAGCAAATCCCAATGCAAAAATTCAAAGAATGGATCGCCGAACTGTATCTTGAAAAAAAGGCCATGGAGATGGTCATCCAGTCGCAGGCGGAAGAAATTGCGGCGATGAAGTCCGCCTCAGAACAAAAGAAGGTCGAGTCCAATGTGTGACTGCCAGCCGCCGAACTATATCCTACTCCCCTACGTTCAGACCGAAGATGGTAAGTGGAGTCTTTCCGATGATCAGGTCATGGCGTTGCATGATAGGATTATCCAGTGTGGTTATGGTGAAATCTTTTGTGATGGCACGCTCGATACTCGTGAAAAATTTCTTTCATCCATGCAACAACAAAGCAAGCTCTTTATTTTTTTTGCTGGGGGTTTAATCCCAGGGGTTTTTTGGCTGAATCGATTTGAAGGAAAAATGGCACGGATTCATTATTGCGGGTTTAAGGTCGGAGAATATCGAGATAAAATCAGATTCGCTAAAAACGCCATGAAAATGATCCTGCACATGCAAAAGACTGACGGGACATTCTTGCTTGATGTTTTGGTGGGCTATACCCCTGCGAGCCTAAAGAGGGCTGTTCGATTCATTGGGGATGTTGGAGGTATTAAGGTGGGCAAAATACCATTTTTGTCGTGGAACGGAAAAACGGGGAAAAGCGAAGAGGGTATAATTTCATATTTGACGAGGGAAGCATATGAAAATTTATAATGAGATCAAGATGAATATCGATTCTTGGGAGGTCCTCCAGGAAGATTCCTCCGAATATTGCGGTCCGGTGACGCTTTGCAAAAGTGGTGGCTCAACAACAACAGTTGACCCAGCGTATAACTCCATTCTTGGGTCGATCGCTCAAGATAACCAAAAATGGGCAGACCTGTTTATGAGCCAGTATTTTTATGCCGACGCATCTGGGGACCCGAATGAAAAGTTGACGGGATTCTATAAAGATGACGGCAGTTTTGTTGATATGACAAAATTTCAAAACGTCGAATGGGTCGCCGAGGGAAGGTCCTCACGTGGGCGATCAGTGGACGGAGAAGACCTAGGGATTTATTTAGACCCGAAAATGAACGTCAAGGGAAACCCCGACCTTGAAGGTATGAAGTGGAGTACCAAGTTAAAGCGGTTCGAGTTCGCGGATGGAACACCAGTTTCTTACACAACCGTTTTGCGAAAAGACACGCCCGGGTATGAAGAATCAACCCACACTTCCGGCGCTGAATATGCCCAGAACTCGATTGATGCCCAACAATCCCTGTTGGCCGGGGAGACCTCCGCTTCAGCTTCAGAGACGGCGTTAAAGGGAGCAACTGCCGATGCTGCACTGTCGCTAATCCCGGCCCAAACAGATGCCGCGCTTACAACGGCGCTTCTGACGACTGCGACAAACGATATGAATAGGGCAAACGTTGACCAGCAAGGGCGAACCAATCTTTCCGGGCTTTTGTTAGAGCAGGAAACCAACGATATGAACCGGTCACTCGTTGATCCAACGCAACGGGCGGCGCTATCCGGCCTTGAGCTTCAGCGGGAAACAAATGATATGAACCGATCGTTCATCCCCCTAAAGACCGAAGTCGGGAAAGCTTTTTATGATGCGGCCCTAACCGGTGTCGATCCAAACCAACGTGCCAACCAGGCCCAAGTTGACGCCACCCTGGCGTTTCAAAACGCTGGCAAGGATATGCGGCAGCAAGCTGCGCTTGCCGGCGTGAACCCGAATTCCGGCAGGTTTGCCGGCGCTTTGGCAAACAACTCCTTGGACCAGGCCAAGGCTATCGGTGGGGCGAGAACCGCAGCCAGAACGAATGCGGAAACTGAGAATTTTAGCAGGCTCACGACAGCCATGGGAGGGGCTCAATAATGCCTTACTCTTTTCAGCAAATACAGCCGGATGTTTTTTTCAATAACGCCACAGCGCTTCAGGGCCAAGCTACTGGAGCCGCCTCAAGCATGAACCGGATGAAAGAAAAAAAGGTTGATACCCACACGGCAGGCGGAGCGATCAGTTCTATGGCTGGGACAGCTTTGGTGGGCGGCCAGATAGGGAAGATGTTTGTTGGAGAAAAAGCGGCTGAAAGCGCCACCAGCGCAGGAATAAAAGCAGCCCAAATGCCAGGTGGGATGATGGTTGGGGACGCGGCTTTTATGGGGTCCGGTGGGGGTGCTCTTAGCGGTGCAGCCGGTGGGGCTTCAGCTATAGAGGGCGGGATGATGGTTGGGGACGCGGCCATGATGGGCTCTGGGGCTGCTGCTGCAGGGGGCGCGGCCGGAGGTGCGGCCGGTGGGACCGCAGCTATAGAGGGCGGAATGATGGTTGGAGACGCGGCCCTGATGGGTTCTGGTGCTGCTGCGGCAGGGGGCGCGGCCGGAGGCGCGGCCGGTGGGACCGCAGCTGTTGAGGGCGGAATGATGGTTGGCAATGCAGCTCTTATGAGTTCTGGAACCGCTGCCGGAGGTGGGGCGCTCGGAGCGGCCGGAACAGGAGCGGCGGCCGGCGGTGAAGCGACATCATGGAGTGGGCCATGGGCAGCCGTTGGGGCGGCGGTAGGGGCGGCTGTTGGCTTACTCACTTACTATCTGGCTTAGCAGGGGTGACATTATGGATAGATATGGCAGGTTCGACCTTCAAGATGGCATTCAGATTTATGGAGCGCTCAGGGGGTTCCAACAAGATCAACGTCAAGATGAGGCATATCAGCGAAAGCTTTCAGAAGAGCAGCAATATAAACAGAATCTGGGGAACCTCCAAAAAAATCCGGATTACAAGCCGGATATGAACGCCCCAGGGTATGACCCTGATGCTTGGAATAAAGCCGCATTGCAGCAGGCCAGTGCAACCCTTGCCACCGATGAGGCTACCGAAAAACGCGCAAAGATGGCGCAGCAACGCATCGAGCTTCAGCGCAATAACATTGCCAGAGGTGCTTCCGATGCCCTTGCCGTTTACCAGACTGACCCCCAGGCGGGGACTATCGCCATGCTGAAAACGTATGACCAGCTTCATGACGGTATCGAGATAGTGAAGGATGATAACGGGAATCCGCTTATTGACGAGAAGGGCCAGATCACGCTCAAGGGATTGAACGGTTCCACCACAACGGCGCCAATCCCTCCGATGGGCGATATGATCAAAATGGCGCAGATGTACACCGACCCGAAAAACCTGCAAAAGGTGGATGCCATGTCAAGCGACGCTTACCGGGCGGCGAATGCATCCGCTATCGCAAAGGCGAAGCACTATCAGAACGACCAGGGCCAGGTTGTTGCCGTTGTGGATCAGCTCTATGATCCGATCGATAGAAGCAAGGTTCAAACCGTTGTTCTCGATCTTAAAACAGGCCAACCGATTGATCCTGCCGAGTTCGCACAGGGGGGGTTCCGGGAAATCAGCCGGGAGAGTACCGACAAGTTTGGCCAGCAAGTTGCGCTTAAGGGTCTTGAGGCGTCAAACGATAGGAACAAGCTCACGTATGAATATCAGCTTAAGGGCGATCTGGAAAGAACGAAGGCTGGCGCTCAAAACAAGGGCGGTGTTGGGTCGGCTGAAGCGAAAAATCAGCTTGAGCTTGTCCTGATGCCTTTTGCTGAAGGCAAACAGCCGCTGTTTACCATGGATGGGGATATGACCGCCGAAGGGCAAACAGCTCTTCAGAAGGCGCAAACAACCCTTGGAAAGTATCAGACCACAGCGCCGAAAACTCTGACGGAAAAACGAGAGGCCGAGCAGGCAAAACGCGCCCTTCAGGTTTATTCGAACATGCATGACGAGGTCATGAGAAAATGGGGGCCAGGTGGTAAGCCCCAGGCTTCCGCGTTGTCTGGTGGCGGGCAAGGACAGGCACCGGTGGATGTTCCCAACCAGGCCGCAAACGATCTTGTGAGACTGAAAGAATCAGGGCTATCGGATGAAGAGGCCGGAATAGTTTTGATGAAACGGTACCCGACCTTGAAGGTTCAAGACGATACGGCCCGGCCCCAACAGCCAATACAACAGCCAATTCAACAACCCCAAGGTCAATCGGCGGCGCCCCAACAGCAGGGCGGCGGGATATCTCCCCAGCAAGCCAAAGCCGAATTTCAGGGCCTTGCCCGCCAGTACGGCAAAGACAAAGCGAAGCAGATGATGATTCAAAAATACCCCGGTCTTTTTTAGGAGATCCATGATGCCCGACATATTTGACGAGTGGTATGCAGAAATAGCACCCCCAGCAGCACCCAGCACTCCGGCGAGATCGACCTTTGATGATTGGTGGGGAAGCCCGGCGGAACCCGCCGTGGAACCCGTGCCTCAAAAAATAACCGATGCTGATCTTGACCAGTGGGCGGCAGAAGTTGAGCCTTCATTTATGGATAATTTGGCAGCCGCACCAGTGGAGGCACTAAAAGGCTGGGTCAGGGGAGCAAACAGCATTCCGGAAAGCGCCGGCGCCGCCATGGAGTATGCCGGGCGACGGCTTGAAACCACTCCTGAAGAGCAAATCCAAAACGGGATAAACCGCCTGAACCCAAACCAGCAAGGCGAAATCATCAACAAGATGATTGATTGGTCAAGGCCCGGGGTTGACGAAGATGCTTCTTTTAACCGCGCGGCCAAGCAAACCATTGAAAAATACGCTCCGATATCGGCACTTAGGGGAGCCGCAATGGATGCCGGGAACGCCATCGCGCCGCATTTAATCGACGCCGGCAGGGCCACCTCGGATTATTACAAAGACATGGCAAGCGGCTATAAGGCCGATGCGAGCTTTGAAAATAAAAACCTTTGGGATAACCCAGACCTTCTTTTGAATCCGGCATGGTGGTCATCGAGCACCGCCGAGATGATGCCGCAATTGATAGCAACACTGATTCCGGCAGCAGGGATTCAATCCGCTGTAACCCGTGTGGGGGCAAGCCTTATTCCGCAAACCGTCGAAGCTTCGGCAAGGCTGGTAAAGCTTGGCCGGTTTATCGGGGCAGCCGGTGGTGGTGCCGCCGGCGGAGGAATGGAGGCGACGCAAACCTATAGAGACGTGCTCGAAACAACTGGCAATGAAAAAGAGGCCGCAAGGGCCGCTGAATTTATGGGCGTTGCATCCAGTATCCTTAACACAGTCGGCAATGCCGAAATTCTTGAATATGCCGGCAAATCGTTTTTGAAGAAGGTCGGTCGAGGGTTTGTTGTCGAGGGGGCATCTGAAGGCCTTGAGGAACCCGCAGATGTTTCCGGCAGGATGTTATCGAAAATCATCAACGGGGAAGATCTCCCGGATGATGTAGCCAACCTTTATCTTGATTCGCTGAAATCTGCATTGACTGTTTTCCCGATAGCAGGGGTTACCGGTGCGGCCGGTGCGGCCGGAACGCATTTCAAAAGCAAGGGCGCCGCCGTCAATCTTCTTGAAAGCAAGGCGGCGGATACAGATTTGGCCGCCCAACTCCGGGCGACTGTCGCCGATGCTCCGGTGGGAGACGGAACAATTCCCCTTGACACCCCGGCGCCCCCGGGCGGGTTTGGTTTCCCAGTTCAGGACCAAGCGGAAATGGACGCCATGGAGCAAGATATCATCCGGCAACGTCAAACCGCCCTTGCTGGCCCAGAGATTCAGGCAACACCGCTTCAGGTCCAAAACCAAGCAAAAATTGACCGGTATGCGGCGGACCAAGCGGCAGCCGAGCAAGATCAGATTCGTCAGGCCCAGCAGGCGCAAGGACTCGGGAAAACCGGGGAGGTTCTCGGGCAGGGCGTTGATCAGGCCAGACAAACACAAGAGCTTTTGTATCGTGCTGGCGGGCTTCCGGTTCCGGAGCAGACGCCGAACCGGTTAGCCTTACCGTTTCCGGATAGCATCGACCCAAACGCGATACCGCTTCCATACGATGACACCACCTATGACAGCATTTTTGATCAATGGGAAGCTGAGGAGGAAATGGAGGCTCCCACGGGTGCTCGGACTGCAATTCCGATGGATAAGCGTCAGGTTGGTTTTGAAACGGTTGGAGAATCCTATCCATACAGTTCCGGCGATAGTACTCCGGTGACTGAGCGGCCAAATATGGCGCTTTTAGCTGGACCACCCGTACCTGATTCGAAGGTTGCTCCTGTTGGAATGAGTGCCCCTGAAAGCCCAAAGCCTGAAACCAAAAAGGAAAAATCCCGCAGAGAATACAATGAATTTGTTTCTGGGTTATCAGAGCAGCAACTTGAAAAAGTGAAAGGCTTGATTCCGGATACCGAACCAGATCTCCCCGGTTCTGTTCTGTTGAAGATAAAGGCAAAACTTAAAGCCGATCCGCCAGGCGCTGAAGCGGTAACAGAGCCGGTTATGGCTGATTCCATCAATCAACCATCAAATAAAGATGTTGAGGAAAGTTGGGATGTTGGGGTCGCTGCGCCTGTTGTTGGGGTTGAGGCGTCAAGCAAAGTCGAGCCTCCGAAGGCAACCCGTTTTCCGCAAAGTCACGTTGACGATCTGTATGCAAAAAACATCATCCATCCGGTTGCTGACGCACAGCAATCCACAGAGATAGAGACGGACCCTGCGAGAGTGCAAGAGATAAAAAATAGCATCGCAGAGGGCGAAATTATTTTAAAATCCGGAAAAACAATATCCGGAAAGAGAATGCTCCCTGAGCAACTCGCAGCCGTTCAAAGAGCGGTTGATAGTAGTTATTTAAAGATAGGCGGGAAAGCCCCGCAAAAAACAACCGAAGGAGGTGATGCAAATGTCCAAACAGAAGGGCAAGGGCAAACCCAAGCCCTGCCGAAAATAAAATCAGGTCCACAGGAAGTGACCGACCCAACAACGCCCCCCGCCGAATCGATCCCCGGCGGGGGATCAAAAAACATCGTCAAGGGTAAACAGGGAACCGCTTACACCCAGAAAAACGATCCGGTTGGTTTCCATTATGCCGTTGTTGATGCAGATGATCTTGTGGTCTCGCACGATGCCGAGTTTCATAAAAACGAAGCCTATCCTCAAGAGCTTCAGCCAAGAGACCGGGACAGGTCCGCCCTTCGTCTTCAGGTTGAAAAAATAGCCAACACCATCAATCCGGCAAGGCTTGGTCAATCCGCTGGGGTTTCTTCGGGGGCTCCTATCGTGGGCCCGGATATGGTGGTCGAGTCTGGAAACGGCCGAAGCATAGCGCTACGAAAGGCATTCGCCCTTGGGAAGGGCGAGGCTTACCGGAAGTTCTTGGCGGATAATGCGGAAGATTTTGGGGTTAACCCAGACGAGATCGGCAGCATCAAAAACCCGGTTCTTGTCCGGGTTCGGGCTGATTCTAAAATGGATCGCGCGAATTTTGCAAAAGAAGCCAACCGGGATGAAATAGCTCGGATGAGCCCGCTTGAACAGGCCATATCTGATGCTGAACTTATCACCGATGACGATATTTCTATGTTTAAACCGTCAGATGATGGCGCTATTTCACCACACGCAAATTCTGCTTTTGTGAAGCGGTTTTTTACCAAGATGGGCGGGAACGAATCCGCCGGCTTAATGACCGATGACGGACGGATCACAAAGACCGGCCTTGACCGGTTGCAAGCCGCCGTATTTGCTAAGGCATATGCCGATAAGAATATCGTCGAGTTGCAAGCAGAGGAGGCCCACCCTGATATCAAAACGATTATCAACGCGCTCAATATCGCGGCCGGAGAGTTTGCGAAAGCTCGGTCCAACGGGGACGCTTTTAACGCACTTGATATAACAAGTGATATAGTTGAGGCCGCAAAGATTGTCCGCCGATCGCGCAACGAAAAGACAACTGTCTCCCAAATCGTTAACCAAAAGGATATGTTTTCGAAGCGATCCGTTGAATCCGAAGTACTTGCACAATTTTTTGATAACAACATTCGGCGCGGGAAGCACATGGGAACCGCCCTAAAGAAGATGGCGGAGACAATCAAGAATGATTTGCAAAATAGGAACCAGCTTGATATGTTTGGCAAGAAGCTTAAGATTACCAAGCAGGACGCCATAACGCGAGGAATCGAATATGCAGACGCCGAAAGAGATAACGGACAACGACAAAAGGGTCTATTTGATAGCAGTTTTGACGAAGGCAATCGAGGAGACCAACAAGGAAAACTCGAACGATCCTCCTCTGGAAATCCCGAAAGAGTGGTTGACGGAGGTGTAAATGAGCGATCCAATTCCTATCAAACCGTACTTGAAAAACCAACCCAACTCTCCTTTGATTTCAAACCATCAAAACGCGAAGGTAATAAGACCGGAGCTGTTCTTCCGGTATCGAATCCGGCCAGAGTCAGAATGTCAACGACTGGGGACATACACGCCGCCGGAACCGTGGTGCGGGATTCCGCCGACGCCGCCGCCCTTCTTGCCCATATAAGAAAAGCCGCCCAGGAAAACCTCTACTTCGTCACAACCGATAAGGACGGACTTGTCCTTGAAATACACAGGTACAGTAAAGGGGAAAAAGCTTCCGCAGCTTTTAATTCTATTGAGGCTACCGGGGGCATCCTTCGTATTCCAAGAGCTGCCCACACCTACATGGTTCACAACCACCCGAGCGGCACCCTTTTTAGGTCCAACCTTTTGGAAGATAGTTCTGGTGCAAGCGATCAAGACGTCCTGGCGCTGAAACGGCTCTCATCCAATTTAGGCCTTAAGGGCATTTCTGCTCATGGCCTCATCATTGAGGGTACAACCTATACTGATTTTACGCCTGGATCTGATTACGAGCGAAAACCAATCAGGGCGACGATACGAAAGGTTAAGCTCCCAGTAAAAGAGCGTATTTTTAAATACAGCGCGCAGCCCTCAGGCCAGCAGGAAATGTTGAACAGCCCCGAAAAAGTGGCTGAAGTTATAAAAAACAAATACGGCGACAAGGACGGGTTGATGTTCCTGAACACCGGACTTTTTGATGTTGGGTTTATGCCGTGGCCCAAGGGGGAGAATCAAAGAGTCGCAGTCGCCAAAATAATATCTGAAGCTGAACAATTAAACGCAAGGGGCTTTGTCGTTAACCTGTCAGAAATAAGCCCAGAACGTATGCAGTTTATCAAAGACGTCGCCGCCGGCACCCGGCTGGAGCTCTTCGATGTTATTGAAAGCGGGGACTCTTTTTACAGGAAAGATACTTGGAGGCTCTCTGGCTCGGCTGTAAGCTCGGAAGAGGCCTCTATCGATAGACTTAATTCGATAGAAGATAGGCCGCTCTATTCTACATCCCCCTTATCGCCTCAATCCGGCATCACCCTAAAAGACGTCCGAGATATGTTCCCCGGAATGGCCGTCACAGACTCCGGGTATGGCAAGTTCACCCTCACAAATCCTGCCGGCAAAGCCATCACCGTCGAGACCGTCAGTCGCATCGGCATCGATGATGGCGCCTTTGAAATATCGTACCAGCGCAAACCCACATCCGAAGAAAAGGCCCGTGGCGCCGCAGGGTCATACCAGAACGGAACGATAAAGATCTCAAAATCAGGCGACCGATGGTCCCTTGCCCATGAAGCCTATCACCACCTCGAAGCATCGGGTATGATCAGCGCCGGGGATATACTAGTGCTGAATGAGGCTGTCAAGAAGGCCGGCGGTAGGGCCACCGAAGAAGCCCGCGCCAGGTTCGTTGAGGACATGCGGTACAAGCGGGACTCTGTTTCCGGCCGGTTGCGGAAGCTTTTGCATAAAATCAGGGATTTGATTGACGGGTTTGTGAACTTGTTTCGGCGGACCGCCAAGGGGGTTATTCGGGATATTGAGTCAGGGTCGATATCCAAGGGAGAAATATCAAACAGCCAGATGACCGCCGCGGCCCCGGCCTATCAAATAAAAACCGACTTCTCAAAGCAGCTTGATGATTTTATTTCGCGTGGGGAAACAGGACAACGAAACTATGGCGAACTCATAACAGTTGGGTGGACCCCCGACGTGCTTTTGGCCCTTGGCGCAAAAAAATACCCTGTTACTATGTCGCCAAAGGTAGCCATAAAAATTCTTAACGACCGAGAAGACAGGCGAGGCATCCCTGTTGAAACATTAAAACAAATCCCGGAAGCTATCGCTGACCCGATAATGGTGTTCGATTCTAAAACTGCGCCAAAAGGGCAAAGCCTTGTTGTTGTAACAGAATTAAAAAGCCCAGAGAATAAGACTATAATCGTTGCTATTTATTTAAACCAGCGCAACAAGCGGCACGAAGTTAACGCCATTGGCAGCCTATATGGTAAAGACAAGGATCCTTGGTTTGTTGACCAGATTAAAGAGGGTAGGCTTAGATATATAAACAAAAAAAAGAGCAACCGATGGTCTCAATCCGCCGGGCTCCAATTGCCCCTGGAGGAGACCACCAATGGCTCTTCTAACCGGAAGATACTGTTTGATCACGATATTGTCAAGCCAAAAACTCAATATTCAGGCACCAACCCCAGAACCAATAACGATCCCTTCGCCGAAGAAAACCGACGCCTCCGGGAGCAGGACAAAACCCTTTGGGAGAAAGCGGGCAAAGTCCTAAAGCGCCAACTTGCCCCGGGCGGTCTTCTCCCCGATGAAGTGTTCTCGGAAAAGATCAAGCGCGACTCAGAGTTCAACGTGGTCGAGATGGATACCGAGCGGCTTGTAGTAGCCTTTGAGCGGGCAGTCAAGAAGGATTACGGGAAAACGTTTCAAGGTTTGCCGTTCGCAAAGCAAAAGGAACTTGCAGATGCCCTCGCCGGGAAGGTGCCGGCCAACATGCCGGAAGGGACCAAAACGACTATCGTGGCCATGCGCCGGTACATTGACGGCCTGTCCCTTGATTATGCCGATATCCTCTTTAAGCAGGCCGAACAGATAGCGCGAGACGGTAAAAACGACGCGGCCGCCGCGGCGAAAGTGGATCTCCTCAACACCATTGCAGGGAATGTGGGGCAATACGTTCATCGGTCGTACCGGGTGTTTGATGATAAGAATTGGTTTAAGAAGGTTCCGACCGAAATCATCAACGATGCCAGGCTTGCCCTGCGCGACCAATACATGGAAAAAGGCGAAACCCAAAAAGACGCCGATACCATGGCGGATCGGGCCATCAACAAGATTTTGAAGACCGGAACCGCTTTCGACAGTATGGAAAGCTTCATCAAAGAATCTAAGCTTGGCGCCAAGGACTTGAGCGTCTTGAAACGGAGGAAGGATATCTCCCCGGAGATCCGGGCGCTACTCGGGCAGCACATCGACCCGCGGGTGAACTTCGCCAAGACCGCCACCAAAATGGGGCGGCTGGTTTGGAATCAGCGGTTCCTTGACAAGATCCGCGAGACCGGTATGGGAGTTTTTCTGTTCGAGGATGAAAATGCGCCGGCCGGGGCCACCAAGCAGATCGCAGCCGATCAATCAGAAACTTATTCCCCGCTGAATGGCCTTTGGACCTTTCCGGAAATAGACCAAGCATTCAAAGATGCCCTCGGCAAAGAGCAGATGCCGGACTGGTTGCGAACCATCGTTCAGGTTAACGGCGCCATAAAATTCGGGAAAACGGTCCTGTCTCCAACTACGGCGGCCAGAAACTGGCAATCCGCCATGTTCTTTGCGCTGGCAAACGGCCATTTCAACATGACCCACATGGCAAAGTCGATAACCTCATTGCAGGAATATTTCAACGCGAACGGAAGCGACGCCAAATTCCAGTATCTCAGAAAACTGAAGCAGCTCGGGGTGGTTTACGACTCCCCTTATGCCGGCGAGATGATGCGCCTTTTGGCTGATAGCCAAATGGCAGATGATCTGATCCGGGGTACCGGCCATAGGACCCTTAAAAACATGATAGGGTACGCCCAAAAATTCTATCAGTTCGGGGATGATTTTTGGAAAATTATCGGATTCGAGAACGAAAAAACGGCCTTTATGCGGACCGGTATGGATGAGGCGGAGGCCGAGAAGGAAGCGGCCGAGCGTATCCGGAACACCTACCCGACTTACAGCATGGTTGGGAAAGCAATCAAATCCCTCGCCAGGTTTCCCCTGGTGGGCACCTTCGTAAGTTTTCCAGCGGAGATCATCCGCACCCAGGCGAACATGCTTAGCTATGTCGCCCAGGATTTCAAAACGCCCGGGCGGAAAAAGATGGCGCTCAGGCGGATGGCTGGAATGGCCATATCGGCCGGCGCGATTTATGCGCTCCAAGCGGTATCAAAGGTAATTTTGAGCGTCGATGACGAAGAAGACGAGGCGACGAGAAAGCTTGCGGCGCCATGGCAACGGAACTCTAATCTTTGGTATCTGAACAGGGAAAAGGACGGATCGCTTCGCTATATCGATCTGAGTTTCCTTGACCCATACGGATACTGGAAGCGGCCGATAACGGCGATACTCCGGGAACAGCCTTGGGAGCAGAAATATGCCGATGTGGCGAAAGAAACACTTGGGCCTTTTCTTGGGACAGATATTCTTGCCGGGGCAATCCTTGAGGTTTTTACCAACAAGCGCTTCGACACTAAAACCAAAATTTACAAAGAAAGCGATTTTATGCCCGGGCAAACTGCCGACATCGCCAAGCACCTTGCACAAAAGCTTCAGCCAGGCATTATGACAAATGCCATGCGAACGTACAAAGCAATCGACGGCCAGGTCTCCCCTTCCGGGAAAAAATATAACCTTGAAGATGAAATGATGGCGCTTGTCGGTTGGAGATTCACAACGGCAGATCCGAAAATCGCCCTTTATTACCGGGTATTCGAATTTAACGACGCCAAAAAAGAAGCCTCAAGCGGCCTCTACCGGGTTCTCAGGGATAAAAACGCAGTCGATAAAGAGGCCATTAAAGACGCTTACGTCTACACCACAAAGCTCCGCAAAAAAGCATATGCTGAAATGGCCGGGCTGATTCATGCTGCGGAAAAAAGCGGTATGACCGATCCCCAAATTATCTCCGTTCTGCGAGCAGGCAATATTTCAAAAACTGATATCGCGGCCTTAATGATGGGCAATACCGCCGCTTGGAAGATGAGCCCTCAGAGTATAAAAAACGATGCCAAAAAGAGCGAGGTTCTTTTCGGAACCGGCGGCGAAACGCTGAAGCGGTACCAACAGCTTCTTGAAATATCGCAAGCAAAATAAAGCTCCGTCCTTCAAAATTTACACATAGCGCTATTTAAAATCGATGTGGTTGCTATGATTATTTATCAAAATATATGTTGGCAAAAAACCGCACCAAAGAGGGCGATAATATCATGGTAACCAACTTTGAATACGCCATAAAAAACCTGCTGGCGGATGAGGGCGGGTATGTGAACGACCCAGCCGACCCCGGTGGGGAAACGAAATTTGGTATCAGTAAACGGGCCTACCCCAACGAGGACATTAAAAACCTTACTGAAGTCAGAGCCAGGGAGATCTACCGCCGGGACTATTGGAACAAACTTAACGGCGATGCCATACTCTCACCGGAAAAAGCGAGCGCGGTTCTTAGCGCATGTGTCAATTTTGGTGTGGCGAACGGGGTCAAACTCGCCCAAAAAGCGGCCGGTGTACCGCGTGATGGCGAGATGGGTGGCCAAAGCGTTCGGAGAGTCAACGACATGGATCTTGATACCTTTTTAGCTCGGTTTGCCATCGCTATGATCGAGCGCTACACTCGGATTTGCCGGGGGAATCCATCGCAGATAAAATATTTTCTCGGGTGGGTTAACCGGGCTTTGCGAGTTTCCGGAATGGTGGCCCAATGACCGAAGAGCTTTCAGGACAACTTCTTTTGGTGGAGATCCATACCAAGCTGAAAGGCTTGATAGACCGGTTTGACATAGTGTCCCAAGGTGATGGGTTTCCCCGGTGTGTGAATCGCGATGGGCGAATTCGCAGACTTGAACAGGATGTCATTGCTATGAAAAAGGAAAAAGCGGATGCAGATGCAATTGCTCCGCTTCAGAGCGATCTTGAAGCAATGAAAAAACGCAAAGCTGATTTTGATACATGGCTGATGCGGCTTACGTGGGCCGCTATTTTACTCGGGATGATCAAGATGGCGTTTTTTTCGGCTGGGGAGTGAGTTGGAAATGATAAACGAAGCAACATTCACAATGCCACTTGTGAGACCTGTTCTAAAACCTACGGTGGATCAAAACTGGTGGCAGTGCTTGAAAGAAATCCTATCACCAAGGCAATGGCAGTTGGAAGAAGCTTATGGGCTATGGGCTGAAAAACTTGGATGTTATGTGCTCGCTCCGAGTCCATTTGTTTTTGATTTTGCTTCAACGCCTAAAATTACATGGCCTATAATGCCACCGACTGGACTTCTTTTAATTGGATCAGTTTTTCACGATCCTGGTTACAGATATGGCGGGCTGTTTATCAAAACGCATTTGGATGATCCTTGGAGTTTCAATGCTTTCGATCGGAAAGAATTGGATGATCTCCTTAGGGATTTAACGATTCAGGTCAATTCGATTGGCGATCCCCCTGCACCTATTACAGCGCTTGCGAACTCTGCGTGGGGTGTGCTTAGAACGTGGGGGTACATTGCTTGGAACCGGTATAGGGAGCAAAACGCTTCTGCCAAAAAAGATTATCCAAAACTTTACGAGTCAGGGGTTTTCTCTGGCCCACTGGCTATGAATTATTAGGAGTCGTTATGATCGAGCAACTTAAAGAACTCGCAGATAATTTCAATAATCAGTCGTTAATTATTATCTCTCTTTCGATAATTGCTGTTGACATAATGCATTTTCAGAACGGAGAAATCGCAATGCAGATTGTCAATACGATCGTTTCCGGGTTGCTTGGCATGGCTATGGGGAGGAGTGCGAAATGAAGACAACATTCTGGGCGGTATTTATGGCGTTAGTTTTTGCAGCAATACTTTGTTCCGTGCTTGCCATGTACGGATGCGCAAGCCATGCGGCCAGATACACCGGACTTGACGACCAAGGCAAGCCTTACACCATAGAGCTTACAGCAAAGCGCTTCATCATGGGGCAGGAGGTAAGCGGTTTTGCAGCTGAGTTCCCAGGTGGATATAAAGTTGGATTTGATGCTTCGAAATCAGATCCTGTAAAAACAATGGAGTCTTTCTTTCACGTTCTTGGACCAATACTTCAGGATTACATGGATCGGAGAAATGGAATGTCCTCGATGCGGAGCCCAAGCAACCCTATTCAGTAGAGAGGAAATCTTTGAACTCAACGAGTACCTGCGAAAAAGACAAGGAACCTATGAAGACTGGCTCAAGCAACGTCAAATTGATAGAGAAGTCGAAAGCTCGACTCTTGAAACTTCTCAGGGAGTTGAAAGAGATTAACGAGGTAGCAAGCCGTGGAAACTAATTTTTTTGTGTGGTTCACTTGGAGACGATGCATTGCGCTTGGCATAATCTTATCGCTTGCCATCTGTGAGTATTTACGTGGATAGCCAAAATTTCCGCGACTGCTACCTCGAAGGGTACCGGGTATCAGACCGGCCGGAACCCTGCAACACCTGTACGGTAGATTGCCAGTCCGGATATGAAAACTTGGTTTGTCGGGGGTGTGCGTGGAACCCGGAAAATAGAGGAGGAACGAAAAATGACACCTGAAGAAATAGCGTTAATAAAATCTGAACTATCCCGCTTCCCCGGTGCAGGGAATGACGTGATTGAGCGAGAGCTTAATAAAGAGGGGTCCGCGTTTGTAGAGACGTGGGCTACCGTGCCAATCTCAGAGCAAAAAATAAATGTCCACAAGGCCGTGCTCTTAGCCGCCATGACCTCTACGGAACGGGCTGGTCTAAGGATGGCACTTGCGGCTGATGAAGATTTCAAGATGCTCTACGAGGCCGCCGAGGAATTTACGATCAATCATCCCACCACGATAGCTATGATTAGTGGGCTTGTTGCGGGTATCGGCCTACGGCAGGAAGCTGCGACAGAAATTCTCAGACTCGGCCAACGGAAGATAAGTCGAGCCGAAGAGCTGATTGGCAGGAAAATTACGCTGACAGAAGCTCAGGAGGTGATTGATCATGAGTAGAGCATATGAGAGATATGGGACTCGGATTACAGCGCAGGCGAGCGATGCAATAACAGCAAATGCATTTTCAGCCGGAAGTCTGACGCTCATTGACAAGGCCAGCGGCCAAAACGCGGACGGTGCTCAGTGGTTTGACGTTTATGTTGACGTTACCAGCGCACCTGCTACCGCAGCGACGTGTGAGTTGTGGATTTCTGGAAGCTCGAATGGTACTGATGAAAGCGTTTATGAGTATGCTCTTTCGGTAGCAATACCAGTAACGGTTACAGACCAGTATCGGCTTGGAGTGCTCTATGGCACCCCTCAAGAATTTTACGCAAAAATCAAAGCGATCTCTTACGGGTTCACCGCAACCCTTTATCTTACACCCGCTTGGATTGCGGATGCCTGATGCTAATATTTACCGACAAATATAGAGGGTACGGCAAGCAGAAGCCTCGACAGTGGGGGCCTTGGGCTATTGTGTGGACTGCCATTATGCATAATGCGGAGTCTATAGGTATAGATCCCACAAAAGTGCATAATATAATGCCCATGTGGAATAGCTCTGCGTTTCCGAATCGAGAGCGTGAAAGCAGATATGCTATTCTTCCTTTCACACCACCACCGGCTAAGGACTTTGTTGAGTTTCGGGCCAGCACTTCAATATATGGGTATATCAACCGGAAATATTCAGATGACACCGCAATTATCGGTGAGTTTAATGGGGCTACAGAACTCACTCTTTTAACCTCACTGAGGATGCAAAATATTTCCGCCGATGGGGGTATTTTTTCCGGGTATGAAAAATCAGATGCGGAGGTCTCAGGCGGCCCAATACTGTGGTATGACATTTCCGGAGGCTTAGGTGGCATTAATTGTTTTTCATTTTTTCTTGGGTTTAATGAAGCTGGGGTTTCTCAAGCGCGGGTTGAAAGTAGCAATAACATTTTAGCTTTAGGCGAAAAGGCATCCATTGCAGCAGTATATAAGGGCGGCAGTCATTTATATCTCTTTAAAAATGGGAATAACGTAGGCACAAACACCACGAGTATCGCAGATAGTTTATATGATAATAGGTACAAGCGGTTAGGCTCATGGAGATACAGTTATTCACCCGCGTATCATGCGCCCATAGACGCTGATATGTGGTATTTTTACATTTTCCGCCAGGCGCTTAATGATTCTCAGGTCGCTACCTTTCATGAGACGCCGTATTTTCTTATTCAACCCCGCTCGATACCAGTTTATTTTTTCCCGGCGAGTGGTGGTGGGACGACCGATGAACTAACAGCCGCAAATATTGAAACAACTGCACCAACAATAGGCGCCACCTCCATCGGCCAAACCCACGTTCTAATATCGTCCAGCGTAACGGCCGGGCCTCCTGTTGTCGCAGCTCCGGGGATAGGACAGTCCCACGCGCTCACATCTTCCAGCGTTACAGCATCAACCCCAAGTATTGGCGCTCCTGATATCGGCCAAACACATGTTCTCAGCTCTGATGGCATTACATGTGGTGCTCCGGAAATCGATGCGCCAACGTTATCCGAATCAACCGATATGCTGACAGCCGCAGATATCAACGCAGGCCAACCAACTGTCGGATCGCCGGTGATGGGCCAGATTCATTCGCTCGTTTCGGCTGGGATTACAACCGGCGCCGTGGCGGTGGGCGCACCCTCTATCGGTCAGGTCCATGTTTTATCCTCAACTCCCATCACATCGGGTGCGGTCGCTATTGGAGCACCGACTCTCGCGCAGGGTATCCACAATCTGAATGCAACCGGGATAACGGCGGGGGTTCCGGAACTTGGGTCACCTACCGTAGGCCAAATCCATTCCCTTGTATCTGCCCAAATCGCATCGGGCGCGGTAGCGGTAGGGCAACCAACACTCGGCCAGGTCAACGCACTATCAGCGGATGGCATCACGGCTGGCTCACCGGCCATCGGCTCTCCAACTCTTGCCCAAGGGGCGCATGTACTCACGGCTGCTGATATTACCTCCGGCGCTCCGGTGCTTGGCACTCCAACACTCGGCCAAATTCATGCCCTGATCGCAGCCGGCATCACAGCGGGGCTTCCGGTTTTAGGCAACCCAGCACTCGACTATTCGCCCGATACTATCCGGATGGATACTATTTATGCCAAATCGATCGATTATCGTTTTTATGCCAAATCGATCAGTTTCGACACGTTTTATGTCAAACCAACTCACTATTAATAGGAGATTTTTACCATGGCAGACGTATTGCACGATGACATTTTTGACAACGGGTTAAGCGCGCTCGACAACACCGAAAAGCTCTATATCCTTTCGGCTGATCCTGGATTGACATGGGGGAATATCGCTACCTATGCGCTGGGTAACAAGGCGACGCCGACTATTGAGGCGATCGGTGACCGAGCTGGTGGAGGTCGGAAAAGAACGGTATCAGCTATCACAGACGGCACGGTCACCGGAACCGGAACGGCCACCCATTTTGCGCTTACTGATGACAGCGCAAGCAAAATCCTTGCGGCCGGTGATCTTTCCGCAAGCCAGGGCGTCACAAGCGGGAACACGTTCACATTGACGTCCTTCGATATTGGCATCCCTGATCCCGCATAACACGAGGTGACCAAAAATGGATTTTATCCATACAAAAAATATTGAGATCCGGGCCGGTACCGATAATTGGGGACCGTTTCCGTTTGATTTCTCGGATGCGCTCCCGGAAGGCGATACTATTTCCGCCGTCACCGTCACCGGGTACGCCGGGAAGCTTTTGCCGTCGGATGCAACGATAGTTGATGGCGCAATCACATTTGCAGGGGAAACGGAAATCCCGCTGATAGATACGGATTATACCCCGGTAATTTCCGGTGCGGAGGTGTCTATAAAATTGTGTTATCCTGGGGATGACTATAAAGGATCTGCCACAATCGTGTTTTTGGTAGAGCTGGCCGGAACCGGAGAACACCCGTTTTTTTATCATGGGGTTCGCGTGAAATAAAAAACAGGCTGGGTTAAAATCCAGCCTGTTACCCTCCCGTACTGCAAAAGTACTGTAGCAGTATCTTGCAGCCAATAATATCAATATGTTATACCATATGCTCCGGGTTCAACTCCCGGCGCCTCCACCAATAACCACTTGATTTGATAACTGTTTTCGATGATTGCCCCCCTCAGAATGGTACTGTAACGGTACTGTAAGCTCTGAGGGGCCGCTTTTGACAAGATAATCCTTCATCACAACGCCCTTTTTGGAGTTTCCCCTGACGGCCGACTGCCACCAAAAACGGCCGGTTACTTTCCCGAAAAGCGGGTTTTCATCGGTGTAGGTTTTGAAATGTCCTCGGCAAAGGTGGACACGATTGTCCCATAGCCCTTGCGCTGCTTGCGCTTCCTGCTTTTTTCCGGTTGGTTTGATAACGAGCGTCTTGTATGTGAATAGAGGTTGTTTGCCTGACTTGATGCGCTTTTTGTTCAGTGCGGGGGGCGGGTGATTATTTGTTGTCCCGATGTTTTTGCAATGGATTAAGTCAAAAAAAAGTTTTAAAATGTGCAGTTCGTCCTTTATATCTTGATATAACGCTTTCCAAATGTCATTTTTATCTGAAAATCCGTGGAGTTTTCCGAAAACACCTGGTGTGTAAAAAAAACTTGATTCATCGTGTTTGGTCACGATTGGCTGTAAGAGCCATTCATTGTATGGGTGGCCTGCAAACCATAAAAACTTGACTTCTATATGGCCTCCAGCTTCTTTAATTAGCAAACCTCTTTTCGGAAAACTGCTTTCTGTGAAAACATCAAACGACATATCTTTAAATGTATAATCAACCCAGCAGCAGTTGTATGGCGTTTTTATACAATCTATCGACATCGGTTTGCCAACATATCTATTTAAAATAGAATCATAATTTTCTACCTCTCCCATAGAAAACTTTTGAGACGAAATCAGGTCTGATATTGTGGCTTCTAAAAAACCATTATCATATGAGCACCCACCGACTTTTTGCCGGATTTTTAAATCATCAACAACCTGATGAGCGAACATATCCACCTCACTTTTTCACCGATTTATCAATGGGGATAACCTCACCCCTGACAGACTCCCGGAGATCCTTCAGGGCCTTTGTGACGAGAAGCCCCTCAGTTTTGTCCGGCATTAAGTACCGCTCGAAGGCCTTGTTTGTCTTATGCCCGGTACCGCCTCGGCGGATCTGCTCCGGGGAAAGCACCTTCCCGAGCCCGACCGTGGTGCTGTGTTTTGTGCCGCCGTAAAGATCAACGCCCTCGATGCCCAAATTAGCGCAAGCCTGATTCCACCATATCCGGAAATATTTCGGTCCGAACTGTGAGCCGGGGGCGATCCCCTTATTCATTGCGCCATGCCTGAAAAAATAAACCTCCGGTAATCCCCTGGGGATGGCCCGGATCATTTCGATATCTTCAACATCCAGGTGGACATACTTCGGTTTCCCCTCCTTCGGGTGCGGGATAACGATCAGGCCGGCGTCAATATCGATGTGGCCTTCCTTCACGTTTCGCATCTCTCCCGGTCGGACCTTGATGTAGGTCGCCAGCAGTTTAATCCCGAGCCAGATTTTAGGATTCAGGTGGAAGGAGATCCGCTTGACCTCCTCAATGATATCCGCTTGGGTGCCGATACTGACCACATTCCGGTAACCCAACTCAAATTTAACCTCCGGGAAATCCGGCATTTCAATTGTGTTCCGCCCTCCCCTCTTTTCCCTGCGGATAACCCACGTCCAAAAATCGTGTATACAGCTTTTTAAATTTGATCTTGATTTGTCTGATAGCGGCTTGCCGTCTGGCCGCCGGAGATCATCGAAAATAAAATCCTCGATCTCAGCGGTGCCTATGGCCTTGATGTTGGTTTGCCCCCATGCCGCTATCGCCCGGGCCATGAATGCCCGGTACTGCTGGACAGTGGCCGGCTTGATTTTGGTCCGCTCTTTTTGGATAAGCCATTTTGTGGCAAGGTTTTCGAAACCCAGCGGATTATCCGTCCGGTAATCCCGAATATCGAACGACCCCTCGTCAGTTTTATATCTGAGACCGGTCAGAAATCGCTCGGCATCGATGTAATGGGTGAACGTTTTCTGAATATCTCGGCCAAACTGAACGTAAAACTGCCGGGCCGCTCCTACCTGGGGGTGGACCTGGCAGAAGCACCCCCGGCGCCGTTCGTCATGAATCAATTTGCCGCCACACACCATGCACCGCTCCCGAGTGTAAATGTTCCCTTTCATACATAGCATCCTCCCGTGGGGAGGGTACATTATTTGGGATGCGGGGTTCAACATTTAAATTATAACCTCCCGTCGAAACTGGAATATATCGGTCAGACAATTTCACAAAGTCATCATTCCCACATGTATCGATATTCTCTTGGATCAACAGGAATTGGTATATACTCGGAGAGCTTTTTTACAGTTTCTAAAAGGGCCTCAATAATTCTGATAGCAAATCCTGTACTGTCTTCATCAAACAGCCCTGTTCCAGGCATTGTGTTAGCATCAATAAAGTCGTTGATAACATCCTGGAACGAGGCGGTATATGTAGCTTGGGCGCCTACCAAGTCAATTTCAAGGCTCATTAATAGGGGGTCGCCTGATATTTTATGAAAAAAATTTTCGTCGTTATTTTCTTGGTAACAGTCCAGGTAAACGCTCCAATATTCTGGGTCTAATAATGCATCAAGGATTTCTTCTGTTTTTTCTTCCATAAGGCTCTCAACCCATTTTTTCATTTCAATTCCTGCATCCACAGCCGTCTCTTTTATCCATTTTAAATTCTCAAATTTTGCGCCTGATACTTTTTTTATCATTTGATATTTTCCTTCTCTAAATGGTCGAATTACGAATCACCATACCGTTCCACGGGCAACGGCACCCGGATAAACGCTCAGCCGATAATTCTGGTTCAAATGCGCCTGCAACCGCTCAAGCTCCGGCCGAGTCATTTGGTCGCGTGATTTCCCGAAGTGCTGTTTCAGCATCCCGTTGACCGTTTGGGGCTTGATCAGACTTTCCCGGGCATACGCCTTGACGTGCAAATCTATCGCCCGGCGCAACGCCTCCTCTTTTTCCCGCTCGGTCTGCATCGGGATCACGGTTGCGGTTACCGGCGACGGTCCGGGCCCTAGAAATTTTCCCCGGCTTCCGGTGAGGCTGGATGCTATCGGGGTAATTCCACCGGGCGCCATCGGGCCTAAATTTGGATCCTCGAATAGCCCGAGCTGTTTTGGTGAGCTCGGTTCCTTCTCGATGGGCGGCTTTACGAAAGGGGCATGCTCACGCTCGATCTTTTTGACGATCTCCCGGAAAAGCGAATCGTCCGGGCAGAAAATGTGCGCGATCTGGTTTTCGTATGGGCCGGCGTTGGGATCTACCCGGACGGCCCTGGCCACCATTTGCTCTATCCAGGGGGTTGACCTGATCCGGGTGAGGCAAATGATATGCGACACGGCCGGGACATCAAGGCCCTCATAGGCCATGGCCACGGTTACCAAACAATGCAGCCGACCGAACTTGAATTTTTTAATCATCCGCTGGGCGGCGGCGCTTTCATGGCTGGTGGCTATCTCGCATTCAACTCCGTTTTCGCGCAGGGTTTTGACGGTCTCCCGGGCGTGGCCGATATCGGCGGTAACGATCAGGCATTTCGAGTGATAACCGGTCCTGTTTATTCCACTATGCCAGTGGTTGATACCCGATATCAAAAGTTCGTTCGAATAATCGGTTTTCAGAGCGGTATAGAGCGCCGCCGAAGCGTCTTTTTTGTTGGTCCTCGACAGGTCGCGGTTGATCCGGTTCCCGCAATCGTCCATCCATTCCACGGCGCCATCGTGCATGTTGAAATGAATGGGGAGTATCGCGCGCTCTGCCAGGGCATCCGCCCGGGTGTATTCGATGCCGGCGGTATCTTTTCCGGTAGAGAGGTCTGGGGTCATGCCGGATCGGGTTGGAGTGTAATCGATGAATGCGATTTGTTTTCCGTCTCCTCGTTCGAGGGTGCCTGTCATAAGCACCACGAATGCAGCGCGCTCAACCAGCGGCGCTATGGCTTTCGTCCATGTGCCATCCACTTCACAATGATGGAACTCATCCAATACCAGGATATACCGGCGGCGCCTGAAATCGTTCAAGACCGTTTTGCCGGTATCCATACCGATGGCCTGATATGTGGTTACGAATCCGTTTGTGCCACGGCATGGGTTCGAATCGTTCGTGGATGACCTGATCATGAACCGGTGTCCGAGCATTTCCCGGAATTTTTGGTCAAGAAACCCTAGTTCCCCTTGGTCCTGAAGCGCCTGCCTGGGCACCACCCAACACAGGGCATCTGCGAGGCCGGCCGGAATCAGTTGGCAGGCAAGGATAGGAATTAAGCTCTTACCACCTCCAGGTGTAACCTTGAGGATAACTCGGCGGATCTTGGCGCCGGATGCCACCCGGGAAACAATCTCTTTTGTCTCTGATTGGTGTTTACGTAGGATCATTTTCCGAGTGCCTTATTACACAAAGCCAAAATATCACGCGGTGATGCCGCAACGGTTCCGTGCTCAATTCCGAACGACATCCATGTATGGATAACCCTTAGCGCGCTTTCCATCCGCTCATATCGATATTCCCGGCAATCGCAGGCGTGATGATGTGTTACGCACCTATCAGCTTGTTTTTTGGTGGTCATATTTCTCCCCCAACAGTTCAACCGCCTTCTCGTAAATCTCTTTTATCGTGGTCCACTGGACCGGAACCGATATGGAATAAGACCCAGACCCTCCGCAATCTTCGCAGGTCTCATCGCAGTCCTCAGGGTCAGCCCCGTCACCGCAACAATTCGCGCAGGTGACGATTATCGACTCCTTGAACTCGCCAATAAGCGCCGTTTTTGCCCCGTTCTCAGCCGTCAACCTTTTCGGCATTATTACTTTTTCCATAACCCTCCCATCGTGAGCACTCCTTCTCCGGCCGTCGCCCCAATCCGATAGGTACCGGCAGCCAGCGCTTCCAAGCCCGGCAATAATCACAGCTTGCGCCGTCCGTTGCTGGGCAGGGGATTTTGATTGTTGAGTGCTTACAGTTCCAGCATTCGCAGGTCATTGCGCGGCCTCAAACAGTTCATAAAACTCTTCGGCTTCACGGCAAAAAATAGAATTTTCATTATCGTCAGGGCAGTAAATTGCCACTTCAATATCAGGTGCGCCAGCTTCTTTAAGCGTCCCTGCCGCAAGCCATCTGTATTTTCCGCCTGTTTTTTTGTGGGTGTAGATCATTTTTCACCTCGATGCCGTAGCCTTGCACGAATACCGCCTCGCCATTTTTCTGAAATACGCGCATTGATTGATTTTCGGTATCTTTCTGGATCACCGCAACAGGAAACTAACCAGTCAATGGCGATGCGCTTAGCGGTTTGGTGCGACTTTGCGTTGACTGTCAATCGCGTTATGTCCCCAATCATGACTTCCCACTGGTTTTCTCCTTGGGGCGGAGGTTCCCATATTCCAGAAATTACTTTTGGCATTTCAATATCCATAAAACAAATGAAACACAAGAGCACCCCAATGCATCTGGAATGTTCCGATATATGCAGCACTGCTAACAGGAGCATGGTCGTTTGTGTGGAAGAGTTTAAAAAACCGGATCTCTTTTGGTGCGCTATCTTCAACCAGCGCCCACACACAAGGCTTTAATCCTTGCATATCAACGGTTAAAATTTTTGCATCGACAGGCATTTCAATCTTGATATTGTCTTGTATTTCAAACTCGTATTTGAATATTCTTCTCATTCTCCAACCTCCGAATAATCCCCAACAGCCGGTTGAATTTCATCCCATAACGAAGTGGGCAGCCATATATTGTTGTCGTTTACCTCAAACGCATCTTCTCCGGTAAAAACGAGATCGACAACTTGGTCCTCTATTGATTTTAAAAACTGAATTACTTCTTGTGAATTTTCACAAATCTCCAACTCGCCAGGAAGTGCCTTTTGATATCTCTCAACGAGGTTATCTCTCATTTTTGCTTTCATCTTTCAACCTCCTAATAATCCCCAACAGCCGATTAATATCCTTCATCTTAACGCTAGGATAACTGTCTCCATCGCCTTCGACGTTCAAGCTTCAGGGCGGACGAGGCGTTTCCCACACACTCGGCAGCGTGGATGGTTCGGCCGCTCAAAGCCTGGGAGTTTGGCTTGCTTCATTCTGGGTATTCCTCCCATGTGCGGCCGTCGAGCATCCTGCCAGAGGCTTTCTTTCCCACCCTATACATTGATAAGCCATCGACTATTTCTTGTCTTACGCCACCACTCAATCCACACATTTGATTGTGCCCAAGCCACTCTCCCCATTGTTTGAAGAAAAACGGGACTTCGGCCGAAACGCACTGATCCCTTAACGACCGAATCCAATCCGGGTGAACCGGCCGGGCCTTTGGCCCTGTTTCCCCCCCGGCAATAACCCAATCAAGCCGTGTCGGATCGGTCGTGTATGAGAAATCGAGATAGTGTGGTAGCCATGGCGTTAGGTCTATTTGGCTGAGCATGGGCTCAACCGAAACAAAACGGACCTTAGCCGGGATCTCCATCAGGAGCGGTATCCGTTTATCGGCTTGCTCCTGATTCTCAGCAGTGACACCAACCCACAAATGGTCCGGAATCTTCCCCCACGGAAAATGCTCAAAATAATCCAGCATGCGCCCTGGCCGTTTGGTGAGCAGTAAAAAAGTATGCTGCCGAGCGCCCATCATGGCCCCAAATACACGTGTTAAACCATGGTCTGTAACGCTATCGTGAAAAAGATCTCCCATAAATTGGACCCCGATGCGTGCGGTCTTTTTTCTTTTGAGTGGTTCGTTGAGCACACTCGACAATAAAACATGTTCTCCGCCTGCATATGCTTCACGCTCCCATTCTCCAATAGTCGGATTTTTCGCCAGCCGGTTAGCCATGGCCAGATGCCAGCAATTGTCACAGGCTGGGCTGATTTTTGAGCACCGCATAGCAATTGGATTCCAGGTGTGAGTCAAATAATCGATAGTTGTTTTGTTCATTATGCCTCGCAAACGAATACCGGCTTGCCGGCGATCTCTTGAATCGTCCGTTTGAACATTTCTTCATCTGAATTATCCGCCGACAAGTGGAGAAGATGGATACATCTGCACTTGCTCAAATCCTGGGCCTGGAAAAACCTGATGCAGTTTTCGAGGCTCATGTGTGCGGCCATAAGGCGCCGTTTACGGGCCGGATCGAGGTTAGGTGATAACGTCCGACTGCTGTAATTGCAGCCTATGGCGTAGATACTGACCCCCTTAAAGGCATACCGGGAATAAAAGCTGTCGTTGAGGTAAACGAGCTTTTCCTCTCCATCCGAAATCAAAAACCCGACATTTGGAACGTCGTGTTCTGCCGGAAACGCCAAGATTTTGAATCCATCAATCTCAAATTGATTTTTAGGGATTACGATATGAACACGATGGCCTGTGGCTCCGATGACCTCTGCGGTTTCGGACGTCATCCAGCAATCAACCCCGGCCCGGACCAAATCGAGAATTCCAGCGCTATGGTCGGCGTGGCTATGGGAGATCAGACACCCGGAAACCTCAGATAGCCGGTATCCGAGCGCCTTCTTGATCGAGCTGCCGCGGAGGCCAGCCTCGATCAAAAGCGATTTTCCCCTGCTCCTGACCATATAGAGATTCCCGTCACTGCTGCTGCGGTAGGATGTAAATTCCATAATTAAAACCCCGGCCCTGCTGTTTCGGCTTGAGCCTCTGCCGCTTCAGCCGCCACGATAGCCGCCTTTTCTGCGTCGGTAAGATCGATCGAGTCGCCGCCGGCTGACTGATCAGGGGTGGAATCAATATCGATCTCTTCTTTATTCGCAAACGCTCCAACTTCAGCTTGCGGCGACATGCGGGGCTGTTCTTCCGGCCCGGAATCCTCGATTTCGTCAACAGTTTTCATCCCCATGAGCACCTCTGGGGCATACAGCCGGCCGAATAGGGTAGCGGTCCGATACCGGAGCATCAAATCCGGCATGGTTTTCCACTTCGAGCCCTTTCTTTCGATCCAGCCCTCGACTTTTGCCATGGCAATTGACACGGCCGGGCTTTCCAGCCGTTCACCGGTCGCCTTCTCGATAGCCCATGCGATGCACGATTTATTGTCTCCATCACCTTTTGTCTCGTACCGGATCGGGGTGAATTTTCCAGTGGTATTAACAGCTGCAATAATAAACTGCGCGGACCATCCGGGCCGTCCATGCACGATGTAAATGCTTTGCATGACCGACAACGGGGACGCTCCCATGCGGTTTGCCATTTCCAGCGCTATGACGGCGTTGGCAATGTTGCCTTTAAATTGTTCTGGAACCAAGTCCGCTGATGCCAAGCATTTCGCCTCGCGTTGCATCAATTCGAAACCTGCCAGTGTGCTAAACCCGGCCACTACAGGTTCTCGGCGGGCCGTTTCTTCGACCACTTTATCGAGCACGGATGCCGTGGCTTCCATTGCTGCTTTGGTGCCATTATTTGCTACTTGCTGTTGCGCCATTGGTTTCTCCTATTCTTCATCAATAAATTGTAATTTGGCTATCCTGCACTTTCCATATTTTCCACCAAGCTGGGCAATTCTCTTTTTGATTTGGTCAAGCGATGCCGATCTGGTGTACTGTTCATGGACAATCGGGCCACCATCATCTACAAACATTTTGCCTTTTCCGATTGAAAGCGGCTGATCATTTTCAGCGACCATTACATAAATGTCTTCTGGCATTGCTTTTCTCCTTATGCCGCCTTCTGACCGGCAGCGATTGATTCAACTCTGAGTTCTTTGTCTTCAGCAGAAACCACGAGCCGGATCATCTGGCCGGCGGTCTGGAGGGTTTCGACAATACTCTCCGCGTTGTCGATGAACAGTGGGAGAGATACCCCGTGGTATTCAGACAGCGCGTTTATAATATCGATTCCGCAATTGATCCGGCTTGCGTTGTTGAGATCGCCGTAAGGAACGCCTCCGACCGTTGCTGTGCAGCAATCCGCCAAACCTCCATTTATTTGCTCGGAAAAAAGCTTCCAGCGGGTAATTTTGAACTTGCTGTTGATATGATCAGTCAACATCCCGCACTTGGCCCGGGTGAACTCCTCCAAGACATGGAGATCTGCTTCAAGCTGCTCAAACTCTTTTGCCAAGGCTTTTTCTTGTGTTGCCAGCTCGGCAATCCGAGCCTTAGATTTTTGGGCCGTCTCGATCTCTGCCAATTTCCCGTTGATGGTATCAATTGATACCTCGGCCTCTTTGATTTTTGCGTAAACCTCGGCGGCGGCATCATGCCCGCCGATGGCAAGTTCCCCGAGTTCGGAATCGATTTTGTTGGCCTTTTCGGTGAGGATATCGAGCCCGGCCGGCGCCGGCAATCCGGCCGGTTCTGATAGGGCTTTTTTAGCTTTCTGATAGGCCTCTTCGGACAAGGCTACACGGGCGTTTTGATCTTTCAGCGCTTTCAACAGCTCAGTCTCACGGGCTTTTGCCGCCGTCAATTTTTCGGAATGCTCCTTCCCAGACGACTGGATATTGCTAAGAATATCGGCCTTAACACGGTTAAACTCGGCTTGAGCGGTCGAAACAGTGTCGGCAATCTGGCTTTCCGGTATCGCTTGGCCGCAAGTCGGGCAAGTCCCGGCGACCTCCGGCGGAACGAAAACTTTCTGGTTCTCTTCGTGCCATTTCTTTCTGAGCGCTTCAACGGCTGCGGTAAGCGCATTTATTTCAATCCCAACCGATTTGATGCCTGCGGAAATTTCGCGGGCCTTATTTTGTGCGGTCGTGAGCGCTTCTTCCGCCTCTCGGGAGGCTTCGCGGCGCTTTGCCATGACGGCCTCGACCTCTTTTTTATGGGCAGCCTCGATCTCCTGGATCTGGTTTTGGAGATCCAGCAATTCCTTTTTCTTGATGCCGATAGCGCCGCCGGACTCAATCATTGACAGCTCATTTCGAAGAACCTCCAGGCGGGACTCGATCCCGGATTTTTCCTTGCTCAAGGGGCCGGGATCGAGTTGTTCGGTTGGTAGGCTTTTTGACAACTCATCGATCCGCACGGGGATAGCCGTCAACTCTTTATTGATTCCGGTTTTCCGGTAGGCTATCTCCTGCCGGTACTCATCCACTGTTTTTTTATCTCCCAACATCTGCGGGATTCTGGCGAATTCGGCGGACGTGGCAATCACATCGGCATCCGACACATCGCCGCATACCTCGATCAAAAGTTTGCGGCGGGCGTCCCATTTCATTTCTTCGTTGACGAAGCGGGGAGAAGTGAGGAGTCGGAAAAGCTCAGGCCGGGCTATCTCGGAAATCTTTTCCTGGTAGCCTTTTGTCTTTACCGGTACGCCATTGACAAAATAATCGGTAGTATGGCCTGAAAAATCGGATTGCGCAGAACCGCGGCGCTTCGTCCATTTTTCACTGAAGACCTTGCGGAGCGTTATTTCCCGTCCATCAACATCAAAAACGCCCTCGACCTCGTGGTCGATGTTGGAAACCGGAACTCCGTCAGACAGGGTTTTTATGCCGAAATTGGCCGAGTTAAGGCTGTCTTTGTCGGTAAGCAACCAGACAAACGAGTCCATGATCGTGGTTTTGCCGGTGCCATTATCGCCGTAAATTGTGGCATCCTCGCCCATCGGCGAGAACGTAAATTCTCGGATGCCCTTGAAATTGCGCAAAACAAGCTTTTGCAGTATCATACCTCACCTCCATCTTTTGGTTTAACGGCTCGTTACCGTGTAGTTATAATCCGGTCTCTGCTGCCTGAGATTGCTGGCAATATCGCAGGCGCCCCATACAGCAAGGCCCATTACTATGGTCAAAAAAACGAGCGATACGATTTCTTTCACTGCCGATTTAATCTCTGCCATGGTGCCTCCTGTTTTGGGTTTGCGCGCCCGGCCATGGGTGCACATAACCGGGCGGGCTGGTCGATGCCTCTTCGCCATCCGCACGAGATATGGAACCGGCCTCCCAGCTGCGGATGGTTACTCTATGCGGCGGCATCCGATTGACCGCGTGAAGGAGTGCTGGGGCCGTGGTTGGTTTATTTTTTATGCTTATAGAATTGCTCCAAACGTTTTAAGGCGTGGCTGATTCCTGCGCGTGATATCGATTTGTCAAGTGCATAGCCCATTACAACAACCCTCTGCGCGTCATCGAAGGTCTCTAAGTTCCCGCTGGTTATGGTGTTAAAAATCATATCAGAGTCTTGCATTTGCTTTTCTACCTCTCTGGCATATTCGTCCATAAATTTTTCCATAATCCCGACGCGCCCCGGCGAACCGGGGGCTTATCGGGGATAAGCGCCGGATCTGTGCTCCGGCTGGTAGGTTAGCCTATAACCGTTGACTGAGGTATTTTTTCGGAAAGCCATTTTTTGATGTTGGCTATGGCTGCCAACTTCCAAGCTCCGCCATCGGCTTCATATAAGGAGCAGTTTATACCCCCTTGATTCCTAAGCCTCAAAATAAACTGCGATGATGGCTGTTCGATTTCGCGGAACGTCCTGTACGGCCGCAGCGTTAACGGGTTTTCGACCTTTACTTTTGACCGTGTTGTTATTCCGGTTGTAACCTGTATGGTCTGGCTGAATTTATCATCCTTGTTTTCAACAACCGTTTCGTTGGCAAGCTTCCCGAGCATATCTATCATTCCGCCGATAACTTCGTCATAAACGAACAAGCTTTGCAGCGCGATAATAAACCGTTCCAGGTCATGGAATTGATCGAACTTGAACGCCGTCGCATCGAGACCAGCCTCGCAGTACTTGAACCGGATGTTCTCGTTCATCGGGTCGATGTTGCCGTAAATAAAAACCTTGTCAAAATCGAATACGTGCACAAAAAGCTTGCTGTCCTCTACACGCTCCGGGTCAATCTGACTATTCATGTAATCCGCAAGTCCTTGGAGCGTTTTAAAACCCAACACGGCGGGCTTAGAGTGTTGAGGCGGGTGGACAATGGATAAGCCGTCTTTGGTATAAATATGATCCCCGATTTTTTCCTGCCTGATCGCATCAAGTGAAAGAATTTTTTCAACGAATTTTTGAAGCATTTTGCCTCCTTATTTGGCTACCGAAACGGGTTTGCTGAACGGTAAACTGGTTTGTTTGTTTGTCGGGCCGCGTTCAATAGCGAACCCGCCACGACCTGCATCAATTTTCAAATCTGCTGTTAGAGTTTGCGGTTCCTGCCCCTGAAGCTTCGCGTCGCACGTCAACCCAATGGCGATAATAGTTCTGTCGTCGCTCGGCTTGATGGAAACCTTCAGCGTTATAACCCGTTGCTTGAGGTTGGTGTTAATGTCGTTGATGTTGTCAAGTGCTTCTTTTAAACACCTGTCAAACATTTCAACTGCCGCGCCATCTCTAATATTCGATAGCGACATTTTTTCTTTAACTTCTTCCATTGATGCCCCCTAATTTTTGAGTTAACCCCCGGCCAATTCCGGGGGTGTTCGCCGCTCTGATGCTTTCGTGAATCGCGGCTAAATTTTTAATCTTCGAAAAATTTACCATCCACGTACTGGAGGGCATCGCTGTCCTGTTTCACGGCCTCGATGCAGATGGCTTCTGACTGATCCTTCACGTACTGGAGCGCATCGCCGTTACGTTTCACGGCCTCGATGCAGATGGCTTCTGACTGATCCTTCACGTACCGGAGCGCATAGCCGTCCTGTTTCACGGCCTCGATGCAGATGGCTTCTGACTGATCCTTCACGTACCGGAGCGCATAGCCGTTACGTTTCACGGCCTCGATGCAGATGGCTTCTGACTGATCCTTCACGTACTGGAGGGCATAGCCGTCCTGTTTCACGGCCTCGATGCAGATGGCTTCTGACTGATCCTTCACGTACTGGAGGGCATCGCTGTCCTGTTTCACGGCCTCGATGCAGATGGCTTCTGACTGATCCTTCACGTACTGGAGCGCATCGCCGTTACGTTTCACGGCCTCGATGCAGATGGCTTCTGACTGATCCTTCACGTACTGGAGCGCATAGCCGTTACGTTTCACGGCCTCGATGCAGATGGCTTCTGACTGATCCTTCACGTACCGGAGCGCATCGCCGTTACGTTTCACGGCCTCGATGCAGATGGCTTCTGACTGATCCTTCACGTACTGGAGCGCATAGCTGTCCTGTTTCACGGACACGATGCAGATGGCTTCTGACTGATCCTTCACGTACTGGAGCGCATAGCCGTTACGTTTCACGGCCTCGATGCAGATGGCTTCTGACTGATCCTTCACGTACCGGAGCGCATCGCCGTTACGTTTCACGGCCTCGATGCAGATGGCTTCTGACTGATCCTTCACGTACTGGAGCGCATAGCTGTCCTGTTTCACGGACACGATGCAGATGGCTTCTGACTGATCCTTCACGTACTGGAGCGCATAGCCGTTACGTTTCACGGCCTCGATGCAGATGGCTTCTGACTGATCCTTCACGTACCGGAGCGCATCGCCGTTACGTTTCACGGCCTCGAAAGCTTCAATTTTTGACAAGTTTTTCTTAATTCTCAAGCGCTGATATTGTTCTTTAAAATCTGTTAATTCCACTATGTCCTCCTTTTGAGTTGTAAAGCGTTTTTTTACTACTTAGCGGAATAGGTTCTGACCATAAACCGCCCTGTTTCTACAGGTTTCGGAAAATATTCCACACCATCAATAGTTACTGATTTCATAAATATCCTTTGCTTTCAGGTTTGCGGCGATAAACTTTTTGGCCCGGAATGGTGAGCTTGCAATCAACGGTACAGAGTAACCCCTGATTGCAGAGGCGTTCCGGGCACGCTTACATAATTCGAACTTACAAGTTTTTTTCGATTGTTCCGGTATTTAGCGGGATCGTCACTCCCGCCGTGCTCTCAACTGTGCAGGTAAAATTTTCTAAAAAGGATCAATCGTCTTTTATACTTTTCAAGCCTGGCTAAATCTGATTCCGTTCTATTGGTTTTGGTCGGCTTCCTTATCGATAGCTTGCTTATCTTTACGGCTTTCAACCTTCGCCTCTCTTTAATTGATGTTGGCATTTTGCAACCCCTTAAACCGAACTGATAAGTTTTTCTGGCTGTTGCCGTGGCAGGGTAAAAGGCGCCGGAGACCCGTTAAACCGGCGCCCATAAATTATAAGTTTCCTGCCATGGCCGGCTGACCGAAGGCCACACACACTTCGCGCCTAGGCTCCAATAAATATGGTTTGGGTCTTTTAATGGCAGGGGTCTCTGAAATGATGTAACAAATAAAATCCATCCCTGATCCCTCCCGTGAATCCTAATTAAACTAACAAGTTTTTCTTGACTGTTGCCTTAATTTTGATCAGCCAAATTCCCGTCGCGGTTGCTCCGGGGGCATCATGGGGTGGGTTGGCGATCCATTGAAACAACCATTCCGATCAGAGAGAGCACAAACCCCTCTTTGCCTTTACTCTCGTGAAATGATAAATAGTGGTCAAAAAGTCTTTTAGCCGCCAGAGTGTCTTTATGCGCCAAAATCTTTTCTATTTCTTCCGTATAGTATTGGAGGTTCTTTATGTCAGTCATAATTTCCACATGCCCTCATTGCTTTAAAGAAAACGTAGCGTTTAAATCTGTTGGTGAGTATCGTTTAAGCTTAAAAATAAAAGAATTGCCGGAGTTCCCATTCTTGTTTAACGTCTCTTTCGTTTGCGGAAATTGCGAAGGCGGCCTTACGGCAGAGGTCGGTATGTTTGCTATGGAAGAAGCGCCGTCCCCGCACCTATATTCATCCGGGCTTAGTTTTTCAGATAGCTATGTCGTTGTGAACACATACCCTAAGCCTTCGCCAATCATCTTCCCGGATTATTTACCGGATAATGTTTTGAAAGCGCTCAGCGGTGCTTACATCTGCCTACGCTCCCACCTCCCATGCAGTACGAAAGACACAAGGCCTTGGGATTTGGCTGCAATGGGATGCCGCAAGGTTCTTGAAATATCGTGCAAGACTTTAGACCCGGATTTCTCCGGGAATCTTGAGAAACGAATCAATAACCTTGCAGACCAACACATCATTACCCGTCAGCTTGCAGAATGGGCACACGCGATCCGCATTGACGGCAACTTCGCGGCCCACGAGCTTGATTCTGTCGATGAATCTTTTGCCAAAGAACTGTTTAACTTCACTGAAATCTTCCTGATGTATGTCTTCACGTTGCCGGGTATGTTGGCCGCTCGGCGGGCTCAAAAACCTGGCTGATCTGACGAACCCCACACCGAGTTTCAACACTGGGTTTCCGGTCGGTGGGTTGGGGTGATGGGTTTGTTATAATCAAAATGATTATTATATGTCAAGCAAAATGATTATAGTTTTGATTATTTTTTGGGGATTATGGGTGGGCAATTAAAAGGTGTGTGGAGATGGGCAACAAAAAACCCCGTCCGAATTAACGGGCGGGTCGCGGAAGCATGGCGAAAGCGGGTTGACATGGTGTTAACTATGGTACACAATAAAGCCATGCTGGAAATCATCAAAACCGATACATTTGAACGGTGGCTTCGCGGGCTTAAAGATCGGACGGCTATAGCGCGAATCAACGCAAGAATCCGTCGCATGTCTATCGGAAATCTTGGCGATATCAAAATGCTACGTGATGGTGTTGCCGAGGTCAGAATAGACTTCGGACCGGGATACCGGTTGTATTTCATCAGGCGCGGGCCTTTGGTGATTGTGCTTTTGGCCGGTGGCGATAAGCGCACCCAAGACGCCGACATTAACCGCGCCATTGTCCTTGCAAAAGACTGGAGGGATTGAATTATGGCAGAAAAATTTTCCAGATGGGATGGCGCTGATTATCTCGAAACCGAAGAAGATATTGCGCTGTATTTTGAGGCCTGCCTCGCAGATGACCCAGGTGACGGCAGCTTGATTCGGGAAGCTCTGGGGGATATCTCCCGCGCACGTGGCATGAGTCGGTTGGCTAATGAAACCGGTATCAGCAGGGAGGGGCTTTATAAAGCCTTGTCCGCCGGCGGAAACCCCGAATTTTCCACTGTGATGAAGGTTATTAAAGCCCTTGGTCTGAAGCTTCATGCCACAGTCACCGAACACTGACAAGGGGGGCGGTGTCATGAAAAACATAATGGAAATAGATGGATATAAGGCGGTTATTCAATACGACCCTGAAAATGAAATCTTCAGGGGTGAATTCATAGAATTAAACGGAGGGGCCGATTTCTACGCCAAAGATATTAAGGGGCTGCGCAAGGAGGGCAAGGTTTCGCTAAAAGTTTTTATGGATATGTGCCGGGAAAAAGGGATTGGTCCGGTTAAAAAATTCTCTGGGAAATTCAATCTTCGCGTTCCTTCAAAGCTGCATGCTGAGATAGCCGCCGTCGCGGCAGCTGACGGGAAGAGCCTCAATGTTTGGATTGTGGAAAAATTGAGCGGGATGGTTGGTAGAAATGTTTGAAAAGCATAAAAACCCCGGCCGGTTGTCGGCCGGGGTTTTGGGGGGAATAGAAATTATTTTAATTTGCCACGAGGACTCAGTTACCTTGTTGTGCTTTGAAAAATAGCGGCCTCGCCATTTGGTAAAAAAATGGTTCCTTGGGTAGTCTGTGGCTGGGGTGGCTGCATCGAATTTATAAGCTGTAACAATTGCAGGTTTGTTTGGATCTCGTTTTGATGCGCCTGCCGTTGTGCTATTTGAATCCTTTGAACTTCGTTGGCAATATTTAAATCGATATTTAATCCTGGGGCGGAGTGTGGCCTTGCCAATGTGTATTGCGATTCTCTATTTCGCTTGAAAATTGTTACAATACCAGGCGAGGCAGCCTGTGCACCGCTTCCCCACCTTGCGACAACACCCTTTGTTTTGAAATCACCTTTCCCATCAACAAAGTTTTTATCCCAAACATACACCACTCTAACCGGAGAGACCCCCAGAACTTGAGACCCATCTTGATACGATATAACAGCCCCCTCCGGTATGGTGTGGTAGGTCAAATAATGGTTTGCGCACCCACCGACGAATAAAAAAACAAGTAAGAAAAATGACGCGAATTTTATTTTCACAAACACGATTCCTTTTGTTTTTTGACAAAAAGTATCAACTTAATTTTGTGTGAGTTGCCCGACCTTTTCCCATTCCGGATTTGGCCTGAGCGTAGCAGAAATATATAAAGTATCCCCGGATATAAATGACGTTTTAATGCCCTCTTTTTCAAGATTTGCTTGGAGCTGTTCTGGGTTAAGGATATAAATACCCCCGGTCGAAAAATCGACAATTAAGCCTACTACGCCCCCAAAAAAGATATTTCCCCAAATCCATCCGCTGACACCATTACTCGTCACCGTTGCTGAATATGGTCGATATCCTGGCAATTCCATCGTTATGGTATGAGAGTTTCGCCGGCTCATTTTAATAATAGACGGTGCTGAACCCTTGTTTTCTCCATCCACAGTTATTATGGCGCCCGGAGGCGTACTTGATACGCCTATTTCCTGATTTATTCCATTCATGATTGTTGCGCATCCAGCGATAAAAACAAATAAAACAAAACAGATAGCCACTTTTAACAACCTCATGACGCCAACTCCTTTATGTTTTTTAATAGTGACAAAAAAACGAACAAAGAAAATAATGAGCAAAAATAATGCCGAAATCGCGTTTGAAATAGTTTTTAATTATTCAACATGTTGCAAGCTCAAAAATAAGTGGCATGTAACAAAAAGTACCAAAATACTGATCCATGTGTAACAAAAAGTACCATCTCTATTTTGGGTCATCGGTTCCAGCCGAATGTTTCCAGTATTATCAAATTGCCTGTTCGGGTGTAACCGGCTGACCATTGCTTGGTGCGGTCCTGGTACGGCTGGTCGCCGTTGCTCGAACCAGGCATCAACCCGCCTTTGGTTTCCTCCCGACCATATCTTCAACCGTATTGGCAACACCCTTAATGTAGCTTCCAACTTTTCTAAATTGTTCTGGGCTTAGGCGCTCTATTTTTACCAAATCTCTATTAATATCAATAGCTAAATCTTTGTCTATGAATTGTTTAATGATTCCGCCATGCTCTATATCTATAACGTTTTCATGGCTGATATTTTCAGACATCTCCAAGCAATCTGTATTATAAAATTCGGAAACATCAACCCCAAGATCTATGGCCAACTTCTCTAATGATTTTTCTGTTGGATTTCTAAGGCTTTCCGTTTCTTCGTCGAGCCAGTTATAAATCTGTGTCGGTTTTCGCTTGGTCTTTTTGGCGAAGGCGGCTGGACTCAAGCCTGTTGCCTTAATCAGTCTCCTCAAGTTCCTTTTGGTGACGATTTTTGGAGCTTCCATTCTTTCAGTCACTTTTTTTTGTTGACGCATATAATCATTTTGGTTATATGGTATAGTCATGAATCTAGCCAAATACCTAAAAAATCGTAGCCGCGAAGAGTTCGCTGCGCAAATAGGAACCACTCGCAACTATATTGCAATGCTTTGCTGTCATCAGCGCCGCCCCTCCCCAGAGCTAGCCCTAAAAATCGAGCGGGCCACCGGGGGCCAGGTAACGGTTATGGAGCTTCTTTTTCCAAACCAAACGAACCCAACCCGACCATGTGAATGCAACCCAGCGGAGGCCCCAAGTGGATAATAACGATATTTACACCCGCAGCCTTCTGGCCAGTGGCAACGCGACCATAGCGGATTACAATTTTATCCAGAATCTCGGAAACCCGCTCGCTTTTCTACAGTTGCCGGGAAGATGCAACACACATATGCATGCTGGATCATCACTTTTACTGCCACAAAATCGAGCCCTTCTCGGGGAAGAAACGCTTCGATTTCAAGGTAATGATGGTGCCCATAATCAAGGCTTTTCGCCTTAATCATGTTCGAGTCATTAATAAAATCAGATAGCCCGGAAAGGACA
>Ga0209416_1000212_pt1 | contig 63422 bp, 87 predicted proteins | sample RifGroF1_FD_184001 | JGI IMG/M metagenome (GOLD analysis project Ga0209416, IMG submission 184001) | Groundwater microbial communities from Rifle, Colorado, USA - Groundwater F1 (SPAdes) (version 2) | ecosystem: Environmental > Aquatic > Deep subsurface > Groundwater | place: Rifle, Colorado... | reverse complement strand
CTTCTGGCAACGTCCCCAGGCATGCCTGCCCTCGGCGTAGCGCATCAGATTCCCCTCATGTCGAAAGTCGTGCTGGTGCGTTCACGGTCGGCGTCCCGGGCGTCCTGGAACGCTTTCTCCGCCATCGGGACGAGAATGCTCAACCGGGTCGGCGCGAACTTGAGCGCCAACTTAGCGGCAAGCCCCGAGGCAAGCGCCTCGAACCAGAAGTAGTCAACGTCCGTGGTTTCCGATGCCGCGGTCACGTCCTGGGTCTTCCTCAACCGCCAGTAGCGAAAGACATCCGTTGAATTCTCGGGCTCGTTCCACAGGTAGTAGAGCAAAGCCTTGCGGTCAAAGAAAACGACCGACGGCAGACCCTCGACCGTCTTGTCGGGGATCTCCATGTAAGCCTCGCGGCTGATCGCCCGTACCGGCGTGTCGATGCTGCTCCTGCGGATCACGCCACCAAGGATGGCGAGTGTGCCAGTGGCCACCGTGTAGTCCGGGTCGCTGTCGGTGAGCGTCTGCGTTTGCTCATCAACGGCGTAGTTGTGGTTCCCCTTGGCCGCCCATTCCGCGAACATGAGGTTGAGCGACATCCTGGACGATACCAAGTGCTTGGAGACCAGCGTTACAGGGTCTATCCCGCACCTAGAAAAGGACTCGTCAACGAACTCCGCTATATCTGGCGACCAACTATAGGTTCCGCTAGTGGCGATTTTCGTTCTCCAAGTATCTGTTCGTCGTGGCGAGCTTTACGGGATCGGCAGCACGTCAGCCGTTGCCGGTTTAGGCTCCAATTCCTTGATGCGCGCGAGTGCCTGCGCGAGCTGCATTCGCAAGGCAATGAGTTCAAGTTCCTTCGCGCCGATGATTGCCGCGATCTGATCTTCAGTGAAGTTCATTTATGCAGTCCTTTTCCAAGCGAATATCACGAAGTACGGCATCAAGTTGTTATGCGCCAATCCGCCGCCAGTAGATGCCGTGGAAATACCGGCAGCTTGAGTCCCGCTCGCGTTGGTATCAATCCCGAATTTCATCGCTCCGCCACCCGCGCTTGAAGGGGCTTGCTCGACGTGGGAGTGAGCTGGAATCATCGTCTCGTCCAGAGTCACCGTTTTCGCGCCGCCGGTTTCTTCAACCGTGTCGAAGTCGGTATCCCCGGAATCCAGACCTACCAGCACGCGGCCAGCGGCGATTGCGGACCAGGTTCCATAACCGAGCAATGTTGCCGGATTGGTGCTGACCACGGCGATAAAGACCGAACCTATCGGAAAGGCATTTGAGCCCCCGGGAGGGGAGGCCCACGTAAAATCATCCCGAAGGAACTTCGTTCCATCCGGGGTTCCGGTAGCGATTAAGTCGTTTCCGGTCTTGTGAGAAGTGGCGTGAATCGCGTCGTGGCTCATGCGAGTACCACTCCAACCCAGGCTGGCGTCCCACCGTAATCGTAAATCCAGAGTTTACGCCCGGTGGTATCGTAGACCATCGGGTTGAATCCGGTCTTGACCGTTGGAACGCCGGTCGGAGTCCCGGACATAGTTGGGACTTGAGGGAAGCCAATTGTTGCGGTTGTTGCCGGAGTCGCTACGCCTATGGTTACATCCCCGTCATTCCAGATAGTCATTTTCTCGACTACGCCGACCGTCCCTTGATTGGCGGTCAGGAACCGGATGACACCACCAATGCCAGAAGTAGTATCAGCAATTGTGCCGATAGAATCGTACTTGATCTGCGCGGCAAGTTCATAGGTGTTCGTCGCGCCGAGATAGCCATAACCGGAGATCGTCAGGAGATCATCACCCGTGGTGATGACCGTGGGGCTGGCGGCCGTGCCGCGAGACTTGCGGGCATTGAAAAGATAGCCAACTGCATCAGCAGACCCCTTAGAGGCTTGAGCAATCCCGCCCCCAAATCGGATTTGCTCCCCTCCAGCATTGCTGGCTATACCAAAATGTCCTGCCGCACCCTCAACCCAAAGACCGCTACCTGACCAATTGCTTGATTGAATAGCTGGAGCAGCGGCAGTTCCATCATTTAGGAACAATGTCTGCGTACTGCTCCAGCGCATGATTCTAGTGCCCGTCACGTTGGCGCTTAACTGCCCACTCGGATTGGAAAACCCCGTCCCTAAAGCAGAGGCGAAAGAATATGCGGGTGCAACATTAGTCCCATCGGTTGCCAGAATTTGCGCCGTGGTCGGACTCACGCTGAACACATGTGCCGCTCTTGAATACACAGAAAGCGGCGACATCGTTGAAGCGGCAAGTGTGGAGAACTTCGCCAGTACCTGATTCGGCACTCCGCTTGTTGAAGTCCCGCCTGTCGCAGCGGCAGATTCCCCGAGTTCAAATGCAACCTCTGAATTTGTTACCTTCGCCCAGTTCCAGCGCACGTTCCAGTCGGCATTGGCGATACCTGCTTGATCGGCAGTTGCGGCAGTGATGCCATCAAGTGTCGATGCCCCACCCGCTGGAGCGGCATAGGTACCGTCGCCCCGGAAAAACGTCGTCGTATTGTTCGGCCACTTCGGAACGAAGCCGTGCGCCGTCGCGGAAGCGTTCGCGGTCGTGATGTCTGTAAGAGAAAGCCCGCCTTCCGGCAATCCGGTTGCATTGGTCAGCGTGGCTGATGAAGGTGTTCCAAGCGCGCCACCGGAGACAAGGTTTCCGGATGCGGTCCCTGTTAACGCCCCTGTGAAAGTGGTCGCGCCGACCGTGGTGAAAGTCGCCGCACCTGGAGTCCCGCCACCAATCGTGCCCGGTGCTGCGAACGTTGCGCCGCCAAGCGTCGCCGCGTTGACGCCTGTAATATTGGTGCCAACCCCGGCGGAGGGCGTACCCAGGTCCCCACCGGCATAGAGCATCGTCGCGGCAGCGTCAGGGAAGGTATAGACCCGCGCAACCGTTGGACCGGCTACGGTGAAGTACGCAATCCCCGTGCCGCCATTAGCAGTCGGCAGTATCCCCGTCACCGCCGCGGACTGCGCGAGATTGACGGCTCCGAATGTCAGTGCAGTACCGCTGCGGCGAAGCACCTGATGGTCGCTCGCCGCCGCTATACTGGCGTAGTCCGCGATGGCGTTGCCGGTAACACCGAGGATACTGAGAGCGGAACCCTGCGCCAGCGCCGAGAACGCGAGATCGCCACCAGAAAAGCCAAGGTACGTCGCCAAGTACAACGGCGAAATGTAGCGATTCGTCCCGGCGCCAAACGGCGAACGTTCGACCGGAATTCTGTCCGTGGCTACGGCAGTTGCGCCGTCGGTCAGATTCGCAATGGTTGCGTCAGCCAAAACTCATACTCCGTTAGTCAACGCCTGCTCGACAGACCATCCGTATGCGTCGATGCGCTGCCTGATTGTTGTGCTTCTCAATCCAGTAGCCATTGCCCACTCAGCCACGGTTTTAGTATTCCCGTGCAATGACAGTTTCCTACCGATAAATAAAGCGGAACACGTCGCACAAATTTTGTGTGCCATTACGGGATCAGGAGCACGCTGGCCCCGTCGCCTTGCAGAAGATTGCTGGTTCCGTCACCTAGCAGAATGTTGTCCACACCAGCACCGGCCGCCGCTCCGCCGGCGCCCAACAACAAAAGGTCTTTGCTGGCCACGATCAGACTCCCTTATATCCGACGGCAGAGACTTTCATAGTCGTAACGCCAGCCACGGCGGCGAAGTTCAACGCCGTGTTGGCGCTCAACTTTAACGGGCTCTCCGACAAATCAACCACGGCGCCACCTGTCGCAGGCGCGGGGATAGTCAACTTGATCGTCGTGCCGTCCTTGATATCGACTTCAGTGCTGGTCCCGGACGAGTTGGACACGATCAGCGTAGTGACGTAGATCCGGACTCCGACGCCCTGGGCGGCGATGAGCGCCGTGTCGTTCGTGGTGGTCGCCGTATTGCGACCATCCAGCAACACGGATTCACGATCCGGCTGCATGGACTACCCCTTGATCCCGAGCTTTTCCCTCGCCTCGGCAAGCACGGCATTGATGCGATTGAGTTCGCCCTTGGCTGCGACGATGGCATCTTCCATGACCTTCAGCGCCGCGCGCTGGGTCAGGGCAGCCAAAGCCGCCTTGGCCGCTTCGGAAGCTGCTGAATCGCGCGCTGCCTGCGCTCGAGCATTGACATCGGCAAGCGCGGCTCGACCAGTCTCCGCCACCGCCATGGCCGACCGCTCGGCTTGGTCGATGATGCCCTGCGCCTTCACGGAAGCCTCGCCGGCAATGCGCTCGGCCTCCTGGTTGGCGTCCTTGATCGCCTGCTTGACCTTCGCCGCGGCTTCCTCGGCGGCTAACTTTCCGGCGGCGCGAGCCGTGGCAAGGTCGGCCAAGATACCGTCGAGCTTTGCGTGTTCCTCGGCGCACATCTTTTTCAACTCCCCCGACCGCTTTTCAGCCGCGGCCGTGTCATCCTCGATGGTCGCCATCTTCTTCAAAGCGGCCATCATTTCAGCAAGCCCTTCGGCATCACCGGCAAGCTCAGTGAGCCGTGTGATCCTGGAAATCTGGTCTTTCATGCTCATCAGTGGCTCCTTGCCTGCGAGACCTGCATGGCGATCGTGGCGTCGTTCGCGTAGGAATTGACCTTCAGCCTGACCCCGCCCGTCGGTGCTGTGTAGGCCGTTGTGCCGTCCGCCGTCTGCGTCGCCAGGCCCCCGGCCACCCAGTTTGGCGTCTGTGCCGGCGTCGCCGTCAGGCGCTCAAAGCACTTCTGCACCGTGTAGTCGATGGTGCCGCTGAGATCGACGGCAATGCTGGTGTCTGGCTCGTATAGGTCAATGGCCAAGACAAAACCTATCTCGTCGGCCGCCCCGACTTCGACATCGGTGCCAACCGCCGCATCCGCAGCGATCTGCGTGACGGTCTTGAAATACTTCGTCGTCGCCACAACACCAGCGTTCACCCCAGTAATGGTGTCAGTCTGAGCTTTCCCCCACTGGTCGGTCCCGGTCACGGTGAAGATAACGGCGGCAATATCACCTGCGCTGTAGGCCTCGATGGCGTATGGATAGCCAAGGGGCACGGCACCACCAGAGGCAAGCGCCCCGGTGATGGTCAGGTCCGCTGCACCGGCAGTTTGCTGCGCCAAGCTGATGCCGTCTCTGTCAATCGTGGCCGGCGTTATGGCGATTCGTTTTGGTTTTTGCATATCCATTCTCCCAATCCCTCCGGGCCGTCAAGCCCGGAGGTATTACGGTTGATGGGAGGGTTAGGCTGCCGCCGTCACAACGGCACTCGGGCTCAACGGCTCGTAGGTCATGTACCACTTGATGACCCCGGTATTAGACGCGGACGTAAGGAAGTTGATGTTGCCGATCGGGACAATCCACTCGGCTTGAGCAGCCGTTGCGCTGCCCAAGTCAAGAATTGCCGCCCCCACGGTTACCGGCGTCAAAACACCAGTCGACCCGACAAAGTGATACATCGTCCCCGCGGCATCGTCGACGATTGATACCGTGGTTGACAGCGCCACAGTACCGGCTGGCTCCGTCACGGTGGCCTGCAGCGTGCCGTTGGAGGCAACAGCTCCAATGACGGTCGTGACAATGCCGATGATGCTCTTGACGCGGATCGGACCCCCGGTAATCGTGAACAATGCATCTGCCGTGCCAACCACCGTACCATCGGTTTTCTCGATGGTCCTGATGGTGCTGTTCATCAATCCCTTCACGTAGCCAACCAGCGAGCGTGTCGTGCCAACCGTCACCTGTGCGGCGTCTTCCTTGTTGCCGACAACCTCGTTGATCTGCGCGTTTGCCGTGGCATCCGCAGCCGGTACATCGTGAAACTCATCCACAACGGCCAACTCCGTCACCAATTGCTTGGCATAGGCCATGACAGATTCGGTTGCGCTGACGGCACCAGCGGCGGCGGCATCGGTCTTGCGGCCAATGACATCGCGCATCGTGGTATCGGCGGTTCCATCCACGGTCGGAACATCGAAGTAGCCGTCGATGACATCAATCTTGGCTTCGACATCGCCGGCCAGTTGCGTGCCGATCTTCTCACCAGCCGTCGCATCGGTTCCTGAGCCGTAGCACTCGAAGAACTCCATGTCGTTGTTGGCGGTCAGGTAGGTCGTACCCGAGGCGACACGGATATGGACATTGCGCATCGAGCCAGTCGAAGTCGCGGAAAGGAAAATCCCGACCGTCGGTGAGGCGCTGGTATTGTTGATCCTGACGTTCTCCACCAAGGCATTGACCCAGGCCGTGCCGTTCTCGATAGGCCCTGTGGCGAAGTCACCGAAGATGTCGATGTTGCGCAGGACCACGTCGTTGGCGGCAGCGACTTGAATCTGCGACTGCTTCTGCGTGCCGGTGGTTGACGGAACGAAACGCCAGCCGTCGATCGTCATACGATCCGCGGCGGCATCGGCCACGATGCAGTCGATCGTCCCCATTGCTGGGGCGTCACGCCATTCTCCGTTGATGATGGTGAAGTCCGCGGCATTGACATCAATCGGCCCCGTCAGGGCGTCGATACCGGCCACGAAGAGCGGGTTGACGAGCGTGATACCCGCCGCGTCGATGTCCATGTCGGCACCGGCTGCGGTCGTGAAAGTGATCTGCGCGCGATTCGCGCCGTTCCCGTGGAAGTAAATGGTAACGCCAGCCACGTCCAGGTCGAGCCCGGCAATAGCCGCCACGGTTTCAACGTGCCCTGCCTTGCAGTGAATTTGGTCGCCGGCTACGACCTTTCCGCTGTTGGTTGCGATCTCGATGGAATCCCAGGGACGCTTGAACGTGCCGTCGCCCTGGTTCGAGCCCTCGCTGTCAACCCACCAGGCGCTCTTGCTGTACGTGTTGAGAACCGGGAGGCCGGCGACAACGAGGTCTTTGATGCGATTTGGATACGTGCTTGACATTTGAATCTCCTTTTAGAACCCGGCTAGGGTCGTTATTACACGAAACGTCTAAATCGTTCGCTTCTCACAACAAGAACCCCCTCGATTGCATAAAACTTATCGGATCGAGAGCGTGCTTTTTTTGATTGAAGGTCACTTGCAATCGAGATGCAGTCCTACATACTTCGTGTTGCATAAGCCGCCCAAGCGGAAGGTAAAAACGGGAACCCCATTGCTGAGATTCCCGTTTAATTACAGTTGCTTACCCGCCTCCTTCGCTTCCGAAGGCACCAAAAGCGTCCGACCAACCGTTGATGTACCTTTCTCTGGATCTGTAACGCATATTGCCGCTCTCGAAGTCACCCTCGACCTTGGAGCTAATCGTCTTGCGGACGATGTGCTTCAGGCCATCGGGGCAGTCCGTGATGACGAACCACGCATCGGCGTCGGTCAGGTTGCGATCGACGCAGATCCCTTGCGGGAACATGCCGAGGTCCTTCATGGCGTTGAGGTCGTTCTCCGCGGAGTCCGAGCGCAGGTCGCTGTACATCGTGCGTTGCGCGACGAACTTGTTGGCGGGCGCCACGACGACGCATTTTTCCGTCAGCGGCATCGGGAGACCCCGATAGTCTTCCGCCTGGGAAATCTGAATCGACAGGTCCTCGAGCGACGTTTCCGAGAAATCGGCAGGCGTCGCCAGCGTGTTCGAGCGTGAAGCCCCACCAAACCCGGGGTGCGCCGTCGAGAAGAGCGCGACGCCATCGCCGCCGAGGAAACTGGCGGAAAACCCGTTGTTGAGGACGTTCGCGCACTTGATGGCCTTGGTCTGCTTCATTGACCTGGCTTGGGCGCGCGAGAGCTTGCGGCCAATCGAGCCGTAGAGATTGTCTTCTTCGGCTTCCTCGGTGATCGCAAAGGCAAGCGCGATCGTCTCGAAGAGGTAGCGCGCCGTGTAGACTTCGGACGCCGAGTCGTAGTTCACCGCCTGACCCTCGCCCTTCACCGACGCCAACCCGAACCCGGACATCATCACGTCCTCGACGTAAGCCTTCTGGCTTTCCGTCTCGACCGTGAGATACTTCCGCCAGGGTTCCGCGATGCCCTTGTACTCCAGACCAAAGACCGCGTTCAGACCTTCCTGAAGCTGCTTCTTGAATTGTGCTCTGTTCATGGCCATGGTCAGATCCCCTGTACCAGTGAGATCGCCATCTTTGCTTCAACCTTGGCGTTCACACCTACCGCGTTGCCCGGAATATCGACGAGTCCGAGAACCATCCACACACCAGAGGTCGTGTCGCTCAGATCGAGTTCCATGCCCGACTGACCCGTGGTCGTGTTGCCCGAGTGGTCCAGCTCGATGTCGTAGGCAACCCCGTGATTGGTCGCTTCGACGTAAGCCGTGCCAGTGTCGGTCTGGACGCTGTAGACAATCCCAGCGTCGTCGTAAACCCAGCACACCGGATCCATGTCACCGAGCGTCGCCTGCGACGCCGGGTAGTGCCTGCTGAAAACAACTGAGCCATCGGACGCGAGGTATTGACACCCCGCGAAGACCCCCAGGATCACGGCATCACCATCAGCAGCCTGTGTGACGTATCCCGAAGCAAAGGTCACTGCATCGCCGGTGAAGATTCCCGTGCTGTACCCGTTGTCGATCTTGTACGGGTTCGCGCGGATCACACCACCGCCGGAGTGTCGCAGGGGCGTAAATCCTGACGGTCTGTCAGCATTTGCCATTGGACTTCTCCTTCAAAAGCGTTTGGGATCGCGCGCAAACTGCGCCCGGCAGAAATGCCGGGCAGTGTTCTCGTATTGCGCTTTTGCTCCGAATGGAGCCGCCCTCGCGCCGACCGGCCGAGGTGATGTCGGGCTGTTACCCCGCCCGCACGGGTTACAGAAACTTCGCTTGCGACCCGGAGCGTATCACACTTCCGGGCCTTGACGCAAGCGCTTTATTTCAGTCCGCTTTCGCCCCCTCTTCCTGCTGGACCCTGACCTCCCTGACCGGGATGGTCCGCGAGGACTTCTGGATCTCTCCAAAGCCGGGCCCCTGATTGGCCTTGTTGGCCCGCTGCAGGTCGGCGTCGATCGCCTTCACCTTCTTGTCGGTCTGCTCGCGGATGAACCGCTTGCGCTGGTCGTTGTTCTTCACCGGCAACTCGCAAAGCAGCATGCCCTCGACCCCAATGAACCCGGCGAACCTGCCGTGCCCGATCTTGGCCGTCTGGTAACTCGATGGCACCGTGTCCGCCGCTCTTGGCTGCCAGCCCTCGCGGAACTTGCGGGAAATGTTGACCGCATCGTCCTTGCCCTTGACGCCCATCCGAATCCAGCGCTGCACATAGCCGGGTCGCGGCTTGGGCGCCACCAGAGACCCCCCCTGAACCCACGGCGTACTTTCGGTGTCGTGGACCACTGCGGTCCCCCGCTGACCCTGCGCCCTGGTTTCGTGCGCGTTGACCACCCCACGGCGCGCAGCCCCCATTTCCCGCAGCCGCTGGTCGTTCGCCAACTGCTTCGCGGTCCTGCCCGTTGATTTATTCATTTACCGCTACTCCTTGTTTGCTGCGCGCGTATTCCTGCAGATGGACCTTGTTGTTCGGGTCCATTCCGAAGCTGCGCATGTTTTGAAGATCCGATCCGGTCAGCGTGACCTTGTTCGGTGAAGTCCCGCGAGCCGGCGCCTGCCTTGCCGGCGCCACTATGGTTCCGGGTCCGGGTCGGTTGGCCTGTCTTGGAGCATCCGCCCTCAAGCGAGTCCGAAGGCTCGGCAATTCCTGGTGCAGCCTGCGGTCCAGTTCCGTGTAGTGCTTGGGGTCGTCCGGGCTGATGCCCTCGCGCTCCAACTGCGCACTCAACGTCTTCACGGCGCCCGTGGCGACGGCGTGCTTCTCGGTGCCGAACCACTTGTTGCGCTCCATCCAGGCTTGCGTGATGGGCCGCAGTTTCGGCGCCCCTCCGGCGGCGGGAGCTGTTTTCGCCCTCTCCACCCTGGCCTCGATGTCGGTTTGCAGGCCCTCGATCTCGCGCAGCCTGTTCTGCAGCGCGTTCAACTTCTCCTGTGCATCGACTTCCTTGGTCGTCTCGCCGGCCTCCTTCGCCGCAATCAACTCGGCTTTCACCTCCTTGATGTCGGCCTTCAGGGTCTTGTCGGCCATCTTCGCCGTGGTCAGTTCCAGACTGAGCATGCGGTTTTCCGCCGCCTGCCTGGCCGTGGCCTCCACCTGCGCCCGGGCGTCTGCCGCTTCGACCATGCGCTTGCGTACCGCTCTCTCGCGCATGATGCGAGCCTGCACGTTCTTGGAGAGTTTCAGGTCTTCGCCGGAAAGGGCTTCTTCGCCGTCTTCCTGTGTCTCAACATCGGCCTCGGTTTCGGTCTCCGGTTTGGCCTCTTCCTTGACCTCGCCCTTGCCTGCATCGGGCTCGTCATCGACAACCACGACTTCGAGGTCGTCTGCTGCGGCTGCTACCGTTTCTGCGGCGTCATCGCCGCCTTCCGGTTCGGCCTCACCACCGTCCTTGCCGTCCTTCGGGTCATCCGTCTTGTCCAAGCCCAAGGGCTCGTCGTCCAAATCGTCTTTCTTTTCCATAAAAGGTGAATCTCCGTTTGTTACCGCGGCGATCCGCCCTCATCAGGAAACAGCCCCTCGGCGCCTGGAACCGGGTGGCAACGGGTATTAGGTTTACTCGACGCTACATACCGTCGCTTCAATTTCCATTGTTTGTTCTTGGGTAATGCGGCACTTCACGCACTGGCCAGAGTGGTAATCGAAGATGCCATGAGATAATCATTGGTCGCACTCCAGACAGATCACGAGCTCTAGTCCGTTTCGAGTTTGCCGTTTCCAGCCGCACCAAACCCATTGAGTTCGAGCTTTCCTTGAAAGGTTCGATGGAGTTGCTAAAGGGGCTCCGAATGTTCCAAGCCGCGCACGGTATCCCCATTTCCCCCAACCCCGGCCAGCGGGGCGCTCGTCCAAAACTTTCCGTCGTGAAATTGAAGAAGAAGACCCAATGACTACATCCATTCTCAACGCTCCCCATTTATATGATCCCAGAATTGCTCGGCGCAGCACAAAGCGTTCAATCTCTATTCTCCCTTCTTAAGGCGGCGAATGGCCTCGCCAATTACAACGAAATTGTTGCCGCAGTCTCTGAGGTGAACACCAAGCTGATGCAAGCCAACGCCGTCGCTCTCGCCGCTCAAGAAAAACAATCTTCTCTGTCTGCGAAAGTACACGAACTCGAAAAGGAGTGTGTGCGCCTTAAAGATTGGGGCGCAGAAAAAGAGAAGTACGAACGTCGCCAAGTCGCCCTCGGTGTATTTGCTCAACTTGAAAAGAATTTTGTGGGTGAAATGGAATCCGCACATAAGTTGTGCTGCAACTGCTTCGACAAATCTACGCCATCCACATTGCAGTCCAACCAAATTGTCGATCCCAAGATTGGTCGTATGGTCAAGTTGGTTTGCCCCAACGGGTGTCCGCCAATTGTATTTCGCCATTACCATTTCTAATTACTCCCAACAGACGCAATTCCATCGTTCACGCAGTCTGGCAAATCCCGCGGGCAGGATCAGGGATCATCAGCAGCCGACAGTACGTCGATCCAACAACCACCGGCATAGCAGAGGCTGATGGGTTCCCTAAACGCGGGACCGAATGGATAAGGCGCGTCGCCTGGTCGCCGAAGCAGATGCGCTTGGTTGCGGCCATGACAGAAAAATCTCGGCTAATGCTGCTCGAAATTCACATGAGGACGCCGCCAGAATCTCAAAAAGAATCTCGCGCGCAACAACGTCTTCGTCAGTCCAACCTTCGACGTATTGGCTTAATGCTTCACACCCTGCCGAATCCATATCGGAAGTAATCAGGGGGGTTAGACGGGCGCGTAGATCGGCTCCGATCTCCACCCCCTGAACAAGGGCCTTGCTTTCCCCCTGCTGTTCCTGATACTGTATATCCATACAGTTCCTTTCGGCGCCCTACTTAGGGTGCGTTAAGTATATAACCTGCCCAAGATGTGCGTGCACGGCTTCGCATGGACAGCGGCGTTGAATAGTCGCCCATCCTCGTAGTTTCTGCGCGCCCTGCGGCGCATGTCCTCGGTGTTGAAGTCGTGGTTCACGCGGCGTACACGCGAAACGACTTGATCGAGTCCACCACCGCCAGAATTTCATCATCATTTACGGTGAGTAATTTAACGCCCTTCCACTCCATGCGCTGCCCGGCATATCGGCCGTAGACCACGATGTCGCCTTCCTTCACGGACCACAGGTAGCGAAGCCTTACGTCCAATCCGGCGCGAGGGTCTTTGTTCTCGCTGTCTCGCCACTCACGCCAGTCCGGATTCAGAAACTTCTCGCTCTTGCCGGCGAGCGGCCCCATGCTCACGACACGCCCGATATAGTTCAGGTGCTCTTCGGCGTCCTGCGCCGCATCGGGAAGGACAATGCCGCCTTTGCTCAACTTCCTCGGCTGTACCGGGCAAATCAGCACCCGCCAGAGCAGCGGCTTGATCGCCTTTCGGATTGCGGCCAGATCAATTTCGGTGTCGTCGGTGTTCGCAAAGCCTTCATGGCCCTCACTCATCGTCCAGACCTGCCTTTCTTTTCACGTCGTTGATTACATTGATTGCTCTTTCGAGCCCTTGAATAAACCCCTGCCTGCGCTTGTAGTCTGCCCAGTCCGTAGCGCCAAGACTGTTGTCCCTGACCGCTTTCTCGCTTTCGGCTTCAAGGGCCTTGACGATGTTGCCGACCGCGCTCACTCAAAGGCCCCCTTGTAGGAAGAATTGAAGTAGTCGAGCAACAGCTTGTTCTTCGGGTGCGCCAGCATTTCGCGCGCCTGCTTGACCTTGGAAAGGTACGCATCAACGTCGGCCCGCTGCTTCACGCCATCCACATCCTCGATCGCCCGCCCCTTGCCGTTGTAGCGCTTCACCGCTGCATCGGTGTCGCCTTTGGGCACCAACGCAGCCTTCTCACCCATGATTGCCGCCATGATCCTGGCGTAGACATCTGAGTTCCCGGCCTGGAACCCGGACGGGCCGATGTGCTTGCCCTTGCCAGGAATGTCCTGAAAGGCGAGCGGGGCAAACGCGCCATCGGTCTCAAGGCCCATCTTCTTGAATCTGTCAACGGTCGCAGGTTTGGCGTAGAAGGCTGAGTTCTGCAAAATCCCGTAGTTCCCGCCGCGTCCCTCCGTAATGGCCATGGGCAACATGTTCTCGGCCAAGTCTGGAGCCAACACGCCGGTTTGTTCCGCCTGCCTGCGCGCTCTTCCCAACGCTTCGATGTCCCTGAAGCGCAGTTTTTTCTCCGGCGCCCAGTTCTTCTCGATGTAGCGTTGCGACGGATAAACCGGAACCCCAGCATCGGGTGGCGGCGGCATTGGGTACTTCGCACCGCTCGGATCGACCAGCCTCAGTAGCCGGTCTACCACTTCGCTCACGTCGGCCTGCCGCTATCCCGGCGCGTCATCGCCGACGGCCCCATGCCCTGACCTTCCTTCTCCATGAACATGATGGCTTTCACCACGTCGTCGAAGGACTTGCCAAGCGCCCGTGATGTAACCGACAGTGCTCGCGGTGAAATCTTCTGATCCAGGCCCCTTTGCTGCAGGTACTGCTGGGCACCCTTCACGCTCGCCGGGTCGAGACCGGCTTTGGCGTCGTCACGATCGACTTGAGCATGCAGCGCGATGTCCTTTCTGCGCTGTTCGGCTGCAGCGGCGGCGTCCTTTCGCTTGATCTCGCCGCCGGTGGCTGCATCGTCCTGTTCCTCGCCCTGCGCATGGTCTTTTGCCGACTGCTCGCGCTCCTGCGCGCCGTCTGCCGCGGCACCGCCTTCCCCGCCGGTCGCCGCCTGTTGTGCCTGCGCGAGCTGCTGGAGAAGCTGCTGCATGACCCCGGCCGCCTTCACCGCAATCTGGTTCTCGACCTCGGGCGGCAGTTCGACGACTTCTTCCTCGTCGTCCCCGGGCTGGGCGTAGAGATTGACTGGCGGCAACTGCATGCCCATGGCCTGCATCATCTTCAGACGCATCGCCATGGCTTCGTGTTCGGCAATGTGGGGAAGGATGACCTGCTGGAACATTTGGGCAGAGGGAGATCCCTGCGCCACCATGATTTTCAGGTCTCCAAGGTGGACGGCGTTGTGGGCGTCGTGGTTCTGGTCCTGGAAGACCTTGAGCGGATGCCCCGTCATTGCCAATGCGTTCTCCGTCACCGGGTCGCAGCGGTGGAGCCTCGCCTTGTCCGGCAACAGGCTCTCTGGATCTTCGACGCGCAGGGCCCGCAACATCCGAAGGTGCGCCTCCCTGCGGTTGTAGAGGTCAGGAGCAGAGTCCGCGAGTTGCAATTCGGCCTGCGCCATGGCGATGCGTTGTGTCGATGAGAAGATGTTGGGGTCCGAGACTGGCGAGACATCGACCTTGTCGCTGAAATCCGATTTTAGGACCTGCTTTGAGTCTCCCACCACGTCGTAGGGATAGCCTTCCTCGGGCGTGTACTCGCCGTTCAGATCGGCAAGGAGCCGCAGTTCGTAGCCCAATGCGATGTGGCAGCGCTTGTGAATGCCGGTTGCGACCTTCGAGCCCTGCTCGATCAGGGCGAGGGTAGTTCCAACCGGCCCCGTGTTCTTGGCATCCCCCACCATGGCCTCGGTAGTGCTGGCAAAGCGCTGGGCGAGTTCCTGAATCAGGCCCAAGACTCTGAACAGCGACTCGCCGGGCTCCTTGAAGTTCGGTGTCCAGAAAACCTTCGCCAGTTCCTCGGCCGTTAGATCGACTTCCTTGTACTCCCCGAATTCCAGCGTGAAGTTTGTCGGCAATCCGCGCCCCGACCTTGTCTTGGCGCCACCCTGCATGCCGGCGAAGCCGGCCGAAGCCACGATGAGCCGCAGTAACGCCGTTGCCGCATTGGACAGGCCGCCGATGGTGTGGAGAAGCCCGAATCCGTAGAACCCGGTGCCGGGCAGATACTTGTAGTGGGAGAACCAAACCCGTTTTGTTTTCTCCTGGTCGGTTTCCTTCCAATTCCTGAAAACCGCCCGGACCTTCTGCGTCTCCTTATCGACCAGCACGACGTAGGGCAGCGCTACCCCGCTTGGCTTGCCCTCGAAGTCCAGATCCTCGAAGCCCTTGATGTCGCGGTCGGTGTGGCACTCGTAGGTCGTGTACTCGGCATCCTCGTCCCTGAGTTCGGGCTGCTTGCCCTCGGCTTCATCCTTCGCCACGGTGAGCGTCGCGCGATCGGCGCCGGCGTCGGTCGGCGGTTCCAGGGGATCGGCCTTGTAATACTGCGCCTTCATCCGCTTCAGGACATCGTTCTTCGTTTCCTTGAGGATGTGAGTGTAGCGCGTCGCCGTCTCGAAGCTGGTTGCCGAGTATGGGACGACGAAGTTCTCGGCCCTCACCCATCGGGCGACGTTCCTCTTGAGCAGCGGATCCTGATAGACCTTCCTGAATTGACTGCCTTCTAACCCCAACATGAACAAAAGCTGATCCGATTCCTCGTAATATGGCCGGTCCTGCAACGTGGTCTGGTAGTTGAGAAAATTCTCAACCCGTTGCGCCTGCTCTTCCAGTTCCTTGGTGCGCTTGCCAAGCGCTGTTGCTTTGGCCGGCCCGCCCGGTGGGAAAAGTTCAGCGTAGGCCCGGGCCTGAAACTGCACCAGCGCCTCGGCAAGTAAGGGGTGGTGAATGGCCTTGGCGACCTTGAGGACACCCATATCGGCGTCCGACGGGATCGTGATGCCTAGGACTTCAAGACCTTTGGCAAGACGCTGGTTCCACTCGTCGCGTGACTTGATGTCGGCCTCAACCCCTTCGCAGATGTCGGCGCCGAGATTGGCAAGCTCTGTCGGGTCGATGTACTCGGCCAGGTTGGCGTAGTGGTCGCTGGTGTCTCCACCTTCAGACACCGCCTCGCTGGGCGCGAAGTCGATGACGATCCCGCCGTCCGGCCCCGGCGTGATGTTGACCCCGCCATCCATACCGAAGGCGCCGGGCTCCTGCCCCATTTCGACCTCGGCCATGTCGGGCACGGGCATACCGGAGTCCAGAGCGGTGTCCTGCATGCCGCGCATGTTGCGGATGTCGTAGGGCAGGATGGCGCTCATCCTAGCGGCCTCGGCCTCGGTGCTTGCGGTTGATCGTCGTCTTCATTCTCACCTTTCATTTCAAGCCTGAAGTTGTTGCGAAGGTGCAGCCAGGCGTAGACGCAGGTATCTCCCAAGTCATTACCCGGACTGCCTTTCTGGAACGTCGCGCTGGCGCAGTCATCAATCACGTCCTGCGCCCAATCCAATATCTGCCCGTGCCGGTTGCACATCACGAACACGCAGCCGTCCTCCAACACCGGGCTCGCGGCATGGGCCCTGGCCAGCTTCGATGCGTCTGCCTTCAATGCCGCCACCGGCACTTGGTTGCGCCTGAGTTCTTGCAACAGGCTATGGCCGCTCGATTTTTTCTCGATCAGCACCCGATCCGGCCGGAACTCGTCGTAGTGCTGCTTCGCCAGTCTCCTAAGTTCAGGAAATTCAACCCGGTCCTTGAAGCGCTCAAGCAGGACAGCGCAATAACGTCCAGGCGGCAACGGCTTCCTGTACGGCTCTCCTGGCTTTCGCGGAGCCACGGGCTCTGTTGGCGGATCTTCGTGGTAGAAAATTCCCCACGTCGTTCGCGCCGTGAAATCGTTTTCCTCGCCCTCCTCAAAAGCCGTGTCGTAGACGCTGATGACGTACTCGCACTTCGGGGGCTTCGGTGAAGGCCACTTGCGCCAGTGCTGCTTCTTCAAGATCGCGCCTTCGTCTGGCCTTGGCTTTTGCTGGTAGAGGGAATTCCAGTTCCTGCTGCCTTGCGTCCTCTTGACCTGCTCGAAGTGGCCTTCCGGAAACCACTCCGGCCAAATCCGCTCGCCAATCTTGCGACCTAGCGGATCGTTGCGTTCTTCCTCCGGCGTCTCTATGACCGCCGTCAAACATAGGACGTACCACTTCTCGCCGTCCTTCGCCGTGAACCATCCGGACTTCCCAAGGGCCTCTTTTGGCAGGATTCTCCCGGCTGGGTCGTCCTCATGCCAGCGGGTAGCCACGTACACGATCCAGCCCGGCCTGCCGGTGTCCGTCGCCTTTTCCAGGCGGGTCCATACATCACCGATGTACTTGTCCCAAGTGCTCGCCCTGACTGTCTCTGAATCCGCTTCTGCCCGACCGGCTATAAGATCGTCCAAAATCGCACCGTTCGCCGGCCTGCCAGTTATCCCGGCGCTCATGCCGAACGCGCGGTACTCCCCGCCTTGGTCGGTTTCCCAACTCCCAGCCGCCCGAGAGTCACGCGCCAACTCGACATTGAATACGGCGCGATGAACATCTGACGCGAACGCCCGGCGAGCCATCTTGCCGAATCTGGATGCCAAATCGTCGTTGTAGGAACCTTGGACGATGTGCTGCCGAGGATGTTTCCCTAAGTACCAGGCCGGGTACAGCGAACTACAGTAGGTAGATTTCCCTGCCCTTGGCGGCATAAACACCATCAGGCGCGTAATATCACCGCGCTCAACCGCTTCCAGCTTCTCGATCAGCAGCCTGTGGTGCGCCGCCGGGATGTAGCGGGCCGGCAAGGTGAGCTTGTGCAACCCGGGTAGGTCGTCGTTCTCGACCTCGGCCGGGATGTGGAGGCCGGCGTAGACGGCAAGGCTTGACCTCGCTCGGCGGCGCTCAAGCTCTTCGAGCAGCGCCTTGGCACGGCCTACTTCGGCCATGCCGACTCCTGTTTAGGCCCAGACTTGACGAGTTTGAGCTTCCCCATCTTCACGGCGAGGGTGACGGCCTCCGTCGCCTGCTGCTCGACCTCGGCGTCAGACAAGGAGGCGAACTCTCCGGGCTTGCCGACCTCCCTGAGATCAACCAACATCTTCTTCCACTGTGCCAGAAGGCGCAGGGCCTCAATTTTCGGAACGTGCTTGTACTTCTTGACGTGCCCGATGTGCTTTCGATCCTTTCCCTTGCCCTCGTACAACTCTTCGATGTCCATGCCGTTCAGGGCGCGGCGCGTGTCGTCGGGTAGGTCCTGAAGTGGCACCGCGTTGCCGTCGTCATCGACCAACTCACCCATATCGAAGAAGGCGATGCGCGCGGCCTCCAGCGCGATGCGCTCGATCGAGACGGACAGTTTCGATTCCGCGATCTTCCGGTAGTGCTCGACCCGGAGTGCTATCGAGGGGTTATCCAGCAACCGCCTGCCTTCGACGCGCGCCACTGCGTAACTGGTCGTTTTGTAGGCTTGCTGGTACGCGATTCCAGGGCGCCCGGAAGTGATGTACTTATAGGCAAAGCGTTCCTGCTGCGGCGTCACACCAGTTACAGGGTCCTTTGCCGCCTTTGCCATCAGAACCCCATCCGCCTCACCGGCCGCGGCATGGGCTTGCGCGAGACTTCCTCGGCAACCTTGCGCACGCGCTCGGCTGGGCTGTCTTCGGGCTTCTCGCCACTTACGCTGTGAGCGCTGCCGCTGAAGATCTGCGGGTCAGGGGCCTGGTCGTCAGGTGGATACCAGAAGCCGCTCATCGGCACCCCGGCGAGTAGAAACAGCGGCCATTGTCGGCAACCAACCCCCACTCGTAGCAATCCGTCATGGACGAGTCAACGCGCAGTTCGATCAACGGCACATGCACACTCGCCAAACACCCATTCGAGCGCAGCCTGTTGATTTCGTCGATCATCCGAACGGCATACAGATTCTGGAACTCGCTTACAACGAGCGCGAATCGCGCGGGCGATTCCAGCAACCCCCTTTCGTTCCTAAACCGCATGATTGCAACCAGCGCCTCTTCAAGAGAAGTTTCGGAAAGGTTTGCCGCCACCGACACACGCAATGCCCCATCTTTAGAAAACTCTGAAATTGGCATCTTGATTGCCGAAACCGCAGGCGCAACCGCCACCCCGGCAAGGCCTGCCAGCGTCTTGAGGAATCCGCGGCGCTTCACAGCGACCCCCGGAAACCATTGGCGCGGTCATCCAGCCACTCGTCCACCATCTTGTGAACGCGAGCGCGGCTCATGTTCTTCGGTATCAGTAATTCCATGTAGTCAGGGCCGCGCTTCACAGCAGCACGAAGTTCCGCTGCCGTTGTCTTGTGCGACTTCCCGGTCTTGAAGTTGTGGGTGTAGCCCTCGCGCTTCACCACCGCAAGTCCGAACCCGACGCCAGGAGACTCCAACGTGCGCCCGGTCATGGCGCGGCCACCTGAAGGACTTCGTTCGCCTCGGCCACCGCGGCAAGACGGGCCTGCTCCTGCTTTACCTCAGCCACCACCACAGCATCGGCCAGAATCTTCGCCGCGTTCTGCCCGACAGCCTTGGCAATACTGTTCGCCAAGCCCTTGCTGACCGGGAACGCGAAGACGATCTGCACACCAGCCTGCATGCCGCCATCAACCATGGCACTGACCTCCACCTTCGGGTTTGCCCCAGTAAGGGCCGCCCTGACGGCAATCGCATCTTCCTTGGCGGCGAGATACCTCTCGATCTTGGTCATGCCGCATCCTGTGGGTTGTGGACCAGGCTGAGCACGGCACCGGCTGCGGCACCGACCACCGGCCGGACTACAGGGCCCGCCTTGTGGTCCCTGACAATATCGAACCCGACGTGCAGTAACCCGTAGCACAGCACCTTGTTCTGCAGCGGTCCCTCAACACTGGCCCCGCCCTGCTCGTCAATGATGACGCTGATCTTCATGCCTGCCATTGGTTTTCCTTTCCGCGCGCCATTAACTTCTCCCGCCGGGCACGGCGCTGAGGCGCCCGGAAGTGGTTATTCGGTTGTTCCCGTGTTCAGTTCGGCTTGCATGCGGCGCTCGGCTGCCTCGGCCTGGACCTCGGTATGCACCGTCACGATCTTGCCGCTGGCGCCGTAGCCCATGAGTTCGATACCGACTTCCTTTGCCAGGCGTTCCTCGCCCCTCTCCAGGCGTATCGACAGAATCGGCAGTATTGTACGGCCAAACGCCAAGGCAACAGCATAATCCAACTTCCTCGGGATCAGCGATAGGACCTTCATTAACGCTCGTCGCCAGGATAGCCGACATTTTTCTCGGCCACCCGCGCGCTCTTCTGCTGTCCGAATTTCGCGTCCAGAAACTTCTCAAACATGAACAGAGCCCGGCTTCCCATGTGCCCCGCAATGCCTATAAAAGCAGCCGCCAACCATTCGTTCACGTCCGCTGATCTGCACATCCAATAGGTCAGAAGGCCGGCGACGGAGCTTGTGACAAGCTCCCCTATCAACTCCGTCACATTGATCCACCGCGCCTGGCCGGACTTCACGCGCCGATGAAACGAGGCGACGCCACCAAGAGCGGCAATCGCCGTCACCCACACGTAGGTTCCGAGCAACGCCAAATCGAACGGCCCACCGGACCTTGCCTGAGCCTGTGCAAAAGCCTCGAACGCAGCGAGACCGAAAGCGACCGCGATGACTACGGCGAGAAACATCATGGCGCCTCCAGAACCGGGCGTTCGTTTTTCGGGCTCGCGGCGAAGGCGGCAAGTCTCTTCAAGCCAACGTAGCGCCACCATGCCCGCACCCTCCACATCCCCTTCTCAACGCAAATGCGCTGGTAATCGCGGTCTGCTATGTTACGATCTTCGGGCGGCAGCAGCCCAAGACGAAACAGTTGATAGGCCGCATCGTGCATCGCGGACGCCTCCATTGATTCCGGAGTGTCTTCCACGCCCGTTGAGCCGTCCCACGGATACCCATATGCGAGGTACATCATGCCGTCCACGTCGAGCCTGATCCACGGCGCCACGATGACTTCCTTTGGGCGCAGCGAGGTCTGGATCACCGCGCTTTCTTCAAGTCGGTAGCGGTATCCGTCGCTGTATCTGATCATGCGTGCTTCCACTTAATCCACTCGTGCGACCCGCCCACCGCCTGAATCGACTCCAGCGTGTAGCCGTTGCCGATCAGGTGGAACACGGGCACGATGACCGCAAAGCGGTTGTCAAGAACATAGTGGTCATCCGGCACGTCGATCACCAGCACCGCATGGGCCTCGCCTCGATCTCGCGGGCCAGTGCCGCCGACAAAACAGGTGGCTAAACGCAGGCGTTCAATTGGGAACCCGGCCGCTAACAGCCGTCGCAATTTGCCAATGGCGTAATTGTCGCAATCCCCGCCATCAGGGCCGATGTCGGCCCAATCATCGACGCCGGGTATATCCGCCTTATACGGTATGGCATTCACGTCCGCGTTCACGCGCTCCGCAGTCTCCCGCCAGTTCTTTGGCAGGCCGGGCATCATTTCGTGCCACCGCATTCCTGACGGTCCTGGTGGCGGGCGCAGTAATCCCTATACCCGGCCGGCGATAGGTCGGTGGCGCAACCGGCGAGCAATATCACGCAGATAATCAGCGCCGCGAAACTGCGTGGCTTCATCGTCCCACCACCACGCCGGCCAGGAACGCGGCAAGCAAACAACCGCAGACGATCGCCAGCGACCACCGGCTATTCACCAGCGACAGCAGAAGGCGGTCCATGAACGGCTCGGTCTTGGCGTAGCGCCGCATGTACCTGTTCGGTTGCGTTTCTTCTTCGCCGCCCGGATGGCTCATTGCACGTCCCCTAGTATTCGCTGCGCCCGCTCAAAGTAGTATTTCCTGCCAGTCAGTCCATTCAGGCTGCCATTGACGGCGAGTGTTACGCCCTCGAAATCACCGGCATCGGCAACATCGTTCAGATTGCAGCCGGCGATGATTCCGTGCTCTAGCGCGCGCCGCGATAGCCTGAGGCCGGCCCCGGCGGTCCAGAACCAGCCAGCAGACCGGCAAGCGCTTTCAGGTTGTTCAAGTAGAGAAGGTTCCAGCAGGAGATCCAGCCCTAGAGCATCGCCGCAGGCGCGATAGTTATCGCGGCCAGTAACTTGAATGAGTCCCCGGCCCCTGAATCGAACTCCGTCTCCCGGCTCCGTGTTTCCAAGATCCTGCCTGCCTTCGTAGGCGGAACCAGACGCAATCTCGAGCGTGTACCGCAACTCACCGGATTCATGTGCCACCTGTGCGAGAAAATGACATTGGCGCGGAACCGCCACGGCAATCTCGAATTCGTCCATCGCGGCGTTCAGCGGGCCAAGGAACGCCTCTGCCCGGCGCAACGAATTCGGCATGATCTGCCGAAGCTCAAGCAGTGTGACCACGCCCTACACCGAGCCCTCACGGAACGCCGACCTCGGCAAGGGCTGCAGCGGTACTCCCTCAGCGTCCATCGAGTAGACCATGCCACCAATTTCGATCCAGCAACTCGCCCACACCTTGCCCTCCCACAGCAGGCGGGCGTCCTTGAATTTGTTCAGCAATTCCGGCTTCACCTGGCCGAGCAGATGCTTGAGGACAACCGCGTTGCTGCACTGTGTCTCGAGCAGCGTCAGTGATACGGCACCGCCACTGCGGTCCTGCGTCTTGAATACAGGAGCGGCAACAACCATCGGAGTGACGACGAACAGCGCCACCAACAGGGCAAACAGCGCCCATACCACGCACATGCGGTTCTTCATCGTCGTCTCCTTGCGTTATTCGGGCAGCGGCCCGAAGGTCTCTACTGCGATCTCGCGTTCGTACTTGTCCTGCGCTTCAATCTCCAACTGCAGCAGCGCGAGGGCGCGCCAGGCCAGCTTGGCCGAGTGCAGCACGCCGTCTGTGTCGGTGGTGCCGCGCTCTATCAGGTGTCGTCCGATGCAGTCGGCGTGGTCAGCAGACTTTTCGCGCGACCACCGCAACGGCTGTCCGGGGTTATGCTGGTCGTTACCCGCCTTAGAGCAGGCCGCTACAGCAGCGATGGCCAAGGGAAAGTAATCAAGGACGCCCGTTACAACCGGCAGGTTCTTGCGCGCCCGGGCGTTGACCGGCAGACCCATTAAGGCGTCTCGTACCCAACCGGAATTCCGATGACCCGCGCAAAAGCTATTTCCTCAGCGACACCCTTTGATTCACTCCACCCCGGAAGTAACAGGACTACGAGCTTGTCGCAATGCCGCAAAATTGCCCTGTCCTGCGACAACCAAAAATCGTGGTCAACTGCATCGCCCAATATCAAACCGATTTCATGCGTGTGAGAGATTGGGCTAAAGACGTTGTTGCCGGCCTTCATCAACTCAGCCGCCTTCTTCACCGCCGCCCAATAGCGCGCGAGCCTGACTTCCGGATCTGGATGCGAGTATGGACTGGCGACGTATAAAAGTGGTTTCACGAAGACGCTACCAGCCCAACATTGGCCAAGGCGTAGCAACCGAGCGCCAGCGCGTAGCCCTTATTTCCTTCCGCGGCGTAGGCAATCGCGGCGGCAACGTAACCCACGGACATCGTGAGCAGGAACCAGTCGCCCCACTTCACAGCCGAAACTTGCCGTCAATGATGAAGATCAGTTGTCTTTTTCCATCGGCGTGAAGCGCGCAATGACAATTCAGCCAGGAGCTCGGGCCGTGAACGTACTCAAGCTGGAGTCTTGTCGAAGTCCCGGTCTGATACGCCCCTTCGTCAATTCCCGGGGTGTGCGCGTGGCCAAAAATGCTCTTGACGCCGATGCGCCGCAGATTGTGGATACTGCCCCGCGCTCCGTTCGGCCCCTGGTCGCCGTGCATACCAAGTTCGACACCGCCCAGCATGAAGTCCTCGTCCAGATCCAGCACGCGAGTATTCGGCACCTTCGCCTGCCTGAACCAGTGCGCGAATGGGTCCGGGTACTCAGTGCCCTTGCCGGTGAGTTTCGTGCCGCGCACCATCGCAAGGGCGGTCTCAAGATAGAACTCGGCGTTCACCGGATCGCGCCGCCAGTCGTTTGACACCACCCAGCGCCTCAGCATGTCGTTGTGATTGCTGCCAACCACCACTGATTCTCTGTCCTTCGTCGTGCGCTTCGCCACAAACTCGATGGCTCTCTGTACCTCTGCCCTGGCATCATCGGTTCCTGTTTGCCGTTTAGCCACGGCATTGAACGGGTTGCCGGCGTGGTGTGGATTCACGCTGTAGGAATCCAGAAGATCATGCCAGATCAAGTGTTGCGGGTTCAGGGTCTCAACAATCCCGCCCAGACCGAACGTCGCGCGCTCAACCAGCGGGCAGATCGCATCGACGTGGGTATCGCCCATCACCAAAGCCAAGGGTCTCGGCGCCCGGTCCGCCCCCCTCACCGTGTAGCGCGTCTCCAAGTCGGTGCAACTCTGCGTCTTGGCGTCGAAATGAACGGGTCTCAGGTGGAAGCGCTTGCCGTCAACCTCGACCAGGACCGCACTCAGGGAATGGTGAAACTCCCCAATCCTGCCGGCGCGCGAGTCCGTGTAATTCGGTTCCGTGCAAACTCCGGTCGTAGTCAAGAGCTTCGCCATGCGCCCCGGGGCCGTTGGAATCGAACGCAACTGCAATTTGGTGTGGCCGATGATACCGGAGCTTTCCAGCGACACCGCCTCGGCGCCAGACAGCGGGCTCGACATCGTGGGCTGCACCTTCAGGTCGGCCAGTACGGTCAGATTCGCATTCAGCGGATACCGCACGTTCCACATGAACGGACGGACTTCTGTCGCCCAATACTCGGCGTTCCGCTGGCTTCCAGACCATTGACTCGTCGGGTTCTTGTAGCGCAGTGGGATCACCAACAACTCGGCCCCGAGCTTCTTCGTCATCGTCCGCAATACCCGCCACCAGGTCTTATGGACTGGCGTCGCGTTCTGTGCCGCCGTAATCAGGAACCGCTTGGCCGGCTTCAACTCGCGGCCGTAAATGACGGTGGGCGCGAGTATCTTGTAGGTCGGGTCGTGCGCTTCCTTGAACTCTCCCAGGGTCTTCACGAACTCACCATCGCCCGCATCTTCGCTGCCATTGCAGGAGACCCAGCCCAAGCCCGCTTGCCGTCGCGTTGCACGGCGACGACGTAATCCGCGAACAGCTCGCGGTAATTCGCAAGGTCGGCAAGACCAACCCCAGCCAATCGCGCGAACAGCGCCTCATACTCCCACCCGGAGGCACCGAGTACCTTCAGGGCTTCGCGCAACCGTTTGGGCACAATGTAGTCCTTGTCGTGCTGCCCACGGAACTCTTCCAGGCTGCGCCCCTTGCCATTCACTGTGGGCTCGGACGATGCCACTTGATCTATAGACCCGAATCTCCCGCGGGCCTGCTGCAATCTTTTCCGCATGGACGACTCGTTGATGCCCAACTCCTTCGCGGCCACGACCGTTTTGCGGCCGGATTTTTCCCACGCCACCACAGTCGCCTTCAACGCCTCATCGCTCATTTTCGGTGTTGGCATATTTCCTTTCGTCAGTCGAGGATAATCCCGCGTCCAGCAGCCACGCCTTGCAGGAAGTCTGGAGAGAAACGGGCGTATTTGCGCAGTAGGTAGAAGTAGAGCCGAACGAACTTGGGTCCATGAACACCCGGCCCAAGCGCGTGCGTCAATTCGTGCAAGAGGACCAGCACCGTGCGCTGGCCACGCGCCAACACGATCTCCGTGTAGCCCATGCAGTAGGAAAGCCAGGCGCCGGTGTACCACAAACCCTTGCCAGCCTCGATACTCGGAAGCCTGCGGCCGGGCGGGGCTTCTGAGTCCCAAACCCGCTTCGCAAGCCTATTCAGGCGTTTCATGGAAACCGTGCGGTTGGCGTAGTCGTTCGTCGTGTGCAGGAACTCGCGCTCAATTCGATACAGCCACCGCGTCTCAGCGGCACGGCGATTCTTCACTTTCATGCGGCCTCCGTCAGTGGAAAACTTCTGCCCGCGGATTGAACACGACCAGGGCGAACACGCCGGCAATGACAATCACGCGGCCATCGTCAAGGTCAAAGTGCATGCCGTCGTCCTGCATCGACCAGCCGGTAAGCGAACAACCGATGACGCCGTTCATCACGATCTCGTTGATGTTGTTCGTCATTGTGACCTCGTTTGGTTGCGCCTGGTGGACTCGCACCACCGACCTCAAGCTTATGGGGCTTGCGAGCTGCTTCTGCTCCAAGGCGCGATTGTTTGTCCGGCGTTGTCGCACACCGGGGCGACCTCTTGCGGCCCCTTTGTCTGGCAAAGAGTGTGGGCCTCTGAGGGTTTGGACATTGCGCGTATCGCAGCGCGAGCGGCCTGCAAGGAGGCGACATAGCGGCCGGGTAGGCCGAAACGAAAAGGGCCGATCCGTTTCCCGGCAGGCCCCTGTGTTTCTTCCGGCGAAGCGACTGCCTCCGAAGTCGGAAGCAGTCTCGCTTTCGCGGTAGGATCAAATTATCCAACCACATATACACCCCTTTTCATTCCGGCGCAACTTGAGCTTTTTTCTCATCAAATTCAGCACCATATCCCGGCATGTCGCCATCAATTCCGGGAACGCCGCCCAACGCAACGCCAGCGCCCGGCACAAAGCCCTTGGATCTCGCCTCTCGACATAGAACATCTTCACGGCTTTGCGGTGCCGCTCCGGCAGTCTCAGGACCGCTCGATCAACGGCTAGGTTATATAGGTTCGGAACCTGCGGCAGGGACGCCCTGGGCGGTTCGTACTCCCATACCTCACCCTGGGGCCTGCGCGGCAGATAACGGCCTTCAGCAGACCCGCAGGCCATCCTGGTGCGCCTCTCTCTTGACCAGCGGCCCCAAGATTCTAAATCTTCGTGGATTTGGCGATGCTTCTCCGATACGCGGTCCATCGGAACAAAGCGTGGATGGCTCATAATAATTATGGCTCTCCTTAACTTTTTCTGGATTATTTGCTTTCCATATTAAGAGGCTTGCCTTTGCACGCGCCCTACAGTTACGCCCGCCAAATAAAGCGCCGCACTTCTCGGAACACCGCGATCATCTTCTCGACGTACTCAGCGGGCGTTGACTCGAGGCCGAGCTGTGCGTCGATTCGGCGGGCGCCGCACTTTGAACAGGTCTGCCCCATCGGCTCGCGGTCATCGGCGTTCTTCACGTCGGAGTAGCCGGCGCCCCAGTTCTCATTCAGCTTTGATTTCGTCCTGAACGGAACGCCAAGATGGTCACACCCCTTGTCTCCGCCATCCCACGTCGCCGTCCCGTAATCCCGTAGTCCCGTAGTCCCCAATACGGCGGCGACGTGACGACGCAATGCACAGACTTGGCAGGCAGCGTTTTCAGCACGTCGCGGCAGTCGCCTTGGAGAATGCGAACGCTCACAGTTCCACCATGGAAATGCCGTGGCACATGAGCATCAACTTCTTCGTCCTCGGCCACTCGCGCAACTTGGCCGTGAAACGGCTTTTGACATCGGCAACCACCAGTTTCCCGCCCTCCTTCCAAACGAAGTCCGACGTGTAGCGGCCCAACAATTCACCGCGGCAGTTATCGCCGGGATCGAATAGGGCGAAGCGCACCTGAAGTCTCAACCCTTCGATCTCCCCGGCTTTCTCGCGTAATTTCAACGACTGGTAGGCGCAGTATTCCTTTTTGCTGGAGAACCTATGGCCGTCGGCGTAAAGGGGTTGGGCGCGGTATTTATTGCGCAGGAAATCGGCGTGACCAACCTCCGGCTGCTGTGCTCGCAAAGCCTCGGCCTGCGCTTGAAGTTCCGGCCCGGCGACAAGTTTCATCCGGTGTTGGTGCGCGGTGACCTCTGCTTCCGTCATGCGAAGGATGGCGCTCATGGTTTCGTCCTCAGTAATTCCGGCACCTTCTCGGCAATGCACTTCAACTCGTGCTCGGATGGGTAGTGCCGCAGCAACGCCGAGACAAGACGCCGCAGCTCGCGCTTCGACACCGGCCCCTTGGTCCAGCACATTTCAAGTAGGCGCCCGCGCACCTGAATCAAAGCTCTGAGGCGTTCGTCTGGTAACGTCAAGTGATTTTCGCAAGTTCGCGGTTCGTCCACGCCAAAAGAAGAATGTCCGTCGCCTTCCATGTGCGCTCGAAAGCGCGGCGGTGCAGGCCGTGAATGCCAGTCGCTCCCCGGTGGTGTTCTTTACAAAGGCTTGCCGTTGCGAAATCGTCCCGGTCCTCTCCGGTTCCGACATGGTGGGCATCACATGGAGACGTGTTCACGCCAAGCCGATGCAGGCAAATCACGCAGCGACAGTTCTTCACGCGCTCGATGTGGGCTTCGGTTTTGGTCATTCACGCTCTCCGCTGTTTCGCGCTACCGCCAGCAAGCCACCGACGCGCGCTGAAATTCCTTCCAGTTCGCCAAGCATTTCCTTCGATACAACTGGCGGGCGCTTGCCATTTCGCCACAGCAAAAGTTCCGCCCCAATGAGGGCGCATCGTTTTTTAAGACGGTCCCTATGGCCGCAGATGGTGCTCAAGGCCGATTGACTTGCTGCGAATTTGGAAGTCTGTTTCCAATACTTCTGCTGCAATTCTTCGTAGGTCATGTCCGCTCCCGCAAAGCCTTGGCGATGCAGGCGGGAATCCACCAGACGAGCTTGGTGCGGTAGGGGCCGTCGAGGATTACGTAGTAACGGATCATTGCGACTCGAACTCGCGCAAGATTGTTTCCGCCATATCTGACCTCTTCGATGCGTCCAAGCGCCGCCACAGAGTTTTCTGCGCGTGCTCTGTACGCAGGAACTTCACGATGTCGTCGTGTACCTTCTCCATGTCGTCTTGCTCCAACTTGGCATAGCTGATCGACCGCGGCACCGGGATGACCCCGCCTTTGGGGCCGGCCAGCCACACTACGAACCCGGCCCCAACCTTCAGCCACAACCGGAACTGCTCGAAGTTGTCGAATTTTTCCTGCGCGTCGAAAACCGCCTGCTCCATTGCCATGTGCTTGCGGTGAAACCAGCCAAGGCGCTCTCGGTGCGTTCGGATCTCCACCATTTCGCCGGGCTCGGCTTTCTTCAAAAACCAATTCCAAAGCCGACGCCAGCTTTTCTTGTGGGCGTGGCTCAATCCGTCGATCTGGCCGAACAACACCTTGCGCGCTGCCGCCGCATCCTCCTTGCTGACGGGAAGCGTGTCGGTACGGACAAGGACAATCTCGGTCATCCCCGCCCCAACGCCAGGTCGTCATGCTCCCGGCAAAGACGGGCGTTCTCGCGAAAATCCCTGCGCTTCACCGCGGCACGGGCATCGAAAGCGAGAAGATGAAGCCGCTTGCGGTTCGTGGCGTAGATCAACCGCCAGACGATATTGTTTTTCCCCATGACGGCGCGAAAGATCATGCCGTGTACTCCGGCACGATCGCGCAATGCCTGTTAGCGTCCTGCGTGAATCCGACCTTGCGGATAACGCCCTCGCGTATGGCGCGGTTGATCGGACCGCCCCAACTTTTCTCCGTGGCCGGCGACACCAACCCGTAGGCTTTCGCTGCCTGGGTAATGTTGCGCCCAATGAACCTCATGTCCTTGTGCTGAAGCGCGAACAAGCGGACGTACTCGAATGCGATGCTCGACCACTTCGGCACGCGACCATTGGCAGCATCGACAGCGCGGGACATGGCTTCGTCCCTTTCAGCGCGGGCGTAATTGATGCCGAGCTGCTGCATCACGCGATCCCCTTCAGGGCTTCCTTGGTCTTTTTCTTCGAGCTGTTGAGGTACTTGAACTTGGCGTACTTCAGCGCCGCGTCCAAACCCTCGACCGTCAGCGCCTTCCAAGGAAACTCCCTCAACTCCTTAACCAACAGCCTTTCAACGCACGTCTCGCGCGAGACTTCGTGAGGTTCGACTATGAAGCGGCAACTCGAATACTTCTCGTCGCAATGACCTTTATCCGTATAGGTGCGGCCATCGTCAACACTGATCCCGCCAGCGTCTACCGCAGTCACCATTTGTTCGTTCAGGACAAAAACCTTGAGTTCCGCGATTGCCACCGGAGACCCAGGCGAAAGACTGCCCGCATAGGCTTCATGCGCGGCACTCTTCGCAAGCAGACCGACGATTCGCTTAATGGCTTTCATTTATTCCTCCGCGCCTGCATGATTTTCTCAAATTTCTTCTCACTCTCGGCTTCGCGCTTCGGATCGACTGCACCGGGGAATACCCGTTTACCGGCACGCTTGAGCACGGCTTCGAGTTTGTCGTCAGGAACGTCTGGCGGGGGGTGAAATCTAACTTGAATCATGCTGGCGAAACCTCGATTCTGACGTCCTGGCCGTAGATGCGCTGCCAGTTCGCTAGTCGCAAATCAGCTGCCTCGTCGTCCAGTGGTTGCGTCTTGATTGCGAGTACGCCGTTGATGTAGAGCAGAAGTATTTTCATCGCATCCCCTACGGTTGTGCGGCATCTAGGAATGCCTGCTCGAGAGAATCTCGCTCGATTCCCAGCGGAAGACCCACAGCGTCAGGAGCGGCCGGGATTTGGCGTGCTTGGGCGTCCTGTGAGGGAACTGAGCCACGCTCTATGCTCGCGTCAACGGGCTGGCTACCTCCGTCCTGCGCTGCGGATTCTTCGTCGTCGCTGCCGGGCTCGCGCATGGCACTCATCGCCTCGCGGACTGCGCCTATACCAGCATCCGAGCGGCGGGCCTGGCTCTTCGCGTAAGCCTCACGGACAGCTTCCATGTGGGGATTCGACTGCCATCCCTTCCGTGGCCCGGGCCGAAGATCGGGGGCGCGTGTCGGATCAGGCTGCAGGTGTGGTGGAACCTTCCAGCCGCAACGCGAGCACTGCGTAGCGCCCTTGAGGGAAGCAGAGCAGTCGCCGCAGATCACGCCGCAGCCCTCTCCGGCCAAGCCCCACCCATGTAGCTGCGGTAACAGGGGTCGCAGACCTTGCCCTTCGGGGACTGCGACCAGCCGCCCGTAATCGGATGGCCGCAGTTGCCGCACTTCCTCACCGCCGGCGATGATGGCTGTCCTGACCCATTGCCGCGCTTCGCGTCGGGGGCCTGGAGTCCCTGCCAGCCGCCGGCCAAGGCCGTAGCGACGATCTCGTTTGCGTCATGACCATCGGCCTTCCACTGCTCCAGTTTTTTAAGGGACGCCTGCAATGACCCCGGCGTGTTGGATTTTTTCTTCCTGACCTTGAGCCATTCGTTCCAAGTTTCTGCGTCAAGCCAAACCGGGAGCGGCAAAGCCGCGACCCTCTTAACTCCCTTCCCTTCCTTTACTCCATTCCCTTCCACTTCCTGCGCGGGAAGGTGCTTCCCCGGTGCTTCCCCGTTGCTTCCCCGTTGTTTCCCCGTTGCTTCCCTCGGCGGGGATGGGTACTTCACCGGCTCTTGGGCTTCTTTCCCGCCAAGGCGCTGATGTTCCAAAAACGTAGAAATAACAGCGTATTGCTTTCCGTTGGCCGGGTACATCCTGAGAAATCCTGCTTGTTCAAGGATGGCGATGGTCTCGGCCATGTCGAACGGCAGGAACGGCAGGATGTCGAGCTTCAACTGCCGTGTGTCGCACTCGAATACCCCGGCGCGGTCGCAGTGCCCCCAAAGACCGGCGAACACCAACATACAATGCTTGCCGGGGTGGGCAACCTCAAGATCTTGTAGTGCGCCGTGCCGGAAAAAACTAGGTTTTACCGTCCGAATCCTCGCCACCTAAGAATCTCCCCGTTGCTTCCCCGTTGCTTCCCCGCCTTTTGTGCAGCGCGTTACTAAAGCCGCCTCATGGATACGCGCCTCCGCCCACTCGCCAGCAATATCGACCAGGACTTCGATGCGCGAACTCTTCTTGGGGCCGCGTGCCATTGCAACGGCATCCAGAACATTGACGATCCAACGGGGCGCGAAGCCGCAGAGCTCTACGGGAGTTTCGTCAAACTCCGGCCGGTTCATTCAGCGGTGCCTGCGGTAGGTCTTCGGCCCATTTCTTTTTGGTTGTTGGTGGGGCTGGTGAGTTGGCGCGGAATCAGGCGGCGCGGGCTTCCTTGGGCCGACCAAACGTCTTTGGAAACGCCAGCATCAATTCCAGCTCGCGCTCGCGCGGGATTGCCCCGTCTTCAGGCCACTGGTAGACGGCTTGGACGCTGATGGCGAAATAATCGGCAACGCCCTCAATGGTCTTGAAATGCTGAATGGTTTGCGCGCGGCTGATCATGGTTTGACGTGGATTCAAGCATACTTGAGGCCTCCCGTCAAATACCTCAAAGTTCAAACATACTTGACAATCACGGTTAAAGCATGCTTGAATACGTCCATGAATCCCACCAAGGAGCCGGGTATGGACAAGCAAGACGCCCTTGACGGCGTTGCGTTTATCGAGGGGCGGCGCGCAGGTCTTGGCCTCGTTCCGGTCTCGCTGAATCCTCATACCCCCGGTTCTGCCGAGCATCTTCAATGGCAGCAGGGCCACATGAGCACCACGTTCACGGTTGACCGGAAGTGCATCGCGCCCGGACATAAATGTCCGCTTGCCGATGGCCAGTGCCGGGATAGTTGTTACTTGGCGGATTGCGAACCGAAACAGGAGGCTGCTTGAACACCGAAAGCAACCTGAACATGGACGCGCAGGAGATCGCGCGAAAACTCGGGCGCGCAGAAGTGGCGCAGGAAGTCGTCGCGTGGGTTCACCGGCACGCGCATCAACTCGGTGGCGTGCCGGTCGAGACGCTGCTCGCGCTGTGCAACAGGGAGGCGAAATCGTGAACGTCGAAATCTTCCGCGACCAGAACTCCAAGGCGCTGATCGTGTTCAAGCGCGGCACGAAGATGCTGCACTGCCTGATGATCGCGCCGCCCGTCCGGGTGGTGAAGTTGGAGAAGATCGAGGAACGCCACTTCACGCCGCTGCTTCGCAAAGGCGAACCGTACCCGTTGCGGCGAGCCCTACGCCAGTTCAAGGCCGCCGGTAAGGGGTTCGGCATAACGGACACCGCAAGGCAAGTCTTGCGCGAACTCAAAGGGACGCTGTGACCCCAGCCGACAACAGCGACGACATCGACGCCGCCATCGTCATCGGCTGCGTTGCGGTCCTTATTTTTTTCGTCATGCCAGAGATTGTCAACGCGATTGCGAGGTTCCTGTGATCCGCTTTCTCACCCTGATACGTCTGAAGTTCCGCGCCTACATGCTCCATGCCCAGGCCGAACACGCGGAAGCATTGATGGCCGACCATGAGCGACGGTACGAAATACTGTTGATGGAGTTGCGTAAGGTGAAGGGCCGCATCGCCACCCTGGAAAAGCCGGAAGTCCTGCTGCGGCAGGCGTTGAAGAGGACATAGACAATGGGCATCCACGACCTCAGCAAGATCCTCTGCTGGCTGCTGCGTAACCACAAGTGGCGGCGGCTGCACAAAGACGAATGGGCGAGAGGCGTGCCGATTTGTTTTGAACCGGGACAGGACGGGCAAGTGCGTATCTGCAGACGGTGCCAAAACTACCGCTTCGCCAAGAAACGTAATCACAAACAGAAGGAGCAATCAGTATGAGCGCGCAACCATCCACCGCCGTCCAATCGTGGGCCAAGGCCATCGCCGAGGCCGAGCGAAAGTTCACCGAGATCGCCGTGCCGGATGGAAACCTCGTCACGTTCCAGCGCGAGGCCATGTTCGCCATGCAGCGCATCGGCGCCGACGCGACGATGCAGAAGTGCGAGTACAACTCCGTCAGGAATTCACTCATCAACGTGGCGGCGGTCGGCCTCACGCTCAACCCGGCCATGCGGCTCGCCTACCTAGTCCCGAGAAATGACCGCGAGAAGGGAATGCTGTGCTGCCTCGACATCAGCTACATCGGGCTCGTCAAGATCGCCACCGACTCGGGTGGTGTGCGGGCCGTGTCGGCAACCATCGTGCGCAAGAACGATCCGTTCGTGTTCCGTGGCGCCTTCGCGGCGCCAGACCACGCCTACGACCCTTTCGCCACAGCCGCACAGCGCGGCGAGATCATTGGCGTCTATTCAACGGCCCTGCTGCCAAGCGGAGTTACGCAGATCGACGCCATCGGCATGGAGGAAATAAATAAAATTCGCTCGATGTCCAAGGCGAAGTCGGGGCCGTGGTTCGATTGGGAAGAGGAAATGATCAAGAAGTCTGTGCTGAAGCGCGCCTCGAAGCTCTGGCCGCGCACCGAGCGCCTTTCCAAAGCCGAAGAAGTCCTGAACGAACACCAGGGCAACGAAGCGACGATCGACGGCGCGACAGGTGAAGTCATCCCGATGCCGCAGTCGAAGTCCAAGCCCGCCGCGACGATCGACAACGAGACCGGGGAGATCATCAACAAGGAATCCGCGCCAGCCGCCACGGGTACGCCTTCGCCAGCGACCACCACGGGCGGCGCGGCGCCGGATGCCTCTGCCGGGGCCGGCAAACCGATGTCGCCATCGCAGGGAAAACTGATCTACGCCAAGCTGAAAAACGCGGGCCTGACGATGGTGGACCTCGAAGCGAGATATCCCGGCAAGTGCATCAATATGGAACTGGCGAAGGAAGGCCAGAGCCTCTTTTCGATGTCGGAAATAAACGGGGTGATCGCCTGGATTGAAGAAGCCAAGGATTGACGTGTTCCGCTTTGACGCTGCGACGCACACCTATACGCTTGGCGAGCAAGTCTTGCCATCAGTAACGCAGATCCTGCAGCCGTTGCAGGACTTCTCCATGATCGCGCCGGCCGTGCTGGAACACGCGCGCAGTCGTGGGGTGGCAGTCCACAAGTGCGTGCAGCTCGACATCAACAACGACTTGGACGAGGCTAGTGTGGCGCCGGAAATCGCTGGCTATCTCAAGGCGTGGCGCGCGTTTCGTGCCGATTGCCGGATTACTGCGGCCGACTTCGGGGAACCAGAGCGGCCCCTGTTCCATCCGACGCTGCGCTTTGCCGGGACACCAGATATTCCGCTTTGCATGGACAAACGATGGGCGATCCTCGACATCAAGACCGCCGATGCGCTCAGTCCTGTTTGGGCTTTGCAAACCGCCGGATACCGCGAGCTTATCAACGTGAACACGATGAAGAGTGCCCACCTGATAGAGGACCGCTACTCGCTGCGGCTGCGCGAGAACCGAACCTACAAGCTCGACCAGTTCAAGGACCGCAACGACTGGACTACGTTTTTAGCCATGCTCACCGCTTGGCGGTGGCGTGCGGCAAATCTCCAAGGAGAATGAAAATGTCCGCAGTGCTGCAGGACCGTATCACCGAGACCGACTCCGAGGAACTGCGCGCAACGATGCAGTTGACGCCGGATGCCAAGCGTGAACTCGCCGCCAACAACGCCCTCACGCTCGCCAAGTCCTACGAAGTGGACTGCGCCGAGCAGGCGCAAGCCCTCGCCAATGACCGCACGGTATGGGCTAAGGAAATCGACCGCATCAAGACGATGCAGGCCGAGGCGCTGGCGCCGGCCAAGAAAATGCTTGAGGACATGAAGGGGTGGGCGGCAAAGTGGTTCGGTCCCGCCCTAGCCGACAGGGAAGCGGCGCGCGAACTCGCTGGCCAGAAGCTGCTGGTATGGGACCAAGCCGAGAAAGCCCGCCTCGCCCGTGAAGCCGCCGAACATGAAGCTCTCGCCCGCCGGTTGAGACAGGAAGCCGATTCCAAAGCCGCCGCGGAACGCGCAAGGGCCGAGGAAGTAGGGCGTGTGGCGCGTCAAGCAGCCGCCGCAGCGGAGGAGGTTAAGCGTCGCGCCCAACAAGAAGCCGAGGCCGCGCGTCAGGCTGGCGGTCGCAAGGCAGCCGCCATCGCCGAACGAGTTGCGAAGGAAGCCGCAGCAGAGGTCGCCCGGCAGACCGAGAAGGCACAGGCAGCGGTAGAGAACGGCGAGGCAAAAGCGCAACAGGCCCAACTGGAAGCCGCTGCCCAAGTTCAGGCGGCGCCGGTAGCCGAAGTGGTGAAAATTTCCGGGCAAAGTTTGAAAGACCAGTGGGGGCCGGAACTCAAGCCCGGTATGGACATCGAGCAGGCGAAGTTCCTGATCTGCGAGGCGATCGTTGCCGGCCGCAAAGACCTTCTGGCTCACATGAATCTGGACATGGCGCCGCGTGGGTCCATGTTCAAAATGGCCGCGGCCTTGAAGGGCGCTTTCAACGTGCCCGGATTCATCGCCGTCAATAAACCGCAGATCGCCGGGAGCCGGAAATGAAACCCATCGCCCTCACGCCCTGTTCGAGCAGTCGCATAGCGGCGCACGGCCATTGCCCGGACACGAACCGCTTGGCCCTGCAATTCTTCAAGAAGGGTCCAGACGGCACGCGGGTTCCGGGCGCTGTCTACGAGTACGCTGGCTTTCCGGTTGAGCAGTACGAAGCCCTGAAGTCCGCCGAGTCCATCGGCAAGTTCTTCGGCCAGGTCGTGAACGCGAAGGACGAAGAAGGGAAGCTGCTGTACCCCTACACCAAGATTGAAGTCGAGGAACCAGCCGCATGAACTCCCGCTCCCGCGACCGCAGCACGGGGGCCGGTGGTCGGCCTTCAACGCGACGGGTCGGGATCTAGGGCATCGAGTGCCAAGAACAGCAAGACAACCAAGGAGAAATTAAATGGAACAAATCGTAAGGCAGGGTGATGTGATGCTGTTCAAGGTGGCCGCGCTTCCCAAGGACGCGGTCGTGGTCAAAACGAAGGGCGACGTGATTCTCGCTTACGGCGAAATAACCGGCCACGCGCATCGGATCAAGCGCGAGCAGACCGAGAGGCCATCGGCACGGCTGTTCGATGTCGGCGCAGAACGCTATCTGCAAATCGCGGAGCGCGTGGCGCTAACGCATGAGGAGCACAGCTCTATTTTTCTGGAAGCAGGCGTGTATCGACAGGTATTCCAGTTCGAGGAAAGGCGCGCCAAGATTCAGCGGGTCGCTGATTAGTCATGAAGATCACGCCTGCACAGCACGCGGAAGCCTGCAACTACCCCGGTCGTTTGGATGAAGCCGAGGTAGAACTACAACTTACGAAATACCTTATTGCGCTTGGGGTAACGCGCAAGATAGAGCGCCTAGCGCAAGGATGGCGTCTTGAGGACCACCCATCCCTAGAGAAATATGCCAAAGCGGTTCTGGACGACTGGGTAAAGCGCAACCCCGCCGTTAGGGTCGCTGCCCGCGATGCCCGCGATGCCCTCGATGCCCTCGATGCCCTCGCTGCCCGCGATGCCCGCGATGCCCGCGATGCCCGCGATGCCCGCGATGCCCGCGATGCCCGCGATGCCCGCGCTGCCCTCGCTGCCCGCGATGCCCGCGCTGCCCGCGATGCCCGCGATGCCCTCGCTGCCCTCGCTGCCCGCGATGCCCTCGATGCCCTCGATGCCCTCGCTGCCCGCGATGCCCGCGATGCCCGCGATGCCCTCGATGCCCTCGCTGCCCGCGATGCCCGCGATGCCCGCGATGCCCTCGCTGCCCGCGATGCCCGCGATGCCCGCGATGCCCGCGCTGCCCGCGCTGCCCGCGATGCCCGCGCTGCCCTCGCTGCCCTCGATGCCCGCGATGCCCGCGATGCCCGCGATGCCCTCGCTGCCCGCGATGCCCGCGATGCCCTCGATGCCCTCGATGCCCTCGCTGCCCGCGATGCCCTCGATGCCATTACATCACTTCAACGGTTCGCGGCGTGGTGTATTCAATCGAACGGATGGGGCTGGTGGCGTTTTGATATTTCGTGGGTTTCGGTTACTGCGTTCGGCGCTACCACGAAAGCAGTTAAAGCATGGTCTGAACCACTGCTTGAGGCGTTCGTGGCTGGCTGCTGGATGCTGCACTGGACAGAGGACACGCTGTATTGGGTCTCTAAGCCGACCGTTCACAAGGAAACAATCCCAGGGGGTCGCAGACTGCACAACGACAAATACGCCGCCCTCGAATCAGACGTTGAAAACCTCTACTTCTGGCACGGAGTTTTGGTCCCGGCGTTCGTTGTGGTGCGGCCTGACTGGATCACGATCAAGCACATTGAAACTGAGGCAAACGCCGAAGTTCGGCGCGTCATGGTCGAACGCTATGGTGAGGCGCGCTATATCTCTGACAGTGGACTTAAACCGGTTGCCCACGATTCATTCGGAGAACTGTTCCGCAAGAACTTCACTGGTGATATGCCGCTCGTCTACGTGAAGGTGATGAACTCCACGCCAGAGCCGGATGGCTCAATCAAGCCGTATTTCTTGAGCGTGAATCCGCAGCACTACGGCGGCGAGGCGGGGAAGAAACCACATGCCGCTATTGCCTCCACATGGCGCACGGCGAAGGATGGGAAGGAACTGTTTTTCAAGCGGTACGAAGAATACCGCCCCGGAATTGAAACGTAGCTCTTAGGCATCGGGGAGAGACAAATGCTGTTCGTGGTCATACAGGAACCGAAGGCGAAGTATCGGCACGCCTACTGCATCAACTTGAATTTTGTCGAGGCCGAGAAAAAGTCCGACGCGCTGAAGCAGGTTGAGCGGATAGCGGATACCGCTTTCAAGGCTCCGGCAGCATTCCCTGTCCACGCTGGCCTATGCCTCAGAACATGAACGCAGCTTCCTTCGATAGATGCGCAGCACCGCTGGCAATCGACCTGTTCTGCGGCCTGGGCGGCTGGACTGAGGGGCTGCTTGCGGAGGGCTATCGCGTGATCGGCTTCGACATCGAGCGCCACGAATACGGCGATGCCAAATACCCGGCGCAGATGGTCATTCAGGACGTGCTGACGCTGCACGGCAAGCAGTTCAAGGATGCAGCCCTGATCGTCGCCAGTCCGCCATGCCAGGAGTTCAGCTACATGGCGATGCCTTGGTCGCTGGCGAAGCAGAAGCGGGCGGAATACCTCGACGGCACGCGGGACAGGAAAGACCTGACCGCGTTGTTCGACGCCTGTTTCCGCATTCAGCGCGAGGCAAGCGAAGCGGCCGGTAGGCATATCCCTCTAGTGGTGGAGAACGTCCGCGGCGCCTGCGAGTGGGTCGGGCGCTCGCGCTGGAACTTCGGCAGCTTCCACTTGTGGGGCGACGTGCCGGCATTGATGCCAGCCACTGTGCGGCGCCAAGTAATGAAGGCTGGTATTACTCACCGCCATGACGGCAGCACCAATTTCCACGGCAGCAAAGTGCCAGGTTTTCGCTTCGACGGCAGCGGCAAGTCGTTCCAGACCGCGAGCGTGGAAGGCTTAAAAGGAATCCCGCATCGCCCGACTGGACATTGGACAAATTCCGAAGAAAACGGCTCGAAGAACGGTGGTGACTGGTTCGGCAGCGGCGACAACTGTTCTCTACAGCGCCGCGCCAGCAGCAAAGGATCGGCCAGGAAGAGGGCATCCGCACTCATCGCCAAAATCCCGCTGCTGTTGTCGCAGCACATTGCGCGGTCGTGGTATCCGCTTGGTGCGCCTCGATGACTGACTGGACCGCAGAGTATCGGACGCTGATCGAGGACTGCCGCAAGCGCGAGCAGCACTTGTCAGCGTGGGGCGCGGACTTTCTCGACTCCATCGAATCGCGCCTTGACGACAAAAAGCCGCTCACGCCCAAGCAGGTTGAGTGCTTAGACGGAATTTGGGAACGGGCCACGAAGAAAGGATGACCATGAAACCGAAGGCATCGAGCACGGACCGAGCGAAGGCTGAACTCTGCAAGTGCGGAAAGAATCCCGCTACTCCGCAGCCGCATCGGTGCCCATATCAATACGAGATTAACGACGACGCGAGTGAATCTTGCAACTGCTGCGGCGAATGCTCTTACGAATGCGCGATGGATACATGAACGCCACCAACAGCCAGAGCAGCAAGGCAAAGGTGCTGAAGAAGTTCCCGGCAGCGTATTACTCAAAGAACCCTGTGACCGAGCAGCACGTCATTTTCAGGGGCGCACGGGGCACCGTAATGGCTACCTCTTGGATTGGAGCTGTAGACGCATGGAAAGAAGCCGCGAGGAGATAGACATGACCGCACGCACCGATGAACAGGAAGATGCCGCCAGGATGCGCGCCGGGTTCGGCGAAGCACTGGCATTGACGGAGGAAGCAATGACCCTAGACCGGAATACGCTGCTTGAGTCGGCGAAGAAGTACCGCAAGAAGCCTATAGTGATCGAGGCTTTATGCTGGACTGGAACGAATTTACGCGAAGTCATCGACTTCACCGGGCTGCACCCATCCGCAAACAAGTGGACGTGGGAGGAATATGAAGCCGTGGTAGCGAAAGACGGTTTCAAGATATTCACGCTCGAAGGCGCACACTTGGTTTCAGTTGGTGATTACGTCATCCGAGGCGTAAAGGGCGAGTTCTACGCTTGCAAGCCAGACATCTTCGCTATGACCTATGAGAACGCCCTCGCCGCGCAGCAGCCGGAGAGCAACAGGGATGCGGTGCTGGAGACTAACGCTTTTGCGCTATCTGGCGCGTATTGGCGGCTAGAGAAATACGGATTTGTTTGCAGCCACAATGCCGATGATCCTGAGCACGAAGCGGAAGCGGATCACTGGCGAGATATTGCGAATCAGGCGTCGGAAATAATCCGCGCCTTCAAGAACGCGGACGGGCAGGTTACATCCACACGACTAGGGGATAAGCCTAGAAGTCGGACTTCCGAGTGGATCGGGGGCCGAGCCTGTTCCGCCCGCACCAGATGCCGCAGAGTTGTCGCAGGTTGCCGAAAGCACGATTGGGGCTATATCGGCTACAGCTTCGGCCCCCGGAAGCGAACCTGCGGCAGCGGCAACTCCCATGCCAATACATCGGGTTCCAGGGGATGGTTCCGTTCTCTGGCCTGCGCGGACCTCGGAAGCTTCTCCGAAGAGCAGCGAGGATTTGTGGGCGGCATTCGTAGAACAGGTCAGGATCGAAGATGGTCTGAACAATGCGCCAGTAAACTTTCTTGGAGGCGTCGAACGTTACAAGAACATCTTCCTGCGTATCGCTGAGAGGCTGAGGAAAGACAAATGATCTGGCGTAGCCGATTCGACCTTTGGTATCGGGTCAAGGGAAAGCCATTGCGCGAGATATTTTGGTGCTTGGTCGAAGCGCCCGACTCGGAAACCGCCATCGCGAAAGCGCAAGCATTCGCTGAACACAACGGCAGGATGGACTTAAAACTGCTCTGCGTCGAGCATCGCCAAACCGGGAGTGTGCGGTTCCCGCAAAAACTACCAGTGAGGATCGAATGACCGAACAGACCAGTGATAAGAAGTGCTTATACTGCGGCGAGTCACACGACGTTGACATAAGTTGCCAGCAGATGTTCGCTGCTCATGCAAGCCCGTTCGTGCGTCTGAATCAGACAAACCCTACGCCTCGGCCCTCACCACCAACCAGCGGAGAAACGCCAAGACCAGGAAAGCCCCTGCCGCAGTGGGTTACATCATGGCCAGATTGGTTCGGTATCTTCGGCAACGTGACGGTCATTCCGAAAGAGGACTACGACCGACTTGAGCGCGAGCTTGCTGAGGCGAATAAGCGCGCAGAAATATGGGCAGCGAGAGCCGCTGGTAATGAGATTGCGCAGCTGTCCGCAACAGATGCCGCAGACGCTCGCCGGTATCATTTTCTGCAACGGATTACTTGTGGCAATACGGCTGGCGGCAAAGGCTCAGATAAGGAATGCTACCTATCCCTGAATCCAAGCGACATGGATGCAGCGATTGACTCAAATCTGAACACCTCGACTGACGACGGGAGCAAGACGTGAGGACCATTTCACTTTGGCAACCGTGGGCGACCGCCATTGCAATCGGCTTGAAGTCCATCGAGACACGGCACTGGTGCCCGAAGTATCGCGGGCCGCTGGCAATCCACGCCGCGCGTAGATGGGACTCTAGCCAGAAGGAATTTGCCATGGTGGAGCGTGGCCTGGGGCGGCTACCCGCTCGCCTGCCATTCGGCGCGGTGATCGCCGTGTGCGACCTGGTGGACGTGCGGCCCGCGGCAGAGCTTGTCCTGAGCATCAAGCCCATCGAGAAGCTGTACGGCAACTACACCGCCGGCCGCTTTGGCTGGCTGCTGGAGAACGTAGTCGAATTGTCGGAGCCAGTGCCGTTCAAGGGCCATCAGAGTTTCTTCGACGTGCCGGACGACCTGCTGCCGTTGACGGCGGGCCAGCAGTACGACAACCGAGCGAAGTACGGTCACTTCGGCCAGGGCAGCGGCGACGGCGACCTGTTCGGATCGTGATGAACAGACCTCTAGATAGAACTAACCAGCGCATCGACGACATCTACAGGGTCACGCGCAATCACATCTATCAAATCCACGCGGGCAACAACTGGAAGCGCACACCATGAGCGATGCCGACAAAACCGCAAACGAGTTGGTCGAGAATGCCGCGAACGAACTTGATCAATTGTTCCGGCAGCGCCACATGCACATATACGTGGTGCATTTGCTCAATAAGTTGGTCAGCGAAACGAGCGGCCTTCTGAAGCATCGCACGGAAGCCGAGCCGAGCGAAGCGCAGGTGGAAGTGAAGGATCGCATCCTTGCCGAGCGCGACAAGGGAAACATTGCGGTGTTGGGCATCGAGGGCCTGATGACCATGCCCATCGAGGAGTTCGTAAAGCAGCCGGTAGACGGGATGCTCTACGACCTGAACCGTGGCGATGAGGTCAGCCTTACTTTCATTCACGAGCGCAAATGGGTAAACGATTTCGCCGTCGCACTGGTGATCCGAAAGCTGGTGGAGCAACGTGATGCTTCGCTCTCTGTGAACAAACAGCAAGACAAATGAAGCCCTACGAAGCGTTCCTTGCCCGCAAGGCGATAACCGACCCGGCTACCGGGCTGGCGATCGTCCCTGCACTGAACGCGGCCCTGTTCGACTTCCAGCGAGACATTACCGCCTGGGCGTTGCGCAGGGGCCGTGCAGCCGTGTTCGCCGACTGCGGCATGGGTAAGACCCCGATACAGCTTGAATGGGCTAGGCACGTACCTGGCAACGTCCTGATCTTGGCCCCGCTTGCGGTATCGGCGCAGACAGTGCGCGAGGGTAAGAAGTTCGGCATCACGGTCAGGCAGGCCCGCAAGCAGGCTGACGTGAAACCCGGCATCACGGTAGCGAACTACGAAATGCTTGAGCACTTCGACCCGGCCTACTTCGCCGGGATCGTGCTGGACGAATCCAGCATCCTCAAGTCCTACGATGGCAAGACGCGCACGGCGATCATTGACGCCTTCGCGCAAACGCCGTTCAAGCTCGCTTGCACCGCTACGCCTGCACCTAACGACTACATGGAGCTAGGCAACCACGCCGAGTTCCTAGGCGTAATGACCCGCGTCGAAATGCTGTCCATGTTCTTCGTCCACGATGGCGGGGAAACGCAACAATGGCGGCTGAAGGGGCACGCGGAGTCCGAGTTCTGGAAGTGGCTCGCATCCTGGGCCGTGTGTATCCGCAAGCCCTCAGACCTTGGATACCCTGATGGCGACTTCACGCTGCCGGAACTGGTCATGCACGAAATAGTCGTCAAGGTGGATACGCCGACCGATGGTTTCCTTTTCCCGGTTGAAGCCAAGACGCTGCAAGAGCGCCTGCACAGCCGCCGCGACACGATAGCCGAGCGCGTAGCCGATGCCGCTGCGGTAGCCAATGCGACGGACGAACCTTTCCTCGTATGGTGCAACCTGAACGACGAAAGCGCGCAGCTAAAAGCCGCGATCAATGGTGCGATCGAGGTCAAGGGAGCAGACACTAACGAGCACAAGGAAAAGGCCATGCTCGGATTCACTGCCGGCGACGTGCGCTGTCTCGTTACAAAGCCTTCCATCGCCGGATTCGGGATGAATTGGCAGCACTGCAACAACATGGCATTCGTCGGCCTCTCAGATTCCTATGAGCAGTTCTACCAAGCCGTGCGCCGCTGCTGGCGGTTCGGCCAGAAGAAACCCGTCAACGTCTACGTCATCACCGCAGAAACGGAAGGTGCCGTAGTCGCCAACATCAAACGCAAAGAGGCTGACGCCTTGAAAATGGTCGAGAACATGGTGGAGCACATGAAAGACCTGAACGCCGAAGCCGTGCGCGGTATGCGCAGAGAGAAAGCCGGATATGCCCGCGAGATCGCTACGGGGAACGGCTGGACGCTCAACCTTGCCGATTGCGTCGAGGTCGCGCAGGAACTTCCAGAGAACAGCCTGCACTACACGATCTACTCGCCGCCGTTCGCAAGCCTCTACACCTATTCAAACAGCGACCGCGACATGGGGAACTGCAAGGATGGCGACGAGTTCATGGGGCAGTACAAATTCCTGATCCGCGAACTGTACCGCGCCACCATGCCTGGGCGCCTTGTTTCCTTCCACTGCATGAATCTTCCATCCTCCAAGGTGCGCGATGGCGTGATCGGCCTGAAGGACTTTCGCGGCCAGTTGATCGCGGCGCATGAGGCCGAGGGCTGGATCTTCCATAGCGAAGTCTGCATCTGGAAAGACCCGGTTACGGCGATGCAGCGCACGAAGGCGCTTGGCCTCTTGTGGAAGCAGATCAAGAAGGACTCCTGCATGAGCAGGCAGGGAATACCGGACTACCTAGTGACGATGCGCAAGCCCGGAACGAACCCGGAGAACGTCAGCCACACGGCGACGGATTTCCCGGTCAAGCTTTGGCAGAACTATGCATCGCCGGTCTGGATGGACATAAACCCGTCCGACACCCTGAGCTACAGAGAGGCCCGCGAGAACGACGACGAACGCCATATCTGCGCCCTACAGCTTCAGGTGATCGAGCGCGGCATCAAACTGTGGAGCAATCCGGGGGATACCGTTTTCAGCCCGTTCGCCGGCATCGGTTCAGAGGGCTACATGGCGCTCAAGATGGGGCGCAAGTTTCTCGGGGCCGAACTGAAACGCAGCTATTGGGAGCAGGCTTGCAAGAACTTGAAGCAGGCCAAGCATGAGCAAGACGGCCTCTTTGCCGCATGACCTCTAGCTGTTTACCTCAACCGAGACAAGGCAAATGATTTGCGGCGAAAGCATAAGGGTAGTGCATCCGTTGTTCCCAACGGAGGGAGGCGGTTCGACTCCGACCTCGCCGCTCCAGTTTCATTTTGGCCGTATCTCCGCAGAATTAGCAGCCACACTAAACTCAGAATGGCATAGCGTGTTGCCTTATATTCCAATTTTCCACATTGAAATTGCATTCGCCGCAATCTTTTCCAATGTGTTTTATGCGGTAGCAATGTTTGGAAGGCCGGTGGCTAGGACAATTTGTGATTCTGGAATTTTGGAACTTCGGCGCATGGCTATCGCTCCTGACGCTCCAAAAAACACCGCCTCAAGAATGATTGCATGGATGGTTAAGGAGGTAGCAAAGATGCGGCCAGATATTCGCAAACTTATTTCTTACCAGGACACATCAATTCATAGAGGAACGATCTATAAGGCCCAAGGTTGGATTCCAGTTGATATGTCATCCAGTCCGGTGAATTGGGGTGGTGCAGCGCAAACCAAGACCCCGCCTAGCAGAACAAGAAACGGGAAGGTTCTTAAAGCGCCCAAGATTCGATGGGAAAGAACACTACGCCACTCTGCCGCAGAGCAACCAGACCGAACAAGGCTGAGAGCATGCTGATTGAGGACGTCATTCGCGGACTGCTGGAGGATGAGGATTTCATTGCCGCGTTCGTGGCGCACCGTGCGCCTCGCCCCTCACTGGCAGCGCAGGAAGTGGACGAACTTCGAGCGTGGCGCGAGCATGGCAAATTATTCAGATTTGTAGCGGGGCGATTCTTTCAAGATGGTAATTGCTACATCTTCCAAGAAGATGATGCTGCGCTTCCACCCTCCCCTCCACCAGCCAGCGGAGATACGCCGAGGACGGAATATGACATTTGCAACTATCCGGCCCGTCCATGCCGTCCCACAGAGGAAAAAGAGAAAGTCTGTGCTTACGTTCAGGATTTGGAGCGCGAGCTTGCGGGGGCGAACGATCAGCGCGAGGTATCCCGCAAGATGATCGACGGGCTGTGCGAGTTGCGCGACGAACTGAAGGCGCAGCTTAAGGCGGCGCAGGACGAAGTGTGGTGCGTATCTAACAAGACTTCGAGCCTACTGTTCAAGTCGAAGGAAATGGCTCACGCCTACATTGCGCAGTTCGGCGCGTCGATTGGCGGTGGTATGAGCATCACGAATATGCCGGTGTTAAGATTTCCTAGCGCATCGACTGACGACAGAGGAGCAGGGTGAGCCGCCACAGCGTATCGGTCACGCACGATGGGGAAGCCACCGAACAATCCAGGCGCTTGAGCGATTTCCTGTTCAAACGATGCCCAGGCCATGTGGCAGAGTTTGCAGTGGTGGATTTCCTGCGCCGCTGTGCCGATCAGCACCGGCGGTTCCCCTGGACGAAGGCAAGCGCACTACCTGAGATTGAGCGCGCGATCGAGGCAGTGATGAACGCCACAATAGATAGGAGCAGCAAGACAAATGAGCCTCCGCATCATCCCGGTCACGCTGGAACAGGCCAACGACTTTGTGCGCCGCCTGCATCGGCATAACAAGCCGGTGGTCGGCAGCAAGTTCCAGATTGGCGCGTCGAAGGGTAAGCAGCTTGTCGGGGTTGCCATCACAGGCAGGCCCGTAGCTCCGGCCCTAGACGACGGGCTCACAGTCGAGATAACGCGGGTATGTACCGACGGGACCAAGAACGCGGCCTCGATGCTCTACGGCGCTTGTAGGAAGGCGGCGAGGGCGATGGGATATGACCGTATCTTCACTTACACGCTGCCCGAGGAAGGCGGCGCAAGCCTGCGGGCGGCAGGATTCAAACTTGACAAATCCGACGCGGGCGGCAGCGCGGCGATGTGGCACAACCGAGACGGGCGCACCGTGGAGCCGGTCGGCAATGACCTGATCGGCGGCAAGTGGCGGTGGGCCGCATGACCTCTAGCTGTTTCCCTGAACCGAGACAAGACAAATGGCTGAAACGAGAACCGTTAAGTGCGATGGCTGCGGTGGCGACATCACCTACACCGGAACGGTAGCGGTGCGCCTAAATTATACTGGAATTCATGGACAGATTGCGAGAAATAGTTAACGGGATTGGAATTTGGAAAGGGCTCGCCCTGTTCTGCGCGCTCTCCGTGGCCGTGTTCCTGATCGGTCTACTGCTCGGCGTGTTCGATCACAATCCGTCCGACGAAGGCGGCGTTCGCATCATCTACGTGGCGCCTATTGGCGAGCGCCGGTTCTGAGGTTCGGATGTACCTGAGATTCTTGCGCGTACTTCATCAGGTCCTTCGTTCGCTTCTGGATTAGCTTCCTATACTCAGCTCTGATCTCCTGCCGCTCCTCCGCATCCAGGTTTCGGTCGCGCAACTGCGTCGTCATCCGCCTTTTCTCGGCCTGAATCTCGAAGCGCATGCGCTTGATGTTTTCGGCCCTGGCCAGTTCTGGGTTAATCGGATAGAGGTTGACGCCGAACAGTCTGAGCATCGCCTGGCCCTCGGTGTCCTTGATCTGGCCGTGCTTATCCACGGTATCGTTCAGGGCACCGTACATGTGGCCCGCGAAGCCGTAGTTCGTCAGCCACGTTGGCATCGCCATGCTGTAGATGTAGCCCATGAGCGCCGCTGCCTGCCTTGCCGGCGGGTCAAACTCGTTGACGATTTCCTTCTTCGAGAACGGATCTTTGTTCGTTTTGATCGCGGCGATAATATCTGGAAGCGGACCACCCAAGAGCCCGGACCCTTGCATGGCATCGCCGAATTCGCCCTTGGCGAGATTGCTCCCGATCTCTGTCCACATCGTCCACGGCAGGAAGTATCCGAAATCCATCGCCATCCACCGGCCTTTGTCGTCCTTGGCCGGCAAGAAGTAGGCATGACCGCGCTCCTGCATCCACTTAGGCAGGGCTTTCTTCAGTTTGTCCACGTCGTCATCGTCAACATCCGCCATGCCGGCCACCATCGCCGTCAATATGAACGGCAGGGCAACGTAGGGCGCAAAACGCAGCGGGTGATGCGTGGCGACTTCCAGCATTCTCGGCAGCGCCTTAAAATAAAACGTGATAAACGGCGCTCCAATCGGGGCGTTTCTCAGGTAGCGCATGCTCGGCGTGACCAGGCTGTAATCGAACAGCCACTTCTGCGCTTCCATGATCGCTTTTTCTTCGGTCGCCCCTTTCTTCATGGAGTCGATGATCTTGGCCGTCTTGAAAAGGGCTTCCGAGAACTGGTACACGTCGCCGGTGAACGACATGACCTTGGCCCCTAGATTCTTTGCCGTTGCAAGGCTGAACGCATCGGCACCTCTAGCCTGAAGGTCAAGGAACTCGCGCTCGACCCTGAACAACTCTTGCGACGAGAACGTGCTTTCCGTGACGCCGTATTTCTTGGCGATCTGCCAGTATTGCCCGTTGGTCCTGATGTCCTTGACCGCCTCGATGATGCGCGGCAAAATCATGTGGAACCGAACCCCGGACAGATGAAGCAAAATGCCGTTGCTGATGACGTTGCGAATCTGTGCCGGCGGGTTGGCTGCCACCTTTGACCACTTCCACAATTGCGTCATTTTGGTGGCGAGCCCGCCGTTCCCCAATACCTTCTCGGCCAGGCTGGCATCCGTGAGGGATATTCTCGCGCTGCCCACGATGTCATCGAAGATTTCCCGGCGAACGATGAGGCCGCGCATTTCCCCGTAGCGCGGCGCGTCCGGGATCTGCTGCCAGTCGTTCGGAACTCCTGAATAGTTTTCAAGGGCAACGTCAGCGGTCTCGTCCATGCGATCGGCAATGGCTTGCGCAGCTACCCGGTTCTCTGCGGTGTAGTGCAGGGCTTGGCGTCGAATGCTTTTGGCGGTTTGCTTCAGGTAGAACGGGGTGACTTGGCGCCCTTCCCATTCCACCATCGACATCGGCAGTACCCAATCTTGTACCGTGGAGATTTCCTTCAGCCAGTCCAAAAGCACCACGTCGCGCATCTGCGTTCCGTAGGATTTACTGACCAGATAGGCGGGGTCCGTGATCTCGCCCAGGATCAACTTGCGCACGTCCTCGGGGATGTCTTTGCGGGCCTTCAGGTAGCCCATGTTGCTCGGCTTCTTCCCTGACCCAAGGGCGGAAATGGCGTCGTCGTCCAGCAAGTGCTTGAGGTAGATCCTCGGCAGGTATTCGCCCTTGTGGGCCTCGAACACTTCCCGAGCCAGCAGGCCGCGCTCGACCAGCTTCTCCCCAACGCCCGTCAGGGTGTTCTTGGCCGCGACCGCTTTCTCCCGCAGGGCGGCATCTTTGATGATTTCCGGATTGGCATCCTTGGTCGTCAGGAAGGCGTACACGTCCGGGGCTGCGTCTCCGGCATCCTTGAAGGCTGTGTATAGGGTGTGGGTCTCCTCGCTCACCGAGGCCAGCTTGCCGAGCGCCAGGTAGCGTTTCGTGAGGTAGGCTTCCTGGTTGGGGAGCGTGCCAAGAGGCGACAGGGCATCCAGCTTGTTCACTACCGCCTTCGTCCAGCCAACGGCACGCTCCGGCAGGAACTTCCGGGCAACCCGCACAGCAGGCGAGTCAGCTAGTGCGTCCTGCGTTTCCTTGGCGGGCTCAAAACCTTTCGGCGCTTCCTCGCCAGCGCGGCCGTACCCACCGGCTTCCTGCTGCGCCACCGTCGCATTGATTCTGTAGCCCTTGTTTTCCTCCGCGTTTACCGTGATGGCGCGGCTGTCGATGTTCCAAGTATTCATGGAGTTCACGGCATCCGTCAGCACACCGGCTTTTATCAGGTGGTCGAGTTCCTTGGGGTTGTCGGAAACGACGAAGGCAAGACCAGCGGACCCCGACATTCTCTTGAACCTTCTCACGCGCGCAATGGCCCTGAGCCCCGCCGGTCCCTGGGTTTTCATCAGGAGGTCGTGGGGAACTTCGGCGATGGCATTGACTTCACCGGTTGATTTTGTCGCCAGCAGAACATCGAAACCCGCTTTCGCCTGTAGGGTGCGTGCGAGGTTGGCTAGGCTTCCGGGGTCTTTAATCATGTGCAGCATCGCGTCATGCTCAAGTTCGGCCTTCTCTGGAACCGCGCCGAGATTCGCCTTGACGACTTCGCCCGTCCTGTTCGTGCCGTCGATCAGGCCGTACTCGTTGTAGTCGATGATGACGTGACCCTTGAACCCATCAATCGTCTTGGCTATTTTCTCCGTGAATCGGATGTCGGCGACACTCGCCCGCCCGGTTCCTGAAGGATGGTTGTGGAGCAGCCAATAGCCATCGGCCTCAAGGCTTTTCTTCTTAGCGGCGATGTCGGCGTAGTAGACATCTGCTTTGGAGTTATCAGAGAAGCCGACTTCTCCGGGCATCCTTGATGTGATGCCGGTATGACCGACGACCTGACCGGTCTTGGTGAAGAAAACGCGGAACGTCTCGAAACGTGGATCGCGCAGGACTTGCGCGAGCGTGGCTAGGTCTTTGTGGCCTTCGATCCTTTGGCCGATGAGATCGGCACCTTTGCCTTCGGTGAAGTCTTTCCAGAGTGAACTAGCAAGTAGGGATGCGCCAGCGTTTCGGTCGCGAAAGAATAACGCCCGGAGTGCTTTAAGCCCTTCGGAACGCTGTTCTTCAGTGGTGCCTGGGCGAGTTTCAAGGTTGTCATAGACGAGTTCAAGTTGGGACTCATTGTACCCCCCCCTCGCCTGCTCAAGCCCGAGAATCTTTTTCTGTTCCTCGCTGACGCGGTTCATTTCATCGCGCTCGGCCTGTTTCTTCTTCTCGGCGGCTTCTTCATCCGCCCTCTTGAGAACCTTGGCGGTCAGGGCTTCTTGCTTTGCCTTCAGGTCGGCTTCGGTTTGGGCGGCGAGGGAGAGGGCGGGGCGGTCCACTCGTTTCCATCCGCCTTCCTCCGCTGCCGCAATGGTGTCTTTCTGGTGATTGAAAATCGCCATGAAACGCCCGCCCTTTTCGAGCATCGTGCGTTCCGATGGGGGCGCGATGGTGCGCCATTGGCCGTGCCGCGCAAGAGAATCGTCGCTCCGCTTCTGCCAATAGTCGGTTTGGCTCTCGACTGAATCGGTGGCCAGTTCCGCGTAGCGTTCGACTTCGCTTTTCTGCCGCCTGATCTTCTCGCGCTGCTCTGCGAGTGCGGCGTCGATCTTGCTCTGCGTGTAGTCCGGGAATAGTTCGGTCGGGTGCGCAAGCCCGCCATCTGGCAGGGTGACGTGGTAGCGCACCATCGCGCCAGTGATGTCGGATTTCTCGAAATATTCTGGTGCGTAGGCGTAGCCGATGATCTCTTCGCCGCGAGAATCCACTCCTTTAGCCACCTTCGGAGCGCCCTTGGCCTTGTAGACATCGACCAGAGTTTCGAGAACGGACTTGCGCTGCTCTTTGGTCAGCGATCGGCCAATGGCGAATCGCTCGGCCTCCGGAAGTGCTGGCTTGGCCGGCGCTACTTCTTCGGCGGGTACTTGCGCTGCGCCCGCTTCACGATCCGCTTCGCCTTTTCGCTGATTCGCATTTTCACTCTCCTTCAATTTTGCCACAACGGCGGCCCAAAACTCGGCATCCGGTCGGTCGGCGTACTCCATCGAAAGACGCTCAAGGGCGTCCGGGTCGGACTGTTGCAGCCTGTCGGTCAGTTCGGCATGGGCCAGGTCTGCCCCGTCCACCGGCCCCACGTCGGCCCCCACATCAGCCGCCAGTTCCTCGGCGGTGATGGTCAAGTCAATTTCCGCGCCCAAGGCTTCGGCTTCTTTCTCCGCTGCTGCTGCCATGTCCTGCTGGCGTTCCTCGTCCAGCTTGTCCTGCTCGTTGCGGGCAAGGGCGGCGGCGTCTCCATTCATCGACCAGTGCTTGCGGCCTCCGTTGACCTCTTCCTCGATCTTGTCTCGAAGGGCTTGGACACCGCCGTCAACTTCCGCTAGTTCGCTCGGCAGAATAAAGCCGTATTCATCAAGCCTGACCATCATGTTGTCCAGCGTCATGCCGTTCTTCGTGAACAGGAACCCGACGCCAGGGATACCGACGTTCACCGACTTGTCGCGCACGATGTCCATGCGCTCTCTCACGTTCAAACCACCGAGTTTGATGATCGCCGGGACCAAACTGTCGCGGTCAACGTCAATATTCTTGCGCTCCGCTGCTTTTCGTTTCAGGTCGGCGCGGCGCTTTTCTTCGGCTTCGGATAACGGGGCCAGCATCCGGCGATCAATCTCCGCATCGGCGGCGACACGGACGGCTTTCGTCTTACCTTTCTCCGATGCGATCTCCAGTTCCTTGCGTGAAAGTTTGTCAAGAGTGCGGCCGAGAAACTTGACCGGAGCGGCAGCAAGTTCGGCGGCTACGCGCTCGCGCTTCTGAGCGGGGAGTTCTTTGGCTTTCAGGTCAGGATAGTTGGCGAGGACTTCGGCGGGCACATCCTTGCCAGCGGCAAGCGCGTTTTCGACGGCCTCACGGTGTTCGCCTTCGAGTAACTTCAACGCCCCGCCGCCGAAGTTGCCAGTGGAGTCGGCCCACGTTTTTACGGGAACCTGCCATTTTTCCTTGTCGCCGCGCGCTTCGATGGCTTCTTGTTGTCGCGCCTTACGGTCTAGGTTTCCGGTCTCGCGCTTCTCGCTGCGCTCCTGCGACGCTGCGGAAATCCTGCGGCCCTGTGCGTTGATCTCCCCGCGGTCGAAGGCGGCGGCTTGGGCTTCCAAATACTCGGCGTTCTTCAGGGCCTCGACAGCTCGCGTAGCACGGTTGACGGTTGCCTCAATGCGCTTCTCGCCCCCCTTGCGGCCAAATCCAGCGCCAAGCGGGAAAGCCTGCCCCATAGCCTTGTCGCGCGCCGTCGGCCCGGCGTTGCGCTCATACTCAAGGCGGGCCCGTGCGGCGCGTTCTGCGAACGGATTGCCAGCAGAATATGTCGGCACTTGCGGCTGAGTGCCTACGTTTTGTGCTATCTCTGAGGCTGGCACTGCGGCGGTCTGATCGACAGGAACTTGTTTGGTCGGCCCCGCCTGTATGGGTTCTGCGACCGGATTTGCGGCCTCTTGTGGTGCCGCATCCTTAGTTCCAGTTGGGGCCGGGTCTGATTGTTTGGACGCGAATGTTTCGTAGAACTTTCCGCCGAATTTCTCCATGTCTTGAATTGATATGAAGATCGCGTCGCCGTCTTTAATTTCTTCTGCCTTGCCGTAGGTCTTGGTAGGCCAGTTTTTTTCATCCCATATATAGGCAAACCCAGTATTTGGGGAATCGCGATCGTAACCGTATCCCAAAAGCGGGGTGTGATCAGTGGACGCGCCGAGTCTTCCGTTGCCCAAATTTACTGCTGCGAAAATATGCGGATTATCGTAATCAGCGCCACCAGCTTCCCGCAGATACTCTTCTTTGCTTGGCAGGCGATTCGCTGTCGCAGTATCTTTTGCCGCTTTTATCTTCGCCCTGAAGTCAGGGCCTGGTTCCGATGTGGCAGGGGCTTGGCTTTCAGCTACCTGCGGCTGGGGCGATACTCCCGGTTCTTTGACGGTCGGCCCCTCGAGCGCAGAACGCACTTCTTCGTAGGGAGCGGCGCGCAGCCGGTCAGGCGTCCATGCCGCTTCAGGCTGCGCGGGAGCGGCACTGGCGGCCCGGGCCTGTAGGGCTGACGCCGTCGCCAGTCTCGCGCGGTACGCCTTCTGCGATTCCCCGATCCGGCGCTGCATGGAAAGCGCGGAAACGGGTCCGGATTCCACCTTTTCTTGCGCCATGCGCGCGGCCTCGGCCTGAGATAGTGCCGCAATCTCGGCGTCACGCCCGGCCTTCGCCTTACCAACCATCTTGGCTTCGCGCCGCGCCTCGAAGTCCTTGGCCGCCGCCGCCAACCTGGTTGCGGCATCAATCCTGGCTTGCTGCTCTGCGGCAATGGCTTCGCGTTCGGAGTCGGCAAGGTTTTGGCCGCGCTGGTTCTGCTGGTAGGCGAGCTCTTCCTGAACGCTGCGCAAAACGCTACCGCGCGGGTCTTCCAGCATCTTCAGCCTACGCCGTCCAGCTGGCAGGATCGTTACCCCACCATCCTCCCGCGCCCTGACAAGGCCGGATTGAACAAGGAAGATCGAGTCTTCCGGGGCCAGTTCATCGCCCTTCAGGGCGGCGCGCAGGGCTTCCAATTCGCGGCGGTTGGCTTGGGAGGCAAGTATCGGCTCGCTTGGCGCGGCAGGCTGGCCTGCGTCCAGCGCCTCGGACTTGCGCGCGACCTCGCGAAGGATCTGGTCGTGGGGGGTCGTGGCTGGTGGTTCGGCTGGCTTTGGCGGCGGGACGGGGGTAGGAACGGCGGCGGCGGCGCCAGGCGCGACTACGTTCGCACCGGCACCCATGACGGCTCCGGTCAGCATACCCATGGCTCCGGCTTCTGGTACACCTTCGTTCCACGGCTTGCCAAGGGCAAGGTTCTGTGCGATCTGTTCCTGGGAAGACTGCGGAAGTTCCTCGAAAACGCCTTCGGCAAGCCCGCCTTCTACCAGCCGGCGGGCGATACCCTTCTTCCCGGTGGCCAGTAGTTCCTTGCGGGCTTGCGCGCCGGACCCGGCAAGCAGGGTATCCACGTCGGCAATGCCGAGTCGCTTGGCGAGTTTGCCGCCGGCAACGCCGACGGCGCCAGTCAGGAACCCGCTGCCAGCTATCAGGATCGCCTGCTCAGGCGTCAGCCGCCCGTCCGGCGTCATCTGCCTGACCTGCTCGACGTTCTGGCCTGCTGTAACCGTTCCCTCGCCAACACCACCGGCAACGACAGGCGCGACCTTCGGGGCGGCTTTCAGAAGACCGCGCGCAACAACGCCACCGGCACCCATGACTGGCAGCGATTCGAGCGCGGAGTGAATGATGGTCGATGGGTTCGACACCGCCTTGGCGACGGTCGGCCAAAACCCCTTGGTTTCCTGAAGTTCCTTGTTGACCGCCTGCTGTTCCGGCGAGAGCAGCGTGTCGAGATAGTCTCTGGCTTCCTTCGGCTTGAAATATACCGCCTCTGCCGCCCTGCCAACATCACCACCAGTCACCAGATCGGCAAGACCGACGGCGGTCTCTGGAACGCCAATATATCCCTTCAGTAGGGAGATTGCAGGGTCGGCGACGTAGCGGCGCAGGACGCTTGTTTTTTCGCTATCTAGAACGCCCGTGAATTCGCGCGCCCTTGGCTCCTCGTCCAGCTCGCCAGTGAATTCCTTGACGCTCATGTCACTCCACGGTGTAGCGTTTGCCGTCCGGCGCTTCGTAGACCGGTTTTCCCTTGGCCGTGCCTACCTGTTTTGATCCCGGCGGAATATCTGCTGGTAGGTCCGCTTGAGTAGGAGACCCACCTCGCTGCTGGTGCAACACTTCCTGCGCCTGTTTCAGCACATCAGAAGGATTTGGTGCTTTCCCCGCGTCGTCAGGCTTCAGGTTCCTCATTACGGAATCAAACATCTTCGCCTCTGTCACCTGGCCGCTGGTGTCTTTTCCCTTGAGTTGCAGCAATGTTTTCAGATCGTCGGGATTCTTGCGTAGATGCTCGAGCAGGCGCACTTCTGCCGGGCGGTCGTCCTTGGAACCAGGCGACTTGATGCCGGTGTCCTTGGTCGTTCCAGTCTCGGCGTCGTAGAGCTGGTAAGTCCCGCCCTTACTATCCAGCACCTTCCACTGATTCTGCTTGATCTGCTGCATAAGCAACCTGAGGCGCGCTTTGTCGTTCTCGTTGGTGGCCTTCCAGCGGTTCTCTTCGATCGTCGCCCTGCGATCCGCCCGCTTGTCATCGCGGTCCATGTTCTCAAAGCCCATTTCCTTGTAGAGGTCATCCCGCGACTGCTGAATTTTCCTCTCGCTTCGCGTCAGGTTCTTGTCCTGCTGCTCCGCAACACCCTTCAAGGATTCTTGACCGGATTCACCGAAGGCGCCAAGCATGCGGGCACCCGGGCGGGCCGACTTCGCCATGAGACCAAGGAAGAAGTTCAGTTCGGCATTGGCCCTCTGCTCAGGCGTCAGGTCGCCCTTGGCGTCGCGGCCGATCTCACCCGAACGCTTGCGCCATTCCTCGGCCAGGCTCTTCGCCACGACAGGCGGAACTTGGGGCGTCTGCGGGCCGGCAAAGGCACCTTCCTGCGTCATTGGACCTGGAACCACGGCAGGCGGCGTTTGCGGGACGCTGGGGGCAGCGAAAGCGCCTCCCTGACCACCAGCCTGCGCGTTACTGGGGACCGCTGCGCGCCTCCCGGCTGGCATCCCAGGAACTGGCGCGTCTTCCACAATTTGACGCGGCGCGGCAATGGGCGTAAATGCTCCCGGCGAACTCGGTGTAGCGCCACGCGCCGCCAACACCTTGCGCACCGTATCTGTCATGCCGCCGAAAGGCGCGGCGGTGTCGCCTATCGCTTCCAGAATGTCATTCACCTGCTTGCCGCTGTAGTTCTCGCCCTCCGGCCGGTCCATATCAAAGGCACCGTGGACACCACGGCTAAGAAGATCGGCACCGACATCCAGCGGCAGCGCTGCAGCGCCACCAGCAGCGCGCAGCGGCCCGGTAATCCATGGCAGATTATTCGCCATCCAAGTCTCAATAGAGCCTTGCTTTGCAACCGATTCTTTCGCGGCTTCGATGTCACCCTTCGTGGTCCGGTTGATATTGGGTCGTGTCCGCGGCGGGCCACCGCCCGGCAGGTTGTTGTCGTAGGGACGGGCTCCGGTCTTGATGGTGGCGATGACATCATCCATGCTCGGCAGCGACATCCCGGGTGGCTTGCCGAAGGCCGTCGTCGGATTGACGACGGCGGGAGGTCTGGCGCCCGTGGGCCCGTTATATGGCGCGACCGTGCCCTTCAGATACGCGAGAACATCGTCGATCGTGACATCAGCCATTGTCGTTCTCCATTACGGTTTCGGCGGACCCCATATCCCACCAGGCTGGGTTGCTGCGTTGTAGGCGCCGAAGGCACCCACCGCTTGTCCCAGGATGCTGGGCTGGTTCGTTGCCGTAATTGCCGAAGTCGTGCCGGGGATAATGCTGCTGTAGAGCTTAGTGGTGTCCGCGGCATGGGTGAGTGCGTTCTCCTGCGGCCTCGCCTCGAGGTCGCCAGCACCTGCAAGTCTGGTGATATCGGCCCCGCCTTGCGTGCCGACGGTATTGGCCAGCGTGTTGAAGGCGCCTCCCGCCGATCCCTTGCGGTTCAGGTCGCTGCTGGCAAGGCTGGTCGCGGTGTCGAAGGCCCCCCTCCTCGCATTGGCAGATACATCGCCAATCGAGCGCAGCGTGTTCTGGTCAATGAGCCCGCTCTCGACACCGTAGCGCGTCGAGTTCGTGCTGCCGGGCGTGTAGGTGTCGTTTCCCGAAACCGTGGCCAAGTGCTTCATTTGCTGCCTGCGCCGCGTTGCGGCTTCCTCGATGTCACGAATTGCTGGACTCAGGACACTGTCCAGGTACGGGTTCATGTAGGTGGAAAGGTCGATGCTCGGAATTCCGCCTGCGGCTTCGTTGGTGTAGGCCGCGGCTTTGTCCACATAGGGCTGCCATGCCCCGGCGCTAGAATTGGCAAGCGCTATTGCCTTGGCGCTACTGGGTTGCATGCCGGCTGATGGCATGGCGCCGAAGGCGCCGGCGCTCGCCAAAGCCCTGTTCGATGCCTCGGTTACGTTTCCGGTCAGCGGGTTCTTGTTGTTCTCGAAGAGACCGGCGACAAGGGCGGCAGGCAGGGCGAGATCCCTTAACCATCCAAGCGCAGAGGAATCACCCCCCGACGCCATGCCGGCGACCTGCCTCAATACGTTGCCGGCGCCAGCAGCATCGGAAATACCGAAGTTCGTTCCGAATGTCTGGTTTATCTTGCCGATGAGACCCGGAGTTTTTCTGATCGCCTCTTCCACTGGAGCTGGTGCCTGCTCCCAAGGAATATTATTGCCGGGGTCGAACCACCAATCAGCCGTACCGGCGCCATTTGCCATAGTCTCTCCTATTCCGCCAAACGTACTCGCACCGCCGACCCCCGCCCCAAGTCCCGCTTCGGCTGCTGAAGCACCACCGAGGAAATCAGTCCATGCGCCAGCGCCGCTCAGAGATTCAGCGCCACCCAAAAGCTCGCCGCCCGCACCAAACGCGCCCCCACCATCCAAGAGTCCGCTCCCGAATCCCCCGGCCAGGCCGCTCATCAATAGCGGGATCCCGGTGTCAAACATGAAATCCCCACCGCGATGTGAGGATAGATTCTCACTGTAATTTTTACTCGCCTTAGCCTGCCCGGTAGAGGCATAATCGGTGAGTTCATTTCGTAGGGCTTGGGCCTCTGCTGGTTTGCCTACTAACCTCAAGTAATCTGATAATACGCTTGTTGCAATATCTTCTTTCGCCGTTGCTACACTCCACGGTGTTCCTAATTGTTGATAAGATACAGCATCACCCCAACTCATACCGCCCTGTTCAGCTGAACGCATATAATCATCTAAATAAGACTTGGCTGCGGCCTCTATTGCAGAATTTAAAGCAGAATCAGGCACTCCAGGCATCTCACGGTCCCGCAGTTGCCGCAGTTCAGCAGCCACAGCCCCGGCATTGAACCGGCTATCTACCCCGAACCGTGCGAGTGTTTCTTCAAGGGTTGCCATGATCTATGCCTTGTTCAGTGCCGCCAAACGTCGATTTGATAGATGGCCCCGGCCCCGTCGGGGTCGGCTGCCACGCCGGAGAGTTGAGCCCACCTTAAAGTTACCGTATCCGCCGCCGAAACAAATCCAATCGGCGGCAGGAACCCAGCCGGTGTGGTGATCGAGCAGCCCACCAGCACGGTATCGCCGAACTCCGCTCCGGCAAGCGTCACGTTCTGGTCGGTGACGCCGGGAACGCCACCCGGCGCGACGAAGTCAAGCGTCGTGCTGGTCTCGATCCTCTGCCAGTTCTGCACGCGGGCAAAGGCCTGCGCGATGAGGCCGAGAATGCCCCGCCATGTGCTGCGGTCGTACTTCTCCGGGGCCTGTCCGAAACTGACGTTCATCCCCGTCTCCCGTGAGGCCGCAGTTCAAGACGCATCCGCGAAAAGCGCCAGTGATCTCCCATCTGGTCGCTCTCCATGTAGATGCTGATCTGCCGCGCCCGCATCCTCGGGCTGATGTACTTCGTCGTTCCACTGACCGAGAAGGGGCCGTTCGTGACCTGTTCAGAAGCCTGCGGGTACTCGCGCCCCTTGAAGGTGACATTAACGAAGCCCGTCAGTTCCTTGAAGTCAGGTACAGCCTTTCCGATGTGCATGAAGCTGTCGCCCTCTGCAATGTCGATGTCGCCTGTCTCAAGTGTCGCCGTCATCGCCGCGCCGTCGTCGTCTACCCCGTATTCGTGGTCGTAGAGATAACCTGTCGTTCCCGCCGCAAAGGGCCCCGAGAACAGTTTCGAGTCACCGATGTAGGCGGTTCTCGCCAATGTGCCGAAACTCCAAGTCTGTTCGTCAACCTGGTAGAGGACGTAGCGGTCGCATTCGTCCGATGCTTCGGTGCAGTAAAGCCACCAGACTTCGCGCTGAGTCTTGTTGAAACCGGCGTAGACCTTGTACTTCTGCACCCGGTTGATGTCATCGAACACCGTGGGCCAGACATCGCAAGGCAGGACCCTGATCGAGCCGTCGTAGACGTAGAAGTTGTGGGTGCCCATCCAGTAAACCATGCCGTCAACACCGACCGCGGCATTCGGCCCCATCAAAGATCCGTTGTCCCCAATCGGATCAAACTGGTAGTAAAACGGCGGCCCAATGCTGGTCATCTTCCAGCAGTAGGCGTCGGAATGAATGAGGTTGCCACCGGAGACAGGCACCCGGCACAGCAGTTCATTGCCGATGGTGAAACGCTTCTGCCCAGCCGCGACCGACGAGCTGGCCGTAAAGACCGTGTAGTCCTCGTCATCCGACCAGCGCAAGAGCATCGGGTCGGCAGTAGAGCCGTTGTGGGCGCCTAGCACGACAAGTCTCTTGTCCTCTTCCGAGACGAAAATCCCGTAGCCAGTCGTCGGCGTCCCGCTGATCACCGCAGCTCGCGTAGACGTTCCGGCGCTTTCATCCCACAGGTAGATCGCCCCGCCCCTCGGGTTGGCGATCAAGTCATCCCCCCAGGGGCTCAGACCCCAGGTCCGCAGGAAGGTCAGCAGGCTGGAAATGGTGCGCGCCGTGCCGTAGGTTGACAGGCCGTAGGCCCCGGCACCCCATCCGTAGCCGAACACCGTGCTTGAAGAGCCTATCGCCAACAAGTAAGTGTAGGTCACCGCCGCACCGCCGCCAGTTGCGGTAGAGGTCGCATTGCTGGAATGCGTGATGGTGTAGTTGTCTGCGTCTACCACCGTCACGACATCGTATTCGCCGTCCGGCGTGATGCCACCAACAGCAGTGGCACCGCCGATGATAACGGCGTCGCCAGCGAGCCTGCCGTGCGCGACATGGAGGGTGTTGACCGTCGGCGTGCCGATGGTCGTCGTCAGTGGGTCGTTGGCAAAGGTTCCGCTGCTGGCAATCGGCGTGATGTCGTAGTAGACCCCGCCGGTATCGTAGACGTAGAGCTTTTTGTGCGTGCCAAGGCCGATGTACTTGACACGAGCCAGGCTCTGCCAGTCAACCAGCGCACGGCACATTCCGGCAAAGGTGTTCGCGCCCGCCTTCGCCCAGCCGCCGATTTTCTGCGGCAGGCCGTGCAAAAACCTGATTTTGTTTCCTGTTTTGTAACGACCAACCGCCTCCCGATCACTGGTAATAGTAAAAAGGCCGGGGAGAATGTTGATTGGCTTCAACTCGGGACGCATCAGGCCGTGCCCCTTACACACCCGCTCGCCTGCCCTGCGTTCGTGGCGTTCATGTCGTCAGTAAAAGAAATTTTGGTTATTGTTGGACTGGATCGGCCCGCCGTCGTAGTTGCCGAAGAACTTGTTGCCGGATGCCGGAGGCTCCAGGTACGCGGCGAAGGACAGGGGGCCGAACGTCGGGTTGATGCAGCACATCACGCGGTCTTTCGAGGCGGCGGTTTTCAACCCGATAGCTCCAGCGTTAGGTTCTAGATTCATGTGGTATTCGTTCTGCTCGCCGGAAAGCCGAACGCTGGCCGCGTCCTGGTTATGGACGTGGGGCAGAGTAACGATGTTGCGCGCATAAGCGCGGGGGCCGTCCTGCACAAAGAATCCATGTCCTCCAAGATTGATTTCGCCTATCTCGATCAGATTGTTCGTCGTATCGCCCAAGTCGCGGTTGATGATGAAACTCGATCCTCCTGCCGCGTTGCCTGAATTTGAAATGGTGAGGATGCGAATCTTGCTGTCAACAATCGTCACCATCTGATCGAGCGGCACAGGGACCGTCGGACACAGGCAGACCGGCGTTCCGCTGCCCGGATAGACGATTTGCCCTCGAATGTCTATCTCGCACATCATCATCGAGTTGATGAGCAGGCCAGTCTGCGAGCCAATGTTCTGGAATTGCAGCGTGATCGAGTCTGTAGTCAACCTTCGCCCCTGCATCGGCGGAAGCGCGAGAGGCACGTCCGACCAGTAGCGGAAACTTCCGCCGTTCGGGTCTGTTCCGCCATCAACGTGCATGTCGAGGCCGTGAATCTGCGCCTCCGCGAATAGTTCCGCCCATCCCCATGAAAGGCTGCTGAATACGTCCGTGATCGTCCCGTCCGGGTAAACCAGCTTGCGATCAGTGCGTAGCGTCAGCGGCTTGAGAAAGGGGAAGGCCATCGGTTTATTCGTAAGAAATGCTGATCGAGCCGGCGTCAAAAGCGTCTGTCCCGTTGACCGTCGTGACGCGCACTTGGGTCAGTTCTGCGGAGAGACCTTTCCTTCCGGCACCCGTCTGGATGACCGTCGTATCGCGTACTAGCACGCTCGATTCGACCCACGTAAAATCAGAAGCGTCCTGGAGGCTGATGATCATCTGGCCTTCGTTTGCGCTGCCTGCCCCATTGCTGACGGTGGCGAGGAAACCCGCGGTGCTCGATCCTGTCACCGGGTCGTTGGTGGTGGCGCCGGAAATGTAGGAGGCATTCTCGAAGCCCCCGGCGTCCCCGAGCTGCACCAGGACGCCGCTCGAACCGTTCGTGGACACCCCATTGAACATCACAGTGATGCGCTTTGTCCCGGCAGGAATCCCAGTGAAGTCAATCGACGTACCGGAGGTCGAGGCTTGCTCGGTGGCTAATTTGTAACTGACGGCATGGCCATCTGCCGGGAAGATCGTCACCTGAAACGTGCTGATGGTCTTGGCGTACCAAAGCAGCACAGTGCCCGCCTCGCAGGTGTAATTTTGATTACCCTGCACTTCGATATTTGCGCCGTCCGTGAGAATGTGCGCGGCGTTCGCCACCACGATCGTCCACTGCCCCTGATAGTCGGCGTCAGGAACATCGGTGAACGTAACCACGCCCCCGGTCAGCAGGTTGTAGCGCGCGTTCCAGATGTCGCAGGTTGTGGCGTGCGCTGCGACGGTTGTATAGGCCGGTTTCTCCGCTACCGTCGCCGCCCCGGTGCCCTCTATCGTACCGCCTGCGGCGGTAATGGCTAGGTTCGCAATAGACCGCCCTGACGCGCTGAAATCCGCAAGCGATGCCGTACCTGATCCCGTGAAGTACGGCAATTTGTCCGCCGCACTGGTCAACCCGGCAATGGCGGAAAGTTCGGCATCCGTAATTTCGGTCTGCACGCTCTCAACATTAGTACCGTCGCAGAAAAGCGCCACCTTCTCGTCTTGCGTGACGGCAATTCCTGTCCCACCGGAAGTCTTCACCGTGCAGGTAAAGGCGCCGGAGGTTGCGTTCCAGACAACGTAAATCTTCGAGGAAGCCGGGACAACAATGGTCGAATTCGACACCAGCACCCCGGTGATCTTGAGAATCGCGTACCTAGCTTCGTCCGTCGTGCCGTTCGCCGTGGTCAGGGTCGATGTTCCCCCGGTCGTTGCAATTTCTACCAGCCCGGCAATGGCAACATCGACAAGATCGAGTAGCGTGTTTAACAGCGTGCCCCAGGAGTTCGCGTTCTCTCCTTGGCCTTGCTTCTCCAATCTTAATTTCGCGGTAAAAGTGCTGGCCATTGTGATTCCCCTTTATTTTTCCGGTTTGCCTTCGGCCGTCGGCATCGGCGCCAGCGGTGAGCCGTCCTGTCTCAGTCCAGACCTGATCTCGCGCTTGGCAATGGCAAGCATGTCCAGGTAGTCCTTCTCCCAGACCGCGATCCTGTCGTCGGCTTTCTCGAATTGCTCGACCCCGATCAGGCAGGCCAGCAGCAGGAGATCGCCAAAGTTGAGCGACAGCCACGATCCTGAGGTATCGGTCACGATCGAGGTCAGCCGCTTCACGACCCTCGCCTTGCCTGTTCTGGTCGCGGCCGGCGTAGGTGCAACACCCCAGGTCGTCGTCGTCAGTTCGCAGAAATACTTGGGCTCGCCCGTGTCGCCCGGCGTAGGCCAGTAGTCCTGCAGGAATTCGTAGGTCCGCTGGCGCAGCACGACGCGGTCACTTGAGCCGTTCGTGTACCACAGCGTCCGCGGTGCAATCGTGCTGGCTGGCTTCGTGATCGTCGCCACGTCTACGGTCAGCGTGATGTCCTGCTCACTATCGAATATTTCGAGGTCGAAGTCACGGACAAGCCGGTCCTCGCCGCGCTGGATGATGGTGTCGATGTTGTCGTCGAAAGCCGAGCCCTGGTTCTCGACGTGGTTCTTGATCGCGGTTTTGAGTTGGGCGAGGGTGAAGCTCATGTGCCACCACCAAAATGAAACACCCCGGTCTCTTCCAATTCATCTTCCAAGGTAGTTCCGCTATCGCCAGCGGAGTCATCGTCGGTGTCCGGAGACGGTCTTTTCAGTGCCACGGCATCAGCCAAGTCAATGGGGCGTTCAGCCGGCGGGAAGATGTCGTAGCAGCAGGGTCCGACAAGAAGATTCGGCTTGTATCCGTCGGG
>Ga0209416_1000211_pt1 | contig 63571 bp, 93 predicted proteins | sample RifGroF1_FD_184001 | JGI IMG/M metagenome (GOLD analysis project Ga0209416, IMG submission 184001) | Groundwater microbial communities from Rifle, Colorado, USA - Groundwater F1 (SPAdes) (version 2) | ecosystem: Environmental > Aquatic > Deep subsurface > Groundwater | place: Rifle, Colorado... | reverse complement strand
CGTTATTACGGTTCGACGGAGAGAGGCACAGGATACTATCCTGCTTATGCTCATCGGCGATCTCACGGGCTATGTCGCCAACTACTCCTTCCTGGCCGGGGAAGGGGATGATTGCGTAGGACACCTCCTGCTTACCTTCCCAGCACCCCTGCAGCTGCTTGACGGTTGCATTGCTGCCAAACCTCTTGACCATGAAGTTCAGCTCATAATCGGCCCTCGCCGTGGTATTTACCGCCATGACGATCACGCCGCAGTCGTGCGACTCGCTACCATTCAGCCGGTCCTTAAAAACCTGCACACTCGTTCTCATATCGAACCTCCGCTCATAAATTCTTCGTGCCTCTCGATCTCTTCGTCCGCCAGCTCTCGGTAACACTCGATAGTGCCAGCGAGCATACGCACCTCGTTAACATCGAGGGACTGGCACGCCTCAACCTGCAGGTCGACGATCTGTCCTCTGTAGTACGCCAGCATCGACTGGTGTGTCCTAATCCGCTGGGTAATTGTTGGCATCCAAAACTGACTCATAACTCCTCCTGCACGTTGTAGACCTGAAAGCCTATCGTTGCGGCCAGCCACATTAACGAATTATCCAGGTCAACGTGCGCCTTGAAATTATCATTATCCGGGTTGATACATCCCCAGACAACCTTACCAGGGTTCGCTCTCTTGAGAAAGATTAACTCCTGGACCTCATCACCACTCAACATTCTACCCACAACTGTTTGCGCCATGGCTTTCTGTCTCCTCGGCAAAGTTTGAATGGGATGTGAAAGCAATACCCCGCTCTCGACCCCAGCGGACTGCATCCATGCGGACCCTGAAACCGTTGGCGAGTTCTTGAACGACCTCTCCCTTCTTGGAGTCGCGAAGGACAACCGCCCAGTTTTTATAGCTTTTGCGCTCTGCTTCGTAGTACCTCATGGCCCGATCTCCTCTACTTTGATTTCCCTCGCCGGTATGCCGTACCGTTTCCGGTAGTCCCTACAGAAGGCGTCGGCATCACTGACGGTAGAGAACCTGATCGTCCCGCCGAAAGGCTGGATCTCTACCCAGATTCTCCTGTTGTCTCTTACAATAATAACCATCGCTTTATACTTCATAGCCACCACCTTGTTAAATTAATATCAATCGCTCAACTACCGGCAGGGACTTTCGCCCCCGCCTTGGTTCAGAGATTGTCATGGTGTGCAATCACCGGTACTGATCAGATCACTGGCCAACCGTCCATACGAGCCTTGAAGGTGCCACACGGTTCCGTCGTCGATGATCTCCTGGAAAAACTCAATTATTTCATCGTCGTCCATTTCGCCACTTTCAAAGGCGATGATTTTGTCAATGTAGCTCATGGTTCACACTCCAAATTTTTTTATCATTCTCTTTTTCATATCGGCCAGCCTGCGCTCGATATGCGCTTCCCGTTCTTCGCTGGTGCTGAATACTTCGCTATGAAAACTGGCACCGTAGCTTTTACCATCCCTGGTCATCTGTACCGCGCCAACCGGCCAGACACCGACACCGATCCTGGGGCTTCTGAAGCGCATTCCGCCCGTCGACCCTGGCGGCATCTCTATTACATCGACCTCGTACCGTGAAATAATAGCGCCTATTTTTCGCCCCCGGCTGTCGAGCAGTCCGAAATCAACCGCGACCTCCATCCTATTGCTTACTGCCCTATATTTGTAGTAGTGTAGCATAGATCCTCCAAGTGTTATTTGCTCTCCAGCGCAGAGTCGCAAGACGCTTCATAAACCTTAAAAAATTCTTCCGTCCCGTCGTACTCTTTCGGTTGATGCCACATGGCGTTTTCGTATGCCGAAAAGAAGTCTGCTTCAGTGAGTCCAAGTTTTTCGTAAGCTGCGATGATTTTGTTGATCCTCTCTTCATATGTCATGGCGATTCCTCCAGCGTGTTTTAGTAGCTTCGATCAATGCCGTGTGCGCCACACTTGGACAGGGGTGCGCAACCCCCATGCTGGCTGACCTTATGTACCAGCCGTTAGGGCCAGCAGAATGACTGATACACTTCGTGTACGTGACACGGCACTGACCGAAGACACCAAAGTGGCAGTATTTTCGTGAGGGGGATGTTGACCCGTACCACCCGACCTGCCTGATCGGTCCTCTCTTCCGGGCTTACCTGGTGGCATTGGCTCCTTTTCGTCTTCCGGCCTCTCTCCGGGTCCATCTCTACTCTCACCTTCACCTTACACCCGGCGTCCGGCCAGGTCAAGAAAAAAAATAACATCGTGCAAACTTTTTTTCTGTGTGCTTTTCCTTTCAGTATGTTATATTGTTTCTAAATGAGATTGACATAACGCCGCCGAGGCTTTGTGTAGTCGGATTCGCTACCTGACTCGGGTCGCGTCGTAAAGAAGGCGCGGCCCAACTTGGTAAAACAATGGTAAAACAGAAACTTACATTTTGCTGGTCATGCACGTGGCATCACGAACACCGTTACAAGTGGACGGCTATGCTGTGTTGCAAGCTGGCCCAGGTGTGGAATAAGATATGGGAAAGCTGACGCAGCTACAGGTTCAGTTGTTTTTGAAGAGAATTCTCGGTCACGAGGGCGGATACTGGGATGACCCGGTTGGCGGTCCCACAAAGTGGGGGATCAGTCAGCGGTCGTACCCTAAACTCGATATCGCTTCACTCACAATAGAGGACGCTTCGGCGATCTATATCTGTGACTTCATAAGTAAGTTAGGTGAAATGGAAGATGGCATAGCGTACCAACTGCTTGATTTCGGGGTAAACTCCGGAATGGGTACAGCTATCCGCCACCTCCAGAGGGAGCTTGGGGTGTTCGTTGACGGGGTCATAGGCCCTCAAACCCAGGGTGCCCTGGCTGGCAAGCTTGAATACGAAATGATCATGTTGATTATCGCCGCCAGATTGAACTGGATGGCTGGTTGTAAGAATGTAAAAGAAAATTGCAGTGGCTGGATGAGGCGTATGGCAAAAAACTTGCGATACGGTGTGATTGATTCAAAATAAGGGGAAGTTGCTATGGAAGGTGTTGGTCGTTGGCGTGGTGCTATGCTGTTGGCTTTTCTCTTTGCGGTTGTTGTTGGCCTTTCAGGGTGTATCGAGCTGGTCGGCAACGTTTCGGAAACTAATAAACAGATAGCACAATCAAACAACAGCAGATTTACCGCTTTCGCGCAGGGCATGGTTGGGTGCGGTGATGACGCCGCATGTAAGGTCGGGTTGGCAATGGCGTTCGCCGGTGGCATGGGGCAACAGAACTTTTATAGACCTGATTCCGTCCTGGATTGGGTCCGGGCGCTTAATCAGCCGCTCGATACACTCTTACGCTATACGCAAAATGGCGATGGCAACGGTGGGGCAACCGGTAGTCTTGTCTTGAGGGGTGACCAGAACGTCGTGAACGTCGGAAACTCCGCAGAGCATCGCGGTACTGGTACGCTCACCCAGGATCTCAGCACCAGCTCTCAGCCTTACAAAGAACAGAGAACGTGGGTGCAGGATGGCTATGCCCAGGGAAACGGTACTATCGACAGTCACAATGAAGGTGCCCCGGAAGTACCGGGGGAAGAGGTGGCTGAAGAGCCTGTAGAGTAATGTTCAAGGATTTTATCGAAATAATATGGGGTGGCATAATGTACGGGTGTGTATGTTATGTCATCCTCGATCAAATAATCATCAATTTCATGAGGTAACAAATGAGTGACCCCGAGACTAAACTTCTCCCCGAAAAAATCTGCCAATCTTCAGGCAAGCCGTGTCAGTGTTGTAAGCCGGTGTGCCGGTGCCAGGATTATCGAAAGGTGATACTGGATATGGTTGGGTGTGAAGACTCCATCGAAGAATTCACCGCCATCATTGACTTCCTTCGCGGTATGCGAAACCCGTCGAACGAGAGTGTCATATGGCCGTCTATCGCTGCAGTTCAGCTGTTAATCGAGACTCATAAGTAATATCGTCACCGAGGGTGGTGAATATGACTCAAGGCACGAAGAGTATCCTGTTTGGTTGCCATTCCGTAGTCCATAGTTTGCTGGTCGTTATGGCATGGCGTCGTCTATATGGCTCCTGGCCGAAAGCCTGGCAGATCGTCTGTATATTCCTTCACGACATTGGCCACTTCGGTCTGAACTATCTCGATAATTACGAACAGAAGAAGATCCACTGGGTTGGCGGTGCAAAGATCGCATCGTACCTGTTCGGCCTCAAGGGTTTCCTTCTTTGTGCCGGTCATTGCGTCCATAGCGGGGTTCCGAGGAGCAGGATGTATAAGGCGGACAAGTACTCCTGGCTCCTGGCCCCCAGGTGGTGGTTATTGACCAACACATTCGTAGAGCCGCAGCTCCGCAACGGATTTGACAGCCGGGGTGATGCTGTCGACACATTCCGGGAAGCTGTGCGCAAGAATATTGAATCAGGCACATACCAAGAGACTCATCAATTCTATCTCCAGAGGTCAAAAATATAACATGTATTCAATTGAACTCGTACAATTTTCAGACGGAAAATTCGGTGTCGCCAAGATGGACCAGGCCAGGAAGCGTGAACACCGTTTCCTGTGTATCGAGGCGTATAATACGGGAAAGGTTACCTGGCATGCCGACACGAAAACTACGGTTGGCAAATTCTGCTGGTGGAAATGTGAAAGCGAATGGTTCTGCAGATGTCAAACAACGCTCGAAGAAGCGAAGCGTATTGTCGGGGAGATCAGGTCACTCCGTAGTATTAAAATCATCGATTTCTGAGTCGACACGAGGGCGCTATGAAGGTTCCACAGTTTCCAAAAATTGAAGACCAGGTGGCCAGGTGCGGTCGTCACGAGTGGGCGGTCAACCGGTTGATCGAACTCGCCAAGGAGTTGACGCCATTTGAGGTGCCGCTCGATGGCCTGAATCTCTGGTACTCATATAAGGACTTGTCGTTGCGCCAGCTGGTGATGCACATGAACGCCGTACTCGCTGCAGACACAACCTTCCCTATTATCCTGGATGAGGATGGGGAGATCCTGGACGGCAGGCATCGGGTAATGAAGGCTATGATGAACGGCCAGAAGACGATCTGGGCGGTGAGGTTCGACGAGAATCCCTCTCCATGCAGGATCAATGAGGACTGACCAGTGCTGATCGACCAGGAGAGAAAAAGATTGATTTCCATCTTCAGGCGTGTTATGCTCAATAAAGATCGAGCCACCAGACGCCTTGACGCCAAGGGCCGGGTCCGCATGGTGCGACCACCCAGGCCGGTGTACGATGAAGTTTATTACCGTGGCTTAGAGTGGCTCAACAGCCTGTGAGGTGCGGGATGAGTGAAGAACGTAAGAGAGGGCGGACGACAAAGGACAAGGAAGGGAACGCTGCATATCATGCGCTGTCGAAGACGCGATCAAAGCGAAAGCTGTTCGACCTTCCACCTATGGGCACGCTGGAAAGGAAGTACATGAAAAACCACTATCCGGAGGACACGAATGAGAACGTATGACCATCTTTGTAACGCAAGCACGCACGACTGGTTCCCCTGGTTTTGCGCGGCTGTATCCAAGAGAGATCCCAGAATGAAGGGTGAATATCGATTCAACAGGATCACCGAGCTATCGCGCCTGTCCGGGAGAATGGCGAGATATCATAAGGCGCAGGCGGTACTCCGTGAATTCTTCACCGAAGACAACGGGGCCTGGGCATCATGAAATATTATCGCGGGTACAACTATGTTGTCGCCGAGTCGTTCACTGTGCAGACCGACATCAAAGGCTATACCGTCTGGGACAAGCTGACGCATCTGCGCAAAGATGGCCAGCTCACTATCTTGATGTGGTATCCGTGGGATGGTAATAGCGGCATAGGCCTGACTACCAAGAATGCCATGAAGGCCTCCTGCGTCCATGATGTCTTGTGTGACTATATCAATATGGGTTGGCTACCATCTTCTATGCAGCCTATGGTTGATAAGGAATACTACAACATAGCCGTAGGTAAGAATATGCCAGCGTGGCTCGCCAAAACAATCCTGGTAGCAATAACGTGGTATATGGCAGGTAAGGGTGCCAAGAGATACACCAGGAAGGTGCTGGAGGATTGAGATGAGCGAATCTTTCGAGAATTGCCCCAGGAAGATCATACACTCCGTCGACGACGAGATCTGTCTCCGTGGTGATCCGGAGTTCGTGTCTTGCGAGGAATATGGTAGGGACATGGTTTCAGAGAAAGATGAGATCGGTGCCCTGATCAGAATGGTTGAGAATCCATCATTGCTGGCGGGTGGCATATGGGGCGCAAAGGTAATCGTACTGGTACGGTACTTTTGGAAGTAATATTCCATATAGGAATAAGGTGAAAATATGTTCTATCTGAATAATATGCGTTTCAAGATCGTGGTCGACATGAGGCCGAACTGGACTACTGTTTCCCTCGGGAAATATATCAAGCTGTCGAGCATGTTTTCAAGGGACTTGGCAGACCTGGTCGTGATGGTCCATGATGTTGGGATCAATGCCCTGGATATGCTGGATAGCGGTGAATTCCATAAGGATAAAGTCGTTCAGCTGGCTAATGGCTGCAGCTTTGCATCGTGGCAAGAGATCTATGATGATCTTTGCTGTAACCTGGTGGAGGGGTGAAATGATATACGGCGCTCTGAGTGAGAAGCGGAAGGAGTTGAAGCGGGCGATTATTATTCTCGATAGCAAGGAACTGGATATGATCATGGTGGCGTGCGAGGAATACTGGAATGCGCATCCCAGGATGAAGAAGATCCAGGAGCTGATCCGCTCGCTTGAGGACATCGCAGTATTTTGATTAATTCAATCCTGGAAGGGGAAGGTAGACAATGAAGCAATATACAGTATATGATATCAAACCAATGTGGCTCAGAAGGGCGGTAATGCCATTTCTCGCGGTTGCCTGCATGACAGTGTTTATCTTCTGTCAGATAAGTATAGTAATCATCGACGGTGTCCAGGACATTATCTTCGGTTGCCGTGAGATCTGGGCGGGCCTGAAGGACGCCTGGAAGAATACCAACGTACCGAGGGGATGATATGGCAGCGAGGCGAAAGGATGTTGACTGGGAGAAGGTAGATTTCTCCAAGATGGACCCGAGCAATCCGTCTGATAGTGAGGTGGCATGTTTTCTCATGCTAATGAGAGAATTGTCTAGGGTCCACGCCGCCAGTGAGTCTTTCGTCCATAGCGAATCATTTTTAGTTAAAGTTTTTCTGAATCTTATTCGGCGTGACGGCGGAGAGACGCGCATACCGTGCCACCCTGACGATAAGGTTATAGTGGAATATAAGCTGATCTATGGGAGGGCAGATATCGTGATCTTCCATATTGACGGCTCGATCTCTGTTATAGAGGCCAAGGACGCCAATGATGTGAGGTCTGTCGTTGCCGGTATAGGCCAGGTTGGTATGTATGCATCACAGATTAACGCCAATGGAATGGTTGTCCGTCGCTGTCTACTCTTTAACTCCATTGGAAATGAGCAGCAAGATCTGTTGGTAGAGAATGCGTGTTTAGAGGCTGGGGTTATTCCTCTGTCTATACCTCCACTTGACGAAATTAATCGTCTTTCGCTGGTCCTCGACGTGTTTTGTAAATATCAGCACCACGGGTGGTTGTAATGGCTCCTAAGCGCAGAATTGACTATGATAGCATGGAGGCTGAATGGGTCGCAGGTATACTATCGCCAGATCAAATTGTGAGAGCATATACCGAGCGAACCGGTGTTAAATGCTCTCGCCCCGCACTTATTAAGGAGATGAATAAGCGCGGGGTCAAGCGGGATATGAGGGCAAGGATCATCGCAAAGGCTGAAGCGATAGTAACAGAGCGTGAGGCGATAGTGACAGTTGCGGAGCGAGCGCTTGTAACTATGACCAAGAACCAGCGCGATAAGGCCGTGTTTGACGCATCAGCTCTCTGTGCCGCAGATATCATCTCTGGTAATAGGCGGGATATTAGACGGTCGAGGGGTTTGTGCGAGAAGCTTATGGACCGCCTGGCTTTGGTATATGACAACAGCGACGAGTTAGTAGCGCTGGGCGAGATGATGAAGGACCCGGATGTTAATTATGACAAGCTGAATGATCTCTATCGGCAGGTGATATCTTTAGGGGGGCAGGTTGATATGATTAAGAAGCTCGTCGAGACGCAGGCACGGCTGATCGACAAGGAGCGGGCGGTCTATGGAATCACCGATAAGGACGGCGACGGTAAACAGCGGCACAGTGTGATCGACATCAACCTGGTGCCGTCGAATCGAAATAAGGACGACGACGGGCGGTCAACGACCATGCTTGTGGAGGACGATGAATGAAGGATGTAATTGAGCGACCGATACGAAGCGACGGTAAGAGCGTGGTGGAGTCGCTTATTCACGCAATGTCAGATGATCTTCTTACTTTCTGGATTGCCTATCTCAAGAGAACGAGAAAGCGCATGTTCCCATTTGGGCTAAACGGGAAGGTATATTTTACAACCAGGAAACAGGCGGTCGAGGCAATGAAGCTGGAAAGCGAAAAACGCAAGGAGAATATCAGTGAGACTGTCAAAACTGAGAAAGGAAATTGACAAGGCAATCGAGAAATTCGGTGACCTCGAAATAGCGTGCGAGTATATCTGTGCGGACTGCGACGACACGCACGAGGGTAATGGCTTCCGGGTGATGCAGAACAGTGACGGCCTGGCTGAGTTGTCGGTAATCGAGATCTGGGAGGACTGTGGGCCATGAGCTGTAAACACGAGAGGACATGCGCGATATCGTTCCATGGTTTCACTGCGGTATGTGTCGACTGTGGGGCCATGAAGCGACCGGAACAGTGGGTCATACAGCCAGATCGCATTGAGCATTGCACGGCGTGTGGCTGGACTGGAAGGCATGAGGATCTTAACCTGGCAGAAATCCGTGACTGGGTAGACGATATAGGTCCATTCCGGGTATATGAGCGTAGTTGCCCAGCTTGCGGCTTGAAGAAGGAGCTGGTATATGTCCCAAAACCATACAAAAAATAATTCTTGACATCAATCCAGCCAGGGTGTAAGGTTGATTTGTAAGGTAAGTCAGATCAACCCAACCTGGAGGACATCATGGCATACACATCAGTCAATTTTAAAACAAAGAAAGAAGTCAAAGATGCCATCGCTCACGGCGAGAAAATCTCGGTGTTTCAGCCTGGCCCATTCGGTGGACCGATGGTTGATGGTAAGGTGTACCTCGAAGGTCCGCACTATCCTAAACCACATCGCTGGTATGCAGAGGGTATGTTGAGGGGCGGTTTCTTGGTTTCTATCAAGTGAGGTGTGTGATGGACTGGCTATCGGTTGGCGATACCGTATCGTTCGAAGATCTCTACGACCCGGAGGTTCTTTATGAGGCGAACTTCCGTGGCTGGTTCTTCGACGGCAAACGTGGCGAGTGTGCCTGCCTGGTCCTGCCGAATGGTAGCCAGTTGGCAATCGAGAGGAATCGTATCCATAAGGTGGATAATTCCTGTGTAAAGATCCCTTGAATGTGTTATTGTGTAATTCTGAATGCGGGGAGGCCGAGCGGCAAGGCACAAGTCTCATAAGCTTGACATGGCGGGTTCGATTACCGCCCCCGCAACCACCTGGACCCGTGACTGATGTTGGAGGGACACAACACGTAAAAAAGTAAACCTCATGTGGCAAGGCCTGACAGCCGGGAAAGACCGGCAATCGTTATCTTTGTGAGACGGTAGTTTAAGCTAAAACACCCCAGACGGTACACTGCAGCGCCCCTGGAGGAGAATGCGAACCGAATCTTTGGCCTGATCAGCCTGCAGGAAGCGGCAAACCGCCCGTCTCCCAAAGTTAACGAAACGACCACGCGACAAAGAGCAGCAACGGTCATTAAGAGCCGCCCGGCAGATCAATACTTCGCCGGGCGGCGACAATTCCCTGGAGGTAATCATGAAAGTAGCCAAGTGCGACTGGGTAAGAATCGAGAGTTACCATCGCTTTGCTGTCTTGAACGTAGCCAGTAAAACCATTATCGAGTGCCATCGAAACAGGGTAAGGTGTGCTGATGCAGCGGACAGGTGTAATAACCATGAGCTGCGCAACGGCAGGCCTGCGGTCTATGGCGTAGAGCCACTTGAAAACCTGGAGATCGTTGAATGAAGAGTGACCACGATATAATCCGTGACAGGATGTACAGTAGAATGGGTATATGCTCAGTCAAGAAGCGAGATCCCGTGGTTATGGGCGCTGAGATCCGCGCAATGACCAGTAAGCTGGAAGAGATCGTATCGCTGGCAAGGCCCAGGCTGATCATGGGAGGTATTCGCCACGGAAGCAACTGGGATCACGAGAGCCTTATGGACTACATGCAGGGTAAGTTTGACGCCTATAGGGAAACCGGTAACTTTGAGCTACTGGTGGATCTTTTTAACTTCGTTGCTGTTGAGGGTCAACTCAAGACTCACCCCAAATTCCACTTCAACCCACTGGATAGGAATAAATGATCAGAATATCCCATGCACACTGCGGAGGCCTGGCTGGCTGGTGGCGCAATAGGCCGAACTACAGCTCGGATATGAATTATAAGAACCTGGTAATGCCGAGCGGCATGCCTGCCGAGGAGAGCGATCAATACACCATCTGCCACAAGTGCGGATCTCGTGTATTCTTTGAGAACATGACCTGGGACGGCAAGATGGTCATGGTACTAAACAGCCGCAACGACTGGATAGGACTCAGGGAATACCACCATGAAGATTGCACCGTATTAGTTGCCGACACTACCGACAAATCAATATACCCGATAGTTGTGGTGCGCAAAGGCGGTACTGGCAAACACGGCTATATTGATGACGACATATCCATAAAGTAACGCTTTCCGTTACCTTCCGATCACTTTTCTGTGCAGGATTTTCCAAATGAAATATAATGGCATGACAGAGCAGCACTACTGGGAGAGCAGAATTCATAATGTCATCGTCAAGAAGATCAAAATGCTATGGCTTACCAACCCATGGACAGCAGAAGAGCTGGAGATCCTATCCTGGGTGGAGGGCGGTGGCAACTTCATCTTCCCGACACTCTCCCTTCATTACATGTTAAGGGACATGAATCGATGAATTACAACAAGTGGAAGAAACGTGTCAGGCAATTGAGCGGCAGCCTATCGAGGATGCAGGTTGAACTCCTCGCCCTACAGCGCCGTATTAATCACCTGGAAAATCCGTATGCAGCCGTAGCTGAAGAGTCGGCCAGGAAGATGCTCAGGCGTGCTGAACCGTCACTCATCATGAGTAACCTCGGCGACCGTAAAGCGTCAGACACAATCGCCTTTCGCAGGTTGGGTAAGTATGGACCAGTCGTCGAGGATGAGCGGGACGATGTCAGAGATGCCATGCACCATGCCATGCGTTCGGCGATGATATATGGTACTGGTATTATGAGGCAGACCGGTATTGACGACGCCCTTCATTATGCATGGGAACACCGGCATGATAGTTTCCCCATCTCGGACCACGTTCAGCTGAGGGCCACTGATCGGTGGCTCGCCGAGGTCCAGGAAGAAATCGCTATGCGTGCGCTCAAGGAGATGAATGAATGACAGGACTGACTATCGAATCATTGAGGCGGGCGGCACGGGTGCTTGAGGAGAACAAGGCGGTGCCAGAAGGATATGTCAGGGTGAGCCTGGCGGTGATCCTTGACGATCCACTCGGTAAAGAAGAGGGCGATGTGTGCGGCCTGGATGGCTGTGACGGCATTATCGAGTTGCCTCCTGTCCAAGGGTGTACGTGCTTCAGATCTCCGCCATGTGGGGCCTGCATGGATAACAAGTTGGCATGTAATAAGTGCTGGAGGGAAATAGAATGAAGGGTATCACTGGCATGAGATATTGCTTCACAGCTCCAAACGGGACGATTGTGTGTGTTGACTGCAAGACCATCGAAATATTCCCTGGCGGGATGACCATCGATGGCCGTCGATTCGATCACGACCAGTTCCAATTAGTCAATGGTGTATGGGCAGATCTGACAGTCTTTATGAAAATTGAGGAGGTAGTTAGATGATTGGAGCCTTAGTCGTCATTGCCCTGGCGAACATCGCCATGGTTGCAGTTATTATTTATTTGACCTGTTTTTATAACGGTGGTTGGTGGCATGACAAGGATGATTAATGGCCGTCAGGTGGGCAACACTACTCACCAGATGCTCGCGGCTCCTATCGGTGCTTATTATGTTTGGGCCAATGGACAACTTGATTACCCTAAACACCTGGCTGAAAACATCGGTAGGAGTGATCTCAACATCGTGTCACCCGCATGGATAGAGGAATTCCGGTGGTGTGGCATAGCAGTGAAAAACATTATCATCGATCACGCATATTGTCCATTGACACCCAGGCAGTGGCATATGCTTGAATTGATCTGGGCGGAGTCTGGCAAATGGTAAACGAAGACGATGTACGCACAGCAAGACAGGTGGCAAGGATAGCCTACGATTCGATCATGTATGCGCGGCGACGGAGTGACATGATCAAGTCCAGGGTGGAGAAGAGGCGAAGGAACAAGGGCGACATAGCCAGGATGTTTGGGTATTCATACTCGTGCGTTCGGGTATTCCCGCGCCTGATGTTCAGCGTAGTCATTCAACTACACAAAAAGGAGAGATAGCGTGCCTGAGCGGATGAAAGTTGTACACAGTGACCTGATCGACATGATAACCAGAGAGATCTCGGACGAGAGCGCTTCGGATATGTTACGCAGGGTCGTGTATAAGCAGATGACGATGCGTCTCAATGAGAAGCGTGAGGAGGGCGAGGGGGGTTGGCTACGGCAAGATCCGGCAATTGACCCCGCGCTGTATCGGAGGTTGCGCGATAATGTTGGGACTGGCGATTGGATTGATGTAATAAACCTGGCCGCAATGCTCATGGTCAGAAAAGAACTCTACGGGGGTGGGTGATGAGTATTGAGGAATGGGTAGGATTGGCGGTACTGTTTTCCGTCATGTTGTTTGGCATCGTATCATGGTTCTACTTCAAACTGCAGGCAAAGATCCACCGGCAGGTAGACGAGAGAATGGAAGAGAACTGGATGGATGAGCAACTTGAAAAGGACAAGGCCGACGAGAGGGCCGAACGAATAAAGAACATGGAAGACCTGAAAGCCAGGCGCAGGAAGGCTGAGGATCTTCTCCAAAAACTTCGGCAAACTTATCCGGAGGGTTGCTCCATTCCAATGCAAACGCAAAATTACACGGTAGTCAGGTGGTATATAGATCATTGCTCACTTGAGCCATGCGTCTCTGTAATTTCACCGATGTTTCACAACGGCAAGCTTACCAGGGATTACTTCCCGGCGTCTGCCCTCGGGTACACCATTAAATAAGAATCACCACAGGTTTCTTGCACGGTAACACTTGCCCTGTTACCGTGCAATAATTATGTTTTCTGCTATGGGCAAGCAATATGACTCAAGACTCTCTCTCGATATTCCTGAGAAGTTTCATTTCCTCTTCAAGCCAAAACGCTACAAGGTAGCCAAGGGCGGACGGTCCAGTGGTAAGTCCTGGTCATTCGCTCGCGCCCTGGTCGTTACCGGGTATGCCTCGCCGAAACGTATCCTATGCACCCGTGAAGTCCAAGACTCCATCGACGAATCGGTATACCAGCTTCTGAAGGACCAGATAGCAGCTCTTGATCTGTCATGGTTCTACACTATCCAGCGGGACAGGATCATCGGGCAGAACGGCACGCTGTTCGTCTTCGAGGGCCTGGCGCAGCACACAATCCACTCCCTGAAATCATACGAGGGTTTCGACATCGTCTGGGTTGAGGAGGCGCATGCCGTCAGTAAGCGCTCCTGGGATGTACTGATACCGACTATCCGGAAAGAAGGTTCTGAGATCTGGGTGTCGTTCAACCCTGAACTTGAGACTGACGAGACATACAAGCGGTTCGTCACCGAGGCGGACCCGGAAGAATACGAGGTGGTTCATGTTGACTACCGGGACAACCCGTTCCTGACGGCTACATCCGAGAGATCCCGGATCGAGTGCCTGCTCAAGCGCCCGGACGACTACGACAACATATGGTTAGGCCTATGTCGGCCTGCAGTTGCCGGGGCCATCTACTACAAACAGGTAGCCGAGATGGAGCGCCAGGGCAGGATATGCAACGTTCCGTATGACCCGTTCCTCAAGGTCCACCTGGTGGTCGACATCGGCTACAACGACACGCAGGCCATCGGCTTCGTACAGCGCAGGGCATCGGAGATCCGTGTTATCGATTATATCGAGGATAACCGCAGGACATGGGACTCGTACAGTGTCGAGATGAAGGAGAAGCACTATAATTGGGGGCGGCTATGGTTGCCGCATGACGGCTTTGCCGGTGACATGAAGAGCCATGGTAAGTCCAGCGCCGATATCCTACACGCCCTCGGCTGGGATGTACCGACCAGGGATGAGATAGTAGAGGCATCCATAGAAGAGGGCATCAGGATCGCCAGGATGACCTTCCCTCGCGTTTATATCGACAAGGGGTGTACCAGGCTGGTCGAGTGCTTAAAGCGCTACAGGAGGCACGTGAGCAAGCAGACTGGGGCAGAAACCGGTCCTATCCATGACGAGTTTTCGAACGGCGCTGACATGTTCAGGTATTTGTCCCTGAATGTCGAGCAGTTCAGTAATGAGGAAAGGGGGCGCATGAAGTACCGAGCGCCGAACAGAGGGGCCGCATATTCACGGCCATTGGACAGCGGGGTAGGTTACTGATGTGTATTCACAATAAGGTGAGTGTTGTTAGGCGCGGCCCTGGGGGCAGTCTATTTAAGTGCGTGGATTGCGGCATGATCACGGAAGTGCCTGGTCAGACTGAATGGAGGAGCATCAATGGCGAGAACGTATCGGATATTTCCCCCTGGTCGAAGGTCGGCCCCGAAAAAGCACCAGGACAGGCAAGCGAGAAACCGTAAGCCGTCCAGGCAATGCCTCAATAGCGGGTGTTGTTCATACTGCAGAAGAAACCGCCTACACAATTCGCGCAGGCGGTTGCTGGCGTCAGTCATTAGTGATTACCCGCAGCCTGCGTAACACCTCGCTGTAGATGACCGGCATACGGCCACCAAGAATTATTGCATCCAACTCTCTACCAGCGCCCCACTCTTGCTCGTTCTCGTATTCCCATTTCTCGATGTATTCTTTGAGTGTCAGCAGGAATTCCTTATCATCCATCACCACCACCTTATTTCTTTTCGAGCGACAGGTAGTAAAGCTGAGTGCAGATGTTCGATAGAATCTCAATCGACCTCCGCTTCCTGACAATAGCAGCTTGCGCCGTCTTCGCCGCCTCACTCCAGGCCTCCCGGTCGATCTGATCGTACAGCAGGCCATCCCTCACGTTATTCCTCTTCATCATATCCAGTAGTTGATGCTTGTCCATGGTTTCCTCCCTGTTGAATGGACTCCCCGGCTCCTGGGCTTAATATACCACTATCGTAAAATAAAATCAACGCATATTTTAGCTTGACATCTTGCGGTGTTTCGGTATGGTGTTTATAATTTTTGTTACAATGGCACGGAGTGTGCAATAGCAATAATCGTACCGGGATAATATGGCCAATAAATACGAGGAAGAACAAGACTTTTCCGCAATCGAACCTGCAGATGGACTTCTCGCCGTGAGCGAGGATGTACCGGTTGACGATTCGATGATCGAACTTGATGACGAAAGTCCGTCGGAAGAAGAGATGGAGGCGATCAGGGCGGACCTCCTTCTAGTTGCCGAATCTATCCTCAAGAGCAGAACCGAGGCCGTTCAGTTCCGGGCACAGAGTGGAATCGAAAAATGGTGGCGGTTATGTGAAGAGTCGTTGGATTATTCGTCGGATCTCGAATTGGCTCCGTCGATGATCGACCGTGCGTCGGGTAATGCGCCGATAGTTGATAACAGCAAGGTTAAGCGGTCACGTGTCGTGATGAATCTGATACGTGGCCGGTGTGAAGTGTCTGTCGGGCGGTTTGAGGATATTCTCCTGCCCGTCAGATCAAAAAACTGGGCATTCAAGATCACCCCGAATGTCGACATCCTGAAGATGGAGGGCGACACCAGGACCGCGATGGGTCCGAATGGTAAGCCCGTGATGCTACCCGGTAAAGAAGAACCGGCAACCATGGACCAGGTAGGCCGACACCTCCGGGCCAAGGCCGAGAAGGCTATGGCTGGTATGGAGCGGGTTGTTCACGATGCCCTGTGTGAATGCAACTTCAATAGTGAAGAGCGGAAGGTTATTGAGAACGCCGTCCAGCTTGGCACCGGCATCCTCAAGGGGCCGTGCAATAGCAGGAAGCTGAAAAAGGTCTGGAAGAAGTCTGTCTCAAAAGATCCGACTAAGCCAGGCAAAACCGTACCAGTACGAGTGCTGCACTTCCAGGAGGACCAGAAGCCGATCAGTGTATCCGTGTCTCCGTGGAACGTGTACCCGACAGCCGACTGTGGCCAGGATGTCGCGAAGGCGTCAGGGATCTGGGAGAAGGATACGATCAGGCCGAGGGATGTGCAGAGGCTGATAGGCCTTCCCGGCTATAAGAGCGAACAGCTGGAAATGGTGCTGCAGGAAGAGCCGAAACGCCTCAATGTGGCTGTTGACGAGCGTGGCAACCTGATGAGAATTAACATAGATAACGCCAGTATGGGCGAGGTCTATGAGCTGTGGGAGTACAACGGAGAGGTCAAGCCTGAGTACATGAGGATCTTGGGGTGCGACTGCCCGAACGATAAGCCTGTTTCGGCAAGAGTCGTCTTCATAAACGACAGACCGGTTAAGGTCACGCTGAACCTGCTTGATACTGGCGATCACCCATATGACTTCTTTACCTGGTCGAGCATTGCCGACATCCCGTGGGGAGCAGGCGAGCCTATCAAGATCATGTGGGCACAGCGGATAATCAATGCTGTCTGGCGTCAGATGATGGACAACGCCGGTGATAGCTCTGGTGGTAACCTGGCGATCATGGGACTGGAGCCTGAAGACGATATCTGGGAGGTTACCGGCAAGAAGCTGTGGAAGTGGGATGGCGAGACGCAGATCGATGATATCCGTAAGGCTATTACTCAGGTCCAGCTGGAGAACAACCAGGCCCCACTGCAGGCGATCCTCGAACTGACCCTGAAGTTCATTGACCTGATGACCGCAACTCCAACGATTTTTCAGGGCGAGATGAAGGAAACCCCGGACACTCTGGGTGCAACGAACATAGTTGTCGACTCCTCGAATGTCACGTTTCGCAGCAAGCTGAAGAGGTGGGATGACACGATCACCACCCCGCACCTTCGCCGCTGGTATGATTATGAGATGCAGTATCACCTGGACGACTCGATCAAAGAGGATCTGGATGTTGACCCAAGGGGCGCAAGCGTACTGTACGAGAAGGACCAGATGCGGGCACAGCTCCTGCAGATCTTCGCTCTCAAACCGACTGATCCGGATATCCAGCGCAAGACCGACTGGGACAAGGCTATCGAGCTGTTCTACTCATCGAGTCACCTGGACATCCTGAAGGACGAAGAGCCGAAGCAACCCGGCCAGGAAGGACAAGAAGGCCAGCCGCCGAACGCCGAGCAACAGAAGGCTTCAGCCGAGATGGAAGTGGCCAAGGTCAAGATCGATGGCGAGATGCAGAAAGAGATGATGCGTCAAGAGGCCTCACGGCAAGAGCAGCAGTTCAAGGCCGAGCAGGCCCAGCTGGACCGTGAGCATCAGGCCAAGATGAAAGAATACGACTTCCAGATCAAGATGATGGAGTACTCAGAGAAGAAAGATATCGAGATCTCGAAGCTGAAAGCGCAGCTGGCTATGAGCGCAGAGTCGATGAATATGCAATGGGCCATGCAGAAGCACAACGAGATCCGGGAAGACACCAAGACGGCAGTGCCCGAAGTATCTAAGCCTGCAGTCGAGCCTGCCGGTAGAGCGCCTGTCGGGGAGAGTTATCCGAGATGAAAATGGACATCATTGGCAGTATTGCCCCGCACTTCCGGGAAGAGTCGCAAACTTGGGTCGCCGTCAGGGAGTGGCTTCTTGCCGCCCTGATCGATGCAAGGAAGCGTAACGATAACACCAACCTGAGCGCCGATGAAACCGCCGCCATAAGGGGTGAGATCAGATTGATCAAGAGGGCACTTACAATGCCCGAAATTATGAACAAGGCCGCGAAACCGCGCCCGCAGAAGACCCACCATGACACGCTGGGGCTGGAGTATTAATTATGACGCCTGAAGAGATGGCAGCAGCAGAGAAGGAAGAGGCAAGTATTCGTCAGGAGCTTCAAAATGAGATCTGGGAAGGTGGAGAACCGCCGCACGTGGATGCGTCCGCCGGTGAGCCAACGATAACCAAGGAAGAGGCGAAGGACGAAAAGGCAGCAGAGAAAGTCGACCCGTGGGAAGGAGTACCAACGGTAATCCGCGAAGCGCTCGACGGAATCAGTGGTCGCCTGGGGAACCTCGACCGGATCGATCAGCGCCTCAAGCAGGCGGAAAACCGAGTTGGAGGGATCGACAATAGGCTGCGTGACCTGAATAAGGTTACGGCCAAGCCCGCACCAACTAAAGAGGAAATTGACAAGGCACTGGAGAGTGACAAGAACTGGCTGGCATTCAAGGAAGACTTCCCGAATCACGCCGAAGCCATCGACGCCCACATCGCCGCTCGTCTTTCGACGGGTGCCGGTATACCGGCGGACATGGTGGAGAAGGTACGGGGTGAGCTTCAGACCGACTTCGACGAGAAACTCACTCGTCAGCAGCTCGGATTTGAATTGAAGCTGCTCAGATTCAAGCACCCGAACCATGTGCAAATTGTCAACGAACCGGAGTTTATGCCCTGGCTCAAGACGCAAACACCGGAAACCCAAGAGAAGTACGGGTCATGGGATGCTATGGACAGTATCAGCCTGATCGATTCTTATCTGGATAGTAAGAAGCCCGCTGTAACCGAAGAGGACACCGCGCAGGATATTATCGCAGAAAGACAGGAACGGCTGAGAGTGTCGGCGTCCGACCACAAGGGCGGTGCAAAAACATTAAAAGCGAAAAGCGAAGCGGATATGAACGAGAACGAACTCCGCAAGCACTACGCGAAACAAATTTGGGGTAAATAAAAATGGCTTCTCAAACCTATTCACTTGTTCCCTCCAGGAACCTGATTCGAGCCGAACTCGAAATGCTCAAGCATGCAGAACCCTACATGATCCTCGGATCTTTCGGGATGCAGAAAGAACAACCCCTCAACAAGACCGATACCATCGTCTTCCGTCGGGTTGACCCTTACAACATGGCTTCCAACGGCATCGCCACCATCACCGCTTCGAGCTTCCTGCTCGCAGAGGGTGCTGTTCCGCCTGCCCAGACGATCAGCTACACCGACGTATCGGTTACCCTGAAGCAGTACGCCGTACTCTTCAAGCTGACCAGCAAGGCCGCTCTCATGTACGAGGATGACATCCCCGGCGACATGAAGAAGCTGACTGGGGAAACCCTTGGCGAGGTCTGCGAGATGATCGACTTCGGCGAATTCCGCGCCGGAACCACCGTCGTCTATGCGAACGGCTCCACCAGGGCCGGTATCAATACCGCCGTCACCCTGCCGAAACTTCGTCAGTGCGTTCGGACCCTGGAAACCAACCGTGGCAAAAAGGTCACCTCGTCCATTAAGCCTGGACCCGACTTCGGAACCGCAGGTGTAGCTCCCTGCTTCATCGTCTTCGCGCATACCGATTGCTCCAGCGACATCCGGGATCTCCCGCATTTCGTCGACCGGATCAATTACGGAACCGCGATCACCCCGGTTCACGAGCGTGAGTTTGGCGCATGTGAGGAATTCAGGTTCGTATCTTCGTCCCTGCTCACTCCTCTCCTGGCCGCTGGCTCTGCAACGCTCAATGGCATGGAGTCCGCTGGATCTGCAGCTGTAGATGTTTACACGATGCTGATCATCGCGGAGGAGGCATGGGGGCACGTATCCCTCAAGGGTCATGGCAAGACTTCGATCTCGCCGACCTACCTGCCGCCTTCCCAAAAGTCTCACGCCAACCCGTCCGGTACTTTCGGATATGTCGGCGCTGACTTCTGGTATGCCCCGTTCCGGGCCAACGAGAACTGGTTCGTCCGCTTCGAGTGTGGCGCAACTGACCTTACTCCCTGATAATTAACAGGTGAGTGGCGGGCGGCTCCTCCGGGGGTCGCCCAAACTTGAGATTATAACAGGGAGTTAAGAAAATGTCTCAAAGTATTAAGAAATGGCTGTCGGGCCTGAGCAACCATACGGATGGTTTTGCGCTTCGGAAACTCTTTGAAGCGCTTTACACCGATATCAGCGCTCTGCTCACCGACTCCACCTCTGTAGCAACGCTGCAGAATAACCACCTGATCACCAGCGCTGGACTTGCGATTGCCGGTGGAGCGAAGCTGACCGCGCAGGCTGTCAATGCTTTCTTCTATATCGCTGGCGGAACCGTGGGATATAAGGCGGCTGGCGATATGTCGGCTCTTGTCGGTACTATCGCCGATGGCTCCACCGCAGGGTGGGCGTTCTATATCGACAGCGCCGGTACTATTACGACCAGCGCCAAGACGACCGACCGGGCAAGTGTGGCTTTGGCTGCAGCTGACCTGGTTGCCATCGCCAGACCGACCGGGAAAGCTGTTATCGGCTACCTGATCGTGTCGACCGCTGGTGCTGCTTTCGTCGGCGGAACCACCGCACTCGACGCAGCCACTGCAACCGATGTGTATTTCAGTCTCACCGGGGAAGACAAGGCCGCTACGGCCAGCGCAACCCTGGAGGCGTAATCCTTTAGATTCAGGAGAAGAATCAAATGAACAACTTATCTGACGATCCCCGCAATGGGACTGCATGCCTCTCAAGGGCTGGACTCGCAATTGGTGACGGTGCAAAAACCGGACCCGCAATCGTTGCACCGAACGGCGCAGGTATCGATTACTGCATTAAGGGACTCGCCTATCACAAGGCCGACGCAGCAACCGTACTGCCGCTTACCGCCGCAGATGCGCAGGCAGCTCTCACTAAGTGCCTGTACCTCATCCAGATCAATGCCGCTGGAACCGTATCGTCCGTAAAAGGGCGCGAGGTTCTTACCGCAGATCTGACCGCAGGTAACGATGTGCTTGAATGGCCGATGCCGAGTGACGATACTCAGTGCCCGATTGGTGCAGTGAAGATCGAAACCGCTGCAGCCACCACGTTCACCGCTGGAACCACTGCCCTCGACGCAGCCGGTATCACTGAAACCTATTACAATATCTGCCTCGGTGTGCCCATCGAGGGTTTGACTTCGTAATCGGAATCATAACTATAGTATGACTTTCCCGGACGCCTAACGAAATGTGGGTTTCGCCGGGGAAAACTGTGGGACACCACGGCGAGTAAAGGTTCCTGCGGGCGCACCACCGGGAAAGTCATTTAGGAGACAGAAATGGCAAGGAAAGAGATCGATGTAATGCGGCACGAGCAAGGTAGGCCGATCAGTATTCCGGAGTTAGGAACTGGCGGCGAAGTTGTCGAGATCGAACGTGGCTTTGAAATCAAGGATGCGGTTGAGCTGGAAAAGTTCATGAACGAGATCCTGGTTATCATGGTGTTCGAAGACAACCGCGATGGTGCCCTCAGAATTATTTCGCCGACCGTTAACCAGAAACGACAGCCTATCCTTCGCGGTGCCAAACAGAAGGTTAGGCGCAAGTATGTCGAGGCCCTGGCCCGCTCGGTGTTCACCTCATTTGATCAGCGCAAGGAAGATCCGTTTGATCCGTCCTCGCTGGTAATGGTGCCAACCACCAGGCAGTCGTATCCGTTCACGGTAATCCATGACCCGAACCCGAACGGCGCGGCATGGCTCGAAGGTATCCTTCAGCAGAAGGCGTAAATCATGACCACTCGACTTGAGTTGTGCCAGAAACTTTCCCGTAAAACTGGCATGGATTTTGCTGGTCCGACCACGACCATCGGCCAGACGGGAATGTTCTTGCAGCTGGTCGAGTGGATTGATGAAGCCTACAGCTATATCCAGAGCCTCCACAGGACATGGCAGTTCTTACACCAGGAGTTCAGCAAGGCGCTCACCGTTGGCGATCCTTCATATAGCGCTAATGACCTCGGTGTCAGTACGCTGTTCGGTGAATGGAATGTGAAGGACTGGCGGATCTACCTGAACGCTGCAGACGAAGGCATTCTCGATTACATGGAATGGGACGACTTCAGGCTGAACTATCAGCTTGGAACGCACCTTACCCAGACCGGCAGGCCCTTTGTCTTCTCGACAAAGCCAGATGATACGGTGGTGTTCTACCCGATCCCGGATCAGATCTACACAGTGAAGGGCGAATACTGGGCAAAGAACTACGAGATGACCGACGATGCCCATGAACCTGTATGGCATGAAGATCTTCACCTGGCCGTCCTCTGGAAGGCACTGCAGTACTATGGGGTGGAGTATGCCGAGGGTGATAAGCTGGCGCTCGGTATGCGTGAATTCCGTGGCTATCTCAGAAAACTCGAAAAGAAATATCTGCCCCGGATGAAGTGGGGCAATCCTCTCGCATAATGGCTAGGGCAAAAGGTGGCGGCTCGCCAAGGGTTGATACCAAGTACATCAAGTTCGAGGGTGGCCTTGATACTGAAACCGGTAAATATGAAGTGGCCTCCGGTACTGTCCGGGAATCAAAAAACGTTTATCAGCGGATTAATGGCGGTTACCGGGTTATTGGCGGATACGAACGATTTAGCGGAAAACCAAAGCCGAGCAGTGCGGTTTACTATACCCTAAATATCACTCTCACAGGTGCTATAGCAGTCGGCGACACGGTCACAGATCTTGACGCAAGCGGTTCTGCCGTTGTTATAGCGAACATGACCACATACCTGGTGCTGACAAAATTAACCGGAACCTGGAATGTCCATGGCGGTGAGGTTATGGTTGCCGGTGTTCAGCAGGCCACGATGACCGCCATCCCATCGCCGCTGTCGGCGCTGACCAGGCTACTTGACGCACAGTATAAGCACCTTGCCGCGAACGAGTATCGTGGTGATATAGCGCCACCCGTTGGGTCTGGGGCTGTCCTCGGAATATGGCTGTACAAGGATGACTGGTACAGCTTTCGCGATGTCTTCTCTACTGACGGTGGAAGTATATGGTCTATCAGAACAACTCCAGTGGACAACTCATGGTCTGCAGTATGTTGGTCGCCAGAACTCGGTTTATTCTGTGCTGTGTCGAGTAGCGGTGGGGTTGATGATCGGGTAATGACATCGCCCGATGGTATTACCTGGACGATTAGGGAGTCAGCGGCTGGTAACCAATGGCGATCAGTGTGTTGGTCGCCTGAACTTGGGTTGTTCTGCGCTTTTGCCAGTAGTGGAACGCTGAATAGGGCGATGACCTCACCTGATGGTATTGTCTGGACCGCAAGGACTACCGAGGATAAGTTATGGCAATCAGTTTGTTGGTCACCTGAACTTGGGTTATTCTGCGCTGTTGCCAGGGATTCAACTGGAAATACCGTGGCAACCTCTCCAGATGGTGTCACCTGGACCGGTAGGACTCCATCTATCTACAACCAGTGGTATTCCGTGACATGGTCCTCCAGTCTCGGGCTGTTTTGCGCCGTAGCGGCGAGCGGCACCGGTACTCGTGTAATGACCTCCTCCGATGGAATCAACTGGACCACCAGGACATCAGCAGCAGATAATTTCTGGGTTGCCGTTTGCTGGTCGCCAGAGCTTGGGTTATTTTGTGCGGTTGGTCCAAGTGGTACTGGTGATCGAGTCATGACATCCCCAGATGGAATCACCTGGACAACGCAGGCGTCAGCAGTAGACAACTGGTGGTATGGTGTATGCTGGTCGTCTGAATTGAACCTATTCTGCGCCGTATCGAGCAATGGTACTGGTAATCGAGTAATGACATCACCCGATGGAATCACCTGGACAACGCAGGCGTCAGCAGCAGACAACGGTTGGTTTGGTGTAACCAGCGGGGCTGGAGTCCTATGTGCCGTCGCTAGTACCGGGGTGGGGAATAGGGCAATGACATCCGGCGAAAGCGGGGTGCGGATGTACAAGTCACTAACCGGCGGATGGACGCAGGTTCCACTTGGTAGCCGTCTGAATTTTACCTCTGGCGGGACGTATCAGATCCAAGATGGTGATATCGTTGTTGGTGAGATCTCCGGGGCAACGGCGGTGGTCGGTAGGGTTGTCAAAAACACCGGGTCATGGGTAGGCGGAACTGCAGCAGGCTTCCTTGTATTCCAGGCCCAAACTGGATCATTCCAGGCGGAAACAATCAGGGTTGGCTCTAATCTGAACGCCGCCACAATAACTGGCGATTCATCGGCGATCACCATCCCCAACGTTGGCGGTAGATACGAATTTGTCAACGGCAACTTTACCGGATCTGCCGACACCGAGAAAATGTATGGGTGTGACGGTAGGAATGATGGGTTTGAGTTTGACGGGATCAATTACGTTCCAATAGAAACGGGGATCACCACGGCTTACCCGACGCACGTAGAGATCCATAAACAGCAACTGTTCTTCTCATTCCTCGGGTCTGCCCAACACTCCCAGCCTGGTCTGCCATATGAATGGACCTTGGTTTTGGGGTCAGGGGAAATAGGCCTCGGCGATGTTATTACCGGATTTATTCCGCAGGTTGGTAGTGAGGGCAATGCGGCAATGGCGATTTTCTCCGCCAGGGAGGTGTCGATTCTATATGGTTCCAATATCACCGACTGGAACCTGGTTCCTTTCAACCAGAAACTCGGTGCTATCGAATGGACGCCGCAACGTATAGGCGAAACTGTGTTCGTCGATCATCGTGGAATCACAAAACTTTCTGCGTCCCAGGCGTTCGGTAACTTTGCAGACTCCACGATGTCAATCTTATTCGATTCGTACATCGATTCGAAAAAGACACAGATCGTCGCCAGCGCCGTCAGCAGGGAGAAAAACCTTTACATGCTCTTCTTTAACGACAAAACAGCGATGTTCTGCACCATGGTTGGCGGAAAATTGCGTGCGGCGATGGAGCAGGAGCTGAACCATAGGGTTACGTGTATCTGTTCCGGGGAGTACAGTAACGGAGGCGAGGCGATCATGTTCGGCACTGATGACGGCTATGTCTACGAGTTATTCAGCGGCACAAGCTTCGATGGAGATCCGAAATCGTGGTTTTTCTATACAGCTCACGATCACCTTGGAAGCCCGACATATCTCAAGAGATTCATGATCAGCCAGTTGGATGCTAAGGCCGATGGGTATGCCTCGTTCCAGCTTGGGTTCTCCCTTGAGTTTGAGTCCAGGAATACGCCCCAACCGTCTCTTGTCACCAGGGAAATTACCCTGGATGAAGTCTTTTGGGGAGATTTCTACTGGGGAAATTTTTACTGGGATGGCCAGAGCCTTTCACCTGAGAAGTTCCCAACCATGGGGCTATCGAGTAATATTGGATACAAGTTGGCTGGTAGTAGTGAGTACGATGCTGAATTGACTTTTCATGGCGTACTCTTACAGTATTACATGACACGAAGCACGAGGTAATTATGGCTAACGAGTACTACGATTCAACCGGCTCCCCAGCTCAAGGGTCATTCGGCAACCCAAGTATTATCAGGGCCGAATTCGATGCTGTTGAGGCTGGTTTCGATAAGCTCCCTGCTCTATCAGGGCACGGTAACGAGGCGGTGTTTGTCAACGCTGGTGGAACGGCGCAGGAGCCGGTATCTGCAGCGACGGCGAGGTCCAGGATAGGCGCAGAGGCATCAGCAAATAAGGATGCATCTGGAGGCTATACTGGCCTTACGCTGTTTAAGATCAATTTTAAGAACGCACTCGGTACTCTCACCTCGTTTTTTACAAACTCGAACACCGTGTCGAGGACATATACCTTCCCTGACGCAGACGGAACAGTGGCTTTGACTGGCGATATGCCGCCACCGGGTGGGTACAACTGCATCATCAATGGTGACTTCCAGATGTGGGAGAGGGCGGACACCCATTCAACATCCGGATACGGGTCCGACGACAGGTGGAAGTTGAACGCGACAGGCTCCACCTTCGTCCATAGTAAGCAAAGCTTTACCCTTGGGCAGACTGACGTTCCTGATAACCCCAGATATTACAGTAGGACCGTTATCACAACCTCGGCTGGTGCTGCAAACTTCTGTAACAAGGAACAGCGGATCGAGTCGGTGTTGACGCTCTCTGGAGGCAACGCACGGCTATCTTTCTACTGCAAGGCAGACGCCCCCAAGAATATCGCGATAGAGCTGGTGCAGAATTTTGGAACCACAGGAACCCCTTCGGCGGAAATAACCGGGATAGAGGCACAGAAAATAGCGGTCACGGCCTCATGGGCGAAATACGAGGTAACCCTTGCAATCCCCAGTATTGCCGGGAAGACCCTTGGCACCGACGACAACGACTACCTGGCCCTCGTTTTCTGGTTCGACGCCGGTACTGGCTTTGACGCCAGAACCGACACTCTCGGCCAGCAGTCCGGGACGTTCGAGTTGTCGCACATTCAGCTGGAGAGCGGTTCGGTGACATCGGTATTCCAGGTGAGAACAGACGCCGAAGAGGACGAACGTTGCGCAAGGTATTACACGAACCAGCTCTATACCATGAGCTATTCAGGCGATGTTACATCGGGGCAAGCGTATGTCGGTCACATAGACTTTGCAACGACGATGCGTGCCGCGCCGTCCGCAACATTAACCAACACCATCGACAATAACTTCCCGGCTGCATCTGGTACGGCAACCACCACGATTCATTACCTGGAGGAGAGCAGGACGGCTGATGGTACTGGTATGGGGCACTTCTCCTCTATGGTTGAACTTGACGCAGAGCTTTAATTATGAATGAATTTTATCAAGCCACTGGAGTACCGGCTGACAACGCCAGGGCAGTAAGTTCGCCCATGCGCTCTGAGTTCGACGCGATAGAGAACGGTTGTGATAAATTACCGGGCGTAGCTGGCAATAACAACCGTGGGGTGATGGTCAACAGCGACGCAGATGGACTTATCTCGGTCACCCCCGCCACATACGTCTCAACCATCGGAACGATTTTATCGGCGGCAAAGGATGCCATAGACGGATTTGTCGGTAAAACCCTGCAGAAGATCAATTTCAAGAACGCCCTTGGAACGATCACATCGTTCTTCTCCAACAGTAACGCTTCGGCCAGAACATACACCTTCCCTGACCAGAGTGGAATAGTGCAGCTCATGGAGACGGTAGCCAAGGGTGGCCGAAGAAACCTGATCATTAACGGCAACTTTGATATCTGGCAGAGAGGAACTTCAGCAACAAACTCACCAGATTATCTATGTGGTGATCGCTGGTTTCTTGATATGTGGGTTGATGACTGGGGTAACTGGCAAGAAGAATTCACCCTTGGTCAGACAGATGTTCCAGGAAACCCAAGGTATTACTGTCATAACGAGATGGATATAGGGAGCGGGTGGTTCGCCGACTCTTACGCTTACAGGAGCCAGAGGATAGAAGATGTCAGGCGGTTCAATGGCCAGCAGGTGGTACTGACTTTTTACGCAAAATCAGACGCCGCACATGATATAGCCGTTGAATTTGTACAACACTTCGGAAGCTACACTGGGTTTTCAACTGTTCCTTCTCCCGATGTTACCGGGATTGGGGTGACCACCTTCAACCTTACCACGAGCTGGCAGAAGTTCGAGCTAAAGGTAGCTCTTCCGAGCATAGACGGGAAAACCCTCGGCGACTATGACGATACTTACCTTGAGGTAATATTCTGGATGGGCGCACATTCCGGACTCGACGACAGGACGAACGCCCTTGGATTACAGGGTATGCACCTCGACCTTGCCAGGGTCCAGCTTGAGTATGGTGTGGTGGCAACAGACTTTGCCGTTAGGTCAATATCTGAGGAACTTCGGCTGTGCCAAAGGTATTACTTCGATGGCCGTGTGAGGTTCTACGGGGATGTCACAAACACCATGGAGTATAGGGGCTACTTGCGCTTCCCTGTTAGGATGAGGGGTACAAATACTAATTACGGGGATAATGAGTGGCTGTCAGGTACATCACTTTCACAACTCAAATTTCCCACCACCGCCGTTGTTTCGTTCACTACAATGAGAATGTATGGTGTCACTGTAAAGAGAACATGCAACTCAACCGGAACCGGATACTTCAGGCACCGGGTATATTGTCAGAAGGAGCTATAAATGTATCAATTTGAAGACGAAAGTGGAAGGGTTGTAAAGAACCTCGAAACAGGAGAAACCGGTATCCACCCTGCTCTCGGGAAGTGGAGCGATTATGTTGCATGGGTCAAGAACGGCGGAGTGACAAAGCCGTTCGAGAAGGATATTGATGCTATCATTAAAACGGAGAAGGCAGCTGTGCGCAATGACCTTACTGGTTCATCTCTGGCCGATATCGTTGTGGACAGTAACTCGTACAGAGCTGGCCTATTTGATCGAGTATTGTATTCTTCCCTCCTGTCCCTGTCCGCTATCGGGATGATGCCATTCTACGAACTGAGATACAACGGTGGGGCTGGGAAGGTCACTGCAACCCCGGCACTGATCGCGAATATCCTTGCAAGGATTATCGATAGGGATCTGGGCGTAGAGGATCTGATATCCAAGGAAGAACAGAAGATAGAGGATAAATACATCAAGAAAGATATCGGGGTCTAATAATGGCCTATACCGGCGCTTGGACGTTCCAGGATTGGTACGCATCGCTTGCGCCATACCAAACCAGGTTATCGCAGATAGAGGAGCAGATTGCCGCCAATAGGGCCAGGGAGGCCGCAGCCTATGCGCTCTCATATGGGTCCGATGAATACAGGGCAATCACCGCCCAAAAGGCAGTATATTTTCAGCAGTACCTCAGCCGTTCCATCACCAGTGTTGAATACGCCCACCTAACAGCTCCTATTGATAGGCGAAGAGAAGAGCTTATCCAGCCATATCATGTAATAAATTCAAACCTTACTCAGGAATTAAGGGGATTAAACGCTGAGAAAACGTTGGCTATGGAGCAGGTATATGCCCATACCTTCGATCCAGGTAGTTCGACTGTGGCAATGAATGCGACCCAAACCGCAGAGCTTGAGAAGGCCAGGGCCGATGCGTATATGACGCAATTACCAGCAGCACAACAGGCACTGAGCGATGCAGGAGCTAAGGCGAGATCGGCCATGGACGCCCTGTACGCTTTCAATCTCCAGCAGTCTACGTACCTTCGCAGCTTCACCACTATAAGCCCTGAGTGGGCAGCAGCAACGCAATACTACTACCAGGAATCGGCCAGGCTGAAGGCGGAACGTGATGCCGCCAGGCTGGCCTTTGTTAGGGCGGGGGAGAATATTAGTGCGATAAAGGCCACTATTGCTGCGATGACCGTGTCATCATCGGTAATCCCCAATGACGACCCTACGCCGAGGTTTATTGACGAAACTGCAGCAAGCATGCAGTCGATTAACGACCCTATCGCTATGTTATCAGCCGAGAAGAAGCGGATGGTTGATGCGGCTACAGCTCAATTCGTTGGCAGTACAACGGAAATGGCAAACGCCAGATATGAGGCCTCAAAGAAGGTGTGGCAAAGCGCTGAATATAAATTCCTCACCTCCATATCCGATAGATTATACAAGCAAAAAAGAGAACTTACACTGAGGCGCGACAACGCCATCCTAAGATATCGCGTTCTTCCAACTGCGCCAGGTTCAGTAAAAATAGATTACGAGACTTCGTCAGAAAAATTTCAGCGAGAGTACAATACCAAGAAGTATCTAGCGGCGGCAGCATCAGCTCTTAGTCGGTGGAATTACAATGTGATGAGGCAGGCTCATGATGAGACATGGAGGCAGGCTGAATATCGCAGACGTTTAGACGCAATCACCGAGGCCAAGGCATCTCTCTTTATGACCGGCGGCTTCGATTGGTTCGCGCCATGGGATGGAAAGAGAGGTTTCTATGAAGGGGAATTGGCCGAGTTTGTCGTACCAGTAGAAATACCACCAGCAAATACACCGGTCCAGGAAGATCCCCCGGCTCAAATACCAGAGGAGCCACCACCCGTCGAAGAACCTCCTCCGCCAGAAGAACCCCCACCACCAGTCGAGGCCCCAACACCAGAAGAAACACCCCCACCGGTAGAGACTCCGCCGCCGACTGAAGCGCCAACGCCTGTAGACACCACTGATCCGACACCAACAACGAATACCGGCGATATACCAGACCCAGTCACTCCGCAAGGGCCAACCGACGCCCCAGACCCGGTTACGCCTGATATCACACCAACACCAGAGCCTAACGTTCCTGGGGATGTGACGCCAGCAACACCGATTGAGGATGTCCCGGAAGTGGTTACCCCAGCTGAGGAGCCTCCAGTAGAAGAACCGACTGGTCCACCAGTTTCTCCAGACGAAGCCGCACCAGATGTACCACCGATAGAGCCTGTAGAGATCACGCCAGACGAGATTATTCCAGCGGTAGAAGATCCTACTGGCCCGCCGGTTATTCCTGACGAAGCCGCACCAGATTTGCCACAGGAAGAAACTGGATATGAGGTTCCTATTCCCTCAGTAATTAACCCACCACCGACAGAGCCTCCAGCCGAACCCGTTTCATCAGGAGTAGTGAAGATCATATACCAGGACGCCACTGGATACCAGCAGAGGGACGCCCTACCAGGTGAGACACAAGAGTCATTCGATGCATCCGGGGCACCTGGATCGAAACTATGGTGGGAGGAAAAGGCGGACGCCACCAAGCAGGCACTCCTTGACCGCGAGGCTGATTTGTACGCAAGAACCCATCCGTCCGTACCAGTACAGGAGGAGACACAGCTGGAACTGTCACCAACGCCTCCAGTGGAGGATGAGCAGCAATTGGAACCATCGTCAATAACCCCTGCAGAGGAAGAGCAAACGCCTGGTGATTCGTTGACTTTCTATGAATCAGGGAATATAATTTATAATCGAAGAGTAAAGAATTTCCATATAAGGGGAGTCAGCATGGCAGACACAAATTATTTTAATCAAGTTCCAGGCTACACCCTTCCAAAGGGGCAGTTGACCCAGGCGCAGGGAACCAACGTCGCAGCTGACGAAACGTTTATCAAACCTGGACTTGCTACTATAGAAGGCAGGGTTACCAATCTCATAAAAGAGGATAACCCGCTCCTTCAAGCAGCCAGGGCCACAGCCGAGATGGGACACCAGGCAAAGGGCATGCTCAATTCTTCAGGAGCATTGCAGGCGGGAACAGCGGCAACCATTCAAGAGGCCAGGAATATTGCCACCCCCGATGCCCAGCTTTACGGCAACCTGGCGCAGCAGAAGCAGAAGACCTCCTTGGATCAATCAACCAATAACCAACTGGCCGAAATCGAAAGAAGGAAATTCGAGAACAACGCTCTCATTACCGGATCTCTCGAATACCAGTCACAACAGGGTCAGCAGGCGCTACAGAAGATCTCCGACAGCGCCAAGATGCAGCAGATCCAACTCGAAAACGAGTGGAAGGACTACTTGCAGGGCGCAAATCTTGACAGCGCTGAAACCCAGGCCCTTATGCAGTCCGCAGGAGTTATGGGGCAGGAGCTTACCGGCAGTATCGAGAGGCTTCTCCGTGATACCAATGTCTTAAATAAGGCCGATGCGATCTCCGCCCTGATGACCAGGTATAAATCACAACTCAACACCGTCGCCGCAGTCGCTGGCATCACACTGAGCTGGACATGATACATAGACACGTTAGGCGTTATTCGCTCTTGGATGCTGGCCCTCTCACCAGGCTTTTTCGTAACCCGGAGATATTCAAGGCGTGCGGAGACGACTTCTCAGATATCCGTAAGCTTGGGTATTTTATCGAAAACCAGCTGAGATGTGAGCAGGTATTCATCATGGGAATCGACCCAAGGTACGAGGCTTTTGTGTTCGTTCCGGGTCATTCCACGACATGTTTTGATGTACATTTTTGTGTCAACCCTGACCATCGTGGTAAGGATGCGATCAAGCACCTGGTCCAGTCGGCAAAGTACGTGTTTGAGAATTCACCGTGCCGCTCGCTTATCGGTTTTATCCGTGCAAATAACCGGGAAGCGGCAATGCTCGCTACATATGTCGGCATGAAAAAGATCGGTCGGACTGACAAGACAATGTGTTTCAACGGCGAGATGGTTGACGAGATCATATTCCAATGCACGGTTGACGATTATAACAATAAATACCGTGACATATACGGTGAAGTTTAAGGGGGATATATGCCTTGGTTTGGAGCAATAGGTGTGGCAGTGGCTGGAGCCGTAGGGACAACCCTGGTGGCTACCTCAGTGGCAGCAGTAATTACTGGTGTGGTTGCCACTGCAGTTGTCGGCGCTGCAGTCGGCGCATTGTATAGCGCTTTTACCGGGGGGAATATCCTCAAGGGGGCGCTCTACGGGGCGGTCGGAGCGGTAGCTGTTGTTGGCATTGGCGGTGCGATGTTCGGCGGTAGCGCTGGAGCTGGTGGAACCATGACTGTCGGCAATACTGTTGGTGGTGGAACAACCACCATGGGGTCTTCTTTTGGCGCTGCAGAGGGCGCTGGCGCTGGAGGCCTATTCACTGCATCCAGTACGGCGCAATATGTCACAGCTGCAGCAAGCCTCGGTAGTGCCTTTATGAAGGGTGACGCCGATTCAAGTAATATGGACAAAACCCTCGCACAACAGAGGGAACAATTCTACGCAGAGCTGGAGAGTCGAGAGAAGCTTGCCGGTCAATCGGTCGAGGCGCAACTTGCCGCAGCAGAGCTGCAGGCCCAGGTCGCCAGGGACAAGATGAGGTCGGACAGAGAGGTTGCTGACGCCGAACTTGATTTCTCAAAATCTAAATTTGCCAAAGAGTTTGGAGAGAGTGTGTATCGCGACCGGGCGGATAGGGAAGAGAGGGAAAAAGCCAAGCAGGACCAGATGGTAGGGGTAACCGAGGCTGCAAGTTATGTCGCAGGTAGCACATCGACGATCTCCCCCGTGGAGGCTAATAGGAGAAGGGCGCTACTCACCAAGCCATCCTGGATGGTAGACGCACCGCAGCAGCAACAGCAGCAGCAACCGCAGCAGCAGGTGGCGCAGGCCCCAACCCCCGCACCCGTGCAGCAGGCCCCACCTACCCCGACAGTAAATCCTGGTCTTGTTGGAGTTGCGTAAATGGCTGACAAGTACGGAGACACCCCGGCTGGTTTAGTCTCGGTAGAGACTGACTCTGTGTTGGCTGACCCGCTCAAGATGGACACCGCCCAGGGTGACTATGACAGGCTGTCAGTCGATGCCTCGAAGCGTGTTCCGACCTACTACAAGGAATACGGGCTATCCCTTCTGCCGGAAGATTTCGCTAGGGTTGAGGCAACCCAGAAGGCCTACAAGGCGAACGATAAATCGGCTAGTTCAGCTCTCCAGAAATATCGTCAAGGTTTCTTTTCTTCCCTGGCCGAGGCCGATGCAAGATCAGCGCAGGCTCTTGCCTCTATCAAGCCAGGTAAGGTTTCAGCTCCAGGTATGCAGATGACCACGGTCAGGGTGACCAGCGGAAACAATGTTGAGGCCTCCTACAATGTTCCGCAGTCGGTAGCTGATGCATTGGCGAAAGAAAAAGGAATATACACCGCGCAAACCCCGGAAGGATTCAATGTGGACGTTCGGGCGAAGGGCGGGGCAATAGTCGGCCAGGAGTTACATGACGCCCTTCGTGACGCCCAGGCGCAGGGCCAGGCCATCGCCGCGAGCCGTGACCGCTCCATATCCCAGGCGAGAGCCGCAGCAGCAAGGGTCGCAGAGATCCAGCGAAAAACACTGGCGGCTGAGATTGCAAACCAGCGCAATATCGCCCTAAAAGGCTTTGCGAACGAATTTATGCAGGGATTACAGAGATATTATCAGCTCGGGAGAGATTGGGCAAACGAACTGACTAGCGTTAGGAATGCGCAACGTGCCGGGGCTGAGAGCAATGCATCCGGGATACGTGAAGTTATCAAGTCTGGTGTTCTCCAGGCCCAGGCCGGAAATGGACAGAGCGCATTGACAACCAAGACCCCAGGTATCATCAATAAGTTAAAGGTATAATATGAAAAAAGAAAAAGACAAACCTGTTATGAATGTACCAGAGGGTCAACTTTCCCCGGAGCAGCTGGCGCAGCTCGATGCATATACCGACAATGCGACCCTGATCATCTATGGCGAGAAGACCCAGGAGTCGATCCTCCAGGAACTGCAATCCGGATCTCACCCGATAGAAAGTGTGGCATTGACCGCAAACCATGTCCATAGGCTACTCGCCGACGGCCTGGCCAAGACCGGTGAACAGATGACCGACCAGACGATATTCCTCGGTGGGACTCACGTTGTCAGTGAGCTGATCAACCTTGGGGAAACGGCTGGCCTATTCGAGATGAGCAATGCCGAAAGGATGGACGCCCTACAATACACCATCCAGCTATATTTCGAGGAAGGGCTGAAGAACGGCACTATCGATCCGGTAGCATTGCAGAAAGAGATTGAACCACTACTTACCCCGGAACAGCGTCAATACGGACTCAGTATGGTTAACAGCAGTGGAGTGTCGAAGACCCCGCCGCCATCCGGTGCAATCGGTGGAAGGTCGCTCAGTGAGGCTCCGCAAGGTGGACTCGTAACCGGTGGTCAGGCACCGCAACCAGCACCACCTTCTGGTGGTCAGGCACCGCCTCCAGGTTTGGTGGCGCAGGGGGGCAGATAATATGGCCAGTAAGCTTGCATGGGCCGGTCTTTTGGGCGAAGCGGCAAATATCGGAAACACCTACATCAAGCGTCAGCAGGATCTTGAGGACAAGAAGGTGCTTGCCGCCCAGGAGCAGAGGCGGGAAGATGCTCGTTTCGCCAGGGAGAAAGCGCTCGCAGAGTGGCGGATGAATAAGGAACAGGAATTCGCTGTCGAGAAGGAAGGGCGTGATGCCGTGCGGGATGCATCGAAGCGGGCGGTTGACGACGAGTACAAGCAGAAAGAAGAAAAGCGTAAGGAAGCTGCAGATAAGCGCAAGTCAGCGTATGACCGGCAGGGCCTCCTCCAGTTGGAAACCGCAAAGAATAAACTCCCGACCGATAAGCAAAAGCTTATTGAGGATATCGAGAAAGATCCTGATCTCACCCCTGCAGAGAAAAAGGCGCAGAAGGCTGCAGTGCGCGGTGTTACCAGTAAGGCGTCGTCGCTCTCCGAATACCAGCAGGCAAAGCTTGAGGACCAGCTGGCGAAACTTGAAGACGCTGGGATAGACGAAACGAATATCAATCAGGTTAATAGATTGAGAGATCAACTCGGCTACCCGAAGCTCTCCAAGAAACTCAAGACACCAGCGAAGAAGGGGTTCCTTGGGAGGGACACTCCAGAGGAATACGAATTCGTTGAAGGCGAAGGCGATATGGTCGGCGAACAAAAGCCAGGCCTTTCGAAATACGCATCAATGCTCAAGGTCGCTGGCCAAGACGGATCTATAGGGATAGCCCCTACCGATCAACCGGCGCAGGGAGAACCGCAACCGGCGGCTGGCCTACTTGGTGGCGCAGCTCAACCGGCGCAACAGCAGGGCGGTATAGCCCCCACAAGCGTGGCCCCACAGGCTGGCCTGGTCGGTGGCCAACAATCTGGTCCAGGCGGATTACCTCCGGAGCAAATGGCGGAACTCGACAAAATGACTATGCCGCAGCTTCAAGCATTCAGGCAAGGGTTCATGAACTCCGATGAAGCTCAAACCCCGGAAGGTCAGAAGATTATCCAGTATGTCAACCAACTTATAGCACAGAAAGGTCAACTGGTCAAATGATACCACTTCAAGATGTAATCGCCCTCCCCGAATTCCAGTCCGCAAACGAGGAACAGCGCAACCTGGTTCTCGCCGAGTACGCCAACGATTTCTGGAGAGAGGTAGTCCGCGACCCTTCCTACTCCCAGGCTGAGGAGGAAGAAAAACTCTCCCTGCAGCAGAACTTTGACAGCATGTTCGGCCAAAGCACCCGCGAGATGATTGAAACCCAGATCGAGGGGGAGAGCCGTGGTTTTCTTGAGAATATGTGGGAGCTGGTCAAGAAGGGTGGCCGCAACCTCGCCGATGCCGAAAGGCTTATGGACGACGTTGCCACTGGGGAGATCGACGCAAACACTGCCGCCATTCTCGCCAAGGGGATCAGGGAGGAGTCGAAGGACTACACCCCGCCGGAACTTGAGGAAGCACAGGTTGAGGCGGGCGAGCTGACCAAGAGCTGGGAGAAAGCCGAAGGTCTTACCGGTAAGAGCAAAGCGCTGTGGGATACAGTGAAGTTTGTTGCCGGTCAAACATTTGGTAACCCGAAGGGTGTTGCATACCTTACTGCAGAGCAGGCCGCAAACATGATTCCTGGTGTGGCCGGTACGGTCGCTGGTAGCGCAGTTGGCGCTGTTGCCGGAACGCCATTTGGACTCGGTGGTGCTGGTAAGAAGGCTGGTGCTGCAGTTGGTAGCTTCCTCGGACAGTGGGGTATTGAGGCTGGATCTGAATTCAAAGGGATGATCGCTGCAGAGTTGAATAAGCGACAGCTTGAGCCTACGGAGGATAACGTCATCTCTCTCCTGGCCGATGATGAATTCATTGAAGAAACCATATCGAAAGCGAGGAGTAAAGCCACTGCCACAGCAGCAGTTTCGACGGCGATGAACCTTGCTGCAGGACGACTTCTTGCCAAGCCGTACAACAAGGCGATCTCAGAAGCGACTCAACAGCTTGGTGCCGGTGCAACCAAAGAAGCAGTGCGGGATCTTGCAAAACAAATGCTCAAGGCCCGGTCAATACCGAGTAAGCTTGGCGCTGTCGCCGCGAGCGCCGGAACGCAATTGTTGGAAGAGCCAGCATCTGAAGCGGCTGGACAGGTTGCCAAGGGTGACTTTCAACTCGGTGAAGTTGCTATGGAAACTCTTGGTGGTGCCGGTGGTCTGGTCACGGAACTGCCAGCTGCAGCGCAGGCGTTCAAGACTCCAATCCAGGTACAGCCTGGTGCGCAAGTGGTTCAACCTCCTACCCCTCCGCCGGGGGAATCGGCCCCTCCGTCCGCAGGAATACTCGAATCAGAGAGCCTGGACGACGCTATCGCCAAATTCAAGTCAGCAGTGCGTAAGCCCGATGCCACCCCAGAAGGCCCTGGGGGAGATCCGCCTGGCGGGACAGCATACGACTCCGCCAAGGTGTTCCAGGAAGCGGGACTCACTGATATCGAGAGGGATATCGAGGCGAGCAACCAGGCGGAAATAGCCAGGAAGACTCGCCAGGAAGACCTCGAATTCGCATTCTCCCAGGATGCCCCTAGGCCAGTCGATGAGTCTACCCCAGAGAATAACGAACCGGTTCGGCATATAGGCGACAACCTCGCCTCGCTATTAACTGACTCACGACCATGGAGATCCGCCCAGGAGTCTGCGTCGATACTGGAGCAAATGCCAGAGAACGATACTGAGGTTAAACTGAAGAGTCGGGAGGATAGCTCCTCCAGTGACTACTTTGAGAAAAACCCCAATAGTCAAACCGTAGAGATTTCGAAGCTTATCCCTATCAACAAAGAGATAAGTCAGGAGAAACTAAGTTCAGCTCAAACCCGCATGGATGCGGCGAAAGAGGGTGCTGGTCCAAAGAGAAGCCCGCTTAAAGTTGTTGTCAGGGACGACGGAACCATGAAGGTTATTGATGGAAATACCACCCTCAGAGAATTATCATCCCGTGGGGCAAAACACGCAGAGGTGGAGGCGGTTTCGAAGATCCGCCAGAGTAAGTCTGTCAGTAAAAACATGGATACCCTGTATCAGAATGCGCGGGAGGCGGTCGGTGGAATTAATGAAAGGGTGACTCAACTCGCCAATGAAACCAATGGCAAGGTGAAGCTTCGTCCTTTTGCCGACGGATTGAAAAAGAGGGAAACCGCCGAGTTAAAGCTGAAGAACAAATACGGCGGAAATGTTTCCATGGTCGACGATATCGTTGCTACAACCGTGGTGTACCCGGATTACAAGTCCATGAAGGAGGCTTTCAGTAAGATCCAGAAGCAGGACGATGTCCTGTCATGGAACAACAGGTATGACCAGGAAAGTATCGGCGGTTACCAGGATATGCAGCTCACTATGAGGGCAGAAAACGGGCATATCTATGAGCTTCAGCTCAATACCGAACCAATGATTGAGGCTAAGAAGAAACTCCATAGCCTCTACAAAGTCATTGGCCATTTGACTCACGACAATTTTGACGAAGAAACAAAGACAGCCACGCTCGACATGCTGAATAATCTCATGGACCGTGGCTATGCTGCCGCCGCCTCGTTGGCGAGGGGAAAAAGTGATCAGTCGGTCGACGACTTCCGGTCTGGACTTTCCGACCTTGCGAACGACTCTGCCAAGATTTTAAGCTTAGTTGCCGGATCTGTGACCTCAGATCGACTGTCACCGTCCACCAAAAAAACTCTCTTTGATTTCGTATCCAGAACAAACGTATCATTACCGGATTCTAAAAACACTTCCATATCAACCTCCTCTGAAAAGGGTTCTCTTTCAGTAAGTACTTTAATAAACCGAGAAGAGAAAGTCAACAACAATAACGAGGAAGAATTCAGCGGGAACAAGATATTCACCAAAGCCAAGGTTGACAAGGCCCGCGCCAGGATGAAAGGGAAACGTGGCCAATTGAACTCCGGTGTTGACCCAGAAGCACTGTCCGACCTGATCGTTGTCGGTGGGGCGTACTTTGAGCGGGGTGTTCGCGATATCGCCACATGGTCCGTCGAGATGGTCAAGGAGTTTGGTGAGAAGGTCAGGCCACTCCTCAAGGAGGGCTACGATATCCTCACGAAACATCCGCTTTTCGCCGACGACACACTCGATAACTACAAAGACTGGGAGCCGGAAACGACTGCCGGTGGGCAATACAAGGGTGCCCCGAGCTGGGTGAAAACCCCGGAAGATCTGGTTAAGATGCGCGATACCGTTGCTTCCCTGGTCGATGAGGGAAAGGTTGGTCGGTACTGGTACGAGAAGTCTGCAGACGCAATTATGGAGCTGATGCAGGGAGACGTAGCCAAGGCCGAGAAGTTCATTCAGCTGATCGCCATATACTCACCGCAGGCAAGGGTTGACACCAATACGACGTTTGCAATAAGCGCCTGGATTCAGTACACCTCTGGCACTCCCAGGGAGGACTTCAAGGTCAAGACCGCAGAGCAGGATAAAAAAGCTATTGGTGCCCTGTACGACAACAAGCCGTTCCCTTACGAGGGGAGGAAGACCAACTCGTTCTACCTCAACTTGCTACACGAAATAATTGTGTCGAAACCTGGCTCCGTGGCAAAGATGACACTGGACCGCAACATCCTTCGAGAGATGGGTAGGAAGGCAACCATTGACCTATGGATGCTCCGGGCATTCGGGTATGATCTGAATGTCGCATCGAACGATAAAGGAACTGGAAAATATTCTTTTTCAGAAAAAGAAATAGTCAGGCTCGCCGACAGGATGAATGAAAAGGATGGAACTGACTGGACCCCGTTCCAGGTGCAGGCGGCAATATGGAGCGCCATGAAGGCCCGGTATGAAGACCCACAGGTGAAGGCGGATACGTGGGCGGAGTCGATAGGCGCTGGGCTTGCATCGGTTGACGATAAGGGTAGGTTTGTTCTCCCAACTGAGAAAGAAGGTCTGGCCAAGCATAGGGATATCTGGAGAAAGAACGCCCTTAATCTTTCGAGCGAGAAAGCGACAGAGAACGCCAACAAGTCAGCTGCAGACTTCAGTCACTTTATTCAAAAGAATATCCAGGTTATTACCTGGGAGGCAGTACCAAGCACGAAACTTTCTCATGAGATCCTTGGTGCATCGCCGATGGTCAAGCGCATGTTCACCGACGAGGCAAGGAGGATTATCGTTCAGGACGACGCCGACACCCTCGCCCATAAGGTTGGTGTCCATATCGCATACGTTACCCCAGGGGAGGGGGCGTATGCCGGTGGTGTTAACCCTAACAACATTAGCCACCTGATCCCGGCCAGGGTGAATAGGGAAATCCCGGTTAGTAACGTGTCGATGTACGCAAGAGCTGTCCAGTATATCTTCAAACAAGATGCGGTGCCGTGGTTCAGGGCGAACCAATTCGCCATGTCGTCGAAGGCTGCAGTTGAAGAGCAGATGTTCCGGGTTGTGAATGAGTCGTCAGGCAAGGTTATCAAGAATGGTAAGTTTGAGAACCTGAACGACGCCATGGAGCATTCAGCGAAAAACCCCGGTACGGTAGTGCGCGGCGGACCTAACGCACGTGGAGTTGTGGTTGCATTCGATAAGCCGATCACCCCGGCTGATAATGAGAAGATCCTCCAAAGGCTTAGTATGTTCGTTGGTGATGGAGCTGGGTATACCAGGACCGGCGAAAACGAGATAACAATTATCAATTTCCGAAACGACGAAACGAGAATTCCCTATATAGAAGACTCGATCTTCTTGGGTAATGTCCAATCGTTTATAGATAACAACTTAGATTCACTTGCAATAAAGGATGCCAATTCTATTTGGGCACAGGGGGAATATGGATACGACCACAACTGGAACGAAGACCCGGAAGGGCAGGCGGTTATTAATCACAGAAGCCTCGCAGGACAACCCGATCTACAATCGTGGATTCGTGATCGGCGGGCAGATTTTGAGAAAGTCCTCGAACGATATTCCGGAAAACAGCTTACCCAGCGAGAGCGAGAAGCCGAAGCCATAGCCAAATTTACCGGCGAGGATATTGGCAGCAGGGTTCCTCTCGACAGCGATAATGCAATTGGATTTGGCGGTGGCGTAGTGACGAGCGAGGAGTCCTTCTCACCGGCACCAACACCGAAAAAATCTATCACTGCATACAAACTATTCAGGACCAGCAGTAAATCGCCAGGCCAGATATTCCCCTTATTTATCGGGAAGAATACCCCCACTCCGATAGGGAGGTGGATACAGGCTGAATTTATCCCGACAAAAGGGTATGCGACCAGACCAGGCTGGCATGCTGGGGTTCTCCCGACCGCGCCACATTTAATGAAAAAAGATGGGACGATGCAGGCCGACAGGGTATGGGCAGAGGTGGAAATATCGGCTGATCGCAACTACCAGGGGGAAGCTGACGCCAGTTCTACACGCGATATTCGAGAGAGGATACCATCTGGTGGATTCTATCGATTCAAAACTAATAAGATGCAGGGTGGTGCCTGGATTATAGGCGGTGCGATGAAGGTAAATCGCCTCCTGTCCGCAGATGAAGTTAGCGATATCGTGTCAAGAGGTGAGCCAAAATTCCAGATGGCGCAATTGACACTGCCGGTTGACCAAAACGGCAACGTTACGCTCGCGCACTGGTCGAAGATTTCTGGGCTGAAGACCATAGACCCCGCCAAGTATAGCACAGGGATAGCTGGGGCTGAGGCGCGAAGGAAGGCTGGAGATCCGGAAAACTGGGTAGACAGGTCATACTATGGGGTTGTCGGTGGCGGATACGTGAAGGAGGTTGGCCTCGGTCAGTACCGGTACGACGTTACGGTTAAGGCTGAAAATCTCTACGACTTTCAAGCTGACCCGGACGGACTGATGGCGCAGGCCGCGCAGGAAAGGGCTGGTAATCCTTTCGCCGATAAGATGAACATCTATGAAAGGCTGATCAGGGATTCAGGATATACTGGATATTGGAGTACCAGGAACAACCAGGTGATCGCTGCAGTATTCGCGCCACTTAAAGCGGGAGTCGCGACAGAACAGGCACAACCCGGCATAAAACTACAACAGACTAAGCGCGGCGGTGTGTCACAGACGCCAACCGAGGCTTTCGGTAGGTTACTCGGATCGCTCAATGGCGACCAGGCCGGTGTAGCAAAACGCCTGGTAAGCAGTGGCAAGGTGGTGCTTATGAGTAACGACGAGGCTATGAAAGAACTTGAAGGAATGGGCTATTCCCTGGCCGAGATGGGTGAGGGTAACCGTCCTATCGGTATAGAGGTTCCGGGAAAAACCATCCTCGTTCCAGAGAATATTCCCGATGGCGAGTTATGGGGTTCCCTCCGTCACGCCATCGGCACTCATATCGGCAGGATGATGCAGGGTAACGCCGAATTCCAGATGATCAAAAAGACCATCATGCGAAGAGCCGATGAGCAGTCAAGGACCGGCGAAGCTATCCGTCGAGCAATGGCGCAAGTCCCGGAAGACACCACCCCAGAGAATTATTCTGAGGAAGTACTGGCCTACATGGTAAGCACCTCCGAGGATATCGGCCTGGTTCGCCGTATCATCGCCATGATCAAGAACTTCATTACCAGGTTCGGTGTTTCGTACAAGATCTTCAACGAACAGGATTTCAAGGCCCTCGCCGACCTGGCTATTCGCAGGGAAGCCAGGGGTAACACCGAGACGTTTTTCAGCGAAGATGATCTGGTTAAGTTCCAGATGGCTGGTAGTCAGAGCGCTCTCGCCTCTACTACGAAAGAGGATATAGACGCAGGGATTGCATATTTAACTGAGAAGTATCCAGGGAAATACGAATTCGTTGGCAGGACTGGCCAGTTTATAGTGGCAGTTAAAAATGGTTTTGTGCCAAAAAACGAACGCATAAGCACCCTCGTCGAGGCCAAGGCCATGAAGGAAGATGGTATTGATCGCTCAGAGATATGGCGGAAAACAGGTTGGTGGGAGATGATCCCAGGCGAATGGCAGTATGAGATAGACGACTCCGAGGGCAAGGTTGATGTCAATCAATACGGTAAGCTTGAACCTGGCGAGGCGATCAGTATCTCGAAGCTCTACAAGCACCCAACCATCTACTCTCTCTATCCGCAACTGAAAACCGTCAAGGTGACTCCGATAAAGGCGAAACCTGGGCAGCTTGGGGCGTGGGATTTCGAGAAGAGAATACTTCTCCTCAATCAATCCCTGTCACCTGACGAGATACAGTCAACAGTTATCCACGAAGTTCAGCATATCATTCAGGATATAGAAAACTTCGCGAGGGGCGGTTCTTTCGAAACGCAATACGGTAAGATCCAAATTAAGGCAGAGATGCTGATCAGGAGAATCGTCCTGATAAACGGCGCACTGACCGAGATAGCCAATAAGTCAAAATTCGGGCAACTGTCACAGGAAGAAAGGGCAACGTATTCTTCACTGAGACAGATTCGCGATAGGCTGGCTGTTGAGCATATCCAGCTAACCGACGATCCGGTGGGCGCTGGGTTTCGAGATTACCGATTGCTCACTGGGGAGGTATCGGCCAGGTTGGTACAGGCAAGGCAAAAACTGTCTCAGGCCGAGCGTCGCAGCATCCCGCCGTGGCAGCATATGGAGGCTATGCTCAGAGGTGAGGGATTGCTTAAATTCGGCGAAGATCCACAGGACGTTCTTCTCACGAAATACGACCCATCGATACCTGGGAGTATTATTCACGCACCATCGCAGCCTCAATCGATCTCTTTCCTGGATAGGATAAAGGGACAGTTTGATTTCCAGGGGTGGTTTGACGAGTTCGCTACCTGGCTCTACAATCAGGACAAGGCAATTGAGAGGGTCCAGCAGGGCATAGGACCGCAACCTACATCGAGGGACTACTCCACTATCCGTGGACTCGTTGGTAAGCGTCTAGCCGCAGAGGTGAAGAGATTTGACATCGACGTTTACCAGCCGCTTATCCAATTTATCGTCGACTCCAAACTCAAGCTTGAGGATGTCCAGGAATTCCTGCACGCAGAGCATGCCCCAGAGAGAAACCTGCAGATGCGCAGGGCAAACGCCCGTGGCTACATCGATGCGCTGATGGCCCAGATGACTGACAAAGAGAGGGAACAGTGGCAGGGCGAACTTGGCGACATCCAAGATGACTTTGTCATGAACAGCAGGGCGCTGGATGAGAAGCGCGATAATTTGGTAAGTATGCTCGAAAGGATGGGCGGAGTGATCGCCGGTCAGCGGGCACAGATCGACCAGATAGCGGCGGATCTCCAGGCGAGGCAGTGGACCCCGGCGGAGATAGCCAAGGGCACCGACGTTTACTGGCAGAAGCGACTCGATAATATGTACTACCGTCTCGGCAAGCGCGAGTCTATCGTCAATGAATGGGATTCCAGGAAGGGCAAGTTGTCCGGTATGACCGATGCCGAAGCGAAGAAGGTTGTTAAACAGTGGGCTGGCCATACCGCCATGAACGAGGCAGCACGGAAGATCAGGGCGATCAACGAAGAGGCCCTGAGAATAGCCTATTCTTCTGGCGACCTTACCGACGAAGAGTACACCAATATTTCCAGTCGGTACAAGTACCATGTCCCGTTGTTCCGGGAGGAGGTCGACGAGGGCAAGGCACCAACCGGAAGGTCGGGCAGGGGTCCACTTGGCAAGCCCCCGCAGGCCCAGGTAGCCGCTGGCTCAACCAAGGCCGTCGTGAATATCCTCGCCCATATTGTCGACAGATACCAGGCGTCCCTATCGAGGCGGCTGAAACTCGAAGCAGAAAGAGCGCTTTATGACATGGTGACGGCCAACCCTAACGAGGAGCTGTGGTCTATCGCGCAAATGGCCAAGGCACCGTACCATGACCACGAGGGGAATATCAGGTTTTATCCTGACCAACAGATCGACCTCAGATACCAGACATACGTCAAGGTCGATGGCGTTAAGCATATCATTGAAGTTGCTAAAGATAATCCACAGGCGGTAAGATTTATGGAGGCGCTTAACCGCCAAACTACCGATCCAGGCCCGGTACTCAAGGCGTCCAGGGTAATCACCAGGATACTCGCCAGGCTCAACACCAGTCTCACCCCGGAGTTTGCATTGCCAAACTTCACGAGAGATCTCCAGACCGCATTCGTGAATATGTCAGGAACTGAGGCGTCTGGATTACAGATGAAGGTTTTTGGCAACATTCGCCATGCTATCGCTGGGATATACCGGGAAGAGCGTGGCAAGCCGTCTGGCCAATGGGGTGCAATCTATAAGGACGCCGCAGCTCATGGTGTTGTCATGGGGTGGGCGCAGTCGTATGAGGATGTGAAGCAACTGGCCGAACAGATTGAATACGATATCGCGACCAAGGAGGGCGGACACAAGGTCCGGGAAAACTTCAAGAGGCTTGGTAATTTCATCGAAAGCGTCAATCTGTCTGTAGAAAACGGTGTCAGGGTTGCTACCTACAAGGCCCTGGTAGATCGTGGCACAGACAAGCTGCAGGCTGGCAGGATAGCCTCAAACCTCACCATCGACTTCACAAAACACGGAACGGCAGGCCCGACAATCAACGCCGCATGGATGTTCGCGAACGCAGGAATACAGGGCAACATCAGGATGATGCAGGCTGTTTCGTCATCCGCTAAGGTCCAGAAGATTGTTACCGGCATCGTTGGTCTTGGCATAGCGGTCAATCTGCTTGGCGCTGCAGCTGGTGGCGACGATGAAGACGGTGAGAGCCGATACGACAAGCTGAAGAGGACAAACCCCGGACTCTTTGAGCGTAATATGATCTTCTTTGTTCCTGGTGGGGATGGATTGCATGTCAGGTTCCCAATGGCATACGGGTATAACATCTTCTTTAAATTCGGTGACGAGATAGCCACGATACTTCGCGGCGGAAACCCGGTCGAGGCTGGATTAAGGTGGGGTACGACGGTGATGAACAACCTCAATCCGCTTGCAGCTGGAACGTTACTCCAGACGGTAATGCCAACCGTGCTTGACCCGATGGCGCAGATCATCGAGAACAAGGCGTGGCACGGCGGAAACCTCATGCCACCGCTCAACCCATGGATGAATCAACCTGACAGTGAGCGATACTATAAGGATGTCAACCCGGTGTCCAGGGAGGTCACGAAGTGGCTGAACGAGATGACCGGCGGGAGTAAGTTCAGGGAGGGGATGATATCCGTCTCCCCGGAATCGATAGAAATGGTCCTTGAGACTATTGCCGGTGGTGCTGGTCGGGTGGTAAAAGATACCCTCAACCTGCCGTTCGCAATCGCCGAGGGTGATGTATCAATCAAGAACGTACCGATCATTAGGAGGTTTGCAGGAGTTATGCCAGAGAGTATTGACCGAAGAGTTTATTCAGAGAACAGGGATGAGATGAAAACCTTCGTCCTCGAACTCAAGAACGCCACCAGGGAGGAGCGTCCTTCGCTTGTTAGGGAACCGGTATATAAACTGGTCGGAAAATTCCAGGATACAGAGAAGCGCTTGGATGAACTGCATAAAATGAAGAAGCAGATCGAAGCCAACGGCAAGGATGCCGGGAAAATCGACGAGAGAATCAATGCGATTCAGGTGGAGTTTAATAAGCGGTACAACCAAATTACAGGTCGGGATTGATTACACTGCCCGGAATACGTATCTTTTCTATGTAATACACACAAGGAGCAATTAAATGAGTACAAAATTTTTATTTCCAAATGGTCAATTATTCCCGGCATTCCCCCTGCATTCCGGCCAGGTGAATATAGCGGCTGCAGATGGTGCTAAATTTTGCACGATGTTCTGCTGTGCTGTCGGCGGAGATTTCACCCTTACATTTCCTGACGGTGTGATCGAAACAATAACGATGGTAGCTGGTGAAGTCTATGCAATCCCCTCTGGCGGGGAGGTTGAGGCGGTCGGTGCTGCAACATTTCACTTTGTGAGATAATATGCTGAGATCTACGAAGTCTATCACCAGGTCAGTCATCGGCCTTGGCGGACCCCCTCCAGACCCACCAGAACCTCAGTACTGGCCAGACTTGGATGGGGATAATATTCTCGATGTTAACGGTGATCCAATAGAGGTAATTGCAACATGAAAAAAATATTATTGATAATGGCTATGTGCCTGTATTTATCGTCTCCTGTTTTTGGCGCTGGCTGGAAAGACCCGGTGACCGGTGTTACGGAGGACGCATCGATTGATGGCACTGAGATCCTGTACACCGAGAATGGAGCAGCCACCGCGAACAACTGGCTCGCCCTTTCGACTATTAAGACCTGGCTCGAAACGTACTTCGCCGCAGTACTTGGTGCTGACGACAACTATGTGACCGATGCCGAGAAGTCAAGGATTGGCGATCTTGAAGCGACTGATAATGTGACCTTTGGAAACGTGACAGCATCTGGTGGAACCATTTCCGCCGGTGTGGCGAACACGACCCAGGGCGCTTTGGTGCTTTATACGAACACTGATCCTATTTATACAGCAGGATGGTTACCGGCTGCAACCCCATCTGCAATAGTATCGCTGAGGTTCCCTCCCGCCCCTGCTGGGGGAAACAATTACTTATTTAACTTCGATGCGGATGGAACTGGGGGGTGGACTGATCCAGCAACATTCGCCGCAGCGCTTGGCGCTGACGACAACTATGTGACCGATGCCGAGAAAGCGGTAATCGGAAACACCTCAGGGACGAACACTGGTGATCAGGTTGCGTCTGGCGTTACCTTTACACCGAACGGAACAATTGCCGCAACCAATGTGCAATTGGCGATTCAGGAGGTAAGGGACGAGGCAGGGTCGGGCGGTATGGTCTACCCTGGTGTTGGTATACCGATCTCAACCGGCAGTGCCTGGGATACCAGTGTCGCTCTGCCCACCGCAGACAATCAAATCATGCAGGCGACTGGCGTCGGGACATTCGCCTGGACATCAACCCTGGAAGGTATCATTGACGACACGAAGGGAAATGGCGATACTACCTACATCTGGTCAGCTGATAAGGTTTTTGACCAATTGGCCCTCAAGGCCCCACTGGCCGACCCGGTGTTCACTGGGTCACTCGCACTCCCTCAAGGTACTGCACCGACAGTTAACGCAGCTGGAGAGGTTGCTGTTGATACATCCAGTGGTCAGCTCGTACTCTATACCAGCGCTGAATATGCGATATCACCGCTAAAACAGATCGACTTCGTGGTCAAAACCCCTGTCGATGCTGACGACTTTTTCTTATTCAAGGCTCAGGTTGGCATGACAATCACCGATATCCACGTGATCACCATAGGAGGAACGTCTATATCGGTTGACATCCAGGAATGCTCATCTACCGGCACGACATGTGCCACTGTCGACGCTGCAATAACCGCTGACTCCGATGGTGCTACTGATGACGGAACGCTGTCGAACCCAAGTATCGATGTTGATGACTGGGTGATGGTCGTCCTTGGAGCGCCGACCGGAACAGTGAACTTTCTGTCTGGTTCTATCTACTACAGGGAGACAAGGAATTGATGAAAATTCTATCTTTACTGGTATTGATACTGCTGTTTATGGTAGCACCGTTGAACTCGGCGGTGCTAGTTGGGTTTGGAGAGGGAACAGGGGTCTATGTTTCCGACTCGTTCACCGGGGCGAATGGGGCTGCGCTTTCCGGGAACTGGACACATAACTCTGCGCCTGACGGTTTTTGGGGTAATTTTCTTATATGGATCAATGAGGCTACTACTCCAAGCAATAGGACAGGATACGCATACTGGTCGGCTGATACATTTACCGCAAATCATAAATCTTGCGCGGAGATTCGCGGGACATTAAGCACTACCAGCGGCTACGCTGGTGTTACAGTAAGGCACAGTACAGCAGCAAGTACCAAAACGAACTATACATTGCTACAGATAAACGGTACATACTCGCTAATAAAGACGGTTGCGGGCACCGACACAAGCTTATTAACACTAACAGAAACGCCAGTGCTAAATGATGTTATTTGTCTGTCTGCTACAGGTAGCAGCACAACAACTCTATCTGCAACTGTCAATGGTGGAACGGCGCAAACCTATGATGACTCTTCATCCCCCATAACAACGGGTCAACCTGGAATTATAGCAAGAAAATCCACTCAAGAGCCAAAGCTGGACAACTGGACCGGAGAAGACTTATGATATGTAGAATATTATTAACTCTTATACTCCTGCCGTCATTGACATATGCGGCTTGTAATTGTGGATCAACAAATTCAGCGAGTCCTTGTACTGGTCAATCTATTTCAGTAACGGTTGATGCTACAGTATCCCCAACAATAGATAATGTATATTCGTGGGCGTTCAACTCTGGTGGCGGGGACGCTCGTTGTGGTCAGTTTGCTAATGGTGATTATTGGGTTGCACCGGCTTCAGGACAGAGTACCGTAACAATAACAGCGATAACGAGTAGTAGCCATGCTTCATTCATAAAAGCAGATGCCGACCCAACAACCGAATCAATGGGGCTGCTTACTGGTCCACTGAATTATGGCAACTATGTTGCGGCTGAAAATATAATACCTAATCTTCCTCTGTCATATAGTGGCATTAACTCTATTGTTGCAGCAATACAGCGTAATGAAGCGGTGGAGGACTTATGCGGAACAAGCGGCATAGAGGGGCAATGTATAGATTCCTACCACGTTGTTACTGTTCTCTCTTCAGTCCCCGAAAATGCCGGATCAACAGTATTGAGGCCGAATGTAACAGGCACCACAAAGAGCCTTATAAGCTTGTCGGACCTTACTTTATCCAGAGTGCCTTCGAAGTCATTTTTGGTAGGGACAGATGCTGCGGGGCTTGAGGCTATTAGAACAAGATGGTCACACAGCATAGAGATTTTTGCTGTCCATAATGACGTTGGAACAGAAATTGGATACTGCTCTGAAGGGGGTAGGGCGTATCGATCTGCCACGATAATAGATGACTACGGGGCGGGAATGGCCGCTACGTGGTACAATGACCTAATGAGATTGTTCTCTGATGACCACACTATAGCGGAGAAAACACCTGCTCTTGCGGCCATGCTATCTTTTGGCCTGGACCTATACAAAACGATGTTTGAAGTACCGGAGGGATACGTCAGGGAGTGGGGTACTGGGGCCACTCAACATCCAGGAAGATTCATGCCAACAGTTCTACTTGGAGCATTACTGACGGACACAACCATCGCAACGGAACTCACCGGGGTTGCGGCTACGGTGCATGACAATATATACTCTGGCCCCTCGGAACTAGCTCAGTTGCATTACGGATCTAATGGTCCTGTATGGGGTGACGTTCCTGCATTAGGTGGAGTCAATTTCCTTGGCTCTTACTGGGGAAATCTCATGGCATCTAGATGTTGGGATGGGCATCCAGACACTTGCACCCCATCAATAGGATCAAAAAACATGTATGACCCACATGGCTATATAGATGGACCACCAAATAAACCAGGAACGTCTTATATAGGTTCATCTCTTGGCGGTCAAAGGTCTATGGCGGCAACTATGATACTTATGCCAGAGACTAGGGCAATAGTTAACTATGAGATGCTGTTTGAATATGTATTCAGGGTGCAGGATCATGGCGTTTTGGCTGCTCCAGATCCGTGCGTCACTCCCGATAGTCGAGAGAATTTTACCACTTGTGATCCCTATAGAAATACAGGCTGTACCTACTATGGTGTTACGTGGGGGCCAGTTAATCCAACTGTTACAACTTCAGCTTGCATAACTACACCAACATCACCATACACCAAGCAGGGGAGATTTCTCTTGGTTGACGGTACAGCTCTAGGCGCTGTGTATACGTCATCTCAGGTAGAAAGCAATTGGACAACGATAAGAGCGCTATACCAAGCGCTGTCAAACAGAAGCGTTTCGCTGGACGGCACAGGTGCTGCATCGACCGATGGTGCTGGTTCATTAACAATTCAATAAAGGAATTACCATGTTGCGACCGGGTTTTAAAACATCTGAATTCTGGCTAGTTCTCAGCTACATTCTTTCTAAAAATTTCAACATCGACCTCGGCCAAATTATCAGTCAATCCGAGGTGGCAGTGGAGGCTATTGACAAAACTTCCGGCGATACTAATACAATGCTTTTCGTGGGCGGATACGTGCTTTACAGGTTCGCCACGAAGTGGATTGTAATGAAAAACGGAGCTGTCAAAAAATAAGGATTCTACCATGTTCGATCTTATCAAAGAGTGGTACGGAATATTCGCAGCCATATTTATGGCCCTGTTCGGTGCATCGGTGTGGATTGCCAGGCTTGAGTACAAGGTCGGCGAGATTGAGCGCAAAGAAAAGATCGATCCGTCAATTAGAAAGGCAGAGTTTGAAATATTTATCGAGTCTGAGCGAACGAGCGATAAGCTCAGACTCGAAAATTTGGCGTCAGATGTTCACCACCTTAAAGAGATCGTGGAGAATAATCACCGGGATATCATGTCACGACTTCGGCATCCCGTTGATAATTGACGCCAGCCGTATATACTCATTGCTGTTACGGAAAGCACGCCCGACGCTCCCGCATATCGTGTGTTTAATAAACCTGACGAAGTGTTCATCAACCTCCTGGTCGATTCCCGGCAGGGTGACACCGATAGTTTCGGCAATTTTAGAGACGATATCGTAGCACGTTTGGTGGTCAAGCGTTTTCATTTCCCCTCCATCCCGGAACTGTCAGCGCTCATCACCCGGCCATCCAGAAACCTTTCAAGGTATGCAAACTCTCGGTCTATAGTGAGTTGAATATCCCGAAATTGCTCACCGCCACTTTCGGCATCCTGCACAATAAGCCTGGCGGCATGGTCAGTTGATATCAAATTACTGGTTTTAAGTTTACTGTCGAGGACGGCCTTGATCCGCTGTATCTTCTCCAGTTTAACCAAATTTTCCCTCCCAGCAACCTGTGTCCCAGCAGATGTATAAAAAATAGTTTCAAATCTCATAACTGAACACTCCTTGAGTTACCCTTTTTCAGACCAGCCTCATAGATGGCCATAGCGTCCGCTATATGCTCAAAATCACCCACACGTGTAGGGAAGGGTGCATTGGGCCACGTTCGACGCGCCCAGGCCATAATCTCCTTCTTCTTGGCATCACTTCTACCGAACACCCTGGTCTTAATCTCCCTGGGGGTGATCAGTGTGAGCGGTATTCCCCTGCCTGTTGACAGACCTATCAGCATCCCACCTACACTGAACAGTGAAAAGGCAGAGGCCTGGTCAATTGCCCCGACCGCAACCTCCGCGAAGATCTCCTCGATAGAGAAGTGATACAGAACATTATCGAGATTCAGGGCGATCTCATGCAACCTCATCGCCCGCTCGATAGTGATCAAACCTTTATGTTTCCCAGGGACAATAACACCGCACGATATAACCGACCCACCAGGTTCGCCGTCATCGACAACGGCGAACCCTGTATGCTCCAAGGATGGATCTACGGCGAGTCTTATCACAGATCCTGGAATACGCTTTCGAGGATCTGCCGGTCGGACGGGGTAGCGACGGACAACCTGATCTTGTCATCGGCGAACAGCATGCTTCGGTATTCCTTGATCAGCTTCATGTTGCCGGTGTTGTCGACCAGGAGAGAAAGGGCATGAATCATCCCGGCGTGAAATCCGTCATTCCAGATCTCGGGCGGATGGGCGGTGTGTGACTTGCCTGCCATGTCGGCGAGGGTGACCTTATCCTTTCCTGATTCCTCAGCCTCATCTACAGCGTCCTTCAGCTTCTTCTCGGCTTCCTCCTGGCCGTGCTTCCGGATGGTCCGTGCTGCAGTGGTAGGTGACACCTTACCGTCCTTGATCAACCCAGCAACCTCCATACTTGCACCGCTCAGGGCGACGAGGTCGGCGATCTTCGACGGAGAATATCCCGTTTTTTCCGCGATCTCTTTCTGCGTCCAGCCATATGCCATGAGGCGCTTGACCACGGAAGACTGCTCCTGTGGGGTCAATGGCTTTCCAGCTCGACGCACCAGCATAGTGGCGACCCGGTCGGCCTCGTTCGCCGTCTTATCCTCAACCCTCGTCGGCACAGCATGGATTAAAGCGCCATCGGCAATAGCAAGTTTCACCGCAGCCAACCGGCAATGGCCATCGGTAAGGACCGGGGTGTCGCCGCGCATATAGACAGTCAGGGCGTCCTTAACGCCGACCGCCTTGATGCTGTCGCGAAGTTCATGGATGTGGGCCAGGAGCTCAGGGGTGTCCTCCCTCACGTTCCAGCCGTCATCCTCGACGATAATCATAGGGTCGATATAAAATAAGTCCGCACGACGTTTGGCCAAGTCTTTAATTCCCATTTTCACGCTCCTAATTATTTGTTTTTATTAAAAGGGAACATCTTCACCGGTTCCATTATCACCGGCATAACCACCCCTTTCACCACCGTTGTTCCTACTTCCGCCGTTGTTACGGGACTGCTGGGGATCTTTCGATTTGGTTACTCTCCAGAAGTCGACAACAACCTCCACGGAAGTCCTGTCGTTTCCGTCTTTATCCTTCCACTTCCGGTTCTGCAGCTTCCCGTGAACGAGAACCTCGTCACCCTTTCCCAGGATCTTCCCCGCATTGTCGGCGGATACTCCCCAGAGTACCAGGTTATGCCAGGTGGTGTTGTCCTGCATTTCCCCATTCTTGTCCTTGTATTTCTCGGACGTTGCCATGGACATATTACACACAGCAGTACCGCTCTGTGTATACCTGACCTCCGGATCTCTCCCTAACGCACCATGCAAAATTACTTGATTCATGTTTTACCTCAATAATTAATGGTCAGGTATCTGACCTTACCGGTAACGATATCGAATACCATCCTGTTGGCAATCTCAATATCGACACCATTTCCAACAAACCAGTCGCGGATGGCGACATTGACCTCCTTCTTGCGGTCCTGGGTCGCATCCTCTTTCTTTCTCTCGACAGTAGTGCCAAGTCCTCCGCCAGAGGCAATACTATTGGCCAGTGACGGTATGGAGGCAGCGATAGTTTTGGTCACCTCTTCGGCAACCTTCAGTTTCATCTCAGCCGCACGCAATTTCGCATCGCGGTCGTAGATTTCATTGTCATACAGCGCCTCCGCCCAGTCGGCCACGTACTTTTCAGCAGCTGCTTTGGCGAGTTTTTCACGCTCAATCGCCGCCTCGTAATCCGACAGAGGTTTTCTGACATCTTCGCGGAGATCTTCAAGGAAGTCTCTTGCGTGTTTCCGAAGATCATCCACCACTTTAAGGGCTTTCTTCTGATCTGCCACGAAATCCTTCCCCTTAGCATCGATCACCACCTTTGATTGAGCTACCTTGTAGGCGATTGATGCGATATTCTTGCGACCAACCGCAGTTTTAGTGTCGGCGATAAACCCGTCCACCTGTTTTTTGATCAGCTGCAGAAGCTTATCCATCTCTCCCTTGTCGGAAAAGATTACAGCTGGCTTGATACTTTCGGCCTGAATTAACGCTCGCTCCTCAACCGCTTGCTCAACCGGTTGCTCCGGACTCGCTTTTTTCTTTGCCATTTAACCCTCCTTGATTGTGTAACCATTTTGCATAGCGGTCAGGACCAAGTTGGCAGGTGCGCGGAAAAGCCTGCACTCACCGACAAACACCTCGACATCCAGAGCGCCAAGCTGATTGTAGCGGAACGTGGCGCACATACCCCTATGAGAGAAGGTTTTCTCAACAGGGGCGAGGCCGTTGGTTTTTGCGTGGGAAACTGCTTCGATTTTCTCTACCAAGAATTCGTGTCGCGTCATGATCCACCTCCGTTCTATTCATTTGCTATTCACTGTGGAACACCAGGTACAATTTCATCATACACGATACAGATCTGTGGTCAAGAGAAAAATGTATCGTGTATGAAGAAAATTAGTAGATCGTTCCGTCCTGGATCTTATGGAGGTGTGCCCGGAACGTCCCGTTATTACCGTAGTCGATGGTAGCAAACCCATGATTCCAGTTGTTTAGCGGGGCATACTCAAGCTTCCCGCACAGACAACCGTTTGCCCCGACCCATAAAGTTGACTCGTCAACACGCTTGAATATTTTTTCCTGGGTGCGATGGTGATGCCCGAAGATGGTATGGTCAATTGTGTATTTGAACATAACGTTGGTAACGTACTCGGCGTTTCCACCGCCAGGTTTCTCGTGACCATGGAGATACCATAACTTGCCGATACGGAAGAAGTTTTTCCGATATTCAATGTTAAGCTCGTGTAAACCAAGCTTGTTAATCAGGAGGTCGTCAACCAGGTCGGCGATCTCGACAGCATGCTCCAGGATATACCGCTCAAGGTGGCTCTCGTGGTTACCCTCAAGGTAGATGATCTTCGCATCGGGGAACCTCTGGCGAAGATCGCTCAGGAACGCCCGACCGCGCCTAAGCTCCTCCTTTATGTTGGGCTTACCAACCTTCCTGGTGAAACGTGAGCATTGGTAAAAGTCCATGGCATCACCAAGAATAATCACCACATCAGGTCTGTATGAGTCACCGAACTGTAGCGCTGCATCGAGCGCAATCTGGTCCTGAAATGGTATATGGATATCGTTCAGTATTAACACCTTCTTGCCAGCCTCAATGTTGTCGTCAACCTTTTTGAGCCTGATAATATCCCGGTGCTTAAGACCCCAGTCAATAAGTCTCGCCTGGGCAACACTGCACTTCATTGATTCCTGTATCATATTGCGGGAGAAAACTTTTCCTCGCCGCTTAAATTCCCCCTCAAGGGCTAAAGCATACTGCCAGGTTGCTCTATTCATATTATTACCTCACTCTGATAGTTCCCTTATTAAACGCTCAAGGTCACTACAGAATATAAGCATCTCACGGTGCAGTTTCGAGATAAAATTCTCGTCACGATCTATGGTGAGGATCAACGGCTTTGTTCCAGGAAAATACGAGACGAAATACCATTGCCGGTAACCGGTTACCCACATCGACCCCTGCACCTGCTGAACGTACTCAGGGGGGAGTCGGTTGAGGGCCAGGTATTCATGGTGCGTTTTCAGCTTCGGGCACTTTATTTCGACACCCTTTTCAACACCGACCACCAGGCGATCCGGGGAGCAACCTGCAGACATATCGTCAGTAAGGCACATACCGACCTTGGATGTTTCAATATCCTCCATAAACTCCAACATCTCAGCGGCCTTATCCTCGGTCCTGATACCCCAGCTCATACAGCTTGACACATAACTCTCAACCATGACACCGCTCAACCGCTCACCGGCGAGTTCGTATAAGTACCCTTCCCTCGACTTACTCCGCTCGCCGGTTGATGTGACGATTTTCGAGAAACCGCTGGCCGTTGGTTTTCCAACCCTGGCCGCATACCATTCAGGGGTCCGCTGTTCACATTCAAGGATAATCATATTCCCTGCGCCTCTTTGAATTTCTTATACTCTTCACAGGTTGCCGAGCATGGGGCCTCTGCGCACATTGCACCGCTCAGGACAAGACCAGGGGCCTGCGGGCAGTTGATCGTTGCCGGTGGCTTCTCAGGTTCAGCCGGTTTTTCCTCTGGCTTCTTATGATCTTTCAGCAGTGGCTTGGTCCTGGCCTTCGCGATAACACTCTCGAACTGAGCCTGGGGAATCGCCTCGATACTTGCGATATTAACAAGCTTGAGAAACTTCGTGACATTTACGCCACGGGCCACGAATTCCTTGGTCAACTCAGCCATCTGTTTTTTGGTGATGGTTGCCGGTGCCTCCTGCTCTTCGGCTGGTGGCTGGCCAGATCCGACCGTGGTGCTGGGGAGTTCTCCCTTGTGCCACAACTCCAGGGCAGCGCCGAACCTCATAGCAGCATTACGAAGGGCGTCGCCAATCGACTCCTTGACCATATCCGGCTGGACCTTATACTCGTTGAAATCAGGCGCTCCATAACCAATCCGCTCCATGCCGAGGACTTTCAGGCGTATCCATAAACCGCCATTTTCATCGTACTGCGGCAGGCCGTTGGACCCGATTGCGAACGGTTCCCAATCCCACATCGGGTCGACTTCGAGCAGGCGCTGGGTCAGTGCTGCGTGACCGACATACGAGAGATGAATAACAGCAGGGTGGTGATATTGCTTGCATTTGTCACAGAACACCTTGTCCTTCGGCGGGCAATCCCTCTGGGCCTTTGTCGGCTTAGGCTTCAGGTTGACACATTCTTCGGAGAACGGCGCTCTAAGTTTTTCCAGGCCTTCCAAGATTATTTCCTGCACCGACTTACCATTTTCTTTTTTGTCTGCCATGATCAATCCCCTTATAAGTTATCAATTGCTCTCTTATCATTATCAGCTGAGTGCGAAAGATCGCCTCATAAAACATAATGATAACCTCATCGTATGTGTACGGCCCCGGCACGGGGGCACGACGGTCTATAATATCGTGTCACTTTGCACAGCAGTATGCTCCGTGGATATCAATGACCTTATACCCTACACCACCACCATTCATGTGCGCCAGGACAACCGTGGATGGGTCGAAGCTGCAGACCCCAGGAATCCTGACCTCACACTGCTTACCCCTGGCACTGTTTCTGACGACGCTCATCGCAGGACCACCGACAGGGCACCCATCAACATTGCCGATACGAAAACAGCAACGGTCAGGGCAATGTCAGTCCAGTTGTAAATACCTATTTTACTTAGTTGTTCGAACACGACGATTCTCCTTTTCAATTTGTTCAACCAGCGATCCCCACATTTCCTTTTCGTTCGGCTCGGCGATGAAGATCCCAAGAAACTCTGCCGCGAACTGGATTATTTGCCTATAATACCAGATAAATTTCTTGGTGTCAAGTTTTGATGTAGACAGAATTGTCGGGATAGGCCCCTTGTCATATTCCTTGAGGAACTTATCCTTAAAGAATGCATGGATAGACTCAACGTCCTGGCCGGTAGCCTCGGCAATGACCTTGTATGGTCCGCCGAACAAGTATCTATTCTGGGGGATACTCCTGATCTTCTTGCGTGCCCCAATGGTTACCGTAACTTCCTGGCCCTCATAGATCTTGAGCGCTGTGTTCCAGTCATATGTAGAGAGGGGAAGGAACTTACCGTCCATCACCCCACCGCTGATCTGTATGCTATTTTTCGACATGTACCCCTCCGCTGAAGACATAAAATGTAGGTTCATTTTCAAGATACATGATCGTGAGGCAATCGTCAACAAAAAAAACGTTGACTCATTTTTTTTTCGTGATATGATGTAGGAAAAGGGAGGTGGACCATGACTCAAAAAGATCTCAAGAAAATTCTCAAGTACAGTCGAGCAACCGGCGTCTTCACATGGAAGGTTTCCCGTGGTGGCCTGCTGAAGGGCGACATAGCCGGTCATCGCAACAGCGAGGGATACGTGCGGATCAGAATCAATGGCAAGCAGTATTATGCGCACAATCTCGCATGGTTATACGTCACCAGCAACTGGCCTACCTATGAGTTGGATCACCGTGACCGGGTCCGCTGGAACAATGCATTTCGGAACCTCCGGGATCTCCCACATCACGACAATTCTCTCAATCGTGGCTTGTTCTCGAACAGTCGGTCAGGGATTAAGGGGGTTGCCAAGCTGGCGTCCGGGAAGTACCGGGCTTCGATCACTGTTCAGCAGAAGGTTATCTACTGCGGTACGTTCGGTCGGAAGAGGGATGCTCATAAGGCAAGGCGCGATGCAGAGCGATTGTTCTTGCAGTCTGGCGATGGTCGATCAATCGATCCTTCATCTGTTGATCATCGTTCCTACCAGGTCGGCCAGGAGTGAATCGAATGGTCAGCTCATGGAGGTCAATCACACATTCTTCCTGGCCGAGGCCGAGGCGGTTTAGACAGACTCAATGTCATCGTTGTCACTTGCCGCACAGGCTGTTGATCGGTAAGCCTCACGGCTTGTCTGGCCCTGGCAGAGGAGCTAAAGGTCTGGCAGTAAAAATACACGATTTTGTCAAGTCGTGCAACATTAGTACGTACTGGTACGTATCTGATATCGTTGATCAAAAAAACGAAGATTTCAACTAACCATTTGTATTCTCATAGGAAGTGAAGAAAAATTGTTAGGAAACGCTATATGATAAAAAAATACGACGAAAGGCAATATCAACTTGACGCAATCAACCAAGCAAGGTATAATATTGGGCTTGGAAAAAAACGCATCATAATAATGGCCCCAACAGGCTCAGGTAAGACCGTTATGGCGGCGATGATAACAGAGCTTGCAAACAGTAAAGGGAAACGTGTTCTTTACCTTGCGCATCGCAGAGAGTTGATCTTCCAGATCCGGGACACGCTGCAGGATTTCGGTCTGCAGTGCGGTATTATCATGGCTGATGAACCGAATGACCTCGCCGCAGATATCCAGATTGCCAGTATGCAAACGTATATCCGGAGGATGGATATCGATGAGCTACGTTTCAATCAATGGTGGCACGACGCAGATCTGATCTTTGTGGACGAATGTCATACCAGTATCAGTCCTTCGTACCTGAAGATTCTGCATGCCTATGGTGACAAGGCCGTCACTATCGGCCTAACCGCGACTCCATGTCGGTCAGATGGTCGTGGCCTCGGTGAGTATTACGACGAGATTGTCAAGACGGTCAGCATAGGTGACCTGATTGAGAAGAAATATCTCGTACCGTTCAGGTATTTCGCACCATATACACCGGACCTTACCGACGCCCCTATCGACCCTAAGCGGCATGACTATGAACTTGGATTCCTTGGGGATGTTATGAATAGAAGGCATCTAGTGGGAAATATATATAAGAACTGGTCGGAAATATGTCCTAATCGCAAAACGATAATCTTCGCCACCAACATAGCGCATAGTATCGCTATTGCAAATGAATTTGCCAGCTTCGGAGTTAATGTCAAGCATCTTGACCATAAGACTCCAAAGGAGGAACGTGATTCGGCCCTTCACTCGTACCAGTACGGCGACCTCCAGGTTCTCGTGAACCATGGTATACTTTGCGAAGGAACCGACCTCCCGGTGGCGTCCTGTATCGTCCTTGCCAGGCCGTCGAAAAGTCTGGGTAGGTTTATTCAGATGGGCGGTCGCGGATCTCGTACAAACCCACCAGATAAACACGATTGTATTATTCTTGATCACGCAGGGTGTATCAATGAACATGGGTTTCTTGAACTCGATAGGGAGTGGAGCCTCGACGGCAAAAGGCAGGCGTGGAGGGATGTCATTCCCCGCGAAAAAGAAGAGCGTATGGTGATTTGTTCGGCATGCGGGGCGGTGATGACCGGTATGGAGAGGTGCCCCGTGTGCGGATCTCCAATGGTCAGGTATGGGAAAGATGTCAAGACTGTCGATGGGGATTTGGTTGAAATTGGTAAGAAAGAGAAGTATACTGAAGTGGATAAGCGAATCTTTTACGGTATGTGCGAGTCGATTAGGATAAAGAAGGGATATGCCGAAGGGTGGACAGCGCATCAGTACCAGGAGAAATTCAAGGTATGGCCACGGGGGATGAAGGATGTCTCTCCGATTGAGCCAGACGAATCGTTTAAGGGGTGGATGACACACCAGAATATAAAGAGGGCCAAGGGGGCTGCAAGGTATGGACGACAATATTAAATCTGAGGTCAAAGGTAGGTGGAATTCCATTTTTGATTTCCTCGGCGTTGATGTTGGCGATGGTCGTCATAAGGATTGCCCGATATGTGGATCTCCGGGAAGGAAGAAGCCGTTCAGGTATGATAACATAGATGGTAACGGTACGTGGTATTGCACATACTGTGGCGCTGGCGATGGCTGGCGGCTCCTGATGATGAAGTTCAACTGGACATTCCCGGAAGCGATTATCGAGGTCAGGAACCTATTAGGCATATGTGCGGTTGAGAAAAAGATACCGCAGGAGAGTGTGGTTTCTCCGCAGGCACTGAGGTTGATGTTCACCAACTCAAAGCCGATGCACCACGGAGATATCGCGAGCTGGTATCTGCAGAATCGTGGTATTACGGTGTTCCCGCCATCGCTTCGTTCAACCACCAAATGCTATTTACCAGAGGACAAGCAATACCATAACGCAATGCTCGGAATATTCACCGGGGCGGACAATGTGGCTAAGACCATCCATAGGACATATCTCGATGAACATGGTAGTAAGTTGTCTACTATACCCGACCCCAAAAGGATCATGCCGACACTAGGGAAAATGGCAGGCGGTGCGATACGCTTATTCGAGCCGTCAGGTGAAATCCTTGGGGTTGCCGAGGGAATAGAGACGGCTATTGCTGCGCACATAATCCACGGGAACCCTGTATGGTCCACCGTTAGTTCAGCGCTACTGTCGGCGTTCGAGCCTCCGCCATGGGTCAAGCTGCTGGTGGTTTATGGTGACAACGACACCAATTACGCTGGGCAAAAAGCCGCATACTCCCTTGCCCACAAAATGGTTACCGGCCCCAGGAAGATGAACGTGTTGGTTATGATACCAAACACGCCAGGCCACGACTGGCTCGATGTTTTGAACGATAAAAAAGTTGCAAAAGATTTATAAATATGCTATATATAGATCATGGAAGTTTACCTTTAACTTAATTCGGGAGGACGTATGAGGGTTTTCAAGAGCGGGGCGACCAGAGATGATGATCACGACAAGATCGATCCGGAAGGGTTTTTGTCTCCGGCGGTGATCAAGCGATACTGTGAATACATGCACAAGCATCGCTTCCAGGCTGAAGGTAAGGTCAGGGAGTCTGACAACTGGCAGAAGGGTATTGATAAGCGGGAATACATGAAGTCAAAGGCCCGTCACCACCTCACGACCTGGTTGATTTATCGCGGCGTCGAGCCAGGCGACATCGAGGAATCGCTCTGTGCCGAGATCTTCAATTGTATGGGGATGCTCCATGAAGTTCTCAGGGATAGGGCTGATGCAGAGGCAATGTTCGAACTGTCCTCTATTCTTACTGGACCTTTTTTGGTATTGGAGGACGGGGAATGACCGAGATTATCAAAGGATCTGGCGAGAAAGTCGATAAGATTGAGATAATTGAACAGCATGTCGAGATCGACGGCGAGGATATGATCCTGGTGTCTGTCGAAGGGTTGCGGATCGGTGCTTCTATCAGTCAGGCTGATGTCGATAGCGGTGCCATCAACATGCAGGATATCTATGAGACGATGGCGCAGGCGTGGCTGTGTAATAAATACGGCATGAAGCCGATGCGTAACACCCATATCATCCTGCCTGAAGGCGGTAATGCATGACGAGGCTACTAACCTCAATTGCAGTGGTTATCGGCGCATACCTGGCGTTCGGGCTTTATCAGGCGATCCAGGTTGCGTCGGCCAGGAACGAGGAGCGTCAATCATACTACGAAAAAAGCATCGATAATATCCGGACCATCAGGTTTGTCATAAGTGCTGGCGGCAATGATGTGGACGGTGGAATATCGTGCTTCGTGACCGGTGAAGAGGATGAACCACAAAAGCATTAGTGAAAAAGAGTGGTATGAGGTTGAGGTCGACGGCAGTATTATAACCGTCTTTGAGGACTCAGCTGCCGGGAGATCTGAGATGAAGCGATTGCATGGACTGCTCGGTGTGACGGTCAGGAAGGCTACCCCGGAGAGCCTGATCAAACATCGCGCTAAGACCATCATCCCTAAAACTGTCCTGGACAGGTGGCTACAAGCTGCCTGGGACCATGAGGCATTAATAAAGAGAAGACAACCGTGGCGGTGAGAATATGAACTGGGCGTCGAACAGGAAATTTACCAAAGAGCATTTCGACCTTCTGACTCCTGAATTTCAGGACTGGTGGGAAGAAACATATGGACCTCCGCCTCAGCGGCAAAGCAGCAGGATTGTTGCGGCCTACTGGGCGAAGTGCGCACTGTGCCTTGAGGGGTGGGTAGCGCATGCCGAGTTCGGCGACGCAGGCGGTGTTCAAACATTAGATTTCGGTGACTGACATGAGCGAACTGCGTGGGTTGAGGCCGTGCTTCCATTGTCATCATAAACCCGATATCTTTTACGTTCACGAAAAGTATCCGCTCCAGGTGGTCGTGGTGTGTTCAGATCAATGGTGCGATCACCGACCAGAGGTTCCGGGAGAAACAACAGACCTTGCCAAAAAGGCTTGGAATAAGAAAATGAGGGATTTGTATGAGCAAGAACAAGAGAGAATATCGCGAGAATCGAGCGAAAAATCAGAAGAGCCTGGACCGGTGGTTCAGCTACCATGCTCGCAGGAGGAATTTCAAATTGGTGAGGGCACAACAGATGTCACCAGAAATAACTAAAGTGGTGTCAATATGTCCGGGTGGTCGTCATGCCTGGTGTGACAGCCCTGTGGGAAGGATCAGGAAACAGATAGGGGCGATACCGGTATCGGTACGTTGAGAATGGAAGGGGTGCCAGATTACTGACACCCCTTTTTTATTGAAGTGGCTATTTCACCACATAGAAAGTTCCGCCATCGCGGGTCCATCCCTGGGCCTGGACGGCTTCAGCTGCAGGTACAGCCTGCCACACTCCGACAACCTGGCTCCGTCGCTGTTTCATCCAGAACAGCCAGGCAACCCGATGTCCGTTATTACGGTTCGACGGAGAGAGGCACAGGATACTATCCTGCTTATGCTCATCGGCGATCTCACGGGCTATGTCGCCAACTACTCTTTCCTGGCCGGGGAAGGGGATGATTGCGTAGGACACCTCCTGCTTACCTTCCCAGCACCCCTGCAGCTGCTTGACGGTTGCATTGCTGCCAAACCTCTTGACCATGAAGTTCAGCTCATAATCGGCC
>Ga0209416_1000209_pt1 | contig 63987 bp, 70 predicted proteins | sample RifGroF1_FD_184001 | JGI IMG/M metagenome (GOLD analysis project Ga0209416, IMG submission 184001) | Groundwater microbial communities from Rifle, Colorado, USA - Groundwater F1 (SPAdes) (version 2) | ecosystem: Environmental > Aquatic > Deep subsurface > Groundwater | place: Rifle, Colorado... | reverse complement strand
TAACTATTCAACCTCTGGCATAATGCCGGCACCACCGGTACCCCGCTCTTGATCTTTATTTTTGAAAGACCTGCCATCCCAGACTCTTTTATTTGTTCAACTAAAAGTCCTACGTCAGGAAATATCTGGAAACGCTCGTCCACTGCTTTTCTTAAACTTTTGTTTCCCTCCTCCATCTGGGACAAGGCGTCAAAAATAGTTTTGGAAGAAAAACCTAGCCTTAATTTCCCCAAGATTATTCTAACCACATACTTTCTCTCATCGGGGCTCATCGATACTAATAATTGTTTTAGATTCTCGACTTTCCGCTCCTGGCTTCCTGTTCCAGAATCCTTTGCCATGTTCAATAAATTCTCGTGCACCTGCACTAAACTCATTTCACCTCCTTCGACTCCAAACTCCAACTCCTTGACCAGAATTCCCATATCACCTTTGGATTTGTAAGCTTTTTCCACTACATCGATTTTTTTGTCCGCGGCCAATGCTACTGCTCTTATCACCATCTTCACCGCCATTCCAAACTCAATCGGCTCAAAATCGGGAGCCACTCGTCCCACGATCAAATACATTGCCACCCTGGACTCACCTGCCTCCAACTTCCTCAATAGCTCCACTAAAATGTCGGTAATTGCCAATCGGGAACTGGTTTTCTCCAGTCTTTCCAGATACACCACGAAATCTTTGAACTTCATGCTTAAATTCTACCTCATCGGAAGTATTTTACCTTCCCCAAAGCATACCTGGCTCCCCTTGTATGACCCTTTTTCTTAACCAGTTTTTTTTCAATCAAATCTTTTAAGTCCCTTAGCACCGTGTCTTCTGAAACACTCGGCAAAATTGCTCGAATATCCTTAATTGTTGTCTCACCTTTCAAAGTTAGATCTTCCATGATGGCGATTTGTCTCTCGGATAATGAGATTGCTTTTCCACTCTCTGATCTGAATACAGGCTGCTCGCCCACCAAGGTCATCAACCTTGCCTTCGCTTTTAATGCCGCACTTTCCAAGCTACCTACAAAATATTCCAACCAGCCGGTTAAGTCACCACCCTTTTTCTCTACATCGACTAGGCTGTTCAATACTGCCTCCTTGTTTCTAAATAATTCCTCTTCCCATACCCAAAGCCCCTTTAACTCATAACCCACACTACTTAAAAAAAGATCGGTGAACAGCACTCCGGAAAGCATACTGCCTTCATCAAACGGTTGAATTCTAATAATCTCATAAAGACACACCCCTGCCTTTAATATCGGATTTATTGTTTCGGCATCGGCAGAAATAAACCAGCTGAAGAAATCTTCTATCTGATACGACACCTCAACCGCACTGGGAACACTAATTCTATTTCCCAACCATCCTTCTCCCCTCTCTTCCATTCTGAATACACCCAACTCTTTAGAAGATACTAATTTCTCCATCGACAATGAATTAAGCTGGGTCAGATCTTTCTCCCCAAAGCCAGCCTGCTTAAACCTCATTGAGAGATAGCCCAGTTGCTCTTTATACTTATTGGCGTTTAGGAAATTAAGCACCATTTGCACATCTCTTTCCTTTGCCACGACTCCTACTCTCTGTGCTACTTCCTCTGCTCTTTCGTCCCTCCCGGGATCATCGGTGATAATTCTACCCATCTCCGGCGATTGAATTGCATTTCCATAAACCCTCAACACCGCCTGTGCCCCTCTAGTTAGGCAATCATGGCGGATTTTCCCTTCCCAATCACTGGGGACTGGCACAATCCCCATGATTGCCATTGCTCTCTCGAATCCAATGGTTCTCGTGAGCAGGCGGGTAGAAATATCGTAGGCAGGTTCGAACATCTATTTCAATTTACGCTATTAATGCGGAGATCTCAAGTTTTTTACTATCTCACCGTACACTTTAGGTACTTCATCGGCTATATCGTCTGAATTAAACATCAAATCTTTCTTTTCCGCTAATCTATCGGCAGCTTTTTTGACCAAGTATGATGCAGCCGCTAGAGAAAATAATGGCTCATTCTTCGCCATAAATCCTACCGCCACTCCCGCAATTACATCTCCTACTCCACCTTTGACTAGACCGTCATTACCTCCCTCGATTCTTATTAATCTTTTTCCGTCACTGACAAGGCTGACAGCATCTTTAGACAAAATCACTAGTTTATGTTTCGCCGCCAATCTCATTATCTGCTCACCTCTTTTCTCGATATCATCCAATAATTCCTCACCAAAAAGCATCTCAAATTCTTTTTTGTTTGGCGTCACCGCCGCTCCCTCTGGCAAATCATTCACACTGATCACTTGAAGACTACCTCCATCGACAAGCCATCTCTTTTTTAAGAATGATCTTAAATATTTTTTTGTAATATCACGGGTTATCATTCCCTCTTCATCACAGACGAAGTCCTTTTCATTAATATGGCTCCTCATCAAACCCGGTCCAATCAGGATGGCATCACTCTTTTCGATATAACTATCCAGGTCTTCAAAGGGTACCCACACGAAACTTCCCAGTGAAGACTTGATCTTATCTACCACCCCTCTATCCTCAACCGGTGAGGCGAAAAAAGTCATACTTACCAACCTCGAAGCTCCTTTTAAAGCCAGTATCGGTGCCCCATGAAACAACTCACTTCCACCAATTATTGTTATCTGTCCTGAAGAGTACTTGGATTCAGACTCTCCTAAAGATCTGTTGTTGGCAAAGTCATCTCTGGAAAACAATTCGGCAGCCATGCTCTCATCATAATATAATTTGCCTATGGCCACAAAAAAATCAGTAACAAAAATATCCAGGAAAATTGCTATCCAGACACTCACACTGGCCACATCCTCACTTGGATTAGTTGCTGCTCTGGCATGGAATGAAGCCATTAAAGAGTATGTCGATGTTTATGTCCGACCATACTTTGCCCGCGGTTCGGCCGTCCTTTCACTCTTTCTTTATGCTATTGGCATTACCCTGCTCACAGTCATTGTTACCTGGCAACTTAATCGTCTTACTAGACTGTTGGACAAACAGGGAAAATAGGCTACAGCCTGATCAGATTCACTTTCTTGAACATTGGCACATCCCCCTCATCCGCCGTAGTTACTATCACCTGTCTCCCCACCATTACCCGGAGCACTTCTTGTTTGTGTTCTTCATCAAGTTCTGAAAAGATATCATCTAGTAATAAGACTGCCCTCCTCTTGGTTTTTTCTTCCAGATAATATATCTCTCCCATCTTGCATGCAAGAACTGCCATTCTCTGCTCCCCTCTGGATCCGTAAACTGACAAGTTCCTTTCCTCTTCCTTTATCATCAGGTCATCTTTATGTGGACCGACCAGCGTGTAACCCAATGCCGTTTCAGCATCTTTATACTGCTCCAGTCTCGCCTCACTGATTGGGCTGGCATCATATTCAAGTTTCAATTTATTGAACAGCTCGCTTCTTTGGAAAAGACTATTAATATAATCGACAAATTCCCGCCTCTTTTCTTGAATGATCGCACCGTGTTTTATCATCAAGCCATCCCAAAAGGTTAATGAATATCTGGTCACCGCCCCCTCTCTGATTGCGTCTAGTAATTTATTTCTACGCCTCAGGGCTTGTTCATAAGTCGTTAGGCTGTGGTCATAAGACTTGTCTGTCTGGAGCAGCACTTTATCCAAAAATTTTCTCCTGACATCCGGGGACCCGGAGATTAACTCAACATCCTCCGGCCTAAAAAGTACTAAGGGAAGAAGCCCTACCAAGTCTTTTCTTCTCTTGCTTACTCCGTCTATGATGTATTTTCTTTTGTTAACCACTTTCCCCATCACGACTCCTCCGTTGACGATTACCTCTATGGTCATTAACTCCCCTTTTTCGTCGATGATCTGGCCGCCAACCCTTCCCAGTTCTTCTCCGAAGCGCACCATCTCTTCGGTTCTCTTTGCCCTGAAGCTATCACCTACACTCATCAGGAAAATTGCCTCAAGCAAATTAGTCTTACCGTAAGCATTTGGCCCAAAGACTACATTCACACCGTCGGACATCTCCAGCTCTTTCATTTCGTAGCTTCTAAAATTAGTTAGGGTTACTTTAGTCAGCATTCTTCCCCATATTGTACATACAGTATATTAATGTTATGTATCTTCTTCAGATTCTCTACTTATTCCTTCCTGCGGGACTGGCAAACATGGCCCCACCATTTGCCTCCATTGTCTTTCCTTATTTGGGATTTCCAGTCGACTTTGGTAAGACATTTAGAGGCAAGCGCATTTTCGGTGACCACAAGACCGTCAGAGGCTTTGTCTCTGGCACGATCGCCGGAGTTCTTTGTATCTACCTCCAAAGATATCTTTATACATCTTCACCATTCTTCAGATCAATAAGTCTGCTTGATTACACTCAGGTTCCCATCGCATTTGGTCTATTCCTGGCCTTTGGTTCTCTTGTCGGAGATGCGATTAAAAGCTTCTTTAAGAGACAAGTCGGAGTAGAGCCAGGGCAAGCTTGGTTCCCCTGGGATCAAATTGACTGGATTATTGGTGCTTTGATCTTTGCCGTCCCTTCATCAAAATTACTCCAGTTATCTCCTTCTCTTTCCTCCTCATCGGCCTACTTACACACCTTTTGACGAAAGTCATCGGTTTCTTTTTGAAGATCAACGACACGGCTATATAACCAAAAAAACGATTGATATAATAGCCATCACATGTCCCCCGCTTTCAAAAAAAACTTCCCTAATTTGCTGACGATTTCTCGCGGTTTTTTGATTGTTCTGATCTCGATTGTCTTCTTTTCCGGTTGGAAATACAGATTTCTTGTCGCCCTCCTCTTATTCATCATCGCCATCCTTACAGACATTCTTGATGGTAAACTTGCCCGAAAATGGAAGGTGAAGTCAGATTATGGGGTCGTCTTCGACTCTCTTTTCGACAAAATTCTGACTATCAACATGTACCTGCTCCTTATCCCCCACAACCTCATCCACACGGGTGTATTTGTCGCCTTGGTCATAAGGGATCTCTTAATTGACGGTATCAAGAACTATTCACTTTCCCGAGGCATCCCTATCTCTGCTCGCAAATCCGGTAAATCAAAAATGGTCGCCCAAGGAGCTATGATTATCTTTGCTCTTCTGCTCCTTACTTTCCCTGGTAACTTTCTATTCTATGGCTGCCTTGTCATATCGGCCATCGCCGCTCTATTTTTCTCCTATTTCAGTGGGATCCTTTATGTCGTAGACTGGATATACCGCGAAGATGACCGACCTGCCAAAAAAAAATAAATTTCTGGTTAAAACCATTCTTTCTCTTTTTGGAATAGGCATTATTCCCTTTTCTCCCGGCACCTTTGCCAGTGCCGCCACCGCTATTGGCTGGTATTACTTGCTTCCCTCTTTCTCAAAATATCCACTACTCCCAATTTTTCTCGCTCTCATCCTTATCCCGACTTATTTTATTTCCGTTAAGCTGATCTCCCTTTATCTGAAACCTCCAATTGATAAATCCTGGATCGTCATTGACGAGCTATTCGGCATGATCATCTCCCTGCTCCCTACAATCTTCCTTCACTCTCCCGTTTTTATCCTGATTGCCTTTATCTGTTTCCGCTTCTTTGATATTGTGAAACCTTCTTACATTAAAAAAATTGATGCTCTTCACACTCCAGGCTCAGTCGTCCTGGATGACGTCGTGGCCGGAGTCTACAGTGCTACATCGGTCATTCTCATTAGTTTGTTCTACTTGTGAAAGACAACCTGACAATTCTTATTACTGGGGGTTCCTCTTCTGTAGGACAATCCTTTATTTCACTTCTTCCCAAAACAGCTATTATTTACTGTCTAAACCACTCCACTCCACTCAAAGCCGACCCCAGGATTACGATAGTTAAATCCGATCTAAGAGATGCTGTAGACACATTGGACGCCCTGGCAGAGGTGTCAAAATTAGATTGCATTGTTCACCTGGCCGGCATTACCGACGCTCACATATCTCTTGGCCGGGGAGCTTATGAGGACAACGTCTCCATGGCAAATACTATTGTCAGTGTTGCCCAACAAAAGCAGACCAAACGTCTTTTCTTTCTAAGCTCAAACTCTGTCAACTATAGCCAAAGACATTATGCCTTAAGCAAGGCAAAATCAGAAAAAATTCTCCAGGGAACAGAGATCCCCCTGACAATCTTCCGTCCGACTCTGATCGTTTCTCATGAGTCCCCGGAAATAAAGAGTCTGGTTGCCCTCATACGCAAGCTGCCTGCTATCCCTCTTGTAGATGGGGGTAGCAATCAAGTACATCCGGTAACATCACCCGATATCGCCTCGGCAATCATCCTTGCCATGAACGAACGACTTTCAGCAGGCAAGACTTATACACTATCGAATGACGTCTTCATTACTATTAAAGAAATTGTTGACTGCCTCATATCTAGTTTTCAATTACACAAGCCCATCTTCAATATCCCAACTTGGTTTGCGAAATTTCTTATCAGCATTCTTAAACTAGCTAGACCTGACACCGCACTTATACTCCAAGACTCATTCCTTCAAACCACTGCCGGTGATAATTCTCTTGTCAAGAAAGATTTACATTGGACTCCTGAACCGGTTACTTGCCAAATCTTAATCTCCAATTTCCGTTAAGTTTTCCAAAAAATAATAGGTCTTCCAATATGTCGAAAATATAATGGAGTGACCAAGAAAGAAAGAATACCCCCCACAACCTCTGCGATGTGTACACAAACCAAGAGGACAGGAACATCGCCAATGCAACAAATAGCATATTGTGACTCAGTATTTTAGTGTTCCCCTTGTGGTTCTTCTTAATGTAATCAATGCAAGTTAACAAGCCATCACCCAAAAGACACTCCCTTACCTCTATCGCATATCTTGTTTGTCGTCCGTACCAGAAAATAAACAGCAGGTGATCAGCGTCGGGAATGTATGCACCTAAAAGAGCTACTATCAACAGGCTGGCTTGATCTCCCCCAAAGATGATCATCCCAAATACCCACGCCAAAAGACCAAACAGAAAATGCATTTGCCCATGATAGTGCTCGCTCATAATCGTCAATTTTTTCCTTTTTGTCATTTGTTCATAATAAGCTATTCCTGACACTTCGGGCAATAGTATGTGCTCCTTCCACCAAGCTTCATTCGCTTGATTAACTCACCGTCTCGCTTACATGGATATCCTGCCCGCTCATAGACTAGAAAATGTTCTTGGTACCTTCCCATCTGGCCTTTTGTGTCAACAAATTTTTCGTCTGAAGCGCTTGAACCCCCATATTTGATTCCTTTTTTAATTACCTCCACCATCGCTTTATGCAACTGTTTGATTTCTGTGTCATCCAAAGAGTTGGCACCCCTGGTTGGATTGATTTTAGAAAGATATAAAGCATCGTTCGCATAAATATTGCCCATTCCCCCCATTTTCTCCTGATCCGTCAAGACTAGCTTCACCGCCCTCCTCGATTTACCCAGAACGCTCTTTAAATAGCTAAAGTCAAATTCCTTATCTATCACATCAGGAACCTGTTTCCTGATTTCTTTCTCATACTGTTCGCTATTAATAACTTTCATCCAACCAAACACTCTCATATCATTAAAAAATAATTTTGATCCATCAGCAAAATCCCAAATAACCCTCGTGTGACTACTCGGAAGCTCATTAACCCAGTCAGCGGTCGGGTGACCTCCTGCTATTCTCATGTTTTTTGACAAATAGACAAGCTGACCAGTCATCTTCAAGTGAATAATCACCAGTGAATTCCAGTTCTTAAAATTAACCTCAATTACCTTTGACTTTCGTCCAACTTGATCGACTACCTTCCCGATAAGCTTCGTTGGCTCTCCCGAAAAACTCTTTTCTCTCAGCACCGACACTTTCAAGATTTTTTTCCCGGAAAGTTCAGTATCCAGCTGCTTTCGGATTGTCTCGACCTCAGGTAACTCGGGCATAATTTAGAGTAATTTTCGCGGCGTTAATATGATCCCCAAGAAAGCAATAAAGCAAAGAGCTGAAATAACCACGAACAATAGTCCAAACCCCAACGTAGTCACCACATAACCACCGATAAGAGCTCCGACAGCCATTATCAGACTGGCAATCAGTGCCCAGTCTGCATATTCCATTACTTCCATGTCTCCATCCACATGTTTTGCAAAAAGAGCTCCAAATGTTGGCGAGCCTAACGCTTCTGCTAATCCAAACAACATCTGGAGCAAAATCAACCCCAAAGCACTGTTAATTATCAAAAAGCCTAAGTATCCTATTGCCTTGATTAGGTAACTGGCTGCCAGCATTAACTCCTTTTCCTTGACTTTATCTCCCATCTTTCCCACAACCCACAAGAATAATGCTGATGACAGATAAAACACAGCCGAAGAAATACTGATTAACAACACACCTCCACCTATATTTTGCACAAAAACTGCATAGAGCGGCCCGAAAAGCATCACCCCGAACACCAAGAGTCCGTTATAAGTGATCAAAACCTTCAGTGCTTTATTTATTTTCATCTCTTAATGTCTCTTCTACTACCTTCCTGATATTTTTAATAAATGTCTCTTTCGAAAATTTTCTCGCTTGGGAGATCAACACCTCTCTCTTCCATTTAATATTACTAAATCTGCCCATTGCAGTTTCAATAGTTTTCTCATCGGTACCGTCTATCAAAATGCCAGTCTTACCATCCACCACCGTTTCCTTAAAACCACCACCGTTAAAAGCTATTACCGGGGTTCCGGCAGCCATCGCCTCTACCGGTGTGATTCCAAAGTCCTCGTCTCTTGCTAAAGCAATAAACCCCTTTGCCCCTGCATATAATTTATAAAGCTCTTTATCTTCCACTCTACCCACCAACTCCACTTCCCTGTATTTTTTTAATTCATCTCCGACTTTGCTGAATCCCACTGCCTCGCCGACGATTTTAAGTCTGAAACCTAAACGACGTGCTGCTTGGGCCGACTCAACCAATCCCTTAGCTCCAACCAACCTTGAGACTATCAAGAAATAATCATCCTTCTTTTCTCCTTCGCTCTCTTTAATTAAATTTTCAACTTCCACTGGAGGATAAATTACCTCAGCCTCTTTGCGGTAAAATTTCCATATTCTTCCGGCAACGTTTTGTGAATTGGCGATCCATTTATCCACTCTCCCTGCCGACCACAAATCAAAAATTCGTAAAAAGTGGTTTACCACTGTTGCGTAAACTCTCACTATCCAATATTTCATTAAATGAATACTTGTTTCATATCCATATAGATTTCTTGGAGGTGTGTGACAATAAGCAATTACTGTCGCACCATCGTCGACCCTGAATCCTCTGGCTATATACGAAGAACAAGAAGTAATCACCAGATCATACCCTCTTAAATCAATTGATCTCCAAATTAAAGGCAGTAAAAACCTCAGAGGGCTATAAAGATTTCCATACTTTATCAATAATGCCCACTTGCTCTCAACTATTTTTCTATCACTAAAAGCTAGATCACAACTTGATCCCTTTAAACGAAAGGCTGTATAGATTGGGGCATTTGGATACATGTCCGAGAGTACCCTCAAAACTCTTTCGGCTCCTCCAAACTCCTTTATATAGTCATGAACTAAAGCTATTTTCATAAGAATACCTCCTCTGCCGTCTTCTCCCATTCATCAGAAGGGAGCTTTCCTATCAAACTCTTAAAACTCAATTCCTCAAACAGTTTAACCGCCTTATCTTTATCATAGTTTGTTAACAAACAAGACTCCCAGTCAAAATCAAGAGGTACATGTCTGTCTATTTCCGCCAGCTCTCTACTCTTCCAGGCAATATCTCTTCCGGATTCCAACATAATTCGAGTACGAGGTTTTATCCTTTCGTCATCCAATTTTTTATATAAATTTTTCAGAGTCCCGAAATCCTGGATAAGTTTGGTCGCGGTTACTTTACCGACACCTTTAACTCCGGGTATATTGTCTGACGCGTCTCCCATCAAAGCCTTTAGATCGATCATCTGATCAGGTCGCAATCCATATACCTCGATCACCCGATCTTCATCAAATACCTCGGATTGAGAATAACGATTGTGGATCGGCAAATAGACTACAACTCTCTTATCTTTAATTAACTGAAGAGCATCTCTATCCCCTGTTACTATTACCGCTTGTGTATCCGCTTCATTTTTTTCGTCTGTGGCAGTCCAGGAAAGAGTCCCAATGATATCGTCTGCTTCAAAACCCTCTATACCAAACTGGGGAATGTTTAACACTTCGACCACTTCTTTGGTTCTTTCAATCTGAGAGACAAGATCTTCATCCATGGGACCTCTATTCGCTTTGTATTCGTCGAAGGCAATCTTCCTAAAGGTAGGACCTTTGACGTCCCAGGCTACGGCCACATGAGTAGGCGACAATTTCTCCAAAACAGATAATAACAGCACCGAGAATCCATATACTGCTCCAACCAACTCACCTTTCGGCGTAGTCAAAGGAGGATAAGCGTGATACGCCCTATGAAGTAGGGCGTTCCCGTCAATCAGTACTAGTTTTCTCATCTTCGTCTAAAGAGGCTTTAGGTGATCCCATTATTTTCTCGAACGAATCTTGCTCTAATGTCTCAACTTTCATTAACTGCTCGACCACCTTATCCAAAGTCTTTCTTTGTTTTTTTAAAACAGTCTCAGCTGTAATGTAGGCAGCATCTACCAGCTTTTTAACTTCGGTATCTATCTTTGCCTGCATGTCCTCCGACACCCTTACTTGATCACCATAACTCATCCCCCAAATTCCAAGCTCTGTTGACTGACCTAGTGCCAGTGGACCAATATCACTCATTCCGAAATCTACAACCATCCTCCTAGCTAGTCGAGTGGCATTCTCGATATCATTGGCCGCTCCGGCAGTCAGTTCGTCGTAGACAACCTTCTCTGCTGCTCTACCTCCCAACATCATTGCCAACCGATCAATAAGCTCCGTTTTTGTAGTCTGATACTTATCCGTCTTAGGCCGAGAGAGAGTGAACCCGAGGGCCAATCCACGAGATACGATACTCACTCTTCTTACTGGATCATTTCCTGGTAGTAAATGACCTACCACCGCGTGACCGGCCTCGTGATAAGCAGTCATTTTTCTCTCCCGCGTGCTTTGCAATCTCTTCTTTTCTGGTCCAATTTCCACCTTCAGAGCAGCCTCCTCGATATCCTTCATTCCTATCTCCTTTCGAGCTTCACGGGCAGCTAATATTGCAGCCTCGTTTAGCATATTTTCCAAGTCTGCACCAGAGAAACCTACCGTTCTTTCTGAAACTCTATCCCAGCTCACTTCCTTCATAAAAGGCTTACCCTTTCTGTGGATTTCAATAATGGCTTTTCTACCGGCAATATCTGGTAAATCAAGATTTACCTTACGATCAAACCTTCCAGGTCTTAATAAAGCAGCATCAAGTACGTCTGGTCTATTAGTAGCTGCCACAACGATCACATTATCACTGGGTGTAAAGCCATCCATTTCAACCAGGATCTGATTCAGGGTCTGTTCTCTCTCATCGTGACCGCTCATTCCTCCACCGGCACCCCTTGTCCGTCCGATGGCATCAATTTCATCAATAAATATTATCGAGGGGGAAGCTTTCTTGGCAGTATCGAACAAATCTCTGACGCGGGAAGCACCCACGCCCACAAGCATCTCCATAAACTCTGATCCTGCCATTGAAAAGAAGGGGACACCCGCTTCTCCAGCAACGGCTCTAGCCAACAGAGTTTTCCCAACACCTGATGGTCCGGTCAACAGCACACCCTTAGGTGTTCTAGCTCCCAGATCTTTATATTTCTTTGGGTTTTTCAGGAAGTCCACCACTTCTTCTAGTTCCTTTTTCGCCTCATCTACTCCTGCGACATCTGTAAATTTAACTGATTGTTTACCTTTTGCAAATAATCTGGCTCTACTCTTTCCGATTCCGAAAACGTCTGCTCCTCCCCCCTGCCGTCTCATCAAGAAATACATTAATACTCCAAATCCAACTATCGGCAATGCTATCGAAATTATTGCCCAAAATGCCTTACTTATGCTTTGAGAGACTACTTCCACTCTGATCTTAGATTCATCAACTCCGGCTCTCTGCAAAGCCTCCATAAAACTAGAGCCCTCTTCCTTTCTGGATACTCCTAATCTTTGTACACCATTTTCGTCTTTAGGATAGAGAAGAATGAGCTCATCTCCCGTTACCTTTACCGATTCGACTAACCCGGATTTGATTTCAGAGATGGCTGTCGAGAGAGGAAGCTCGATCATCGTTCCGGTAGCACTGGCCAATAAAGAAATTAAACTGGGTAAAAAGAGGAAGAGAATCAGTATCCAGACGATAACCCTCCTAAAATTCATATTAAATCTCAATTCAATCTTGCGCTCGACTCCACCCTTTTTTATTGGATCTGATGTTTTTTCCGTATTCATATTGCCATCCTATCATAGCATGGCTGAGGCTAAAAGTGCCTTATCTGATCACAGTTCCGGGAACAACTTCATCTGACAAAAAGATCAACAAAGGACCTTCATCTCCATCAGACATGATCGTCATTCCCTGGCTTTCTTCTTCTCCCATTTTTTTGGGTGCCAGGTTGACCACTACCGGCATTTTTTTACCCACCAAGTCCTCTGGTTTATACCATTTTCTTATCCCTGAAAACAATATTCTTTTCCCGATCTCATCTCCCAGATCCATTTCATATCGTATTAGCTTGTCACTCCATTCCGGAGCACTGGCCGCAGTCACCAATCCTGCCCTGATATCCAGCTTAGAAAAATCTTCATAATTGACATTGTCTTTCATGTTAGTTAAAACTCGTAATCTATTTTCATCGCCCTTTTAACGATTAGAAGAGTTTCGTTCGCCACCTTGTTTCCCCTGTCTACTCCATTGCGCAAGATTTGGTCAACTCTTGCCGGATCTTTCTCTAAAAGTGCTCTTCTTTCTCTCATTGGTGCCAAGACCTTGTTGATAGCCACGGCTAATTTTTGTTTCACTTCAACATCCCCTACTTGTCCATCCTTGTATCTTTTTTTCAGATCTTCCACCTCATCTTTATTATCATTAAACGCATCATGATAGGTAAAAACTGGATTACCCTCAACATGACCTGGATCGGTTGGTTTTAACCTCGTTGGATCGGTATACATCGACATAATCTTCTTGAGAACATCTTCTTCTGAATCGGAGAGATAAATCGCGTTTCCCAAACTCTTGCTCATCTTAAATTTACCGTCTAGTCCCACCAATCGGGGTTCCTCTCCCAACAAAGCTTCCGGCTCTACCAATGTCTCACCGTACAAACTATTAAATTTACGGACGATCTCCCTTGTTTGCTCTATCATTGGCAACTGATCTTCTCCTACTGGCACCAAATTTGCCCCAAAGGCAGTGATATCTGCAGCCTGAGAAACAGGATACATCGCGAACCCTGCTGGCACCGACTCACCAAAACCCTTCTGTTCAATTTCGCTTTTCACTGTTGGGTTACGTAACACCCTGTTTAGGCTCACCATATTTAAGTAAAAAATGGTCAGCTCAGCAATAGCACTAATCTTCGACTGAACAACGATCGTAGACTTCTCCGGATCAATACCGGCCGCCACATAATCCAGCACCAATCCTCGAACTGAATCTGCAACTATCTGAGGGTTCTCATAGTTATCGGTCAATGCTTGAACATCCGCAATCAACACAAATTGTTCGTATTCATCTTGCAACCTGACCCGATTTTTAAGGGATCCCAAATAATGTCCTAGGTGAAGACTGCCACTGGGGCGGTCACCTGTCAAAATTCTCTTCTTCATGAAGAAATTTTATCACTCCTTGAGCTTTAACAAAGCCGCACAATGCTTATGTTTCTCCCGACCGGCAACATCATCTGCCTTTTTCATCTCCGCCGCATTCACCCTGGTAAATCCCAGCTTCTCGTATATTTTTACATTCCAGAACAAAGTTAGAGCCGTCAGAGCCTCCCCTTGATCCACATAATTGTCGAATACATACTCAACCAGTTCCCTGGCTATCCCCATCTTACGATGATTATTATCTACCGAAAGCGATTGCAGATGGATTAATTTATCTCTTCTCTCAATAGTCACACACCCCACCATCCTTCCTTCCACCCAGTAAGTTACCCAACGCTCCCCATACTCGGCATACTTTGCCGACAGCTTTGCACCCTCAATCACCCCAATTATCTCTTTCCGGTAATCATTAAGCTCTACTTCCATCAATCCATCCTCTAATCCAAGTCTCTCGGGGGAAATTATTCTTTCTTTTTCCATTTGGCCCAGATTCTATCACATGCCTGACCAACGGATAATGTAGCAGGGGTGGGTATCGAACCCACTACCTGAGGTTTATGAATCCTCCGCTCTAACCATTTGAGCTACCCTGCCATCATGCATATTTTACCAGAAGTTGGGAGCCTGACAGCCACCCATGCTATAATACGAGTGTTCGTAAACATGCGGGGGGAAGGTAAGTATCTTGCAGGGCTCATAATCCTGCTTAACCGAGGGGCGGAGCCTCGGCCCCGCAACACTATCTGACAATCTTTAACCATTTTTCCCAGTTTTCCTCTGTCTCTCCTTCAGCCTCTCCAGATACCACCTCAACATCTTTTTCAGGCAGAACGACCACCGTCTCCCCGGGAAGTTGTAGATTCAACTTATCTCTCATCAACTTCTCCTTATAGTACTCGGTCTGGACTGCCATCATCTTACGTTTAAGCTCCAAATTCTCCTCCTTGACCTGAGTTAGCCTATTTTGAGATTCATCCACCCTCAAAAACCCCTTCCTTACCTTGGAAAAATCGTTGAATAATGACCAAATTAGCAGCCATATTAAAACCAAAAAGGCCAGCCTTATCCAGCTCTTTTTGTCCTTTGGTTCATGCCTGATTCTTACCCCTTGCATTTTAACCCTGTAGTGTTATAATAAGTGCCATAATATAAATAATCCATATGGACCAAGATAAACTCAACATCATCCAGGCCATCGAGGCTTTTAAGGGTCATCTGACCCAGCAAGGCAGGGCCTCTGCGACCATTTTAGCCTACTCTAAAGATATAGAGCAATTAGCTAACTTTATTGCTAAATCTGGAAAGACTTCTATTAAAGAATTCAAAAAAGAAGACATCGACGCTTTCAAAGCTGATCTCGCCAACAGTGGCTACACCACCAAATCGATTTCCCGCAAGATCAACTCGATCAAAGCTTTCTTCTCTTACATGCAAACCACCGGTAATATTACCGAAAACCCCGCTGTAAACGTTACCCACCCTAAATACGACATCAAACCTCCCCGCATCCTCACCAAACTTGAATACAGAGCTCTCCGTGATGCCTGTCGCGAAGATGTACGTATGGCTGCTATCGTTGAATTGCTTCTCCAAACTGGAATGCGCATCTCTGAGCTCGCCAACCTTAAGCTGAACGATCTCGACCTCTCTGCTGGTCAGATCACCATTCGCGCCTATGAATCACATCCTGAGCGCACTGTTCCTGTAAATACCCCCACTAAGGAGTCACTTGAGAAATATCTTACTTTCAGGCCCAAGAGTGTCAACACCTCGGTGTTCATTACTAAGACTGGCAATCCTTTCCTTATAAGAAACATTCGCTCCAACCTGGACAGATACTTCCGCATCGGTGGTATCGAAGGTGCCAAGGTCAATGACCTAAGACACACCTTTATCGCCCAGCAACTGGCTCAGGGAAGTCCTCTGGTCTACATCAGCAAGCTGGTTGGACACAAGAGACTGTCGACTACTGAGAAATACCTAGAATTCATTTCTGAGAAACCCAGCAAAGACAAGCCCAAGCTTGTTGATCTCTAAAGTAAATTTATCTACCGGTTAGTTTTTTCAAACTTTCCAACGTTGTCTGAGTCAAAAAATTCAGCACTTCGGAGAGTTTGTCTACTCCGCCAACAGCTAAAGAAAGCCACCCATTGGTATTTTTCCTTGAATCCTCAATAATCAGGAAGGCCGAACTGATATTGTTTATTTCCAGGACCTCTCCGGTCATCTCATCCTCTACCACGATCGTCACGGGATTACCCTTCTTGCCAATACCCAGGTCCCCGCTGATCATCATCTCTTTTGGCCAGGAATCTCCTCGAGCAAAATCGCTTAATTCTTCCGATGAATCTGACACCCTAAGCAATTTATCGTGTTTTTCTATTATTCTTTTTTTCCTCATTGTAGGCCGGCCAGGATTCGAACCTGGGACATCGAAGGTATAAGCTTCGCGCTCTAACCAGCTGAGCTACCGGCCCATGAACGTATATTATACCGCCCGGAGCTAGAGCTTGGCTCTTTTCTCGATCTCTGCTTCGACCTCCTCAATATCTGTTCCGTACTTCAGTCTAGACAGCTCCTTGATCATCCGCGCCACTTCAGGGCTGCCTTGAGCTCTTTCAGCCTTTAGATCTTTCATCACGTTCATTGAGAAAGGAGGTACCGGTGTCCCATTTACGATTGTTTTTACATAGATGTTTTGTGCTTCGATATTTGCCAAATCTTGCTCGTGGAATATCGGTTCAAACTCCTTAGATAAGATGCTTGCATCTTGCACACCCACACGGTAAGCCATTAAAGTACCTGTGTTTCCAAAAATGGCATCTCTAACCTGCTCATCAAGCTGGCTCACGAATTGGTTAGCCAATATCAGACCGACATTGTATTTACGAACCTCTGACAACATCTGAGCAAAGTCAGGAGTTGCAAAATTTTGGAACTCATCGACGTATAGGAAAAATGGCCTTCTTTGTTCTCTGGGGGTATCCTGCCTAGAAAGTGCGGCTGCTAAGATTTTTGGGACTAAAACCAACCCCAAAAAGTTAGCGTCTTCCTCTCCTAAAAGCCCTTTTGCCAACTTCAAGAAGACAATCTTCCCCTCATCCATAGCTGTCCTGAAGTTCAAAGTACTCTTTGCCTGACCAATAATGTTTCTCACCATTCTGTTGGTAACAAACCTGCCAAATTTAGAGGCAATATAGTCTAACGTTTCACTCTTATGGAAGTCGCTGGTTTGGGCAATCTGATCTGTCCAATATCTTCTTACAATCGGATCTTTCACCAGTGGTAATATCTCTTGGACGAATTTCTGATCCGTCAGTGCCCGATTCACTTCCACAAAAGTAGCTCCGGGAATGTAGGCCACTGTCAGCATTGCATTACGGATAGCATGTTCAAACCTGGGACCAACCATACCTGTCTTGTGCGGGTCATAAAGCTTGTACATCAGGTTAATGATTGAACTGGCAACAATGTTCATCTCATCAATACTTCCCACTTCAAGCAAGTTAAAACCGATTGGTCTATCTTTATCACTAGGATCAAAAAAGATTACGTCCTCGGCCCTTTCTGGTGGAACTAACTCAAGTAGCTCTTCAATACCCTCACCGTGGGGTTCCATGAAACACAGACCCTTCCCAGCTCTCATATCCTGGATGATCATTGACTTCAAGAGTTCAGTTTTACCGGTACCGGTTCGGCCAATGAGGTATGTATGCCTGAGACGATCTTGTTCACCAATGTAGATATTTCTCTCCTGACCTCTATAGAGAGATCGTCCCAACCACAAACCGGAAGATGGAAAACCGCCTGTTGCTGGGGCGCTCTTAGCCGTCAACCAGTACACGTGCGGTGTCTCTATCGTTTTATTGGGCAGATGCCACACAGTGGCCAGCTCATCCACCGACAAAACCGAATTATTTCCCCACATCGATTGATATCTATAGAGGAAGTCGACCATAAACATTTGTTTAAGTCGGATGGTTCGACTGGAAAAACCGTTTTGGTTCCCGGAAAATTGTGAAAATGTCCCTTTTAAGTTAGACAAATTAGCCTTCGCTTGACCCTCGGTAGGTGCTATGCTCACCAGCCTGACCGTAGTTAAATAACCAACTTTTGATGTTTTGTTGGTGATGGCCTCCATATCTTGAGGATTCATCTTAAACTTGGCTTTTTCTGGATTCGCCTCGTCTTTTTTTGTTTTTGATACGTAGCCCTCACCCGATTTGCTCCATTCTGATTCTGCCGGTGAGATGATGATTTGAATAGCAGCTGCTTCATTATCTCCAAATTTGGCCAATGCCGAAGTTATTGAAGCTAAAGAATCAACCGGCAAATCTTTGTAAGTCTTTATTGGTTTAAAACTATTATTCTTTAAAGCCAATTCTGCAAAAGCGACCTTGGCATCTTTGTAAAAGATATTGTATTCATCCACTTGCTTTACTCTTGTCCCCGGATATGTTCCGGCTACCATCTTTTCGATCAACTCCATATTATCCTTGTGACAAGAAATGTAAAAACGAATATCTTCTTTCTTTCCGACTATCTCCAGAGAAATATGTTGCTGGGCTTTAAATTTTTGCCAAAAACCACCTTTCTTTATCGAGAACAATGACGCGAACATTTGTTCTACAGCATCTATCTTAATCTCATTATCTTTCGGAACCGCGATTTCCAGCAGGACAAAGTTCATACTCACTACCTCTCTGTTGCTGTATTTAAGATATATAACGAACAGAGACCACGCTACTATCAGCAGCAACAAGATTATCCCCAGCACAATTATCAGGGTAAAAACATATTCTATCCAGTAATTAAGATCCATCATGTTTGCTGATTAGGCGGCAAATAAAAAACTCGGCCGGGATATTTTTTAATCATCATCACACACCATTCGGCCAACCACTTTATACCATCCACAATCTTGTGATGCATACCTTCTTCTATTTGGACCTGATTGAGCGGTAGAATTATTTTTGGTTTAGTCACGTCTGCTAACTGTGCAGATACCAGACTTCCCATATCTTGTTGTTGTTGAGCTACAGGCTGAGTAACTTGAACTTGTGATACCGACTGCACTTGTGCTTGAGTTTCCGCTTGTCTTTCAACTCTCTCAATATAGCCTTCCACCTCACGGATCGCAGTCTGATCTAAACCTGGGCGCTGTTCAATTTCCTTTCCGGGGATAGGCATACTTTAAATATACACTGAGTTTGACCTGCTGATCACCATTTTCCACTCAATAATCCAACCCTTTGATTGCCAATTTTCCTGAATCGTAAGGATGTTTGACCTTTTTCATCTCGGTCACTAAGTCGGCTGACTTGATCAATCCAACCCTCGCTCCTCGTCCAGTCAACACTATATGTGTCTCTCCTCTTTGTTTTATCACCGCTAGTACTTCTTTTTCGGTCAATAATCCCTCTTTAATTGCCTGAAGAGCTTCGTCCATTACCACCAAGGCGGGCTTAACATTTCTTTTCAATACATCTTTAACTAACTCAAGCGACTTTTTAGCTGATTGGTTATGACTAACTGGCGATGCCACATCTCTCACCCTACCTTTGTTGACCTTTGCCATTTTGACCCCGTTTATAATAGTCTCCGGTTCCTTGATAAAAAATCCCTCACCCGTCCAATACATTTCAAGCAGGTCTGGGAAAGCTTGATCTAAGCCCATCTCACTTATCTGCCATTCTCTGTTTTTAAACCACGATATCCATACCACAGGCTTCCCAATTAGCAACATCCTCAACATTACTCCTAAAGCAGCAGAAGTTTTCCCTTTTCCCTCTCCTGTAAAGAGATAAACCATTCCTTTTCCCATTTTCTTATCATAAACCAAAGCCATCCTATCACTCAACCTAAGAGAGTGACAATAAATTGTTACCGATAATATACATGACCTATGGGTTCTCATAATGCCATCCCGTTATGGGAAAAAACCACAAAAAGAATAACGACCGTACATACAAAAAACCACGATACATTGGAGAAAGGCGAGCGAAACCTACACCTAGCAGTGTCAACAAAAGACTGATAGTAAACAAGATTACCTAATATAATTAAATATCCCCTAAACATTTTTGTCAAGTTACTATTCAAACTACATCAAAAGCAATCAAAAGCCCTCTAAAAAGAGGGCTTTATTGTTTCAAAGACCTCTCAGCACTTACTTGCTCCACAAGAATAGCACTTCATACACCCCTCCTCCAGGACTAAAGATGCACTTCCACACTCGGGACACAGATCACCTCTCCTCTTCGTCAACGGCAGTGCTTGCTGCTGGCCGACACTCCCCACTACTTCCTCCTCGTGAGCCGCTTCTAGCCCACCTCCGTTGCCCTTTAAATAGTCTTTTAGCACCTTCGCCACTCCATCTGCCAAGCTTCTCACCCGATTACCTCCAAAACCCACCGACTCTGCTCCTCCAATTCCAGACAACTGGTCAATGACTGCTTCAGCCAAAGCTTTTGGCGGAAATTTGGATGGCACCCTGAGAGCCAGGGAAATTAAACGTCCCATCGCCTCAGCGTCTGCCATCACATGCGTTCCTGCTTTACCAACATTGATGAACACCTCAAACGGATTCCCCATTTCATCTGCGTTGATAACCACAAAAGCAGCTCCTACCGGAGTGTGAACTCTATATGTATTTCCTTGTAGTTTAATTGGACGAATTCTGAGATCGGCCATTGTCTCCACGACTTCTTCAGTAGTCATTACTTCATCCACCTCCGTGTCTTTTATATTTGTCTCCTTTGTCCCCACATTTAATACCTGAATACTTTTACTCCCATCTCGATAAATGGTGATTCCTTTACAACCCAATTCGTATGACATCAGATACGACCTGGCAACATCATCAACAGTTGCCTCGTTAGGCAAATTGATCGTCTTACTCACTGCATTATCGGTAAATTCTTGCCAGGCAGATTGCATCTTCACATGCCACTCGGGAGTAATTTCATGAGAAGTGACCAGTATCTTTTGCCATTTCTCAGGAACCAGGCTAAGTCCGTGAACATTACCACTCTCCGCCACAGCACTTCCCAAGTCATCACTCCAAAAACCTTCTCTGACAGCTACTTCCTTAAATGCAGGGTCAACAAAGAACATTTCTCTGTTTAGCGACTCGTCTTTGACCATGTGCTTATATGCCAAAGCAAATACTGGCTCACAACCACCTGAAGTATTGGCAATTATTCCTATGGTTCCTGTTGGAGCGATAGTGGTAATCGCGCTATTTCTAATTTTCTTTCCGTCTTTGAAGATACTTTCTTTCCATAAGGGAAAAGCACCTCTTTCCTCTGCTAAAAACTCACTCTCTTCGTGTGCGGTATCGTTGATCGTCTTCATTACTTTCCGAGCCAAAACTAAAGCCTCTTCACTGTTATATGCAATTCCTAACAGGTAAAGCATATCGGCCCAACCACCGATGCCCAGACCAATTCTTCTGATCGATCTCACGGTATCCCAAATTTGTTTTAGAGGATAAGGATTTACTTCAATCACATCATCTAAAAATCTTACTGAAAGTCTGACAGTTTCCTTCAATCCCTCCCAATCGATTTCTTGTTTACCTCCGCTCTCTTTTACAAAATAATTTAGAAAAATGCTTCCCAAATTACACGAATCATATGGGTATAGAGGCTGTTCTCCACACGGATTAGTACTCTCAACTGGACCCATACTTGGTACGGGGTTGGCTGGACCATCGTTTATCTTATCGATAAAGACCATCCCTGGGTCTCCAGACTTCCAGGCGCACTCACAAATTAGGTCAAAGATTTCCCTTGCGTTTTCTTGTCTTATGACCCTGCCAGTGTGAGGCTCAATTATGTCGTAATCCGTATCGTCGACCACTGCTTTCATGAACTTATCGGTTGCCGCCACAGAAATATTGAAGTTTGTTATCCCTCCATCTATCTTGCAAGTTATAAATTCCCTCACATCCGGATGATCGACTCTCAATATACCCATATTCGCCCCTCTCCTGGTACCTCCCTGCTTGATCTGTTGAGTGGCTTCGTTATAGACCTTCATAAAACTAACTGGACCTGACGCCACCCCCCTACTCTTTCTGACCATTGACCCCTTTTGTCTCAAGCGGGAAAACGAAAATCCGGTTCCTCCCCCTGATTGATGAATGATCGCTTGATTTTTGAGAGATTCAAAAATTCCATCAATGGAGTCTTCTACCGGCAACACGAAACATCCTGAGTACTGGAGACCATTCTCCTTGCCTGCATTCATCAGTGTTGGTGAGTTTGGCAGAAATTTTCTCGATCCCAATAACGAGTAGAATCTTTTTGCCATCTCCATTACTTGCTCTTTATCTGCTCCCCACCTCACCTCTGCTGCAGCGATAGCCCAAGCCACTCTCCAGACAAGCTCATCCGGAGTTTCAGTCAACACTCCATCGCCGTCTTTATCTAGATATCTCTCCTTCAATACTTTTACAGCCTGTTCAGACCAGTCGCCTGTCGGCAGATCATCGGGCATCTTCGGCATAGATCCAAGCTTACTATTAATACCCTTCATAACCTGTTCGTAATTTTCTTCCTCAGACTCTCTCTTTGTACTCATGCTTTTATATATAGATTGGGAAACTACCATTTTTGTTGATTAATTACTAACTTAATGGGCACCGATAAATAAACGAAATTGATTTGCATCGTTAAAATCCATATAAACACTTGCAAACCTCATAAAGGCCAACTCGTCAAGCTTTTTCAAACGATTCAGAACCATTTTTCCTATATCCGATGACTTAATCTGGGTAGTCCTGCGTTTTAAAAGTTTCATCTCAATCTCGTCCACTAAATTTTCAATTCTCTCCTCATTTACTGCCCGTTTGTAGCATGCCTTCCTTACACCCTTTATTAATTTCTCCCTGTCATAGTCCTCAAGTCGACCATCCTTTTTTATTACTTTAAGATCGAGGTTCACCACTTTTTCATGAGTTGTAAATCTTTTGCTACATTTTTTGCATTCTCGTCTACGACGTATCCCGTCGGAACCAGGCAAACCTCTGCTTTCGAGTACCGCCGTGTCGTTATTTGTACAGTAAGGACAATTCATTTCAATATCTAGTGTTTCCATCCATCTTCATACACTACCCCTAGCATTGCAACTATCACTCTTAATATCAAAACACCTCATTAAGCCTAATCTCCGCAAAAACTTCTCCAATTAGGCACGTTTACTTCTATATACAAACCAAGTGTCTTATAGTACAATACCCAAAACTTATCTCGCACCTTAATGAATTGGAGGAACTGTCATGGATGATAATTGGCTTGATGAAGTCCTTAATGCAGCCGCCAGCACGGTAGCGGAACGCACATCCGCGAACATTAAGAAAGATGAATTCAGGACTGAGCTTAGGAGCCACCTCGAAGCGTTGATTTATCTACCTTTCCCCCCTGCCATCGCTTCGATCCTCGAGGACTTAAAACGTCAGGGGTATCACAGAGTGGACGAACGTGTCTACCCGGCAAGAGACCGCAAGGACCCATTGGCTGTTGGACTCACAGACGACTACTTCCTTGCTGGCACTAAAAACCTAGTTGTCTGGAAAACAATCGCCAGGCGCGTGGCCGTTTGGCCGGAACCAAGGCTTGTGAGCTCGAAGGATAAGAACTTGGTTATTGCCGTCGATATTGTCCCCGTAGATCCTGAGTCAGCCATCTTCAAAGTGACAATAAGTGGGGTAAAAATCGAAGGCTATAACCCAGAAGACTTTGATCTAGGACAACTCCGCCGACTGGTCTCCGAAAATATCAAGAAAAATTGTTTGTTACCTCGTCGAAGAGAATAATTCCCTACTCCCCCCACCGGGGGAGTTTTTTTGGCTAACCCAAGATCGCCAAATTTAGTCCGATCCTGGCGATCATCCCTCCCGCTACGTTCCCTGTCTTTTGTCTTATCCACGAATGAATCATTGTTATGGAAAACGCCAGTAAGAATACTCCAAGAGTCGCGATGGGTGACAATCTATATACAAAGGTCGCAATAGGTAGTCTCATTACCCCCGCCATCGATCCCGTAAGAATCAGATTCCACCAACTTCCCTTTGCATATCTTTCCAGATATCCGGAAATAAATCCGCTAAATGTAAGCTCTTCTACAATCGCAGTTGCTACCGCTATTCCAATAACTTGCCAACTTATGTCTGGGACTCTCAACTGACTGAAAATTAACCAATATACCAAAGCAATTCCCAAGCCCCAACTACTGGTTTCTATCCAAGTATTCTCAAACATCTCCACCCTCTTCTTAATAGCTAAATTCCACCAAAATATTGGTACCAGCCAGATCATCGGCTTGAACCACAACTCTTCTACTACATCAGGTAACTTGATGAAGTAACGAAAACTACCCCAGGAAAAAAATAAATATATGAAGTAAATCCACAGCCTGCTCACAACTCAATCGTACCATACAGGTTATAATGGTTTATATGGCCATAACTCGAAAACAGGCAATGAAGGCCATCGAGAAAAAAATTAAATCTCTTCGTTCCGGGGATAAACGGCGCTTCATTATCCCTGCTCTTTTGGTGGTTACTGGACTAACCTCTATCTATTTGTTTTTTCTCCTTAAAGATATTCCCGGTCCGGCAAGCTTAACCAAGAATCCTGCTCCGATAAGTACCAAGATTCTAGATCGTAACGGAAAACTTCTTTACGAGGTTTACACAGATTACCGTCGCACCCCCGTCTCTTCGAAAGACATCAATGATTTTGCAAAGCAGGCAACAGTCGCCATTGAAGATAAGAATTTCTACCGCCACCATGGACTGGATTCAGTTGCGATAATGAGAGCTGCTTTCAAGACAGTCACCGGTCAGAGGCTTGAGGGTGGCTCAACTATCACTCAGCAATTGGTCAAAAACGCCCTCCTCTATGATCCCAGCCGCACTATCGGCAGAAAAATAAAAGAGGCCATTCTCGCACTGGCCACGGAAGTGGTTTATTCCAAAGAAGAGATCCTAGAACTCTATCTCAACCACGCTCCATATGGAGGTACCACTTACGGAATTGAGACAGCTGCTCAAACATATTTTGGTAAAAAAGCGAGCGAGCTTTCCCTCGCCGAATCGGCTCTTTTAGCCGGGCTTCCTCAATCTCCTACTCGCTATTCACCTTTCGGAGCCAAACCGGAGCTTGCATATAACCGTCAGAAAGAAGTCCTAAGACGCATGGTTGAAGATGGCTATATCACCAAGGAGCAGTCGGAGCAAGCCGCAGTAGAAAAACTAAATTTTTTAACAAAAAATGTTCAAATCAACGCACCTCATTTTTCCCTTACAGTCCGAGATCAGTTAGTTCAAAAATACGGGGAAGATACGGTCAATCTTGGTGGTCTAAACGTCACTACTACCCTTGATCTCGATCTGCAAAAAATCTTTGAAGCTTCACTCTCTGCAGAAATGAAAAGGATTGAACGTTTGAAAATAAGTAACGGTGCTGCCATGGTGACCAACCCTGCCACTGGAGAAATCATTGCCATGATTGGATCTAAAGACTACTTTAACGAAGAAATCGATGGACAGGTGAACATCACCACCTCACTCAGACAGCCTGGATCATCCATAAAACCGGTAAACTATGCAGTTGGGCTGTTAAGGGGGTGGACTGCAGGGACAATGTTCCTCGATGTTCCCACCTGTTTTAATGTCGCGGGTCAAAAACAATATTGCCCGAAGAACTACGATAACACTTTCCGCGGACCCGTCTCAATGCGCCAATCCCTCAGCAATTCACTCAATATTCCGGCGGTAAAAATGCTCGCCCTGAATGGCCTTGAATCATTTATTTCAACAGCTTCGGCAATGGGAATTACCTCCTGGAAAAATCCTGATCTCTATGGACTCTCTCTGACTCTCGGAGGCGGTGAGGTAACAATGTATGACATGGCCACAGCTTTTGGCACCTTTGCTAACAAAGGTGTTACTGTTCCGTTAACCTCAATTCTTAAAGTAGAAACTTACGACGGGCATCTTCTCGAAGAATTTTCGGCTGAAAACACCGAAAACCTCACTGGCATTCTCCCTCGCAATTGGCAACAATTTTGGAATGGGAATGAATTAGTTCAAACAAATCCCAATGAACCTAGGGTCACCCTACCGGAAGAGGTGGCTTTCATTATTTCCGATATTATTGCCGACAACGGTGCCCGTTCAGCCGCTTTCGGAGCTAGATCAGAATTGGTGATCCCCGGACATACTGTCTCGGTAAAAACAGGCACCACCAACGACTTAAAAGACAACTGGACCATCGGCTACACGGCCGATTACTTAGTCGCCACCTGGGTCGGCAACAACGATAATACATCCATGAGTTATGTTGCCTCAGGCGTTACAGGGGCTTCTCCTATCTGGAACGACATCATGAGAGTGCTTTTGAAAGATACAAAAGACAAACCCCTAGTTAAGCCGGAAGGTATCACTGATATGCAGGTATGTAACCTCACCGGGCTCCTGGCTACGGTTGAAAATGGCTGTGAATCGCATTCGGAATATTTCATCAACGGTATTCTTCCCATTGGACACGACAGAGCTCCTACGAGAAAACAGGTTTGGGTCAGAAGATCTGATAAATACCCCATCCTTCCCGGTGACGAAACCATAGACCGTGACCTCGAGGAACACACCGTAGTTTCCGATCCTTTCACTAAAGATTTTTGCCTTGACTGCACCTATCCCGTAAACGACAAAGGAAGTATTCAATGGCCGCAAACGAACGTTAATTACAATCCGTTCCAATTTACCTCCATTACCCGTTTCAACTTCCTCCCCACACCGACCCCCTAAGAAATTATGCTTAAGAAAATACTTCTCTTTTTTCTGACCATCGGAATTGTTGTTACTGCCGTAACACTTTATTCCCTCTGGCAATACAGCCTTCCCCTAGTCAGCCCTTTGGCACTGATCGAAAATTACATCGCCCCTCCTAAACCAACGGACAAAATCGTTTATGGATTCTTCCCTTACTGGAACTTAAAACACGCCGAAAATCTCCATATCAAAGACCTCACTCACTTTGCTTACTTTAGCTTAAGCCTTAACGAGGACGGCTCAGCTCAAAAGAAAGTAAATTCAATAGAACTGGAGCCGGGATGGAACAAGCTTAACTCCTCGTCCTTGGATAAGATCCTCTACCAGGTCAGACTTCTCAATCAAAAAACTATCCTGACCGTAACTGCAATGGAGCCGGAAATAATCGCGGGAATCCTAAACTCATCAACGAACCAAGAGACCGCCTTAAACTCAATCCTCCAGATATTTATCGACAAACGGTTCGATGGCATCAACATTGACTTTGAATCTATAAGTTCACCGGACAAAGCTACTAAAGACAACTTTACCCTCTTCATCAGTAAGCTAAGAACTCGCTGCCGAACGATCAAACCTAATTGTGAAGTGGATATCGACATCTTCGCTGATTCTGCCAGAAGGAACCGCCTCTACGACCTGGCATCTCTCAGTCCGATTGTCGACCACTTTATCGTCATGACCTATGACTATTACCGGAAGGCTTCATCACAAGCAGGTCCCATCGCTCCATTGAGAGGGGCTTGCCCAAAACCATCGGGTTTTTCCGAACTCATGGATCCTCCGGAAGGTTGCCTTGAACAAGATGTCACCACCAATCTGTCCGAGATCACGGCCATTGTACCGCCCCAAAAAATCATTCTCGGGGTTCCCTTTTACGGATACGAATGGCAGACCACTTCCACCGAATTTCTTGCTAACACCTACGCCGGCACTGGAGCACTTGCCTCCTACCAAAGGGTAAGAGATTTATTTTCTGATACCACCATCAGCTCACTTTCCGCCACTTGGTCATCAACCACCATGAGTCCATATTTGACCTACGAGATTGATGACGAAACCCGTCAGATCCATTATGAAGATCCCAGATCGCTCGAGTTGAAAATTAAACTCATTAATTCAGCCAACCTCGGAGGGGTCGCTATTTGGGCTCTTGGCTATGAAGTTCCCTATCTCGATATCTGGCAACCAATTGCTGATTACCTCCGCAACCAATAACTGAAGATTCCTCTACCTTTTTTGATCATTCGGATTTAGAATATATCTAGAGCGGACAGCTGCCCCTTTCAAAATCGTAATTTCAGAATGACCAAACACAGGCCTAAGTTTAATTTATTAAATTCCGTTCTTAAAAACCTTGGCCTGCCTTTTTTCCGACTGACGATACTCTCCGTCACTTTTGCTGGGTTCCTTATCCTCCTCATATCACGTCTCATCGGCAAAATATTTTCGATAAGAATTTCTTTCCCCAAACTTTCAAAAAGAAAAAGTGTTTCTCTAAAAAAGTATAAGCTCCCCCGATTGCGACTTCCGCAAATAGCTCTTCCACAATTAAGTCTTCGTGTGTCTGTAGTTCTTTGTACCCTTATCATCTCCTCAGTGATTTTTTATAACGAAATAATCATCGATTTACCCAACCCTCACTCACTAAGAAATTTCCCGGATAAGCTCACCACCCAAATTGTTGATCGTCATGGCAAGTTACTTTATAAAATTTACGAAGATGAAAATCGCACTCTCATCAAACTTAATGATCTTCCACCCCATATCAAAAACGCCTTCCTCACTGCTGAGGATAAAGACTTTTATCACCACAAAGGTTTCTCTCCCGTAGGGCTTGTCAGGGCGGTCTATAAAAACTTTACCAAAGATCGTCTGGAGGGAGGCTCTACCATCACCCAACAATTGATAAAGAACACCCTGCTCACAAACGAGAAAACAATCACCCGGAAAATCAAGGAACTCATCCTTGCTTTTCAAGTCGAAAATATTTTCACCAAAGACGAAATTTTCGAAATGTATCTTAACCAAGTTGGTTTTGGTGGTACAGCATACGGCATCCAGGAAGCATCAATGCAGTACTTTAACATCGATGCAAAAGACCTCAACATTGCACAGGCATCATTTTTAGCTGGTCTTCCACAAGCTCCCAGTAAATACTCACCTTACGGGGAAAATCCTGAACTTGCCTATACTAGACAAAAACAAGTTCTCCATCAAATGGTCAAAAACGGCTTTTTAAGTGTTGACGAACTGGATTTAGCCCTCACCGTGAAGCTTGAGTTTAGCTCGGCAAAAACAGAGATAAATGCCCCGCACTTCGTCATGTTCGTAAAAGATATCCTGACTTCACAACTGGGAGAAAATATCGTCAACCACGGAGGGTTGATTGTTACCACGACTCTGGATCTGGAGTTGCAGAACCTAGCCCAAAAAGCAGTTACAGAAGAGGTATCCAAGTTAAAGAATTTTAATGTCTCAAACGGAGCAGCTTTGGTAACCAATCCACAGACGGGGGAAATCCTGGCAATGGTAGGTTCCAAAGATTATTTTAATCTAAATGAAGATGGCCAGGTCAACCTGACTACCTCACTCAGACAGCCAGGTTCATCTATAAAGCCGATTAACTATGCCCTTGCATTCGAGAAGGGTCTGCGCCCCTCTTCCACCATCGAAGATAAACCCATCTCTTTCAACCTTGTTGGTCAAGGACCTTGGGTACCAAAAAATTACGACGGCCGCTTCCATGGGACCATATCCTTAAGGCAGGCTCTTGGTAGTTCATACAATATTCCCTCAATCATGCTTCTATCCCAGAATGGCATCCAAAATTTTGCCAACCTTGCTCAATCTATGGGAATAACTACTTGGAATGAACCAGAAAGGTACGGCTTGTCTATGGCCCTTGGAAGTCTTGAGGTAAAAATGACCGACCTTGCTACTGCTTACTCTACCTTCGCTAACAAAGGCATAGCCACCCCTCTCAAATCAATCATTTCGGTGAAAACCCGAGAGAGTAAGGATTTATTTCTCGCTAGCTGCCCAATGCAAATGATCGCTGATCCGGAAAGCGCCACTGCTTTAGCCACTGACCAAAGCTGTTCAAAGAAACGGGCTGTCTCTCCTTTAACAGCCTACTTGATAACTGACGTACTTTCGGACAACTCAGCTCGTACACCTGCCTTCGGCTTCAACTCTGTCTTAAATATCAAACCCGCTAAAGTTGCAGTTAAAACAGGTACCAGCAATGATCTCCGTGACAACTGGACAATTGGTTACACCGATACTTTTCTGGTCGCCTCCTGGGTTGGTAATAACAACAACGAACCTATGTCCCGCGTCGCCTCTGGCATCACCGGAGCCTCACCCATCTGGGCCAAGATTTTCAACCAGATTATTGAAAAATATCCCCAACCGAAAGAGATTGCCAAGCCGGACAATTTAATTTCGGTCCCAATCTGCACCCTCACCGGCACCCTCACCTGCGATGGTTGTCCCACCAGAAACGAATACTTCGTCAAGGGAACAGAACCAAAAGTTTCTTGCAATCCACAACTCGTCAAGACCATTCTCGAATCAAGAAAGCCAACAACTTCCCCTACCCCCCAAATTCTCTAAATCCTACATATCAACTTCCGAATACCCTTTCCATCCGGGTATTTCGATCTTCCATTCAGCTCCTGACTTAATTCCGGAAATCTTTGGCCAAAAATAAAAAGCCATGGTGATCGCAAACACCACCAGAAAAAGTATCAAAACAGCTCTTCTGTCTCTAATTCTTTCTTCCTTGGATTTTCTTTTTTTCTCACGTTTTTTCTTAGGCGGGTCCCCTCCAACATTCTCATCTTGCTCTTCTGGAACTATTTTGTCTATGTCCTCCATAATCAATCTATCTTACTTTCCCATACCGAGACATTTACTAAGCATGCTGGTTGCCTTCCCGCTAAAGCATCCATCAAATTCTCTACCACCAGCCTTGCCATAGCCATTCTGGCTTCTATTGTCGCCGATGCAATATGAGGTGTTAACACTGTATTTGGTAATGATCGTAGAGCCTCAGGGACCCCGGATTCATCCTCAAACACATCCAAGCCTGCACCGGCAATCCATTTCTCATTTAATGACTTGATCAAAGCTTCTTCATCTACTATCGGACCCCTGGCAGTATTAATTAAAATTGCCGTCTTCTTCATCAACTTTAATTGCGTCTCACCTATCATATGCCTGGTTTCCTCTGTTAAAGGTACGGAGAGACTCACTACATCAGACTGTTCCAATAGTTGTTCCAATGTGTGATAGACAACACCATATTCTTCTTCGAACTCTTCATCCCTGTGCCGATTAAAGTAAATCACCTTCATTCCCAAAGCAATGGACATCCTTGCCGTCCATCTACCGATTCTCCCCAAACCTGCAATTCCCATCACCTTGTCCCTCAGCCCGGTTCCGACTAACAAATCTGGTTCCCATCCATGATATTTTCCACTTCTGACGAATCTATCTCCTTCAGAAATTCTTTTTAATAAACTAATCGCCAACCCGATAACATGTTCTGCAACAGACTCGGTTAATACACCTGGAGTGTTAGTCACACAGATTCCTCTTTTGGTTGCCGCCTCCACATCAATATTGTCATAACCAACTGCGTAGTTACTAATCACCTTAAGATTATTACCTGCCACGTCCATCACTTCCGCATCAATTTTTTCCGTTAATAGTGATATTATTCCCGTCACTCCTTTAACCTTCTCCAAAAGATCCGTCCTGGAAATGTCTTTCTCTGGCCAAACCTCTACCTCATAGTCCTTCGCCAACCTCTCGGAAAATTTTCCCGGAAGCTTATGAGTCACAAAAATCTTCGGCTTATCCATACATTCATTTAATCACATCTAAAACTAAAATCTTTCCTCAATCGTTTTCAGCTGCCTTATTAGTTTCTTTTCCATCTCCTTTTCATTTAGCAACCCTTCTTTTGCACCTAACCTGGTCACCTCTGCTCCTCCGTTAGCTAATCCCATCTTTAATATTTCCTCTAAACTTTTTTCTTTTAAAATTCCGGCCACAGCACCACTTACAAATGCGTCACCAGCACCCGTATCATCCACCGACTTATTCGGGAAAGCAGTCATCTTTACCCATCTGTTCTCCGACAATATATTCGCTCCTCTTTTACCATCCGTCACTGCCACCAAAGAGGAATTGGTCTCAAAAAATTTCCTCATAATCTCTTTCTCATCATCAAAGCTGACCCCCCAAAGATTACTTGCCTCCATCCGGTTAACATTAAAAAAATCGAATCTTGGTATTAACTTCTTTAATCTTTCCTTGTGTTCCAACTCTCTTTTACCGGGATTTACCCCAATTCCGATCTTGTGCTCTTTTGCATAACCAACCAAGTCTTCTAGTAACTCGATTTGACCACCCAAAGAACTTACCTGAATCCAGTCGCACTTCTCAAGTAGTTTCCAGTCGATTCTCTCTCCTTCTATTTCACTGCTTTCTCCTCGATATGTCACGATCGACCTACCACCGTCTTCCGCCACCAGCACCACTGACAGCCCAGTTTTTCCGCCTCCCCTTTGAATCATTTCCAATCCCACCCCCTCGCGATCGAGCTTATTAATTACCAACTCTGCTAAGTCATCATCTCCCAGTCGTGTGATAACTTTCACAGATTCTCCAAGCCTTTTTAATCCCACAGCAACATTGGTTCCACCCCCTCCTACGGAGAGTACTCCATCTTGAGCTTCCAGTTTCCCGCCTAACATCTCGCATATCGCTTCTCCCCCGGGGAGATTGTGCCCCTTTATCACCCTTAAACTACTGGACTTGAGTGTCACGTCGATTACTGCTGCCCCGATTGTCACCACTTTCTTCATCACCTTCAATGATACATTAACCATCCTGCTAAAATGACCCTATGAAATTATTTAGATTATTAAGACCTAAAAATGGCAAAGAGATTCCTTTCCTGGTAATGATTAGCTTTCTGGGTACTTTCGGGATTTCCCGTGCCTTTACCTACTTATTTCCCTGGTTATTCGTCCAGGTTAGGACCGTCCACGTCCATCATTTTGCTTACGGGATTTTTCTCCTTGCCATAGTCGGTTATGTTCTTCTGACACAACCGAGATCCCCCAGTACTCGTCTTAAGCTTGCACTGCTTTATGGAATTGCACTTGGATTGGCCTTCGACGAATTCGCCATGTGGATACAGTTGGAAGATGCCTATTGGGACAGAAACAACTTCGATGCCATCCTTATAGTCAGTTTGATCCTGGCTAACATTGTTTATTTCGATGACTTCTGGCGCAAATGGGGATACAGACTTCAGTCATTCTTCCGTCGCATTTTTTCCTGAAGACTATTTCCCGTAGACTAGCTCGGCCAACCTTCTCGAAACTTCACTCGGATCTTCATCCTGCCACACATTCCTTCCTACTGCAATTCCTCTGGCTCCGGCATCGACCGCTCCTCTAACCTCTGCTTCCAAAGAAAGCCAGTCGGTTTTATCTCCACCTGACATTAGGACACCGGTTTTCCCCGCAGCTTTTACTACCCATTCAAAACTTTCCCTATCTCCCGTATATGGGACCTTAACCAAATCTGCGTTTAACTCCATCCCTAATCTTGCCCCATAAGCCACAACATCCCTTTCTTTTTCCTTGCCCTCGACTTTTATTCCCCGAGGATACATCCAGGCGATCACTAATAACCCTTTGCCGTGAGCTTCGTCTTCAATCCGAGAAAACTCCCGCATCATTTCTTCCTCGTGCTCTGACCCAACATAGATCGTATAACCTACACCCACTGCCCCCAACTGGATTGCCTTATCTACTGTACAAAGTTGCAGCGACAATGGTTCTTCACCCTGGAAAGATGTTTTTCCGTTCAACTTCAAGATCAATGGGACTCCCGAATCCTTCTCGTAGTATTTTGCCGCCACCCCTTCCTGGAAGATGACTCCCGTAAAGTAACCACTCTTGGCAATGTTCATGATGTAAGCAGGGTCCACACTCTTATCGTCAAAATCCGTGGGGCCATGCTCGAATCCTTGATCGTATGCCAACAACATTATTCTGCCGTCGCGTTCAATTATTTTTGTATCTACCATAAAAAAATCATACCAGTTTCCGAGTCGCTCTCACCACCCCATCTTTATCCAAACCATATTTCGTCATTAATTCATCTGAGTCACCGCTTTCTCCAAAGGCATCATTCATTCCTAATCTCAACATTTTTGTTGGTGCCTGTTCGGCCAACACCTCCGCCACCGCACCACCCAAACCGCCGTTAACTTGATGCTCCTCAATCGTCAGCACTTTCCCGGTTTTTTTGGCGCTTCTAATCAGTGCATCGGCATCTAGTGGTTTGATCGTGTGCATATTGATGACCTCAATATCGATTTCCTCTTTTAACTCCTCAGCCGCCATCAATGCCGAATACAACACCGGCCCGCAACCAACTATTGTCAACTGTTTACCAGTCCGCAAAATCTGAGCCTTGCCAATTTCAAATGGCGTACTTCTGTTGGTAAACATCGCTGTTTTCGATCTGGTTAATCTTAAATATGCCGGGCCTTTATAGTCAGCTAGCGCTAAAGTTGCCTTCTTTGTTTGTTCTGCGTCACAAGGAACGACCACTATCATATTAGGCAGTACCCTCATCATGGCTATATCTTCCATCGCCTGATGCGTAGCTCCATCCGGACCCACGCTAATACCTGCATGCCCCCCGACAATCTTTACGTTTGAATGAGTATAGGCGACAGACACCCTGATCTGATCCCAACTTCTTCCGGGAGAAAACACGGCATATGAAGCCGCAAAGGGAATAAACCCTTCCAGTGCTAACCCTGCTGCAATTCCGATCATATTTTGCTCAGCTACCCCGACCTCAATGTATCTATCCGGATACGCCTTTGAAAACCCCTCAACCCTAACACTTTCTCGCAAATCAGCGCACAGAGCTACTACTTTTTCGTTTCTTTTCCCCAAATCCAACAATCCCTCACCGAATCCGTCTCTGACGGCTTTCATCTCTACTGTCTCAAGATCATCAACCAAGTACTTCATTTTGTCCTCCCCCTGTAAGTTCCATCAAAGCCTCAATCGCTTGATCCTTATTTGGTGGAATGCCATGCCATAAATAATTCTTTTCCATAAAACTAACGCCCTTTCCGGGAGTAGTATTCATAATCACCGCCTTGGGCTGATCCGGATACATTCTCGCCCAAGGAAAAATACTACCTATCTCTTCAAAATTGTGTCCATCTATCTCTTTTACTCTCAGTCCGAATGCTTCTAATTTTTTACCTACACTCTCAATTGGCATCACGTCCGACACATTCCCACTTATCTGAATTTCATTCCGATCGATAATAAAAATTAAATTCCCCAATTTATATTTTGCTGCACTCATATACGCCTCCCAGGTTTGCCCCTCGTCCATCTCCCCATCACTTCCTACACAGATCACTCTATGTTTCTGCTTCTTCATTCTCGCCGCTATTGCCATTCCCACCGCAATACTTACACCCTGACCCAAGGGACCACCGGTATTCTCTACACCGGGTAATTGATCGTGAGCCAACTTTCTTCCTCCGTTATATTCAATATGTCTCACTACATGTCCCTGCAACCTACTACCCAACTTTCTCAAAGTTGACAACTCTTCAAGAGGAAAGAAACCGGCCATACCCAGGCAAGAATATAAAACAGGTGCGTAATGACCACAAGAAAGCACCACCCTATCCCTATCCTCCCACGTTGGATCATCTCTTCGTACTTTGACTTCCCCACCAAAGTACAAATAAGTAAACAAATCGGCACTTCCCATCGCACCGGCAGTATGACCAGATCCAGCGAAAGCCAACATTTTAATAATGTTTTTTCTCACCTCAAGAGCAACATCAGGCAAATTAACCCGGGGCATTAATTAATCTTACCAATAAACAACCTCAATGCTCAATAAAAGCTCCTTCACCACTACTGTCTTCCATTACCGGATCCTCTGTCTCATCTTGAATTCCCTTGTCAAATTCCTCCAAGAATTCCACCACCATTTCCGGTGTCGTGGCAATTCGATACACTTTCAGTGCACCGGGTCTGTCACCAATCTTCATATTAGCCACCAACGTTTCCATTATTGGAAACCAAAAATCTCCGTAAAGGATCAATGGTTTGTGGTGACCAAAGTAAAGATAAGCCAACCCCCAAGCCATGCCGAATTCGGATAAAGTCCCTGTCCCACCATTAAAGATTACATATGCTTGGCCAAGTTCCAACAACTTCATCGTCCTATCCACGTAGTTATTCATGATCACCTCTTTATCTGCCTTATTCTGAGGATCTTTCCCTTCAAAATTTTCAATATGCTTCGGATAGAAAGTGGCCACGGATACTTCACCTCCACCTTCATGAGCTCCCTCGGTCGCCGCTCTCATCACTCCCGGTCCACCACCATTTACTATCTCAACCCCTTTCTCTGCCAGTACCCGTGCCACCTCTTTGGCCTCCTGATAAAGTGGATTCTCAGGCTGACAATCCGCAAAACCGAAAATAGTGATTGATCTTAAATTTTTAAATGCCATGCTTCAATATAACTTCTAATGACTTAAGTGCTCAAGCTTCAATAATTCCTCGGCCACATTCTGAGCACTCATCAGATGGCTTCCTACCACAAACTCCATTTTTAAGAATGATCTATCCAATTCTTCCTCAGCCATTTCCTCTGACCATTCTGCTGCAAAACATCTCTTAATAGCTACCTCATCCAACCCTCCATCAATGATAATTTTTACTCTCTTGCTCATCTTTCTCACTTCCTTGATCTTGGACAGTACTCGTTCATCGAACTCCTGACCCTGATCACCGGCCTTAACACTCATCAATAACACGCCATCCAGGTCGTCAATATACTCGGATAACTTTGTCAATGGAGTCTCGATATCATAAGCCAACCCCGCTCTCATCCCTGCCATCTGGGCATCGGCAATAAATTTGACAGGATCTTCCATTTTTTCTACCTGACCATATACACCGGCAATCCCAGCTACGGCGCATTTCTCGATCCAGCCTTCCGGCTTCTCCACCATCAAGTGGGCATCAAACTCCACAATGGTATCAACATTCATTAGGATTTCAGGACCGACCGTTTCGGCTGGCGCGAACTTCCCATCGATTATGTCAAACTGAACTCTCTTCACTTCTCCCCAGACCCTTTTGAGTTGTTCCTCAAAAGAGGTGACATCTTTAGCCAATATTGCGGGTACGATCGTTACCATACTAGATTAGTTCTAATTTTTTAATTCTTCTCAAATACTTTTCCTCTTCGCTAAACTCCTCGCTCAAAAATGCTCTTACCATCTCTAATGCCTGCTCCCTGGTAACATAATCTGCAGGAATAGATAAGACGTTAATATCGTCATCGGACCTGCCTTTACGTGTCGCTTCAGTGTTAAACCCAATTCCACACCTTACCTCCCTATACCTATTTGCTACGATACACATCCCCATTCCGTTTCTGCAAAATAATATTCCTCTTGCTACCGGTTCGGCCGCCACTTTTCTAGCCACTCTTTGGGCAAAGTCCACATAATCATCCTGCTCGTCCATTGTTGAATTCCCCAGATCTATTACCTCATGCCTCTCACCCTCCAATTTTCCACGTATATCTTCTTTCAAATTAAACCCCCCATGATCCGCACCAATGAATACTTTCATAGCTTAAATATACCAAAGCATATGATTTATAACCCAAACTCCGCTTTTAATTCCTCGCTCATCATCTCCTTGGTCCATGGGGGGTCCCAAACCAGCTCAACCGACAAACTCTTTATTTCAGAAATCCCTGCCACTGCCTCTCTCACTTTTTTATCGATCACCGGCGCCAGAGGACACCCGGGTGAAGTCAATGTCATTTCCACCTCAGCCTCACCCCCTTCATGTCTCACATCATAAACCAACCCTAAGTCAACAATTGAAACTCCCAATTCAGGATCAATTACCCCCTTAAGGGCCTCCCATATTTTCTCTTCTACCGTCTTCACTTTACTTTAAACTGTGCCTCCAGCAACACAAACACTCCCCAGATTGCCAGAGTCAGAGCGATTAACATCCATTGTGTACTGGCAAGCCACATGTCGGTTCCAACCGCCCCAATGAAAGCAAGTATCACACATACTACCGATCCGTAGATCAGGGTTTTCCCCAGTGCAAGTTTGTCCTTATTCCTCACCCTCCTCACCTCCTTTCTGAATTTTTACCTTCGGCCACTGAACTTCACCTGTTTCTAAGTCTACAACCTTAATTGCATTCGTCGGACAAGATTGTGCTGCCAACAGCTTATCCTCATCGTCTCCATCTTGTGATCTGACCTCTGCAACACCTTTTTCGTTAAGCTTAAATATTAACTCCGAAATACTCTCACAGCTTCCACACCCAATACATCTTTCCGGATCGATGCTTACAATGAATTTTCTTTTGAGTCTGGGATCACTCATATAGTTGAATATCCTCGTCTAAACCCTCATCAATCTCAATACTGTTAAGATCCCTTTGCATCGCATCTATCTCACTCGTAGACTCACCTTGAACTGGAGGCGCCACCACAGTCTCTTCAGGGGCTCCTTCAGGAACTGTTGCTCCCGGTAATGCCTGATCATTCAAGTCTAGAGGCATGGGCTCTTCTCTCGTACCAGTACAACCGGAAAATAAAAATGCAGCAGTTATAAATATCACAAAACCGACTCGTTTCATTCCTTAAAGTATACCAAACGCTCAGGCGTACTTCTCATGGATGATGTTTTTCTCATCAACTCCTTTCCCTGCCAGATTAATCACAATTTCCTCAACCATATCAGATGCTCCACAAAGATATGCCTTGGTATTTCCCCAATCAATACCGAGACTTTCGATTATATCTGCCACATGTCCCTTATTCCCCGGCCATTCCTCATCCGGTTGGGATAGGACCAATTCATAAACAAAATTCTCGTAATCCCTACCCAATCTCTCTATCTCCTCACCCCAATACAGGTCGAGCTCTTTCCTCATCCCCCAAACCAGAACAACTTTCCCCTTAAAAGATTTCACGATCAGCAAGTCCTCAATCATAGGCTTCAATGGGGCGATCCCCGATCCTGTTGCAACGAACAATAAGGTATCTGTTGATTTTAGCTTTGCTTCATCCACGGTGAATTTACCCAAGAAACCAAGTATCTCGACAGGGTCTCCTACCTTTAACGCTAAGAAGTACCTTGAACCCAGACCCATCGGTGAAACATCAATTAGAAGATCAATGTAGTCTCTCATATCACCCTCGACGACGCTCGGTAAACTGGCTATAGAATAAGATCTTCTTTCTCCTTCCTCACTTACTCTCACGCTTACATATTGACCGGGGGTAAAGTATAAATCTTCAGAAAATTTTATTCTCACCGACCAAACTTCTCCAGCCAAATTATCTTTAAATTCTACTTTCCCGATGAGTTTCTTCACTGCCATATTAAAATATTACACCTACCTTAATAGCCAAACCCCAACTACCACCATAAAAAGACCCATGATCAATCTCATCCATTTTCCATACTTATGTTCCAACTCTTTCATCTCCACCACTTCTTTACCTGCCACCATCACCACCCAAACCAGGATCATTGGCAAAATAAATATCAAGTTGTAATAAAGAAAATATCCCAAAACCGCCACCATCGGTAACCCGCTCCGCGCAATTACTGCAGTCGTTCCCACATACAAGGGCATCATGCAGGGAGTTGAAAAAGCGGTAGTTAAAAACCCAATCAAAAATGCCACCGGCAGACTCGCCTTTGCCATTAATCCATTTAGTTTTTTGAAACCACCCATGCCCATCCTCAGGTGTATTGGCAAATTGGGCAGGAACACATCCTTCAACTGGATTACGCCAGCAAGTAATATCAGAGCCCCCAAAATATATTTGAATACACTGGCTATCCACCATCGTTGCATATAATAGACCAAGCCGTAAAAAATTAGGCCAGCAAAAAGATAGGTCAAAAACACTGCCAAGACATACGCTGCTCCTATCTTCAGCAGAGATCTCTTGTCCTTACCCGCACCTCCGAACACCAGTAAATATCCCAAAAAAGTTATCGTCATCCCGATTCCACAAGGATTAAGTCCGTTTGCCAAAGCCGCCGCAGTTAATATGGGTAAACCAATCATTTTTCTCCTGCAGCCTTAATTAATTCATCTACTCTTCCCAACACAAAATCAGGTGATACTTGTTCGCCATTTACATATACTGTTGGTGTTCCGCTCAAACGCAATCTATCACCTAAAGCTTTGTCCGTGTTCACCGCTTGGGCAGTGTCATCACTCTTAGATCTTTCTTCAAAATCTGTCTTTTCAAGTCCCAAGTCGGTAGCATAACTGATCATCCTCGCGTCAATCTCTTTAGGGCTCACTCCTGACCATTCTTCCTGTTTCTCAAACAATAGATCCATCATTTCCCACCCCTTCCCCATTTGTCTCGCCGCCTCCACTGCCCTTGCCCCGTTCGTAGAATATCTGTGACCCATCAGCGGGTAGTGTCTGATCACATATCTCACCCCTTCTTTCCCTACCAATCCCTCCAAAACCCCATCGGCAGCTTTACACGCGGGACATTGCATGTCTGAAAAATTGACTACCGTCACCTTCACTTTCCCACTTTGAGTCGACAGTAAAGCTCCGTCCGAAAGGACATTTTCATCTACGATTACTCCCACTTCATTTCCACTATTTCTGGCCATTTTAGTCAGACCAAAAATCATCAGCAACACGAGAACAATACTTCCTCCAACTATCAATAACACCGTTTTAAGATCGTTCATTTTTCAAAAGCTTTTAATAATCCTCTGTAGGCTAATGTCGCACAATTGATTCTTCCGAGATTAACTTCCCCTCCGAGCATTTCTACCACCCCTTTGTCTCCCAACGCCAACAACTCTTTTTCATTCATTCCCTTTACTCTTTCGGAGAGCATGCTCGCAGCCGCAGTTGAGATAGCACATCCAACCCCTTGCCACATCATCTCCGATATCTTTTCCCCGTCCTTCTTGACATAGATCTTGATCATGTCACCACAGGATGAGTTTGCCTCGGTAATTTCCAAGTCAGACTTCTCCATCAGTCCAAAATTCCTCGGGTTCTTGTAATGATCAATGATTTCTTCGCGATAATCGGACATTTGTCTAAATAAATACTTTCGGGACTTCTCTAATTTTATCAATCAAATAGTCAATCTCCGTCTTTGTATTGTAAATATAAAAAGTTACTCTTGCCATCGCCATCACCCCGAAACCAGTTACGAGTGGACCGGCACAGTGTTGACCTGACCTGACAGCGATACCAAAACTATCCAGGATCTGAGCAGTGTCATGTGCGTGTACACCTTTTACATTGAAAGGGATTGCCCCACCTCTTACCTCAGCATTCTCTGGCCCGTACACTGTCACCAAACCTTCATCGGACAATTCTCTGAAACGTTTCAGTGCATATTCGAGCAACTCCTTTTCATGTTGCCTAACATTATCCATCCCGATCTTCTTTAAATATTCCACTGCCGCTCCCAAGCCAACAATCCCGGCAATATCCGGTGTGCCTGCTTCAAATTTATTTGGCAAGCCAGCCCAAGATGCTCCGGTCAACTTTACTTCATTGATCATGTCACCACCAAACAAGAAAGGTCTCATTTCCTCCAAAACATCTTTCTTCCCCCATAACACTCCTGTACCGGTCGGACCCAACATTTTATGACCCGAAAACACTAAGAAATCCGCACCAAGTTTTTTTACATCCACGCTCATATGAGGCACCATCTGTGCTCCATCCACCAATACCTTCACCCCGAGAGACTGCTTCCTGATTTCTTTTATTATCTCCTGCAGAGGAGTGATAGTTCCCATTACATTGGACACTCCGGTAATGGCCAGCAGTTTTACCTTGTCATCGATTAAGTCTCTCAGTCCTCCGACCTTAACCCTTAAACCCTTATCCTCCAACTGTTCAATCTTGCCATTTTCCAAATTAAGCTCTGCCGACTCGGTCACCTCGATCACTCGCAATTCCGCCCCCTTCTCGCGACATAATTCTTGCCAGGGAATCAGATTCGAATGATGTTCTAATTTACTGACAATGATTGCGTCTCCTTTTTGAATATTGTCTCTTCCCCAGGAATACGCCACCAAATTGAGTGCTTCGCTGGCATTTCTCACAAAAATTATTTCCTCGAATCTGGCTCCTAAGAAAGTCGCTATTGTTGCCCTCGATTCGTCGACCATTCTCGTCGACTCAACGGACAGTTCGTACACACCTCTGTGAATATTGGCGTTTGACTCTCGATAATAACTATCAATTGCCTTTATTACCGACTCGGGTTTCTGTGAAGTGGCTCCACTGTCAAGATATACCAAGTCCTTGCCTTTGATCTTCCTTTTTAAGATAGGGAAGTCATTTCTGATTTTTTCTACGTTCATCATGAGTCAATTTTAAATTAATAATAGTCTACGCCTTTTTCATTAAGAATCCATTAACGATCAGTCTCTTGGCCTCCACTTCGGCAATCCCTCTACTGGAAAGATAAAATAACTGCTCCTTGTCTATCCGTCCCACACTGGCCGAGTGACTGGCTTTCACGTCATTGTTCAGTATCTCCAACTCAGGTTCTGCCAAAGCATAACTTCTGTTGTCTAGCATCAGCAATTTCAAACTCAAAAAACTGTCTGTTTCTCTTGCTCCCTCTGCAATCTTTACCAGACCGACTAGTTTTACCTTAGCTCCATTTTCCACCACTCCCCTTACTTCCACTCTACCGTTTGTCTTTGCCACCAGATGGTCAGCCACCACTCTGACTTCATAATCCCCGGGTGCCCGAGCTTCGATTATTCCCACCAATTTCCCTTCTTCTCCCTCTGTCTCAAAGGGCAATAGATATTCGTACTTTCCCGGCTGGTTTATTTTGAATTCTTGCTGTTTCATTTTCTATCCCACACTTCCTTCCATCTCCAAGTTTACTAATCTGTTCATTTCTACCGCATACTCAAGCGGTATTTCCTTGATAATCTCTTCCAGGAAACCATTGACGATCAGCGCCTCGGCCTCATGCTCTTCAATACCCCTAGACATCAAATAGAAAAGTTGTTCTTCGCTGACTTTACTTACGGTCGCCTCATGCTCCAAAGTGACCTCCGATTCCATTATCTTATTCGTCGGATAGGTGTCGGTCCTACTCTTGTCATCCAGGATCAAAGCGTCACACACTACTTTAGACCTGGCATTCTTCGCTCCGCGTCCAATGTGTACCAATCCTCTATATGTCGCCCTTCCACCACCCTTGCTAATACTCTTGCTGATAATTCTCGAGGTTGTATCTTCTGCCAGATGGATCATCTTTGCCCCGGTATCCTGATGTTGGTCCGCTCCTGCCCAGGCAATTGATAATGTTTCTCCCTTAGCTCTCTTCCCGGCCAAAATACAAGCGGGGTACTTCATCGTTAGCTTACTTCCCAGGTTTCCGTCTACCCACCTCATTTCACCATCTTCCTCTACCCAAGCTCTTTTGGTAACCAGGTTATAGATATTCTTAAACCAATTTTGCACGGTAGTGTACTGAACTCTAGCACCCTTCTTCACAATTATTTCCACCACCGCGGCGTGAAGTGAGGCAGATGAAAAGGCGGGAGCACTGCACCCTTCTATGTAATGCAGTTTACTTCCCTCATCTGCGATGATCAAAGTCCTCTCGAACTGACCGGCACTTTCGGAATTAATTCTGAAATAAGCTTGAAGTGGCAATCCCACTTCAACATTTTTGGGAACATACACAAAGGATCCACCGCTCCAGACAGCCGTATTTAAGGCAGCCAACTTATTGTCCCCCGAGGGAATTGTCTTTCCAAAATGCTCTTTCACTAGATCAGGATAAAGTTTTAATCCCTCATCCATCGATAAAAACACAACTCCTTTTTCAGACAATGCCTTCTTGAGGGAACCATAGACTACCTCGGAATCATATTGGCTTTTAACACCCGCCAACATCTCACGTTCGGCCTCAGGGACACCGATCTTTTCAAATGTCTCTTTTATCTTATCGGGTACGTCATCCCAACTTTTTGCCGACTCTGCTTTAGGTTTCAGGTAGTAGTGAATATCTTGAAAACGGATACCCGACAAATCACCACCCCACTCGGGAACACTTTTGCCTTCATAGATTTTCAGAGCCGCCAGCCTCTTTTCCAACATCCACTCAGGTTCACCTTTTCTCCTGGAAATATCCCTGACCACTCCTTCGTCAAGACCTTTGGGCGACTTATATTCGTACTCGATTGTATCGTGATGTCCCAATAAATAATCTTTACCTAAGGACTCGATTTCTTTCTGTTCCTCGATTTTTCTTGTGGCGAATCTACTCATAGATCTTGTATCCCATCTTTTCTAACTTTTCTACTACCTCCCCTGCTCCCTCATCGACAATTATTCCTCCCTTCATTACGGCTACTTTGTCGGGGATAAGATACTTAAGCAATCTCTGATAATGGGTTATCACTAAAACACTCATGCCTTTCTTCTCAACCTCTTCTTGAACTGAAGCAGCAATTGTCTTCAACGCATCAATGTCCAATCCGGAGTCAACCTCATCCAAGATTAACAGGCTAGGGGATAGCAACTTCATTTGCAGGACCTCCAATTTTTTCTTCTCCCCTCCACTGAAACCCTCATTAATTCCCCTGGTTAATAATTCTTTGTCCATCTTTAACTCGTCCGCGATCTGTTCGATTTTCTTTCTAACTTCCAATGCACTCACCTTTTCTCCCCTAGCCCTCATTGAAGACAGTAGCAATTCCCTTACTGTTACTCCGCTCACGGCGACCGGGTTCTGGAAAGCCATCATAATTCCCTTCCTGGCACGTTCATCAACACTCAACTCCAGCAAATTTTCACCCAAAAATTCTATTTCTCCTCCCAAAACTTCATAATTTGGGTTCCCCATGACAACATTGGATAAAGACGATTTTCCTGACCCATTTGGACCCATCAAAGCTACCACCTCTCCCTTGCCGATACTAAGATTTACACCTCGCAACACCTCTTTCCCTTCGACACTTACTTTCAAGTCTTTTATTTTCAGCATTTACTTTAATAAGTCGGCTAATGTATAACTCTCCAGCACTCCATTGATATCTCCGGTTAAACGATCCATAAAGCCCTGTTGACCACAACCTCCCGATACCGGACAGGTACCGCAGGCAGCCGTCTCGACCTCACCTTCAACAGCCTCCAGTGCCTCCTTGATTAATATCTCTCCCGGATCATAATTTAAAGCATAGCCACCACCCTTACCCTCCTTGGAGTTAATTATGCCTGCCTCTACTAACGAGGTGGCAATTTTCGACACGAAAGCTCTGGGCATGCCCAGTTCCGCTAACTCCTTTAGGTTCACCCTGCCACTCCTGCCTTTTTTTGACAAGGCTGTAAGCAAAGCTAGGCCATAATCTGCTTTTTTGGTAAAAGTAAACATACTTGGACTATTATAATCCAAGTATCCCCTGCCTGCAAGCCACGTAGACTTGACTTTCCAGTCCTATAGTGTTATACTCGCAGGCACAACCTAGGTTCTTCCACCCTTTTGAAGGAGGATTACCTTGTCCATTAACATTCTTTTTCTTTCAGAAAATTTGTTAGTTATCGATAAGCCTGTGGGTATTGCAGTAGAATGCCCGGAGGAACACGGAACACCTCTTTGGAAAACGGTTCAAAGGTACCATCGTGGCTTCCTTAACTGCCACAGAATTGACAAGAAAACTAGCGGACTGATTGTTTTTGCAACCGATTCGCTGCGTGCCTATATCATGCGCAATTGGCACAACATTAGCTACAAATCGTATCTTGCCATCATTCTAAACCCAACCTGGAACGAGATTACCTGTAATCGGGAGGTTGAGACTGATAAGGGCCTCAAATCTGCGATCACCACCTTCCGAGTATTGGACAGATCCCAAGGGCTTTCGCTTATCCAATGCGAGCTCACCCAAAATGGACGTAAGCACCAGATTCGCCAGCATTTGGCGTTTCTGGGACATCCGATCCTTGGTGATCTTGTCTACGGAGGTGAGCCAACTCGTGCTCGCCAAGGTCAGCTTCTACACGCCCATCAACTCAGCCTAGATCTTCCGGGTGAAAAGGTGCATTTCCAAGCACCAATACCAAAAGATTTCAAGACTGCATTCCGCTCAGGGATCTGGTCCAGACTGGACCAGGATAGTTCGAGTATCCTCGGATCGTTAGGCAATCTCTAGGTTCCGAATCCCCTCCCCGCCCCTCACAGGGCGGGTTTTTTATGTCAAAAAAGCCCCATTTGCTCATCCACAGGCTTTGGTGGTTCTTCGTATGGATAAGAAAAATCCACCTCGATCTCCCTTAGTTCATTCCAGTGGTCCTTAAACTTAAGCTTCTTATTCTTCATTCCAAAGTCATAAACTCCCTTCGTCACCTCAACATCCATCTCACAATATTTCTTCAGGTTTGCCAAGCTTTCCGGATCACCCTTTGCCCACCACATCACCGCATCGGCACCTCCGGCGATCTTTCCGGTACCCAAAACTTCCCTTGCAATGCTATCAAGTTTTATCCTGTGACCAAATACGTCCTTTACTACTTTCAAAATGTCGAAATGTTTTAACTTCGTAAAATCCCCTTTGTATATCCCGTTCATGGCTGGATTATCAAAACCCAAAGAGTTAAAACCGATAATTCGGTCAGCCTCCTCAAACCAATTCCACATCGATTCAAAATCACTTTCCCAAAAACTCTTCATCTCTCCCTTAACTTCCGACAAATTACCATCGATCTCTCTCCTATAAGCGGACACAATAGAAATTCCCAACGCTGCTGGGTCTCTTGCGTTGATATCATCAAAGAATTTTTTTGTCTCGATGTCAAAAATTACCTCAATTCTGTTTCCGTTCACTAGCATAAGAAATTTATTTTACCCTATCCCCAATAATGTTCATCAAGTCTGTCTTTGGCGTTTCTTCCTGCAAAGAAAACCATTAAACCTACGGCGATCAATCCCAATGGCCAAATCATTATCCCCGCCTCAGGCAAAGCGCTCGGAGTAGCGGTTGGTGTTACAGTCGGTGTCGCTGCTGGAGAAAATACCAAGCTAAAAGCTACGACCTCATTACCCGATGCTATTGAAACGCTATTTGTCCCCGTCACAATATTATTCGGTGCGCTTTGCCAAGAACCTGCAACATCTGCGCTGGTGGTTGTAGTTATTGCATTCACAGTAATTGCCACCATTGCTCCCGGGGTAGCCGTACCTGCAAAGTCAGGCGCTGTTGCTCCTGTATATGTCCATGAAGTGTAAACTTGGCCCGAAGTAGAAAGCGTTCCGATTCGGGTCAGGATTAAAAATGCGGCACTTACACTCTGATACATCAAGAAAACCGCCACAAGACCCGCTAATACCGGAAACATTATTTTAAATCTCATTTTAATAATTCGAGTTCACTGTTTAATGATGGTAACTCTACTTTAACACTATCGATCTCTTGTTTGATTTTTTCTTTTAACACCAGCCTCGGTATTTCTTCTCCATGAACTAAAAATATCTGTTTAAGTCCCCAAATATTTTTTGCCCAATTGATCAATTGACCCTGGTCAGCATGTGCGCTCATTGATTCTATATTGATTATCTCGGCCGCTACAGGTATCTCATTACCCCAAATATTGACCGATGAGGCACCATCCTTGATTTCCCTCCCCAGAGTCCCCTCGGCTTGATACCCGACAAATACCAGCTGGGTTTTTGGATCTCCAAGAAAGTTAATCGCATGATGGATTATCCTTCCTCCACTCATCATCCCGCTTCCGGCCACTATTACCTTGGCCCCTTCGGTATGCTTAATCTGTTTACTTTTTTCAATAACGTCACAGAGCACTAACGATGGAAAATCAAACGGATCGTCCGTCTTCACCTGTTCTTTCAAGGCTTTGCTATAAAGTTGCGGATACTCCTTAAAAATTGCAGTTGCTTTAATCGCCATCGGACTATCCAAAAATACCGGAGTTGCCTCTTTCATCTGTCCTTTTTTCTTCATCTGGTCAAATATATAGAGTATCTCCTGAGCCCTCTGCAACGAGAATGATGGGATCATCACCGTCCCTCCTGTCTCTTCCGCCTTTTTAATAATCTTTACCAGCTCCTCTACCTCATCTCGTGCCTCATGTACTCTGTCTCCATAAGTCGATTCCATTATCGCCACATCAGCTTCCCCGGCCCATTCCGTTGGGGCAATTAAGGGTTCCGGAGTATTCCCTAAATCTCCACTGAAAACTACTTTCTTTCCGCTTACTTTTTCGGTTATCAGCGGTGTGGCCGATCCTAAAATATGACCTGAATCCAACATCTTTACCCTGAAACCACCCACATCCCACTCATCGCCATATTTAACTGTATGGATTTGTTTCATCACCTTCTCAACATCAGCTTCATCATAAATAACGGATTTTGATTCTTCTTTCGAAATCTTAGCCGAATCATAAAGCACTACCTCGACCAAGGCTTTCGTTGGCTCAGTCATAAATATCGGCCCCGAAAATCCTCCCTTTGAAAGTAGTGGCAACCTGCCACAGTGATCGAGATGTGCATGCGTGATAACCACTCCGGTCAATTGACTGATATCCATTTCCGCGTCCTGAAAGTTTAACCCTTCATTATCCGGCTTTCCCTGAAACATCCCAAAGTCCACCAGCAAATTACTTTTCCCATCACTAAGTCTGAAACAAGAACCTGTTACCATGCCCGCTGCCCCTAAAAATTTTATCTTCATCAATTCAGTTTAACAAATAACATCCTTGAGCGATTAGCGCGAAAGATAGCGCCGTTTTGCTAGAATGAATTAATGACTTGCCCACACTGTGGTGCTGAAATGCACACTATTGAGATTGAGACCATCGACGGCCAACCAGCCTCAGTCAATGAATGCCTTAACTGCGGCGGTCATCTCCTGGCACCGGTATTGGGAAATTTCATTTCCTCCAACACCGCCAAGAACATTGACTCAATAATTCCCAAAGCCACTAGCGTTCCCACTCATTCACCTATTTGCACCCATTGCCAGCAGACAATGTCCTCTATTAAAGATGACTCTGTACCCCAGACGGTCACAGTCTTTTCCTGTCCTAATAATCACGGAGATTTTTATCCTAAAGACCAACTCATTCAATTCAAAAAAGCTCAAGATGCCAAAATAAATTATCACAAACTTTGGGGTATTCCTGTTAAGTCTGCTTTTGCAGTTCTCATACCGGTAGTCATTATCTTCACCGCCATCACTGTTATTCCCAACGTCCTTAAATCCATGAGAACCAGTCAAGAAACTAGGGTGACTGCCTCCGAAATCCTCACCTCACCTCTAATCACCCCTATCACCTCCACCGAAGTTCTCATAAGTTTCAGCACCAGACAACCATCCAAAACCAATATTCGTTTTACCCAAGGATCGACCAGCATTTATGAAGTCTCGACGAAGGAAGATACGAGTCATCTTCTATCAGTCCCTAATCTTTTACCTTCTACCTCCTACAAATACGTTATCGAAATTATTGTTAACGATAAAACGCTTACGACCGACGAATATACATTCTCTACGCCATAAAAAACCGGAGATTTAACTCTCCGGTTGAACGTAAATTTATATTTCTACCACCCCTCATTGCCCTGCAAACCACATGAGACAGCCTCTGCCATATCGGTGAAAACCTGACCATTACAATAACCGGTCCAGGTTCTCTGGTTGTCTCCCAGGTTCATCCGACTTGATTCGAACCTGACTGAGTTCACAAACCGTCCCCCAGACACCTCAGCCCAATCGATCAAATCCGTCATCTCACCGCCTTTAGTGACCTGGATCAGGCCTCCATCGACTGTAACCGTATCTGAATCGATAAGCGCTTCCTGTGCCAGCTTCTCTGCCATCAAGGCAGGATCGCCAACAATGAAGGTGTCCCCTTCATAAGGATGTAGGACTTCAACAGGCAGGTTCAGCAGGGCAGACCCATTCTTAATGTAAATAAGATGGGTCCAGGCACCATGCGTCATGTTGAAGATAGCAAAACATGTGCTTATGGAGCTTGGCTCTGATCCGACGACTCTAGCTACTGTCTGTGACAAGGAGCCATTCACTGTGATCTCGACTGGCACTACGTTGGAGCAGCCACTTGTTCCGCCGCTCATCTCCGTCATGATAATAGGCTCATCAACAACCTGAATAACTTCAAGACTCGAAGTTGTCTTGGTCTCCTCAGGAATAGCTGAAGTTCCGCAAGCGGCAGCTAGGAAGGCCATGACCAGCAGGCCCACAATTAGCAGTAGTTTTTTCATCATGTCCTCCATACCAGGCTTAGAATGGATAGAATATGTTCAGGTACAAGGCCCTATAATACCATTCCTAGCCTCAAATGTCAAGTATATAGGCCTCATATCGAAGGGTTTTCCCTCTCTCACGACCCCCTAACAACCAACACGTCACTAAACAGTGTCACCTAGTAACCCTCTACAATAAGTTAAATGAAAAGAGTTTTTCTTCCTTGGGAAATCAATCATCTGAGAAAATACGGCTTCTCGGAAACTGATCTTGATACCATAGGCACTACCCCAGTTGAATACATTACCAATCACGCCCAGTTTAGAGGTCTCGATTTCTATGTCACTCCTGACTGTTTGATTCCCAGAATTGAGACAGAAAAAATCATCGACATCTGTCTTAGGTTCATTACGAATGACCGGAACAGATCTTCTCTGGTTATTACCGATGTTGGCTGTGGCTCCGGTGCATTGGGGATCTCTCTGTCCAGAGAGCTAAATACGATGGGAATAAAAAACTTTCATTTGATTCTCTCCGACATCTCACAAGCAGCCCTTAATATTGCACAAAAAAACTCGGATTCATTAATCCCCTGGATGAAGGATCGAATCACCTTCCTAAAGTCGGATCTTCTGGATGCATTCCCCCGAGACAAAAAAATCGATTATTTGATTTCTAATCTCCCATACATTCCTACGGATCGCATCAGCACCCTCGATCCTTCGGTCAAAGATCACGAGCCAGTATCCGCTCTTGACGGCGGACCGGACGGTACTCTCCTAATTAACCGACTTCTTAATAAAGCCTCCTCTCTCTTAAAACCAAACCCCTTGCTCGTCTTTGAAATAGACAATGAACACAAGCTATCTGATTTCGACATTCCAACGGGATTCAGCGCCTCCATTGAAAAAGATGATTTTGATCAACCTCGCTACCTGATTATCACAAGCACATAAAAATTTGTTAATATTATTACATGAAGCTCACCTTACTCTCAATATTCGTACTCTTATTCTCGATTTTCATCATTGACGAAACCAATAAGACTATCACCTATGCCCTGCCCGAAGAAAACTTTGATTTCACGGCTCAATCAGCTATTTTCAATAATTCTCCTGTCCCTCTACCTGCCCAAGTAGCTTTTGAAACTCCGGTCAACCGTGTTCTCGGTGAAGCGTCTGAAGAAAAACGCATTTATGTCGACCTCACCAACCAGAGAGTCTATGCCTATCAAGGCGACACCCTCATTCACAATTTTCTAGTCTCTACAGGCAAATGGGGACGTACACCAACAGGGACATTCCGAATTTGGGGCAAATCACGCTATCAAAAAATGAGTGGTGGGTCACGCGCTCTTCGCACATACTACTACTTACCCAATGTCCCCTATATTATGTGGTTTTCTAATGATCAGGTTTCTGCTGGCCGCGGCTTTTCTCTTCATGGCACCTACTGGCACGACAACTTTGGCCACCCTATGTCCCACGGCTGTGTCAATATGAAAACGGAGGAAGCAGCCATTATATATAACTGGTCAGATCCACCCACAGGTGATACGAAAAGCACCCGATCAACAAGTGAAAACCCAGGCACCGTGATCATCATCTACGGCAAAACTCCTGCTAGCTAAACCCTGGAGTATAATTTTGCATACATAAAGATTTCATTTTAGGTTATAATTGCGCGGTTATGACAAAAAATACAATTACTTTACTTAAGAAGTTCTTTGCCAAGTTTCCTTCCATAAAATACCCCAAAGGCGCCCTCATTCACAAACCCGGTGATAAGTTCACCAATATTTATTACGCAAAATCAGGATACGTCCGTATTTTTACCAAAAACGGCTCTCAGGAGACCACCTTGAACATTTTTCGCCCCCTTTTCATGGTTTCCCTGGTTCAAAGCTCCACCAATCATCCTTCAAACTTCTACATTGAAGCCATTACTCCTTGCGAAATCTGGACAGCTCCTATCGTAGAGTACCAAAAATATGTTGACAACGATCCCAAACTCGCCAAGCAGGTTAACAGTTTCTTCTTTAACTCGGTTCTTCAACTTCTCAACAATCAAACCAACATCATTGCCGGTAATGCCACCAACAAAGTCGCTACAGTCCTTCTACAACTCGCATTTGATTATGGTCAGATGAAGGATCATTCGATTTTTGTCCCATTCCCAGCCACTCACCGTGTGCTGGCTACCCTCATCGGTCTCACTCGTGAGACCACCTCCGTCCAAATGAGCAAACTTCAGAAAATGGGTGTTATCTCAACCAAAAGAGTTAGCTTCACCGTACTTAATCTGGACAAACTGAAAAAGCTTTCTCAACTAGACTAGTAGCGGCCTGATCAACTCGATCGCTTTTCTTGCGGCAAACTCTCCTCCTGTAATTAAACTTTTTTTGTTCACAAAATCCAAGTCCCCTACATAAGGGATCGCCGGATTTATCACCACATCAGCCTCTCTGATTTCCTTTTCGGCCAAATGATACTTCAACAAGAAAAGAGTATTCCTCATTACGTCCAGGGTCGATATTTTGGTCTTTCTCTGATTTTCGGGTAAAAAGTACACCGAGTCCAGATTTACTGCCACTATCACGTCGGCGCCCATCTCTTTGACGATTTCTACCGGCACAGGACATGATGTCCCCCCATCAACCAATGTTCGGCCTTCCATGACCACGGGCTCGAACAACAAAGGCACCGAACAGCTCGCCCTGATGCCCTTAGCCAAGTCACCTCTGTCTATCACCACTTTCTCAGCCGTGTTAATATCTGTTGCTACTGCCCCAAAAGGAATGCTAAGTTTCTCAATAGCCACATCCCCCACCATTGCCCTGATTTTGTTCTCAGCTCTTTCCCCTTTGATCAATCCCATTCCCCCTACACGGTCAACGAAAGTACTTACCCAATCTTTGACGGTAAAATCAACAGCAATTTTCTCCACTTTTTCTATGTCCCCCAAAGCGGCGTACAATCCTCCGACCATCGCCCCCATACTGGTACCGGCAATGAGATCTATCGGGATCTTCTCCTCAAGGAGGACCTTGATTACTCCAATATGAGCCAACCCACGAGCTCCTCCTCCGCCGAGAGCTAGTCCAAGTTTTTTTCGTTTAGTCATATTTCATCCTACACCCGCCCTAGAAACTGAATTATGGTCCAAATGGAAAATCCACCCAAGAACGCTATTGCCAAGACCATCATCATCCGCCTCAAAAGATTGGCTCTGAATATTATTGGAAGTTTCTTTTTGTTTAGCCACATGATCATTATGGAGAAGATGAACATTGATCCGGCATTAAGGACTGCCGAAAGAGTCACCAGTTGCAACGGTTCTCTAAAACCGAACATCAACACTCCTATCTGCATTGCGATCAGGATCCAAAGGAATAGATAAAAATACTTGGATAAATTCTCGGATTTAAATTGGGAATACTTTATTAATGCCCAGTTCTCCGCCATTATTTTCCCCGTCGTAGCCAAGACAGATAACTGTGTGGCAAAAAGCATCAGTCCCGCAATCACCAAAAACGCCCTTCCCCAAAATACTCCCAATCTGCTTCCGATAACTCCACCTTCGGAGATTACGAAGTCCACCCCTGTCACTCCGGCCAACTTATTATGAACCGTAGCATAAGCCAAAAGCGCCAGAGATAACATCGTCACCAAACCTGTCAACCAAAAAACAACCCCATGCTCAAGGTTGACCAACCTCCACCATTTCCAGAAGGTTTTTTTATTCTCCTCGGTTCCCTCAAAAAATTTTCCGGTTAACTCCACTTCTTCTCTTTTACCGGTTAACAGAGAGGTAATCCTTCCCATTCCTGCTCCCATTGCATACCCTTTCTCTTTTACGTTTTGTGAAGTACCTAAATTTAAGTTTCCACCTGCCCCGGAAAAAGCCACCGCCGCTAAGAAACTTGCGATTGGTACACCCGCCGGCAAAAACCAGAACCCTTCTCCTTTCCCCACCACTCCCATAAATAGCTGGCTCCAATCGGTACCCGATGCTAGATACCATGAAAGTCCTAAGACAAAAGGTACTCCCAAAATTATCAACCATTTCTGCATCGTTTCTTGCGTCTGGTAAAGTACTGGTCCCAGCGTCAGAGCAATTCCGCTTAACAAGATCATTCCTACAGCCAACCCAGTTGTCTCCTCAATACCCAAACCTGATCCCATAATCCTGGCCGCGCTCGCCACAATTCCTGGCCACATCCAAGGAAGTAGCGTGGAAAAAATGAACCATATCGGTGCCAGTTTACCAATCAATCTTGTCCAACCTACAAAGACACTTTCACCTGTAACCAATGTATACCTACCGATCTCCATGTTTATAAAAAACTGAAATGTGATTCCCACAACTGCCCCCCACATCAGACCAAGTCCATAATTTGCCGATAGGTACGGCCACAGGATCACTTCTCCGCTACCCAAACCAAGGCCCAACAATATAAATGACGGACCTAAAATCTTCCAAAAAGAAGGCGGTTTCTTAAGTTCTCCTCTTCCGTAAGGTTTTATTTCCATAATTCATGTTACACCATACCTAAATCTAGACTTATATAATATAATTACGACACTTTATGGCGTCAAAACTCTATCAGTCTCTGGACACTTGTCCAACCTGGATCCCTGCAAAACCAAATGGGGATGGAGATGTTGCGCTCCAAACCCTCCCGGGGGGTGCCTCCAAACTAAAACTAGGTCCGGGTAAAAAAGTCATCATTTCCATCAGCATCGCTCCCTTTCACTTACCTCCCCTAAAGCCAGGAATCATTGATCTACATGATCTTTGGTTTTCAACTCGCAGCTGTCTCGCTCAATCCGGGGTTTTCCTTAACATTCCTAAGAACAGCTATCTTTCCAATACGGACTGGGAAACTTTAAGGACCGGTAATAATATTATCAAGTCCGCTCAACTTGAAAATTTCAGTCACAACACCTTGATTTTCAATCCCGGAGACCATATTGGTCGTTTTTTTCACCTTAACGAAAATGACAGGCTTAACCAAACACAGCTCATGGAACTGGTTGATAACGGTAGTTTCCCTGGGATTGAGGATGATGATTATCGCTTGTGTAGCATCAATGATGAGCCCTTCATCTCCCTCAGAGTAGATCCAAACGAAATTTCCTTATCTTCGGGAGAAACCATCAGGATTACCTCAAGACAGGAAATTTACCAACACACTTCTTCCGTCCTGCCATCCAGTAACGGTGATTTTCACCTTCTCCAGACAACCATCCCTGTGAAACTGCCCAAAAACATAATCGGAGTCATCTCGACAGTCATGGCTCCTTCAACTCTGACCCATCTCAAGTCGCAGCTGCTTGATCCGGGAACCTCCTGGAAAATCCGTCTGGAAACTTTAGGGCATTCCACCAACTTCGACAACGTCTGGATATTTATCGCTCTCTACCGATCTCCTCTTCTTGATTTTAATACTCATATGTCTATATCCACTTACTCTTTCTGTCTCCTCTCAACCTCAATCTAGATCAAAACATCTCACCTTTTTGTTGACAGGTCCATCCTTTCCTTTGTATAATGAAATTCCGTGAGGTATATATTTATATCTGGCGGAGTAGTAAGTGGATTAGGTAAGGGCATTACAGCCGCCTCAATTGGCCTCCTTCTCAAAACAAAAGGTTTCCGAGTTACCAATGTCAAAATCGACATGTATCTTAATGTCGACGCTGGCACCATCCGCCCACAGGAGCACGGCGAAGTTTTTGTCACCCAAGATGGTCTTGAAACTGATCAGGATCTCGGCAACTACGAAAGATTTATTCATGAGTCTCTCCATAGAGACAACTACCTGACCACAGGACAGGTCTATAAAGCCGTCATCGATCGGGAACGGGCATTCGGATACGGAGGTGAAGATGTCGAAGCCATTCCTCATGTCACCGATGAAATAATATCCCGTTTAAAAAAGGCTGGCCAGACAAATCATGCAGATATCGTCATCGTCGAGTTGGGTGGTACCGTAGGAGAATACCAAAACGCCATCTTCTTCGAAGCTAGTCGCATCCTTCATCTAAGAAAGCCCAATCAAGTTCTTCATATTCATGTTACCCACCTCCCCTATCTTAAGAACATTGGAGAGTTGAAAAGCAAACCGGCCCAACAATCCTCTCATTTCCTAAACGCCATGGGTATCCAGGCAGACTTCATCGTTGCCAGAGCGGAAACCCCCATCGATGAAAAACGCCGGGAAAAGCTGGCTGTCTTTTGCAACCTTAAATCGGAAGACATCATCTCCGCTCCGGATCTTCCCAATATCTATCAAGTGCCACTCTATTTGAACAAACAACACTTTGCTGAAAAGATAATCAAAAAGCTGCGTCTAAAACCAAAAGGTAAGCTACTCGGACTAAAATCCTGGGAGGAGTTTTCCAACAACATTGACCATCCTACAAAAACAGTGGAAATTGCCATGATAGGGAAATATTTTCAAACCGGAGACTACAAATTATCCGATTCTTATATTTCCGTCATCGAAGCACTCCATCACGCAGGTAGTTTCCACAAAACCAAGGTTAATATCACCTGGATCAACTCCTCCGATCTGGAAACAAGTCCGGCCAATCTCACCCGCTTTGACGGCATCATCGTTCCTCAAGGTTGGGGAAGTCGGGGAACAGAGGGAAAAATAAATGCAGTCGAGATCTCTCGCAAAAAGAGCATTCCCTATTTAGGTCTTTGTTTTGGTATGCAAATGGCCGTCATTGAATTTGCGCGTCACGAAGCCAAGCTCTCCGGGGCAAATTCTGCCGAAGCGGATCCAAACACTCCTCACCAGGTTATTCACATCATGCCCGACCAAGTAGAATACCTTAAAAAGAAACAGTATGGTGGCACCATCAGGCTTGGCTCTTGGCCATGTGTTCTTAAACCGGACACCTTGCTCGAGTCTCTCTATCAAGAATACGGTCGAGGAAAAAATACTCCTTGGAACCTCACAAGGAATCTTGTCCAAGAAAGACATCGCCATCGTTATGAAGTTAACAATGAATACAGAAAACAATTGGAGGCTGCGGGATTGATCATCTCTGGCACGTCTCCGGATCGGCAACTGATCGAGGCCATAGAGTTGAAGGACCACCCTTTCTTCATCGGCACCCAATTTCATCCCGAATACATTTCCCGCCCCTTGAACCCTCATCCGATATTTTTAGGCTTTATAAAAGCTTGCCTGAAGAAACATCGACTACAATAATAAGGGTATGACTCTTATTCAAGCAATTCTTTTAGGTATCATCGAAGGTGTTACTGAGTTTCTCCCCATATCCTCTACCGGCCACCTCATATTGGCAGAGCGTCTTTTTAACATTCCTTCAACCGATTTTTCAAAAACCTTCAGTATCTTCATTCAATTGGGGGCAATTCTCGCCGTCATCTGGTTGTATTTCCCCAAAATAATTCAATCCAAAAAACTCTGGCTACCTATAACCTTGTCCTTCATCCCGACAGGAATTCTGGGGGCGATTGCCTACCCCTATATCAAATCTTTTCTCTTGGATAATGTCCTCGTTACTTCTCTTAGTCTGTTGATTGGTGGCGTACTGTTGTTTATTTTAGATAAAACCTTCAAGCAAAAAGCCGCTACTCATTCTGTTGAAAAATTATCTCCCCTAAGACTTGTCCTTATTGGTATATTTCAATCTTTCTCTTTTGTTCCCGGAGTCTCCAGATCCGCAGCCTCGATAATCGGCGGTCTATCGGTCGGACTTGATCGGGTGGAAGCAGTGGAGTTTTCCTTTCTCCTCGCTATCCCTACCATGGCCAGTGCCGTCGCCTATGATCTATATAAATCGGGACTGGTATTTACACAGTCTGATTTACTTCTACTTGCAGTCGGTTTCATTGTCTCCTTTCTAACCGCGCTATTGGCCATCAAGGCATTCATAAAATACGTTGTCGATAGAGGTTTTGTTAGCTTCGCGATCTATAGAATCATTCTCGCAATTATCGTTCTACTGCTTCTTAAAAATTAAGATCTGGATCTTTGTTTCCTGTCATTCAAAATGATCTCCGCGGACTGCTTCTTGATATCTGTTAGTGCTAAACTGATTTCATGCAAAACCCTCTCGACAAATTCACCAACCAAATTCAAACTCTCAAAGATACCGGCGCTCTCAAGCATTATCGGGTAGTCTCTTCTCCCCAGGATGCTTGGTTTGAGGTTGACGGTAAAAAGGTTCTGAACCTTTGTTCTAACAACTATCTTGGCCTCGCCTCCCACCCCGAGGTTAGACAGGCAGCTATAGACGCAATTCAGAAATACGGAGTCGGCACAGGTGCTGTCCGAGCTCTCTCAGGAAACTCACTCCTTCATGAGCAACTGGAAACTGCACTGGCAACTTTCAAAAAAACCGAAGCAGTCCTTGTAGTTCAAAGCGGTTTCATTGCCAACATTGTTGCTGTTCAAACGCTTCTTGATAAGGAGGATATAGTTATCAGCGACGAGCTCAATCACGCCAGTATCATTGACGCAGTCAAAGTATCTCAAGTCCAAACCAAATTCATCTATCCACACAACAACATGGCAGGGCTAGAGGAAAAACTTAAAGAGGCTGGCTCCATCAGAGAAACCGAGAAACGTACAGACGGTACTGACAAGACCATTCTCATCATTACCGATGGTGTGTTCAGTATGGATGGAGATATCGCCCCACTTCCCGAAATTGTGAAATTAGCTCAAAAATATGGCGCCCTGACTATGGTAGACGATGCTCACGGTGAAGGAGTTCTTGGAGAAAAAGGTCGCGGGATAGTTGACCATTTTCACTTACATGGGCAAGTTGACGTCGAAGTAGGTACTCTTTCTAAAGCTCTTGGTGTCATCGGCGGCTGCATCGCAGGAAAAAAAGACCTTGTAGAGTATTACCGACAAAAAGCTCGCCCCTTCGCTTTCTCAACTGGTCTCTCAATCCCTGACACTGCCGCCCTGATCGAAGCCGTCAAGATAATTGAATCTGGAAATCTTGTTGAAAAATTATGGGAGAACGCCCGTTATTTAAAAGAACAGTTTCAAAACCTAGGCTTCAATACTGGAGAAAGTCAGACGCCAATTACTCCTGTCATGATCGGTGACGAGCAAAAAGCCCGTGACTTAAGCACAGCGCTTTTTGAAGAAAATGTTTTTGCCACCCCGATTCTTTTTCCCATGGTAGCAAAAGGCAAAGCCCGTATCAGAGTCATGCCCTCAAGTGCTCACAGCAAAGAGGACCTTGATTTCGGTATTGCTGCTTTCGCAAAAGTTGGTAAAAAAATGGGGCTCATTTAAGCCCCATTTCTAATTTCTATCTTAGTTTCTTGAGTACTTTTTTACCCTTGGAGCTAAGTTTCTTTACGGATCTTGTTGCTTTGGCTACCTCAACTTTGCCTCTTTTAACCCCACTACCCACAACCTTCTTTACCTTTTCTCTATTCTCACTTTTTGACAAAAACACGGCAGCGGCTCCGGCGACAATTCCTATGGTTGCGGCACCAATGGCACCCAATATTCCTCTGTTAATCTTCTTCTTGGCAGGTCTTCTCACTTTATTTATTGATTACTAACTATATTCATTAAATCATATTTTTAATGCCTCCATCTCGTATAATGAAAAAAGCCATGTCTTTCAGGAAACTCAGGAATCTTTTATTAGCTACTCTCACCATTTTCCTGCCCATACTGATAATCATTCTTTTTGCCAAAGATATCAGGAACATTGAAAGATATATTCCGACTACTGGAATCGCCGGACCTTTGTTTTCCATCCTCCTTATGGGTATCCTTTCAGCTACTCCGATCCCAACAGACCCGATCGTCATCCTCAACGGTGCCATTTTTGGCCCCTTCATGGGTATCATAGTATCTTGGGCGGGAAACAACCTGGCATCCATCATTGAATATTGGATTGGCCGCGCGATAGGTACTTTTTCCGATTTTGAAAAACAGAAACGAAAACTCCCTTTTGGTTTGGATAAATTTCCCGCCGACTCTCCCTGGTTCCTTATTGGAGGCCGCTTTATTCCCTCTTTCGGCGGTAAACTAGTATCCTTGGCTGGTGGAGTCTATCATGTGAACTTTTTTCGATATCTTTGGACCGCCACCATAGCTAACCTAATCGGGTCAATTTTCTTTGCCTACGGTGGCCACCTGCTGCTTTATCTGACTCGTTAACGTCTTCTCCTCCAAAGCAAAATGCCCAATAAACCAATTTATCGCCAAATCAGCGACCCTCTCCAGCGCTCCTTCTTCTTCAAACAGGTGGGTCGCACCGGGAATTATTTCCATTTTCTTCTCGCTACCCATATGACTGTAGGCCTGACGGTTCAAGACAATTATTTCCTTATCTTCTCCTCCCACGATCAACAACGTAGGAGATTCGATCAGATCCAACTCATCCCCCGTTAAGTCCGGTCTTCCACCCCTGCTAACCACTGCTTTTATTTTTGTCCCATAATACGCCGAAGCTGATAAAGCTGCCGCTGCCCCGGTGCTCGATCCAAAATAGCCTATCTTTAAATCTGCGGTCATTGCATTGTCCATGCACCACTTTGTCGCTCCTACCAGCCTATCGGTCAATAGTTCAATATCGAATCTATTTTCATACACCCTGTCTTCTTCCTCCGTCATTAGATCAAATAATAAAGTTGCCAGACCGGCATTGTTCAATTCCTCGACTATATAAGTATTCCTCGGGCTCATCCTACCACTGCCACTGCCATGAGCAAAAATAACCAACCCCACTGCTCCATCAGGCACCGCTAAACTGCCGTCTAATGTTTCGCCTCCAATCCTAATTTTAACCTCGGAATCCATACTTAATTTATAACATTTCTAACATATTAATCAAGACTTTTTCCACATTTCTACCTCAAATTAAATATCCACTTAAAGACAACTAAAAGCTGAGAATTACTCTTCTTAACAGATCATATACTCTCACCGAATTCGTCAGACGTTCTCATCTACCTCATCGGGGGTAGTCGGTTTCAACAATTGGAAGATCTCGACCAAACCATATGCTATCAAAAGATAGACAAACATTCCGATAAAGGTAGACATCTCAAACACCGACTGTCCTTCGGAAACACTCCTGAACATACCGGAAAATGGCAATGCTAGAGGATCGCTCAACACAAAGATGAATCTTACAAAACCACTGGTCTGATCGGCTCCCAGAGCTCTCAAAAATATTCTGAATACTAACAAAGTCTCGATTATCCCCAGAATAAACCAAATTACCTGGTAGGTTCTAAAGATTACCTTTTTTGTCTCATATCTTTCTTGTGGGTGTTCAAGTTGGATGGTGGGAGGAGACACCTTCTTTGTAGTTCTAACCACATGTGCTGGTGCTGCCGTTTGTGTCACTGTTGTGACTTCTTCTTCTGTTTCTGCCATAGACTCAATATATATTAATCATCAAAGGACTGCAACTAATCTTACAGTTAGATGGTTACTGCTGAAAGATTACAAACAGGATATTAAAGACGAGTATCTTAGCGATAACTCAGAAACTTAAATGTCGTTTCACCATAATCAGATACATACTTTCTAGGTTCCCTATCGACCACACTCGCGGCTCCACTTATCCATATTCAGTAACTATTACCACAACAAATTAAAGACTGCTACACTTTCTTTATGAGGTTGTTAACTTTCCTGGCCTTCTTTGCTTTCGCCGCCCTGACGGTTTTTCTGTCTTTGTACAGAACTTCTCCAACTCTGACCCAGAATGGCCCCACCACACTTGCCGCTACCCCAACACCCTATCCGACACCAACTCCCATCGATATCTATTCTCCCCCGCGAATTGCCACAGCCTCCTCATACACCGTTATTCTCGTTGGCGATTCAATGACCGATGTTCTTGGGGAAAACTTTGACCAATTGAGAAAATCTCTTGCTAAGCACTATCCTGAAAAAGTATTTGGTTTGTTCAACTATGGTTATGGCTCCACCAGCATTCTCTCCGTTGAAGAACGACTCAACCAGGGAACCGAGTACCTAGGCAGGACCAATCAGGCTATCTTAGACCGTTATTTCGACGTTCTGATTATCGAATCTATGGGCAACAACCCTTTATCGGAATATCCTCTCGATCAGGGACTGAAGCTCCAGACTGAAGCTCTGAATAGGATCGTTTCTCAAGTAGCTTTTTACCACCCGAGCTCAGTCATAGTTTTCCTCGCCACCATTGCCCCCTCGCAGTCGCATTTTGGGATGGGTGCAGTGGACCTAAGCCCCGAACAAAGAAACTTATGGGCGAATGAACGCCGATTTTATACTGAAAACCATATTAATTTTGCCAAGACCCATCACTTTCCACTCATCAATGTCTATGAAAAGTCACTGAACAAGAACGGTTCGGCCATACTTAAATACCTTAATTCCAACGATTATATCCACCCATCAGGTGCTGGCATAGAATTTATCAGCAAAGAAATCGCCGACTTCCTCTTCTACAACCAAATACTTCTTAATTAATTCCTCCGAGTAATTCCAAATGAGTCATAAAACTTCCGGACAATAGATCCGCGTTGTGGGGATATTTCCTGATCCAATCGTATGTATCTTTGACAAAATAACCCCTCTCTTCACCGCTTACCCCACTCAACCTTGGATCATGATAAAACAACCTACCCAACGTCATCCTTCTACATTTATGGCAACTCCCGCACCAATGATCTGAACTATTCTGTGCAATCGTCGGTGTTTCTCTTTCCCATTTTCTTCTGTTATTTGGCATCTGGAAAGGCGCCGAGAAACAATTTTGCACCATCGGCAGTATCGTTATTCCGAGTTGTTTCTCCAAATCGATTATCTCTCCAATAGTTTCTATATCGCCTGGGTCTACTCCCACCACCTCAACATCCAGTCCGATATCTTTTAACAGTCCGTTGAACCACGACCATACCTCTATGGATTCACTGAAATGATAATTTCTCGGATCACTCCCCATCCCTCCTTCAATCAATACCTGATTTACATTGTTCGGAGCTCCCTGGATTGCCACCACCAAAGCTAGTAATAGATCCCTGGTCTTCATAGTGTCAAATCCGGTACTTCCGGAACTGTTCCTCAGCTTTACCTGCAAATAAGGCACACCCCAAGACTCACACTGCTCTCTACTCGCTTCGGCCTCCCAAGCATTTCCTTTAAAGTTCAAATTCCTCAGATGTACTGCCAAGGGAGTCTCCTTATTTTCCAGTAATTTTGCAATTCGGTATACGGAATCCAGTCCTCCGGAATGAGAAGTTGCCACCCTCAAGCTTTGCTCAGGATCGGCTTCCCCTGCAATCTTTGGCTGAACTCTTCCCTCCCCAATTTTCATTATTCTTGGCTTCTTTTTTCCATAGTATTCATACATCGCATCTAACAATTCAGAAAAATGAAAGTCAAAATTTGTATAAATATTCTCCGGCATTGTCGGGGCTAACAAATGAGCCGTCATCATCGCCCTCATTAGATCTTGACTTTCTTTGGTCGTCCCCCTTCCAAACCCGGTCGGTTCTTCAATCGCCAAACGAAAATTTTTATCTACTCCCTTGAGCGTTAAATCGAATGGGTTTCTTTCCGATAAGATTATTTCTGCATTAGGCATATTTTTCCTTTCCAGCGAATCATAGACGATGAACTCCACTAAGTAAAGAAACGTCCTCCAAAAGAGAAGGACGTTTCAGACCTAAAAAACTGAATTATTTTATAACACTTTCAACGATATCTTTAGGTAAAGAAGCTGCACTCTTTAGTGCCTTTCTCACACTTTCACCTGCTTCGGTACCTATATCATCTGCTGCTCCGACTGCCGCCTCAATAGCCGATTTGGTCACTTCGATTCCACTCTCTCCCACGGAACCGGCTGCATCGATGGCACTTTCTACAGTTGTCACAGCTACATTACCGATATCTTGCCCAACCTCTGCCGCAGCTTTGATACCGCCTCTCACTACTGCTCCTACGGTAGCCGCTACTGTTGTCCCCATG